>Ga0209382_10002607_pt1 | contig 25855 bp, 25 predicted proteins | sample SoiMetdeltSBSDD5_FD_187599 | JGI IMG/M metagenome (GOLD analysis project Ga0209382, IMG submission 187599) | Bulk soil microbial communities from a Populus tree surrounding site in Tennessee, USA - Soil MetaG P. deltoides SBSDD5 (SPAdes) (version 2) | ecosystem: Environmental > Terrestrial >... | reverse complement strand
ACGACGACCGCGCGATCTGCGCTCATTCTGCGCGCTGCAGTGACAACCTTGCCGCGGTTTTCAAGTACGGAGTCGAGCCCTGGATCGACCCCGATGGCGCGGGAATCGAAGCGATCATCGGGACGGTGCGCAAGTGCCCGTCCGGCGCGCTGAGCTACGCGATCGACGGGATCGAAGCCCAGCCGGCGGAGCGCGCGCCGGGAATCACCGTGACGAAGGACGGACCGTACGCGGTCGTCGGCAATGTCCCGCTCGCAGGGCAGGCAGCGGACGGGCTCCCGGCGAGCGAGTGCTATACGCTGTGCCGCTGCGGCGGCTCGAAGAACAAGCCCTTTTGCGACGGCACGCACTGGAGCATCGGCTTCAAGGACGACGCGAACTAGACCCCTGCAGGAGGGAACCATGACGCGCGTGTTTCTGGCGATCGGCTGCGTGGCGCTCATCGCCGGGTGCGCGGCAACTCCGCAACGAGCGAGCCTCGAGGAGCTTCGCAAGCAGGTTGCGGATACCGAGCGCGCGTTCGCGCGCACCATGGCGGAGCGGAACTTCGACGCATTCACCTCGTTCCTGGCGGACGACGCGGTTTTCTACGCCGGACAGAAACCGATCCGCGGCAAGCAGGCGGTCGCGGACGACTGGAAAAAGTTCTACGAGAAGCGCGAAGCACCGTTCTCGTGGGAGCCGACGCAGGTCGAGGTGCTCGAGTCGGGAACGCTTGCGCACAGCTCGGGACCGGTGCGCGATCCGAGCGGCAAGGTGTTCGCGACGTTCAACTCGATCTGGCGGCTCGAAGCGCCCGGCGTGTGGCGCGTCGTCTTCGACAAGGGAAGCGAGGTTTGCAAGCAACCATGAACGACGCACGTCGCAGCGGCGACGCTGCGCGCTAGAGCCGCGGGGACTTTTTGCACCTTCGCGGCACGGGTGCTACCCTGCCGCGCGCCATGCCGAGGGAACTCCTCGCCGACTATCCGCAGGCCGAAGGACGCCACGACGAGATGTTCGCGGCGCCGCTCGAGCCGCGCGCGCACTGGAGGCCGATACTCGAGCAGCTGGAGGGCGAGCCGGCCGAGCGCATGCGCGACCGGCTGCAGACGGTGCAACGCAGGATCCGCGAGAACGGCGTCACCTATAACGTCTACGCCGATCCGAAGGGTGCGGACCGGCCGTGGGAGCTCGATCTGCTGCCGCTCATCCTGTCGCAGGAGGAATGGAGCGGCATCGAGGCGGCAGTCGTACAGCGCGCGACCCTGCTGAATGCGATCCTGCTCGACGTCTACGGCGAGCAGCAGCTGCTGAAGGAGGGCCTGCTGCCGCCGGCGCTGGTGCACGGGCATGCCGGCTTCCTGCGTCCCTGTCACGGCGCCCGGCAGCCTGGCGACGTGATGCTGCACGTCTATGCCGCAGACCTCGCGCGCTCGCCCGACGGCCGCTGGTGGGTGATCGACGATCGCACGCAGGCGCCCTCCGGCGCGGGCTATGCGCTGGAAAACCGCATCGTCATCTCGCGCGCGTTTCCGGAGCTGTTCCGCGACCTCAAGGTCCAGCACCTCGCGAACTTCTTCGCCACGCTGCGCGACAGCCTGGCGCACTGGGCGCCGCGCGACGGTCAGGGCGCGCTGACGGTGCTGCTCACGCCCGGCCCGCTCAATGAAACGTACTTCGAGCATGCGTACCTCGCGCGCTATCTCGGCCTTCCGCTCGTGGAAGGCGGCGACCTGACGGTGCGCGACGGCTGCGTGTGGCTGAAGACGCTCTCGGGACTGAAGCGCGTGCATGCGATGCTGCGCCGGCTCGATGACGATCACTGCGACCCGCTCGAATTGCGGGGGGACTCCGCGATCGGCATCCCGGGACTGGTGGACGCAATGCGGCGCGGCAACGTGCTCGTCGCGAATGCGCTCGGCTCTAACCTGCTCGAGTCGAGCGCGCTGCTGGGGTTCCTGCCGCGGCTCTGCGACCGTCTGCTCGGTGAAGCGCTGAAGATGCCCTCGGTCGCAACCTGGTGGTGCGGCGAGCCTGCTGCGCTGAAGACCGTGGTCGAAAACCTGGGGCGCCTCGTGGTGAAAGCCGCGTTCCCGCAGCTGCGGATCGAGCCGATGTTCGGCGAGGACCTCGACGAGCGCGGCGCGCGCCGCGTCGCGGCCATGCTGCGCGCGCGGCCGAACGACTACGTGGCGCAGGAGATCGTTCGGGTCTCGCAGGCGCCGGTGTGGGATCGCTCGCACCACCGCAGGCTGCTCGCGCGCGGAATCGGCCTGCGTGTCTTCGCATGCGCAAGCCCGAACGGCTACGTCGTGATGCCGGGAGGCCTCACCCGCGTCGCCAGCGCAGGCGATGCACGCGTGATCTCGATGCAGCGCGGCGGCAGCAGCAAGGACACCTGGGTCATGGCCGCGGGTCCGGTCAGCACGTTCAGCCTGCTGCGGCGCTCGATCGGGCCCGACGAGCTGGTGCGCGCCGGGACGAACCTGTCCAGCCGCGTCGTCGAAAACCTGTTCTGGTTCGGCCGCTATTGCGAGCGCTGCGACGCTACGGCGCGGCTGCTGCGTGTCGCGCTCGGCATGCTGGTCGACGAGATGCCGGGAGACGACGAGCGGGTTCGCCCGATCGTCGTCGAGCTGCTCCGCCAGGGCGGCATTCTTCCCGCCGGCGAGCCCGATCCCGAGGACGTCGCGCTTGCGCGTACGCTGCGCGCGGCGGTCGCCGACGAGTCGCGCCCCGGACTCGCAAGCGGGCTGCGGACGCTCGCGCGCACCGCGTCGCACCTGCGCGAGCGGCTCTCGCTCGACAACTGGCGCACGCTCAACCGCATGGCACGCGGTCTCGCGTCGCAGAAGGGACAGCCGCGTGCGCTCGCGGACGTCCTTGGCGAGCTGGACATCACGATCGGCCAGTTCACGACGCTGTCGGGGTACGCGCTCGACGGCATGACGCGCGATCCGGCCTGGCGTTTCCTGTCGATCGGCCGGCGCGTCGAACGGCTGCAATCGCTTTGCGCGATCCTGCAGCAGGCGCTCGCCGGGCCGCCCGACACCGACCTGACCTGGCTGCTGCGCCTCACCGATTCGATCATCACCTACCGCGCGCGCTACAGCACGCGCCCCGAGTGGCTGCCGGTGCTCGATCTGCTCGTGCGCGACGAGGCGAATCCGCGCTCGATTGCTTTCCAGGTGCTGGGACTGCGGGATTTCGTGCGCCGCCTGATCGAGCTGTTCGGCGAGTTCGGCGAGGAGCGCTTCGAAGGACCCGCCGCAGACCTGCAGCGCATCGACCCGGCAACGGACCTGCAGCCCGGGAGCGAAAAGCTCGCCGCGCTGCTCGAGCAGTGGCACGAGACTTCCGGCCGCCTCGCCGAGCAGATCGGGCTGCGCTTTTTCAGCCACGTCGGCGAGTCGAGCCGGCAGACGTTTGCCACCTGAACGAGCGGCCGGACGCAAACATGCGGCTGCACGTCGTTCACGAAACGCGCTACCGCTACTCGAGCCCGGTCCTGCTCTCGCAACAACTGCTGCACCTGACGCCGCGCGTGCTCCCATGGCAGAGCGTGCGGTCGCATCGCATCACAGTGGCTCCGGCCGCAGGCGAGTTCGACGAACGCGAGGACTACTACGGTAACCGCACCGTGCACATGCTGCTTGCCGCACCGCACGAGGAGCTGGTGGTGCACGCCGAATCCGAGGTCGAAGTCGCCCCGCGCGAGAAGGCGGTCCTCGCCGCGCCGGCGACGCAATGGGAGGCGGTGCACGACCGGTTGCATTCGGTCGAGGAGCCGCCGCTGCTCGAGCCTTCCGCCTTCGTCTACGAATCGCCGCACATCGAAACGTGGAAAGAGATCACCGACTACGCGGCGAAGAGCTTCCCCCGCGGACGCGCAATGCTCGAGGCCGCGCTCGACCTCGGCCGGCGCATCTACAAGGACTTTACGTTCGACAAGAAAGCGACCAGCGTCGCAACCCCGCTCCGCCAGGTGCTCAAGCAACGGCGCGGCGTATGCCAGGATTTCGCGCACCTGATGATCGGCTGCCTGCGCTCCCTCGGACTGCCGGCACGCTACGTGAGCGGCTATATCCTCACGCTGCCGCCGCCCGGACGCCCGCGCCGCGTCGGCGCGGATGCTTCGCACGCCTGGGTATCGGTCCATTGCGGCGAAGCGGCGGGCTGGGTAGACATCGACCCGACGAACAACTGCCTGGTCGACGACGAGCACGTCACGCTCGGCTGGGGGCGCGACTTCGGCGACGTCACGCCGATGCGCGGCGTGATCCTCGGCGGCGGCGAGCAGGCGCTCGAGGTGCGCGTGACCGTGACGCCGCGCAGCGCGGCTCCGATAGAATCGCCGCCAGATGGCTGACCGAAAGTACGGCATCGAAACGCTGTGCCTGCATGCAGGGCAGATTCCCGATCCGGCGACCGGGGCGCGCGCTGCGCCGATCTACCAGACCACGTCGTTCGTCTTCGATTCCGCCGATCACGCGGCGAGTCTTTTCAACCTGCAGACGTTCGGCAACGTCTACTCGCGGATTTCCAATCCGACCGTAGCGGTTCTGGAGGAGCGTGCGGCGGCGATCGAAAACGGGCGCGCGGGACTCGCGTGCGCGACCGGACAGGCCGCCGAAGCGACGGCGATCCTGACGCTCGTCCAGGGTGGGGATCACATCGTCTCGGCTTCGACGCTGTACGGCGGGACGCACACGCTGCTCGGCGTGAACCTGAAGAAGCTCGGCGTCGAGACGACGTTCGTCGATCCGGACGATGCGGAGAATTTCCGCCGCGCGATCCGGCCGAATACGAAGATCCTGTACGCCGAGACCCTAGGCAACCCGCTCATCAACATCGTCGACATCGAGGCGCTCGCAGGCATCGCGCACGAGGCCGGCGTGCCGCTCGTGCTCGACAACACGGTGCCGTCGCCCTACCTTTGCCGGCCGCTCGACTGGGGTGCCGACATCGTCGTGCATTCCGCGACCAAGTACATCGGCGGGCATGGCACCACGATGGGCGGATTGATCGTTGAGGCGGGGCGGTTCGACTGGGGGAACGGAAAGTTTCCCGAGTTCACGTCCCCTTCCCCCGGGTACCACGGCGTGATCTTCCACGAGACGTTCGGCGACTTCGGCTACACGATGAAGGCGCGCATGGAGATCATGCGCACGTTCGGCGCGGCGCTCTCGCCGATGAACGCGTGGCTGCTGCTGCAGGGGCTGGAAACGCTGCCGGTGCGCATGGACCGGCATTGCGCGAACGCGCTCGCGGTCGCGAAGTTCCTCAAGGACCACCCGCGCGTTGCGTGGGTCAACTACCCGGGGCTTCCCGGGGACAAGTACCACGCGCTCGCGCAGAAGTACCTGCCGAAAGGAGCCTCCGGCCTGCTCAATTTCGGCGTCAAGGGAGGCGCCGCGGCGGGCGTGCGCTTCATCGAAGCGGCGCAGTTCATGAGCCACCTGGCGAACATCGGCGACGCGAAGACGCTGATCATCCATCCGGCTTCGACCACGCACCGGCAGATGAGCGACGAGGATCAGCTCAAGGCCGGCGTGACGCCCGACATGATCCGCATGTCGGTCGGCATCGAGTCGCTCGACGACATTCTCTGGGACATCGACCAGGCGCTGGCTTAGAACGCTCGCCGCGTGCGAAACTAGCGGCATGCAAAGCTGGCAAATCATAGAACACGGCAGGCCGCTGCAGAAGGTGCTTGCCGAAACTCCGAGACCGCGCGGCACTGAAGTGCTGGTGCGTATCACGCGCTCGGGCGTATGCCACTCCGACCTGCATATCTGGGACGGCTACTTCGACTGGGGCGGGGGCAAGCGCTTCTACGTGAAGGACCGCGGTTGCGTGCCTCCCTTCACGATCGGGCACGAGCCGTTCGGCGTGGTCGAGGCGCTCGGGCCGCGCGCGCGAGGCGTGAAGGTCGGGCAAAAGCGCATCGTCTTTCCGTGGATCGGCTGCGGGAAATGCGCGGTCTGCAAGGACGGGTTTGACAACTACTGCATGCAGCAGCGGTTCGTCGGAGTGATGCGGCCGGGCGCGTATTCGACCCACCTGCTCGTGCCGCACCCGAAGTATCTCGTCGATTCGAGCGGCATCGACGACTCCTTTGCCGCGACACTCGCCTGCTCCGGGCTGACCGCTCACAGCGCAATCGGCAAGCTGCCGAAGCTCAGCGCCCGCGACTGGGTTGCCGTCGTCGGGTGCGGCGGGCTCGGCCTGATCGGCGTCTCGATCCTGAAGGCAAGAGGGATTCGCAACGTGATTGCGTGCGACGTCGACGAGTCGAAGCTCGCAGCCGCAAAGAAGCTGGGCGCGAAGAAAGTGCTCGATACGCGGGCCGCTGACGCTGCGCAGCAACTGCAGGCGCTAGCCGGCGGCCAGCTGGCGGCAGCGATCGATTTCGTCGGCATGCCGGCTACGCACGCGGTGGCGTATCCGGCGCTGCGCAAGGGCGGGCGCTACATCGTGTGCGGCCTTTACGGCGGAGAGATCACGATGCCGCTCCCGCCGATCGCGCAGCGCGCGGTCGCCGTGATGGGCTCGTACGTCGGCAACCTGAAGGAGCTGAAGGAGATCGTGGCGTTGGCAAGAAGGAAAAAGCTCAAGCCGTTGCCGGTCACGACCCGCCCCGAGAGCGAAGTGAATGCGATCCTGGAAGACCTCAAGGCGGGCAAGGTGCTCGGGCGCGTAGTGCTCGATTTCGAGCGGGCAGAAGCATGAACCCGTTCTCCTGGGACCTGCCCTACGCCTGGCCGCGCAAGCCGCTGCTGGCACGAAACGTGGTCGCCACGTCGCAGCCGCTTGCAGCGCAGGCCGGTCTGGCGATGCTCGCTGCCGGCGGCAACGCGGTCGACGCCGCGCTCGCGACCGCGATCACGCTGACGCTCGTAGAGCCGGTGTCGAACGGCATCGGCTCGGATGCTTTCGTGATCCTCTGGGACGGCAAACAACTGCACGGCCTGAACGCGTCGGGGCGTGCGCCGGCGGGCTGGACGCCGGAATTCTTCGGCGGCAAAGGCGTGCCGGTGAGGGGCTGGAATTCGGTCACCGTTCCGGGCTGCGTTTCGGCCTGGCGAACGCTCTCGGAGCGCTTCGGCAAGCTGCCGTTCGAGAAGCTCTTCGAGCGCGCGATCGACTACGGGCGCAATGGTTTTCTCGTCTCGCCGACGATCGCCGGACAATGGGCGAAGCAGGTGCCGGAGCTGAAGGTGCAGCCGGGCTTCGCGGAGGCGTTCATGCCGGGCGGGCGGGCGCCTGCGCCGGGCGAGGTGTTCCGCTTCCCGGACCATGCCGCCACTCTGGAAAAGATCGCCGCGACCAAGGGCGAAGCGTTCTATCGCGGCGAGCTGGCCGAGAAGATCGAAACGCATTCCAAACGACAGGACGGCGTGATGCGCGTGTCCGATCTGGCCGCGCATGTCTGCGACTGGATCACGCCGCTCGAAATCGGCTACCGCGGCTACACGATTCACGAGCTGCCGCCGAACGGCCAGGGCATCGTCGCGCTGATGGCGCTCGGCATGCTCTCGGAATTCGACGTGCGGTCGCTGCCGGTGGACAGCGCCGACAGCGTGCACCTGCAGATCGAGGCGGTGAAGCTCGCATTCGCCGACGCATTCGCCTACGTCGCGGACCTCGAGCACATGCCGTTCCCGCCGCAGCAGTTGCTCGATCGCGCGTACCTGCGCGACCGCGCGAAGCGGATCGACATGAAGCGCGCGCAGAACTTCGGCGCCGGATCGCCGCCGAAAGGCGGCACGATCTACCTGACCGCAGCGGACGAGCACGGCATGATGGTGTCGATGATCCAGTCCAATTTCATGGGGTTCGGCTCGGGCGTGGTGGTTCCCGGAACCGGCATCTCGCTGCAGAACCGCGGCCATTCGTTTGTCGCGAATCCCGGCCACCCGAACCAGGTCGGGCCGCGCAAGCGGCCGTACCAGACGATCATCCCCGGCTTCGTTACCAAGGACGGCAAACCGGTCATGAGCTTCGGCCTGATGGGCGGCACGATGCAGCCGCAGGGGCACGCGCAGGTGATCGTGCGGATCGCCGATTACGGGCAGAACCCGCAGGCCGCATGCGACGGCCCGCGATTCCGTTTCGTGCAAGGCATGGATGTCAGCGTGGAAAACGATCGCTTTCCGCCCGAGACGCTCGCCGAGCTGCAGCGCCGCGGCCATCGCATCGTCACCGTGGACGACTACAACCAGTTCGGCAGCTCGCAGATGATCTGGAAGCTCGACGGCGGCTACGTTGCGGCAAGCGATCCGCGGCGCGACGGCCAGGCGGTCGGGTATTGAAAAGCGGGCGACGCGAGATGCTGAAGGTCTGGGGCCGGACGAACTCGGTCAACGTGAAGAAGGCGCTCTGGTGCATCGAGGAGCTCGGCCTTCGCTACGAGCGCATCGACGCGGGGATGCAGTACGGCGTCGTCCAGACGCCCGAATATCGCAAGCTCAACCCCAATGGACTGGTGCCGACGATCGAGGACGACGGCTTCGTGCTGTGGGAATCGCATACGATCGTGCGCTACCTCGCGGCCAAGCACAGCGCGGGGAAGCTCTGGCCGACCGATGCGCGCGAGCGTGCCGAAGCCGAGCGATGGATGGACTGGACGTTCACGTTTCTGAACGTCTTCCGCCCGGTGTTCTGGGGGCTGGTGCGCACGCCGCCGGAAAAGCGCGATCTCGCGGCGATCGAGGACGGTAGAAAGAAATCCGCGGAGCTGCTCGGCCATTTCGACGCCGCGCTCGGAACGCGCAGCTACGTCGCCGGCAGCAGTTTCAGCGTCGGAGACATTCCGATGGGATGCCATGTTCAGCTCTGGATGCGGCTGCCGATCGAACGGCCGAAGCATCCGGCGCTGGAAGCGTGGTTTGCACGCCTTCTGGAGCGACCGGCTTACCGCAAGGTCGTCGACATCCCGCTCACCTGATCCTCGAGCTGGCGCGTTCGCTCGGCCTTGTCGAGCCGCGACAGCGCCTTGACCCTGGCATAGAACGTCGGCAAGTCGCCGTTACTCGCGGCGAGCGCGCGCTCGAACCCCGGCACGAGCTGCGAATAACTCGCAAACGCGGCAAGCAACGCGTTGTTCGGTCCGGTCACGTACCCGCCGGCATGACGCCGGTAGACCGGATCCGCCGCGAGGCGCTCGAACTCGGCGCGCTTGCGCTCGCGCATCTCCTCGGACGCGATGCGCATGCGGTAGAGCGCTTCGAGCCGCGTCCTGGTTTCGGCGAGCAGCCGGGCGAACTCGCGCTCGCGTTCCCGCGCTTGCAGGAATTTTGCGAGATCGCCGGAACGACCGGCGGACGCGAGCCAGCGTCGCACGCCTTCGCGCTCCACCGCCACGGCGAACGACTCGTTGAACGCCGTGTCCCCCTTGACGTAGACGAGCTGGTGCGCAAGCTCGTGAAACACGAGGCGCGCGACTTCGGCATCGCCCCAGCGGATGAACGTCGAGAGCAGCGGGTCGTCGAAGATCCCGAGCGTCGAGTACGCGGGTACGCCATAGACGAACGCATCCAGTCCCTGCTCGCGTGCTTTTTCCGCATGGCGCTCGGCATCTGCGCGCGCGTAGAACCCGCGATAGGTCACGCAACCCGCCACGGGGAAGCACGACTCGACTGCTTTGAGCGAGAACTCGGCCGCGGCGACTACGTTCCACACCACGTAGGGCCGATCGAGGTCCGCATAGCTGCGATAACTTCCATTGTCGGGAAGCGCGAGCTTGGTTGATGCGAACTCACGCAGGGATTGCGCGAGCACGAGCCGTTCCCGCAGGTCGGCGGGTGTATGCGAATCGGCAAGCAGCTCCGCCAGCGGCCGCGAGCGCGCCTTCAGGTCGAAGTGCCCGCCTACGGCCTGCGCGTAGTAGGAAATCGTCTCGCAGCCCGAGAGCGCCAGCGCGACGAGGAGCGCGCTAGCCCGCTTCATCGCGGAATCTCCCTTCGCGCAGGAACGCAGCAGTCTGCGACGCGACGCGCGCCGATACGAGCATCGCGCTGTGACCGACGCGCAACTTGAGATGCCCGCTCATGCCTTGAACCGTCGTCTCTTCGACGCACACCACGCCGTCGTTCGGACCAGGGAGAGGGCCGAGCGCGCGCCCCAGCCCCATCGGCAACGTGCCGGCGACGACACCCAACCGCTCCTGCCGCTTCCAGCACATGACCTCGTTATCCTGCCAGAGCGTCTGTGTTTCCCCGAGCATCCAGCGGCCGATTCCGTGGCGCGCGAGGCGCCGTCCCGAGAAGCTGCCGCATGCCGGGGTGCCGAGAAGCACCACGTTTCCGACCCCCAGGTCGGGATAGCTGTTCAGCGCGTGCAGGATGACGAGGCCGCCCAGGCTGTGGCCGACGAAGTGGGCGGGCCCGATCGAGCGTGCGAAGCGAGCGAGCTCGTCTGCGTTGACTGCGAGCGGCCGCCCCCGGCCGCCATAGCCGAAACAGTGGCATCGAATGCCCTCCCTCGCCAGTCGCTTGGCGAGCGGCAGCATCACGAGCCCAGGCACCCAGACACCGTGCACGAGTACCGCGTCACCGATCGACGTCATTCGCTAGGGCATCCTCTCAGCGGGCCGGGCGACGAGCAGCCAGGCGCCGATCACAAGCGCGGGCACGCCGAACACCGCGTAGGCCGCAGCATAATTCGCCGAGAGCGCGAGCGCCGCGTTGAAAGCCGGCGGCGTCACGACGACCCCGAGGAACGTGAAGAACAGGCAGCCGCCGGTCGCTTCGCCAACCCTGCCTGCAGGAGCGAGCCGAGCGACCTCGGCAAGGTAAACGCCGTTCCACCCTACTGCGGTCGCGCCAAAGACCGACGCGAAAAGGAAGAGCGCCCACTGCGGCCAGCCCGGGCCTGATGCCAGCGTTGCGATCGCGGACAGCCCCATCCCCAGCCCGAGGAGCCCGAGCATCGTGCGGCGGCGGAAGATGCGATCCGCGAGAAGGCCCCAGAGAAGCCGACCGCCGATGCTTGCCACCTGCGACACCGCCATTACGAATCCGGCTACCACGAGCGTCAACGCAAAGCTCTCGGTGAGAAAGGTTACGAGGTACGTAACGAGCGTAATCTGGACCCCGCCGTAGATGAAGGAAGTAATCGCCATCTGGCGCAGCTTGTCATCGCGCATGACGAGGGCGACCGGCGCAAGCAAGGTTCTGACCGAGACCGGTGCGCGTGGGTTCAATCCATAGTCATAGCGCGCCCGCCACGGCTCGATCGCAAGCGCGAGCGCAAGGCAGCCAATCCCGATCGCGATTGCGCTCCCGCGCCATCCGAGCGCGAGAACCAGCGCCGGAACCAGCGCACCGGCGATCGCGCCGCCCGCCGGGACACCGGTCTGCTTGATCGAGAACGTCAGCGAAATCAGGGACTGCGGCGAAGAACGGACCAGAATCAGCGAGCTCGCCGGCGTAGTCGGGCCGTAGCCAAGCCCGATCACGAACGCCCCCAGCAACACGAGCGGAAGGAGCGCCGAGGCTGCGAGCGCAAGGCCGACCAGGCAGGCCAGCAAGCCGCACTGGCTCATGCGGATCGGGCCGACGCGGGCCATCCAGCTGCTCGCCGCGGCCGACCCGATCATCGAGCCAAGATACACCGTAGCGATGAACCAGCCGATCGTACTCGGCGGAACCCCGAGGTCGCGCACCACGACCGGCGCCATCACCGGTGCGCAATACACCGCGACGGCAACCAGCGTCTGGATCGCGAGCGTTACTGCGAGCGGTGTCGCCCAGGCCGCGACCGGTGCCCTGGCACCCGCGGGACCGGAGTCATCCCCCACCCTTCACCGCTTTCAGCAGCCGTTCGGCCCGCTGCGCGACGGGATAGTCGACCATCTGTCCATCGACCTGGATTGCCGCTGTGCCGCCGGCCTCGGCTGCCCGGAATGCGGCCACCACCCGTTCGGCTGCTGCGATCTCGTCAGCCGTTGGCGCATACCCCGCATTGGCGACGCTGACCTGGTCAGGGTGTATGCACAGACGTCCCTGGTAGCCCGCACGGCGACTGCGCGCAATGGCGCGACCAAACCCTTCGTTGTCCTTGAAGTGGAACCACGGGCTGTCGAGCGGACCCTCGAGGCCCGCTGCGCGCGACGCGAGCACGATCCGCGCGCGCGCGTACTCCAGTTCGGGCTCGTCGTAGGCCGGCGAGAGATCAAGATCCTGGCTGAAGTCGGCAGCGCCGAAAGCGACGCGCCGCACGCGCCATACGCCCGAATACGGCTTCAGCGTCCTTGCCTGCAGAATCCTCTCGATCCTCGAAAGTCCGGCCGCGGTCTCGATGATCGGGATCAGGTCCAGCGCGCCGACCTGCAATCCCTTGTCGCGCTCCAGGTTCGCAAGCAGCCAGTCGATCGCGTGCAGATCCGCGGCGCTCTCGACCTTCGGCAGGACGACGCCGTCGACGCCCTTTCCTACGGTGGCAACGAGGTCGCCGTAGCAGTAGGGAGTCCCCATCGCATTGACGCGCACGTAGCCACGGCAGCTGCGTGGATGCGCGAGCGCCTGCGAGACCGGCGCGCGAGTCGTGGCCTTGTCCGCCAACGGCACGGAATCCTCCAGATCGAGGATCACGGCGTCTGCGCCCAAGGTAAAGGCCTTTTCGATCCGTCGCGGATGATTTCCAGGCGCGAACAGCAGCGTGCGGTACATCAGGGTCTCCTAGCGCAAAACCTTTCTTTCGTCCCAGCGAGGATACGGCAACTGCCACTTCGCGGTCGCAAGGGTCTCCGGCCAGACCACCTGGCGTCGCCCGCGTTGAATCTGCACGACCGCGGCCTTGGCCGCGAGTTGCGCGCCGCTCTTGTCGACCTTGTAGGGCCCGAGGGGCGTCTCGAGCTCGAGCGCCTGCAATTCATCGCGCAGCCTTTCCTGGTCGAGCGACCCGGCGCGCCGCACTGCTTCCTCGAGCACTTTTGCCGCCGCGTAGCCCTGCGCCGCGAGATGCGTCGGCTCCGCGGACCACTTGCGAGCGTAGGCATCCGTAAAGCGTTTGTTCTCGCGCGTGCCAAAAGCGAGCTGCCACGGAGTAATGCCGAGCGCGTGCTCTGCATCTTGTCCAATGAGCCGGATGAACTGCGGGTCGGCGGCGCCTTGCGCGACAAACATGTGCGGCGCGTAGCCTTTCTTGCGGAAGCTCTTCACCATATCGGCTGCATCGCGCGGCAAGCCGAAGGCGATCCAGACTTCAGCCTGCGACGCCCTCGCCTTGTCGATCTGCGCTCCAAAATCGGTCGCTGCCACGCCGTAGACCTCGGGTTCTGCAGCCTGGAGACCCGCGGCGATCGCATCTTCCCTGAGGCGACTCGCCATCTCGCGGGAGCTGGGATCGTTGCGAGCGTAAATGGCGAGTCGACGATAGCCCATGCGGCGCGCAATTTCCAATGCGCCGGCGCCATACGTCGCGAATGGTGCAGGCACCTGGAACACGTAACGCGAACTGGCCTTTTGCGCAGCGCGGGCCGCGCCGGTTGCGTTCACGAGCACCCGCCGGTCGCGCTCGGCAGCGCTTGCAGCGCCGAGCGTCGATGCCGAGCCCATCGGCCCGATCAGCAGGTCGCAGCGGTCGGTGCGAATGAGCTGCTCATAGAGTGCGCCGGCAGCAACCGCCTCGGAACGATCATCCAGCAGGCGCAATTCGACGCGCCTGCCGAGCAATCCACCTGCGGCGTTCACCTCCTCCTGCCACAGCAGCAGAGACTTGCGCAGATCGGCGGCCAGGTCGGCCAGGTTCCCGGAGTCCGTGATCACCGCCCCGACGAGGACCGGCGGCTCGGCGGCGCGCGCCGGCGCGAGCGCCAGTACTGCGGCGAACAGCACGCCAGCGAGAGTCTGCGATCGATGCATGAAAGGTCCAGACGCAAATTACGGTGTGCGAAAATCCGCGTCAAGGATCATGGACTCCGAATTTCTGCAGGCACTCGCGGCGATCGTCGGCAACGCCAACGTTCTCACCGGCGACGGCGACATGGCGAGCCATCTCGTCGACTGGCGCAAGCAATATCGCGGCACCGCTGAATGTGTGCTGCGTCCAGCGGATACGGGCCAGGTTGCGGCCGCAGTGAAGCTCTGCGCGCGCGAAGGCGTAGCGATCGTGCCCCAAGGAGGGAACACCGGCCTTTCCGGCGGCTCGGTGCCCGTCGGAGGACGGCGCGAGATCGTGCTCTCGCTCGCAAGGATGAACCGGATCCGCCAAGTCGATCCGCTGGACGACAGCCTGATAGCGGAGGCCGGATGCATCCTGGCCCACGTGCAGCAGGCGGCCGAAAGCGCGGGGCGCTATTTCCCTGTGTCGCTCGCAGCCGAGGGCAGTTGCCAGATCGGAGGCATCCTCTCGACGAACGCCGGCGGCGTAAATGTGCTTCGCTACGGCAACACCCGCGAGCAGGTCCTCGGGCTCGAGGTCGTGCTTGCGGATGGCAGCATCTGGAACGGCCTGCGCAGCCTTCGCAAGGACAATACGGGCTACGACCTCAAGCACATTTTCATCGGCGCGGAGGGTACGCTCGGCATCATTACCGCCGCGGTATTGAAGCTGCGGACGCAGCCGGCCGCTAGCGCGACTGCATGGATCGGATTGGACTCGCCGACTCGCGCAGTCGAACTGCTCGCGCGATTGCGCGAGCGGCTGGGTGAGTGCGTGAGTGCGTTCGAGCTCGTTTCCCGTCGCTGTCTCGAAGCGGTGCTTCGCCATACCCCCGCCACGCCGGATCCGCTCGGCGCTCCGCATCCATGGTACGTACTCGTCGAGGTCGAAGACAGCGGCACGTTCGAATCATTGCAAGGCCGGCTCGAGACCGCGCTTGCCGAGTGCGCGGAGCGCGGCGGGGTCCGCGATGCGGCGATCGCGACGAGTCACCTCCAGGCCGCCGCGTTGTGGCGCATCCGCGAGAGCATTCCCGAGGCGCAATTTGCCAACGTCAAGCATGACGTCTCGGTCTCCGTTTCGCGCGTTCCGCTGCTCATCGAGCGCGCCGAAGCCGGCCTCGCCACAGCCTTCCCCGGCGTACAAAGCTACATCTTCGGCCACGTCGGCGACGGCAACCTGCACTACAACGTCGGCGACCAGTCGCTGGTGCAGCGCCGGGCTGAAGTAAACCGGGTCGTTTACGATGTCGTCGCTTCACTTGGCGGATCGATCTCTGCCGAGCACGGCATCGGGCAGCTCAAGCGCGAGGAAATCAAGCGCCACAAGCAAGCGCTGGAACTGGATCTGATGCGTACGCTCAAGCGCGCGCTGGACCCACAAGGGCTGATGAACCCGGGCAAGGTCCTCTAGCGGTCAGCCGGCCCCGTTGCTGCAGCCGCAAAGCGGGCGACAAAGTTCCTGTTTCGGGTCCTGCGGCCGGGAAATGTGCGACTTTTTTCCTATCCCATCCGTCGTGAAAAGGGGACACTTGGTCGCACGTAGGAGTGCGAGATTGAAACTAGCCGATTGCAATTTCTCTGACCCGATGCTCGCGCAGCGGGACGATTTCGCGCCGAGCTACCGGGAGATTTCCCTGCTGCTGCGCAAGAGCTTCGGTCGCGACATCGACAGCTTCGGTCTTCTCGAGATCGAGGTCGCGCGCATCGTGTTTGCCCAGGTTGCACTGATGGCAGGAGCCGCCCTCGCCGGGGACTCGGAGCTGTTCGCGGGCGCCGACCGCCTGTGGCGGGACATGCAGCACCGGATCGGCGACCAGGAGCGCGAGCTGGCGAAACACTTTCTCAGGCTGCTCGCGCAGGATGGTGCCTACCCGGAAGCCGAGCGCAATCTGCTTGCGTGCCTTGCCGAAGCGCTCGACGAGCGGGAAATCTGCGGAAAAGCCTGACGGCGTACCGCGCTCAGCGCGGCGAGCCGCCTACCTTCCCTTCGAGAACGACAACGGCGATGCGCGTCCCGAACGCGTCATCTCGCCGGCAATCGTCTTCGGCCCGACCTCGCCGCGAAACGAAAACCCCGGCCCGGAAAACGAGATTGCGGTGCCTTCCAGCCTTGCCTCGGTAACCGGCACGGGCCGCCCGCCTGCGCTCGCTTCGATCTCGATCTCCTGGAAGTTCTGCTGCACCCGAAGGGACCACTCGCCGCCGCGCCAGGCGCCGCGCGCCTGCGCCGGCACGATCCAAAGAAAGATCGTGCTCTCGTCGCCCTGACGGAGATACTGGCTGCGGAGCTGCACCTTTTCCACGCGATCAGGCTTCCAGCCTTTCATCGCAAAAGCGTGACTCACGATGCGGGCGCCCGGGCGCAACTCGTCGAGCAGCTTGGGCTGCAGGCGGTCGATCAGCGATGGCAGAAGGTAGATCGTCACGACCGTCGCGCGCGAAAGATCGGTGAGCAGCACGTCCCGCTCCTCGAACTGCACCAGGTTCGCGACACCCGCTCGTCGGGCGTTGTCGCGCGAGATCTCGACGAGCTTGGAATCGATGTCCACGCCGAGGCCTCGGGCGCCGTGCAGCTTTGCGGCCGCAATCACGATGCGGCCGTCTCCGGAGCCCAGGTCGACTACATGATCGGCAGGACCCGTTCCCGCCAGGGCGAGCATTCGCTCGACGACGTCTTCTGGAGTCGTGATGAATGGCGCACGGACTTCCGGATCCTGCGCGTGCGCGGCAAACGCGAGGAGCATCGCCGCCGCGAGAGCTGGGATGACGTTCAGGGCGGCAGCAGGGCGGCGATCGTGCGCCGCACCTTCTCTTGCGACCAATCGAGCTCTCCGACGTAGGAGTAGCGGATCTTACCGTCGGGACCGACGACGTACGTCACCGGCAGGATGCGTGCCTTCCAGGCCTTTGCGACGGAGGTGTCACGGTCCAGCAGAACCGTGAAGCCGACCGGCGTCTTGTCCAGATACGTGCGGATCCGCGATAGCGGCTCGGCAAGGTTTACGGCCAGCACCGCGAACGGGCGGCCATCCATCGAGCGCAGCAGGCGGTCGATGCTGGGCATCTCCTCGCGGCAGGGTTCGCACCACGTCGCCCAGAAATTGATCAGCACAACCTTGCCGCGATAGGACTCGAGCCGGTGCGACCGGCCGTCGAGATCCTCGAGGACGAGCGCCGGAGTGCCTCCTCCGGTCCAGGGCTTGAGCTCCTGCGCGCCCGCGGCGGTCATCCACGCCGCGGCCAGCGCTAGGAGGATGCTCCGCAACCTACGCCTTCACGCCGCTCGTGCGAATCTCGTAGCGGAAGCTGTCGGGCTCGAGCTGATCGAGACGCTCGCCGCCGGTCTCGCCGTTGATGTACATGAGATACGGAAGCTTCGGCGCCTTTGCAGTCGCGCCCGGAAGCACGATGTCGTGAGCCATGTTGTAGGCGAGCCAGTTCATCTCCCAGCCGCCGAACAACCGTTTGCGCGCCGCCTCGACCTTGGGATCTTTCACTGCGAGATTGCCCGGCGGCTCCTCCAGAACGACCTTCCGCACGTCGGCGGGATCGACCGGCACCCAACCGAATCCTTGCGCATAGAACTCCGCTCGGCAATGCTGCGCCTTGCTGATGACCGGGGCACCGACACCGAGGCTGCGGTAGCCGTGGACCGAGGGCGCCACCCTGAGCCCGTAGACGTCGCGCGCGGGGACGCCGGCCGACCGGCTCAGCCCGACGAACATGGCGTTGAGATCGCCGCACTTGCCGCCGAGATTCTTCGTCTCCAGCATCGACTTGATGTCGCCCCACCCGCAGCCGCGTGTTTTCGGATCGCGGAACGTGTTGTCCACGACCCATTCGTAGATCGCGCGTGCCTTGTCGACGTCGGTTCGCGCGCCTCTGACGATTTCCTGTGCGGTCTCGCGCACGATTCCGTCGGTCGGAATGAGCTCGGTGGGCGCGGTGTAGAAGGTGTAATCGGCCGGAGAAAGACGGCCGATGCCTGCACGCGGCTTGGACAGGTCGACCGCTCGATCCTTCGTCATGAACCGGCTCGTCACTTCCAACAGCGGCGTTTCTTCACCCTCGCGCCATTCCGCGAAAAGGATTGCAGCGCCGTACTTGCCGTCGGAATGCACGTGGACCTTCGCAGCGTTTCCGGACCAGCTGTTACCGATCGCCCTGTGCCAATCGGTGTCGTCCACCAGCGGCAGCGGCACCCACGCGCGTGACGCGCCGCGGGGCTTGAGGATCGTCACTTTGGTCGTGACATCGTAGGTCCGCCACTCGGCCGTGTTTGCGAACACGGAGCCCCACGGCAGTGAGCCTGCGGAGGCAGCGGCGGCGGAAACTTTCAGGAATGCTCGACGATCCATGATGGATCTCCTTTCGTCACGAACGCATTGGCGCGGCGCGCGATCCGCGGCGCTGCTGCGAGTTCTGGATGGGGAAGAAAGGCGGAAGGGGGGGGGAGGGAGTGGACATGCGGACCGCGTGCAATCGCGGCATCGCCATCCGGGGTCCCCGACCGCCCGCCACACGCGCTGTCGCACACCACCGACGAGAAACCGATCATCGCCGCCAGCGAGCGGGAACTACGAGAGATGATCCGGTCGAGGATGTACATGAGAGCCGCGCAGCAAACGCTATCTTACCGCCAGTTGCTGCAGCGAACGCTTGCGTGGCGACATCCATTCCCGCAGCGTAAAAACAAAAAGCCCCGGTCTCTGCCGGGGCTTTAGGTGCACGCGGGCGGGGAACTTACTTGGTTTCCTTCTTGGCTTTGCCCTTGGCTTTGGCTTGGCTTTTGGCCTTCGTCTTCGCCTTTGCCTTGCCCTTTTCGGCTTTGTCGGCTGCCTTCGGCGCATCGGCCGGCTTTGCGGCGTCGGCCGGCTTTGCCGGAACGGCCGGGGTGGCTTTGGTTGCCGGCGTCGCAGGTGTCGCAGGCGCGACGCCTGGAGTAGCGGGCGCGGCCGGGGTCGCCGGCGTGGCGGGCTTGGCAGGCTGCGCCTGCGCGTACACCGCCGCGGCAAACGCCGAGGCAATCAAGGTTACGAGTAGCTTCTTCACGAGCATTGCGAGATTCTCCCTAGAGTAGAGCGGGTCCAAATCGGAACCGCTCGTATCAACGCGCCAACTCAGGTGCGGTTGACCGGCCGCTCAGACGGCAGGCGTTGCGCCGAGAAGCGCTCGTCTGAACCGGTCCTTCAGCACGATTCCGTCATGCGGCGGAAGCACTAAGGGAAGTTTCTCGGGCAGTACCTTGACCTGGACCAGTACCGGTCCCGCGCCGCGCAAAAGCTCGGCGCGCGCAGACTCGAATTCCTTCCAGTCGCGCACCAGGCGCACGCTGGAAAAGCGGCAACCGAGCGCAACCGCCGCAAGATCCACGCCGTGTGCGGTGTGCGTGGACTGCATGCCGGTCTCCCCGTAGCGTTCGTTGTCGATGACCGCGATGGACAGGTTGCGCGGCGCCTGTACACCGATCGTCGCGAACGAGCCCAGACCCATCAGCATTTCCCCGTCTCCGGTAATCACGAGCACGCGGCGGTCCGGTTGCGCGAGCGATAGACCGAGACCCACCATCGCCGCGGCGCCCATCGCACCCCACAGCGGGAACGTAAGCGGCGAGTCACCCGCCGCGGTGCAATCCCACGCGGTCGAGCCCAGGCCTGCGACGACCAGCGCGTCGCCACGCTCCTTGAGCAACGCTTCGACGACCTCGCGCCGATGAAGCACGGCAGTCATCGCGCGGACTGCTCCTGGAAGCTCTTGATTCCGATCACCTGCTGGGCGATCAGGACTGCCTGCGCTGAGTTCCCCGAATACGCGCGCTTCGCCGCAGCAGCGACGCTGGGTGCCGCCTCCTCCGCCGCCGCGACCCGGTGCACCGCGACGCTCATCGACTCAAGCACCGACCGGGTGGCCTGGCCCATCGGCACCTGCCACGGATTGAACTCGCCCTGCTCGCCTCGCATCGTAACGAGCACGAGTAGCGGCAGCCGGCATTCGTGCGTCATCCCCAGGACATTGATGCAATTGCCGACGCCGCTCGATTGCATCAGCAGCGCACACCGTACGCCGCCCAGCCATGCGCCCGCCGCGAGCGCGATACCTTCCTCCTCCGTGGTGAGCACGACGCATCGCACATCCGGATCCGCTATGCACAGCTCGATCAGGCGCTTGTGGCCGCCGTCGGGCACGAAGCCGACGATGCGTACGCCGGCGTCCTTGAGCGCACTGTAGATCTCGAGCGGCCAGTCGATGGCAGTCATTGCACCGGCCCGCGTTTCGCGGTGGACACGGAACCTCCTTCGGGGCGGATTTTATAATGCAGCGTACAGTTACTCTGCGAAACAAGACCCGACGAATGGACCTCGCGCTGTTCCTCGAACGCCTGCCACGCCGCGATCTCTGGATCTTCGGCTACGGCTCGCTGATGTGGCACCCTGATTTCAGCTACCAGCGCAAATCCGTCGGCTTTATCCGCGGCTATCATCGCGCGCTCTGCATCCTCTCGACGCGATACCGCGGCACATCGGCGAAGCCCGGCCTGGTGATGGGATTGTGCAGGGGCGGCTCGTGCTGGGGAATGACGTTCCGTGTTCCTGCTGCACGGGTCCAGGGTGTCCTGCAGAAGCTCTGGGCACGTGAAATGCTGCGCAGAGTCTACGAGCCGAGGATCGTCCCTGTGCGCGTCGAGGGCGGGCGCAAGGTCCGGGCGCTCACGTTCGTCGCCGATGCCGCTCACCCGCAGTACGTTCGCGAGCTGGATCTGCATGGGCGGGCTGAGCTGGTCGCGCAAGGCGTCGGCCAGCGCGGCCGCTGCACCGAGTACATCCGCAGGACGCTCGAGCACATGTACGAGCTCGGCGTCACCGATCCTCACCTCGAGCGTGTGCTCGAGACGGCGGAAGCCATCCGCTCCAGCGCCGTCCCAAGACGCGCGCGCTGAGTACCGAAGTTGAGGCGCACGAACTTCTCGGCGCCGAACTGGGCGCCCGGCGAGAGCGCTACGCCATGTTCCAGAAACAGCGCGTGCGGGTCATTGCTTGTCAGCCCGGAGCAATCGATCCAGGCAAGATAGGTCGCCTCGACGTGCGCCATCGAGAGTCCCGGCATCTTCGCCACAGTCTGCTCGACCAGATCGCGGTTGCCTCGCAGGTAGGCGAGCTGGGACGCGAGCCATGCGTCGCATTCACGGTACGCGGCCAACGCTCCGACATAGCCAAGCACCGAGGCGTCGTGCACCGTCGCGTGATGGTCGGCCGAAAAGGCGCTGCGCAGCGTCTCGTCCTCGATAATCGCCCACGCACAGCCGGCGGCGGGAAAGTTGAACGCCTTGTTCGGTGAATTCAGCGTGACGGTACGGCGCGATACCTCGGGAGCGAGACTCGCGATCGGCACATGCGGCTTGCCGGGCTCGAGCAGGATGTCGGAATGGATCTCGTCGGAGCAGATCAGCAGCTCGTGGCGGGCCGCAAACGCCGCCAGGCGCTCGAGCTCGGCACGAGTGAACACCGTTCCGCCGGGATTTTGCGGGTTGCAGAGAAAAAGCATGCGAGTCGCCGGTCGAACGCTTGCTTCGAGGCGCTCTTCGTCGAACACCCAGCGTCCGTTGGCCAGCACCAGCGGAACATCGGTGTGGGCGCGCCGTGCCTTGCGGACCGCCTGGGAAAAGTGGTGATACAGCGGAACCGGCACGAGCGCATGCTCATTCGCCGCCAGCAGATGCCGCGCGGCGAGGTGAATTCCCGGCACCACGCCCGGAAGAAAGACGATCCACGCCGGATCGATGCGCCAATTGTGCAGCCGCTGCATGCGCGCCGCGATCGCCTCGCGCAATTCATCGGGGGGCGTCGTATAGCCGAGTACTCCGTGCGCGAGCCGCTCGCGCATGGCATCGAGCACGGCGGTCGGCGTCCGAAAATCCGTGTCCGCGACCCAAAGCGGGATGACATCTCTTCCGGCGTACTTTTCCCAGCGCGTCGCCCAGGTGCCGGCGCGGTCGACTGCGGCGTCGAAATCGAATGGCATCGAGTCTTTGTAGCACAAACAAAAACGCCGGGCTTGCACCCGGCGCAGAACGCACAGCGGGCGGTGCCTATTTCTTCTGCTTCATATCGTCTTTTTCGAGCGCGTCGCCCTTCTTCTCCTCCTCGTCCTCCCCCGCCTGTTCCTCCATCGTCTTCGCCGGGTCTTCCTCGAGCCGATTCATGCTGTCGTCCACCTCTTCGGTCTTGATGGCACGCGCCTCAGCGCCCAGGTGCTGCGGAAACCAGATGGCGATGCTCGGCACGAACATCACGATCGCGATCGCGATGCATTGCAGCACCATGAACTGGGACATGCCCTTGTAGATCGTGCCGAGCGACCAGTCCTTCACCACCTGCTTGAGGTAATACGCCGACATCGCGACTGGCGGCGACAGATAGGCAGTCTGCATCGTCACCGCGACCAGCGCACCGAACCAGACCATGAAATACTCCGGCGGGATGCCGAAGCTCTGCGACAGCGCAGGCTTGAGGGAGTCGATCACCGGGTAGAAGATCGGCAGGAATACGAGGATGATCGCCGGCCACTCGAACGGCCAGCCCAGCAGGAAAAGGAGCACAACCACCATTGCCAGCATCATCAGCGGCGGTACCGGCATCGAGACCATCGCCTGGGTGATCCAGTTCGCCGTTCCCATGCGCGCGAACACAGCACCGAAGATATTGGAAGTGACCGCGAGGAGCAGCACCATGCTCGAGGTCATCATCGCGCTGATGCAGGCCTGCTTGAGCCCGGCATAGGTGAGCCGGCGGTAGAGGATGGCGAGAATCGTCGCCCCCAGCGCCCCGATCCCGGCCGCTTCGGTCGGGGTTGCGAGGCCTGCGAGGATGGACCCCAGTGTGAACGTGATCAGTAGAAACAGCGGCAGGACGCCGACTCCGACCTCCTTCAGGATGACCCAAGTGCTGCTGACCCGCTCCTCCTTCGGCACCGGCGGTCCCAGCTTCGGATTGATGAAGCTGCGAACCATGAGGTAAGCGATGTAGATGCCGGCCAGCATGAAGCCGGGGCCGAAGGCCGCGGCGTAGAGGTCGGCCACCGACACGCCGAGTACCGGTCCCATCACGATCAGCATGACCGAAGGCGGGATCAGAATGCCGAGGGTACCGCCCGCGGTAATGGCACCGGCCGAGAGCTTTGGATCGTAGCCCGTCTTGATCATGATCGGCCCGGCCATGATGCCGAGCACCGTCACCGCCGCGCCGACGATTCCCGTCGCCATCGCAAACACGGTCGAGGTCAGGATAACGACGACATAGAGCGAGCCGCGCACCGGCGCCAGCATCATCCGCAAGGCAGAGAACAGCCGCTCCATCAGCCCGGCCTGCTCGGTCAGGTAGCCCATGAAGATGAATAGCGGCACCGCGGCGAGCACCTCCTCCTTCATCAGGCCGATGGTCTGGAAGTAGGCGAGGTCGAACACCACCCTGCCGAGCGCGAAGTAACCGAAAGTCAGCGCGAGGAACAGCAACGTAAAGGAGATCTGGATACCGATGAAGATCGCGCCGATCATGACGATCAGCATGATCAGTCCGAGCAGGACATCGCCGGTCATATCTCGATCTTTTCCTTGTGCTCGAGCACGATCCCGTAACGGGCGGCGTAGAAGCTCTTGATCAGCTCCGAGACGCCCTGCAGCAGCAGCAGCACGCAGGTCAGCGGGACGACCGCCTTGAACGGCCACAGAATCGGCCGCCACGGCGTCTGTTCGGAAGTCTCGTTGATGGTGTACGCGTACCAGGCTTCGCTGCCGCTGGCGACGAGCAGCATGACGATCGAGGGGAAGAAGAACACGATATAGGAAATCGAGTCCACCATACCCCGCGTTCTGTCCGACCACTTTTCATAAAAGAAGTCGGTCCGGATGTGCGCACCCTTATGCAGGGCATACGCGCAGCCGAGCATGAAGATCGTGCCGTACAGCATGTACGTCACGTCGAAGGACCAGATCGTCGGTGCGTTGAACAGATAGCGGGCGGCAACCTCGTAGGCGACCGCCAGCACGAGCGGGACATTCAGCCAGGCAATCCAGACCCCGGTGGTGTCCGTGAAACTGTCGATGATCCGGACCAGCCGGATATGCGCCGGAACGCTTTCAGCCATGCCGGGCGTCCCGGGTCAACAGCCAACAAAAAGGGGCGGATGAGACCGCCCCTGGTTGCAGAGTCATGCAGCTATTTTTTCTTCGGCTCTGGTTGCGCGGCCGCCGGCTTTGCGGCGGCCTCCGGAAAGTAGTGATTGGCCGCAAACGAGTACGGCGGGAACATGAATCGCTTGGCCGGCACGACGAGCGACGCGTAGGCGCGCTGCGAGTCGTGCACCTTCTTGAAGAATGGGCTCTTCGCGGATTCTTCCGCCGCGATCTTGTCCCACGCCTTCAGGAACTCATACAGGATCTCGGGCGGCGTGCGCAGAATCTGTACGCCGTGCTTTTCCCGCATCTCCTTCAGCGCATCGGCGTTCTGCCGCTGCCACTTCGCCCACCAGCGATAGAACGTCTCCGTGCTCGCCGACTTGATCATCTCCTGATGCTGGGGCGACAGCGCCTTCCAGACGTCGCCGTTTATGACCAGCTCGGCAATCGTCACGTTCTCGTGCATCCCCGGCGTGTAGTGGTACTTCCAGACGTTGTGAAAGCCGAGGCGCATGTCCTCCACGCCGCCGACCCATTCGGCGCAGTCGATCACCCCGCGCTGGGCCGACGGGATGATCTCGCCGCCCGGCATGTTGACCGTCTGCATGCCCATTTTCTGGAACACTTCCGCAGCCATGCCGGTCTGGCGGCACTTCATCCCTTTGAAGTCGGCCAGATTCTTGATCGGCCGCTTGAACCAGCCAAAAGCCTGCGGACCCGCCGGCAGAATCGGCAGTACCACCAGGTTGAGCTTGAGCTCTTTCTGATAGAACTCGTTGTAGAGGTCCAACCCGCCGCCCTCGAACAGCCAGCCCATGGCGTCGATGTAATCCATGCCGAACGTTCCGCCCGGCCCGCCGGTGAAGAGGATCGAGACCTTCGCCTTGCCGGTCCAATACCCGGCCCATGAGTGCGTGCCATCGAGCACCTTCTTGTGAGTCGCATCGAGCACTTCGAACGCGGGCACTACCTGCCCGGCGGGCATGGTCTCGATCTTGAGCGTCCCATTGGAGAGCTTGCTGACGCGTTCGGCGAAAAACAGGAAGTTCTCGTACAGCGTCAGCGACGCCGGCCAGGTCGCCTGCATTTTCAGCGTAGTGGTCTGCGCATGGGCGGTCGCCGCGAATGCGCCCGCACAGGCGAATACGGTCAGCGCCCGGATCAATTGCCTCATGTGTTTCCCCTCTCCTAGAGTGAATTCCGCAGTGCGAAAATTAGGTTACACGCTTGGCTAACCCCGGTCAATAAAAGGGGAAATAGCCTATTTGCCCTTCGCCTCGCCCTTCGCCGGTCCCTTGCGCACGTCCTCGGGGAAATAGTAGTTCGCCGCAAACGAATAGGGCGGGAACATGAAACGCTTCGCCGGCACCACCTTCGCCGCGTACACGCGCTGCGACTCCAGCACTTTCTTGAAGAACGGGTCCTTGGCCGCTTCTTCGGCCGCCATCTTGTCCCAGGTCTTCATGAACTCGGTCAGGATTTCGGGCGGCGTGCGCAGGATCTGCGTGCCGTGCTTGGTGCGCATTTCCTCGATCGCGTCGGCGTTCTGCTTCTGCCAGCGAATGCCCCAGCGCACGAAAGTCTCCATGACCGCCGAGCGTACCGACTCCTGCTGCTGCGGCGAGAAGCCTTTCCACACATCGCCGTTCATGATCAGCTCGAGCATCGAGTTGCTCTCGTGCATTCCCGGCGTGTAGTGATACTTCCAGACCTGCGGCAAGCCGAGTCGCAGATCCTCGACGCCGCCAACCCATTCGGCGCAGTCGATCACGCCGCGCTGCGCCGAAGGAACGATCTCGCCACCAGGCATGTT
>Ga0209382_10002605_pt1 | contig 25862 bp, 18 predicted proteins | sample SoiMetdeltSBSDD5_FD_187599 | JGI IMG/M metagenome (GOLD analysis project Ga0209382, IMG submission 187599) | Bulk soil microbial communities from a Populus tree surrounding site in Tennessee, USA - Soil MetaG P. deltoides SBSDD5 (SPAdes) (version 2) | ecosystem: Environmental > Terrestrial >... | reverse complement strand
CGTCGACCACGCCCCCGCACTCGATGTAAAAGCCGACTGCGCCGAGCGTGCTGCGAGTGACAGCGCGACTGCCGGACGGCGGCAATGAGCCGTTCCAGTCCTGCATGCCGGCACCCATTGAATCGCGAGCCGTGCAGCTGTCCACGTCATTCGCGGACCACGTCAAAGTCACGGGCTGATTGACCGACGCAGTGGCGGCGCTGGCGGTGATGCTCACCGTTGGCACGGGCAGCCACGTAATCTGCGTGGTCGCTTCGATCGGATTCGTACGACCGCAGCGCACGCCGTAGGTCCGGAGACCGGACGTCAGAGCCATGGCACGGGCCGAGCCTACCGCCCCTCCGGCAGTCTCGCCGGCCGGCCAATCGCCGAACAGCGAGCAGTGTCCGACTGTACTACGCCAACGCAAGTCGATGGCACGCTCTGCGAGCGACTGCGTTGCATGGGGCTCGAACTCGATCGTCGGCGGCGGAATGGTCACCGTCATCGAGTTGGTACCTACAGTGGTACCGGCGCCGCACGTCATGGTGTACGTGAACGTCCCTGCTTGCGCGATTTCGATCTGCTTGAACCCGCCTGTCGTCGCAGGGCCGGCCCAGCCGTCGCCAGGGCTGCCGCCGCTCGCGACGCAGGGCGAGAGGTTCGCGTTCCACAGAATGTCGAATGGCTGGTCCCGCGCAAGCCAGAGTGTGCTATCGCGAAACACCTGCACGTACGGGCCGGTCGGAACGAATTCCACGGTCTTGCTCGCGGTGGCGACGTCGCTGCCCGATACGCAAGTCACGGTGTAGACGTAGGTGCCGGGCACGGCCTGCCATGACTTGTGCGTGGTCATGGCCGGATTATCCATTTCGGGATGGACGTAGCCGTCATTGTCGCCGGGGCCGTCGTAGGTGAGCTGGCACGGTGCGACGTTGGAAATCCAGGTGAACTCGATCGTAAATCGCGGCTGGTCGAGGCCGCTGCTGGCTTCAGCGGTGGATTGCGACGCCGTCAGCGTCACGGCCGGCGCATCGTTGGTGTACGTGATGTCCATCGTCGCTTGCGACGGCGGCGGCGAGCCATTGGGCCCACCGAAGCACGTCAACGTGTAGCGGTACGTTCCCGGCACCGCGGAGTACAGACGCAGCGGGAATGAACCGGTGACACTCGTCCAACCATCGCCGGGCGCACCGCCGGTTCGAGTGCAATTCACTCCGCCTGCGACCTGCATCACCAACAGCTCGCTGTTGATACGGAGGTTAGTTACGACAGGAGTCAGTTGCGCAATGGGCGGATGCACCGTCACGGTCACGGTCTCTACCGCAGCTCGCGGCCCGGTGCCGCACGTCATCGTGTAGCTGATCTGGCCGGTCTGCAGCAACGGCAGGTTCTGCGTGTCGTTCGGATTCTTCGGCCCGGCCCAGCCATCGCCAGCGACACCGCCCGTCGCGACACACGGCAGGGCGGTGGCGCGCCAGAACATCCTGACGGTCGTGCCCAGGTAACTGATCGACTCCGAATTCGCGAGGAATACGGAGGGTTGCCCCAGATCCCAGCTGACACGCACGCTGCGTGTCGCGAAGCGCGCACCGGCCACGCAGCGAATCGTGTAGGTCGTGAGGCCCGCCTCGTACTGGGTAATCTCGATGGAGCCGTCGGGTGCACGCGGTCCGCTCCAGCCATCACCAGGCACGCCGCCCGACGCAGTACACGAAGTTGCCGTGCCGCCGTCCCACCTCAACGTAATCGTGCGGCCGGTCGAGCGGAACGAATCGCTCGACGTCAGGAACACGCCCTGCAACATCTCGAACCCGTCCGCGACGCGGTTGCCGGTGTTGTCCGGGTCGAGCAGCGACTTCAGCGTGATGGGGTTCGTCGCGCTCGTCGTATCTGCGGTCGACTCCCACACTGCAGCGAACGAGTTGTACAGCGCAGTCGCAGTCTCTCCAGACGGCGCCGGTGGTGAAGTGGACGGGCAGACACCGTCCGAGCCGGGACCGTTCTCCAGGTATGCGAGGCTTGCGATGCCGACCAGGCGATGGTTCTCGTCGAACAAGCCGCCGCCTGACGCTCCCGAGCCGACTGCACCGATGGCGTTGACCACGCCCCAATAATCGGAATCGAAGCCGACGCCGAGCACGTCGGCGCCCAGGTGAACCGGGACTGCCTGGCCGAACCACTGCGTGTACTGACGCGAACGTCCCATCGCATGATGCGGGCTGTAGCCGCCGACGAAGGTGCCACCCGTGGCATCCCAGCCCGCGAAGTAGATGCGTTGAGCGGAGATCGGCGAGGTGAGGCGCAGCAACCAGGTGTCCTGCTGCTCGAAGACCGTCTCGATCGAATGCACGTAAGCAGGCGAGTTCGTGCTGTAAACCGATCCCAGCACGCCGCCGCAGGGACGCACTGCATCCCAGTACAGGACGACGCCCGCCGTCGGTTGGGCCTGACAATGGCGCGCGGTCAACAGATATGGCGTCGCGTCGCTGCGCAAATTGTTGATGAGCGTCGCCGTACAGAGCGCCACGCCCCCGACGATGATTGCCGCAGTGGCATCTGCATTGTGCGAGTTGGCGGCAGTCTCGTGACATGCAAAGTTCTCGATGCATGCGGCACTGCTCACTGCTTGCGCCTTCAACAGGCTGCGGAAATGCGGGTGATCCGGCGCAGCGCCGCCGAATGCGCGATAACCCGCCTGCAGACTCTCGATACTGAAATCGACCTGCGCTTCGCTGCCCGTCGGCACACGCAGCTCGAAGCTGAGCGTATTGCCGAGCTGAACGCGGCTCCACAAGCCGAACCTCCCGCCGTCGGTGGGCACATAGGTTGCGGTCGATCCGTCCGCACCCGTCACGAGCAGGGCTGCACCGCGCGGCACCTTGAAGCGGTCGGCGTGGAAGGAAAGGGAGACGGCGGTCGGGATGCGCACCGAGTAACGCCATGTGCTGATGCCGGCCGCGCTCGTCCAGCTGTCTGCGCCTGTTATCGCCACAGCATGCGGGACGTTGACCGCGAAGCGCTCCGGCCTCAGCGCTGCAGCGTCGATGAGCGGAGCAAGATCGAGATCGAGCGTTTTTTCGACGGCCGCTGCGCATTGCGCGCCGTGTGGAACGGCGCAGGCCAGCAGGCCCGAGAAGAGCACACGACCAACCCACCGTGGCTTCATTGTCCCGCCCTCGTTCCTTATTAGATGTATCGGAGAGCGCGGTCATGATACCGGCCGGGCGCGCGCGCCGAAAGCCTGCGGCACACGCAGCGATTATGTTGTCTTCACACCCAACGCTGCACGGCCTCGAGCGAGTCCTCCGGCGTCGTGTTGAAGCAGATCTTCGCTGTCGGCGCGAGTGCATGAATCAGGTTCAGCAGCCTCTCGAGCAACCGCAGCTGCTCCTGCGCGCGCAAGCCGGCGCCGATCAGTACGCAGTCGAAGGTCCGCTCACGAAGCCGTTCGCTGACGACCGCTTCGGCCCGCTCGCCCAGGTCGACCAGGCAGCTTTCGACTTCGTACCCCGCGGCACGAATGCGATCGAGTTGCGCGTCGATGAACGCCCGCACGAGTGCAGGACTCAGGCCGCCCATCGCCTTGGGGTTCACGAATGCCGGGTCGAGGCCCAGCGCAAGCACCACAGGCATGACTCAACTCCATCGCTCATCGTTCGAAGCCGTATACTGTGCCCGCCACGCGGCTCATGGGGACAACAATGCTAAGTACGCGACGGGCGCTACTGGGTGCACTCACGGCATTGCCGGCGATTTGCTCACGCGGCTGGGCGGAAAACGCGACGTCGCCTGCACAGGTTTTTCGTAAAGAGTCCGATCCCATCACATCGGCGGATCAGGTTCTCAATGTCATGGAGTTCGAGCCGCTTGCGCGCGACGCACTGCCGCCCGCTCACTTCGGCTACATCGCGACCGGCGTGGACGACGATCTCACTGTTGCGCGCAATCACGATGCGTTCTCGCACTACGAGATCCGCGTACGACGCTTCAACGATGTCAGCAAGCTCGACACGACAACCACGGTGTTCGGCACGAAGTGGTCGAGCCCGCTGTATCTGTCCGCTGTCTCGTCGCAGCGGGCATTCCATGCGGATGGAGAGATCGGAGTCGCGCGCGCCGCCAAGAGCCGTTCGCTGCAGGTGATGCTGTCCACCGGCACGTCGGCGTCGCTCGAAGAAGTGCGCGATGCACGCGGTGCGCCGATCTGGCAACAGCTCTATCCAACGAACGACTGGAAAGTCGCGACTGCAATCGTTCGTCGCGCGGAAAGCGCCGGCTGTCCTGCGATCGTGCTCACCGTGGACCTCCCAGGCGCTCGCAACAACGAGACGCTGACGCGTGCGTTTCGCGTCGACAATCGTCCGTGCACGAGCTGTCACGTCGACAACACGCATGACATGTGGCGTCGCGGCCCGATGTTCAAAGGGCTCGACGTGTCGAAAGTCACGGGCCTCGCGCCCGCCGGCATCACGCCCGCGTACCTGGACCAACTGCGCGCGCTCGTGAAGGGCAAGCTCATCATCAAAGGTGTGATGGAAGGGACGGATGCCGCTCTCGCCGTCGAGCACGGCGCCGATGCGGTGGTCATCTCGAACCACGGTGGACGCAACGAGGAAACGCTGCGAGCGACCGTGGACTGCTTGCCCGAAGTGGCGGCCGCGGTGCGCGGGCGCGTGCCGATCTTCATCGACGGCGGCATTCGTCGCGGGACCGACATCTTCAAGGCGCTCGCACTCGGTGCAACCGCGGTCGGCATCGGCAGACCGCAGGTGTGGGGCCTCGCGGCATTCGGGCAACCGGGCGTCGAAGCAGTCATCGACATCCTGAATCGCGAGCTCACGACGATCATGCGTCAGGCGGGCACGCCGACGATCGCGAGCATCACGGGTGCGCAAGTGCTGCGCTCGGGCGCGTGAGCATATGCCGCTGCCAGCAGCCACGCTGCTGCTAGCCGCAGCCTCGACATCCGCATATACGCCGCCACGCCTCGAAGATGGGCGTCCAGATCTGCAAGGCAGCTGGGTTGCTTACAACCGCACGCCGCTGGTCAGGCCGGATTACCTGACGGAGTTGTACATCACTGCCGAGCAGGCGCGGGAGATCGAAGCCCGCGGCCACGCAAGAGAGCACGACCTGTCGATCCCGAACGAGACGCCGGAGTTCTTCGATCGGCGACGCGTTGCGCTCATCGACGGCAAGCTGCGCAGCTCCATCATCGTCGATCCGCCGGACGGCAAGATTCCAGGCACGGCGTTGCTGCGCGAGAAAATCGCCGCGCTGCGCGTGCAGAACAGCGATGACATGGACGGCCCCGAGCGCCGCCCGCTCTGGGAGCGGTGCCTCGGCTCGTTCGCGGCGCATGCGCCGATGCTGGCAATCGGTTTCACGAACCTGCATCAGATCGTGCAGACGCGCGATGCAGTCGTGTTCTTCTCCGAATCGCTGCACGAGGCGCGGATCTTCCGCGTGGGCGGCCGCCATCCGCCGGCGGTTGTCGCGACTTTCGGTGGGGATTCGATCGCGCGCTGGGACGGCGACACGCTGGTCGTCGAAACCTCGAACTTCCGCGCCGACCAGAATCGCGCCGGCGACTTCCTGATCTCGTCGCAAACCGTGATCGTCGAACGCTTCACCCGCGTGTCGCATGACGAGCTGAGCTACGTCTTCACCATCACGGATCCGGTGTACTACACGCAGCCCTGGACGGGCGAAACGCACTACCTGCGCAGCGACGAGGCGATCTTCGAAGACGCCTGCCACGAAGGGAACTACTCGCTCAAGCACATCCTGGAAGGCGGCAGGGTGCGCGACGGAACGTTTCGCTAGCAGCTAGTACCCGACAGCCTGTCCATCCTTCCGATGGTCCGAGCCCGCGCGGTACACCCCTGTGTCCGGCGCGACCATGATTGCCTGGAATCCGCCCATCGGCGCGCCGTTGATCGAGCGCACGTCGTGTCCCATCGCCTTCAATCGTTCGCCGACCAGTTCGACGAGCTGCGACTCCATCATCAGCCTGTTCGGCACCTGCGTGTGACGAAAGCGCGCCATGTCCGATGCGGCCTGCACATTGGCGCCGAGATCGAGAATGCCTACCAGCACCTGCGCAATTCCCTGCGCCTGCACGTCGCCACCCATCAGCGTCACCGTCATCAGCGGCTTGTCGTTGCGCATGACGAAGCCTGCCGACAGCGTGTTGTACGGGCGCTTGTGCGGCTCGATTGCGTTGGGACTCTTCGGGTCGAGTGTGAACAAGCCGCCGCGGTCGTGCAGCGTGATGCCATAGCCCGGGACTGTCAGGCCGGAGCCGAAGCTGTCATAGAGGCTGTTGACCCACGCCACCATGTTGCCGGAGCGGTCCGCAGTCGACAGCACGATGGTGTCGCCGTCGCTCTTCGCGTTGCCGCCTGCCTTGGTCGGCGTCGCGCGATTCGGATCGACCTTGGCGCACAGCGACTCGGCGTGCGCTTTCGAAAGCAGCCGCTCCAGCGGCACCTTCGAGAAATTCGGATCCGCGTTGAATGCGTACAGGTCGTTGAACGCGAGCTTCTTCGCCTCGACGAACAGGTGCCAGTACTGCGGATTTGCCGGGCCGAGCGAGGCCAGCGTCTGCCCCGGCGTCCACTTCGGCACGCACACCTCGAGAATGTTGAGGATCTCTTCGGCCGCCCAGGTCTGCGCCGGCGGCGGCAGCGTGAAGACGTCGTAGCCGTGATAGTTGGTGGTCGCCGGCGTGGTCCACTCACCGCTGTACGTCGCCAGGTCTTCGAGCGTCATCGTGCCGCCGTGGCGGCTCGACTTGTCGACCATCGCCTGCGCGATCTCGCCCTTGTAGAAGCCGTCGCGACCCTGCTGCTGCAGGATGCGAAACGTCTTCGCGAGACCCGGATTGCGGTGAATCTGGCCGGCGACCGGCTGGCGACCATCGATGTACCAAGTCGCTATCGAATCAGGATCGATCTGCGTGCAGCACTTGCGCGGATCGCTCGCCGTGTCTCCCAGGCCTTTCGGCAATTCCCAGTCGTGCGCAATGCGCTCGGAAATCGGAAAGCCCTGCTCGGCATAGTCGATCGCCGGCTGCAGCGTCTCCTTGAACGTCAGCGCGCCGAAGCGACGCTGCACTTCGTCCCAACCCCACACCGCACCGGGCACAGTGACCGTGAGGATGCCGCCTTCGGGCATGCCCGAGCCGGGTCCCCAATTGCTCGTATCCCACACGTAGCCGAGCTTCTTCATGCGCGCGACGGTCGCACCGCTGGGTGCCTTGCCGCTCGCGTTCAACGCATACACCTTGTTCTCTTTCGCGATGTAGATGATCGCGAACATGTCGCCGGCGGGACCGACGTTCATCGGCTCCACGACGCTGAGCATCGCGGCCGTCGCGACGGCTGCATCCACCGCGTTGCCGCCCTTCTTCAGGATGTCGAGCCCCGCTTGCGCGGCCAGCGGCTGACTGGTCGCTACGATGCCGTTGCGCGCCATCACTTCGGAGCGATGCTGAGTCAGCCAGCCTTGCGAACGGTCGCCGGAGACAGCGGCGCAGAACGGCGGCTTCGGCGTCGCGTTACACGACTGAACCGGCGATTGCGCCCACGCATGGACGATGAAAAGCACGAACGGGGCGATTGCCAGGGTTTTGTAGTTCATGCCCGCATTGTAGCCAGATCGGATTGCCCGAACCTGTCATGGCGCCTCTATACTTCCGCGCATGAGCAAGCGTCGTAGAGTGTGGATCGCGACGGTCATCGGCGTGGTGCTGCTGATAGCCGTCGGACTCCGGGTCCTGTCGCGCCCGCCGGATTCCGACGCTGCGGCCGCGCCCGCGATCGATCAGGACGAAACCGTCGCTACGCTCGCCGCGCTCAAACCTCCCAAGCGCGAGCGACCGGTGATCGCAGTCATCGGCATCAACGATGCGACAGAGGTGAACGACTACGTGATGCCGACCGGCATCCTGCGACGAGCAGATGTAGCGGACGTGCTGCTGGTCGCGACGGGACCCGGCCCCGTGAAGCTCTATCCCGCGTTGACGGTCGAGCCGGACACGACGGTCACCGAGTTCGATGCTCGTCATCCCGACGGCGCCGACTACGTGATCGTGCCCCAGATGAGTCGCGCCGACGATCCTGCAGCTCTGCAGTGGATCAAAGCCCAGGCTGCCAAGGGTGCGACCATGATCGGCGTCTGCGCCGGGGCCAGAATCGTCGCGGCGGCTGGACTGCTCGACAACAAGCGCGGCACGACGCACTGGTATTACCTGAAGAAGCTGCGCGAGAACCACCCGTCGATGCACTACGTGCCGGACCGGCGGTTCGTGGTCGACCAGAAAGTCGCCACGACCACTGGCATCACGGCCGCGATGCCGATGTCGCTCACGCTGATCGAAGCCATCGCCGGGCGCGAGAAGGCCGAGGCTGTTGCGCGAGACCTCGGCCTCGATCACTGGGATGCGCGCCACGCGAGCGATGCTTTCAAGTTCAACTTGCCGTTCGCGCTGACGGTCATGGGCAATACGGTGGCCCTGTGGAATCGCGAGCAGCTTGGCGTCGAAGTGTCGGAGGGCATCGACGAAGTGTCGCTCGCCGTGGTGGCGGACGCCTGGTCGCGAACCTATCGCTCGCGCGCGTTTACGTTCGCAGAGAAGACGGGGCCGATCGCGACTCGCAATGGCATCCGCATCGTTCCCGACAAGACCGGCGCGAACTCGTCGAAGGAAGATGTGCCCGCGTTCGACGATCGGCATCCGGCGCAAGCCCTCGACGAAGCCTTGTCCAGCATCGAGTCTCGCTACGGCCCGCGCACGCGCTACGTCGTCGCCATGCAGCTGGAGTATCCACGGCTCGCAACGAGTCAGTAGCTAGCCTGCTTGCAGGCGCGAGCGCGCCGTCGGCTGCAGCCGCAGGACTTCGATCTGGTGGTGCGTCCAGGCTGTCAGCTGGACGGCAGCTTCACGCCATTCCATCGATTGCATCAGCGCGCGTGGGTGCCGATCCGCTGTTGCCTGATCCGGAAACAGCGAAAACCACACGAACACATTTTCCTTTTCTCGTACCGGCAGATTCGGATATGTGTTGGGGCTGTGCTCGCTCACCATCTGCGCGATCACCGTGGCCCCCGCCTGCTCCCAGCGCGGCTTCAGTTCCTTCTGGAAGAACTCGCCGAACTCACTCGGGGTCTTGCGCTCGACGTAGACGATGTTCGCGACGAGCAGGCCCTTGCCCGGCCCGCGCGTGCCCGGCGGCGGCAACTTGACCGTCGACGCTGCAAACACAGTGTCGGGGCGCAAAGGTCGCAGCAGCAGAACGTTGTCCGAATCCACCATCGTGCCGGACGCGACGCGGCCGTTCGCTTTCCAGACCGGTCCGGTGTAGAGGCTGGTCAGCGCGACCTTGCGCGTTTCCATGTCTGGAAAGCTGCGCATCCACACGAACCGATCCGGATCGCCGAGATCGCGATACTGGCCGATGATGCGAATGCCCGCGGCCTCCTGCCCTTCGACGAAGTTGTCGTCGAACACGTCGACGAGGACATCGCGCTGGCCCGGTTTCAGGACATACTGCCGCAGCTCGAAGATGGTGTCGGTACGCGCCTGATCAGCGATAGCGTTGCTTGCGACGATCGCTGCGAGCCCGCACGCGGCGAGTGTGGAAGGTGTCGGGTGACTCATGGAGATCCTCCACCGGAGATCGAAGGAGGATGCGTCTACGCCTGTCCAGGCGGAAGGGCCATATAGGAGGGCCCGGCTAGGCCACCGAAGCGCTAGTCGAGAATCACCGGCTCCGACTCCGACGGACCGATGCGACCGAGCAGCGGCAGCTTGATGGAGAGGCTGCGCGGATCGAGGCCGAACGTCAGGCCGAGCAGGTTGAGCTCGACGCCCTCTTCCCAACCAGCCGCGACGCCGGCGATGCCGAGCACGCTGACCTGGCCGCCCGTGCCGCTCGGCGTCAGCGCGACAGGCATGATGCCGAGATAGTCCTTGCCGATCGCCGTCGGCGGCAGATCGACGCGCAACTCCGGAACCTCGCGCAGCACGAACGCGGTGAACGTGTTCGAATTCGGACCTGGCCAGACGCGATAACTCTTCGCGTAAGGATAGCGATGCACGGCCGCCTCGATGCGAGTGATTAGCGCATCGACGCCGGGTCCACGCACATCGCGCAGCAACTCCGGGTGCGCACCGAACCAACGCGCGTCGGGCGCACGAACGCGCGACACAACGACCGTGCCCTCGCGTCGCAATCGATAGCCGATGACTTCGTGGATCGTGAAGTGATCCGCCTTGCTCGGCTTCACGGCGATCCACGTGTGCACGCCGAAGTAGCCGCGCCAGCTGATCGTGCGGGCCGAATACACTTGGACGACGGCCTCAGGCGTCGACGCAGGATCTGGCGCGAGTCCGACGGGCTCGCGGCTTGCCGTGCGCCAGTTTGAACCGCCCAGTTGTCCCGAGTGGCCGATATAGGTGGTCGAGCACGCCGTGTACAGCGGCAGCAACAGGATCCAGAACAGGCGGGCCTTCGAAATCATCGCTTCTCGTCCTGGAGACGTTTCTCGAGCCGCTGCTTCCCCGCCTCCGCGTAGCGCTTGCACGCACTCGCATCGATCAACTTCGCGCGGTCGCCCTGGCCGCGCTCGTCGATGATCGACCACAGTCCGGCAAGCTCCGGATGCACTGAAATGAGGACATCGCACGGCGCAACGGCGAGCGCCGCAATACTCGACTCCATATCGGTACGCGCGTTCGGATAGCGTGCGTCACCGCTGTACTTGAACGAGTCGTCGGAGACTGCGTTCAAGCTGTCGCCGTAGACGACGTTCAAACACCGGCTCCCTTCGCACGAGGTCCAAGACCACGAGGTGCCACCGGGTGTGTGACCGGGCGTGTGGATCGCATGGAGTTCCAGCTTGCCGACGTTGACGGACTTGCGCGAGCCAAGTGCCTCGACGTTGCTCACGGCCGGATAGGACTTGATGATCTCGAACTGCGGATCGTTGCGCTCGACCTTGCCCGTGCGCAGAACCCTCGCAGCGATATCGCTCGCGATGACCTTCGCACCGCTGCTCTTCTGCAGCTCCGCGAGACCGCCGGCGTGATCGTAGTGCACGTGGGAATTCAGGATGACTTTGACATCCTCGACCTTGAATCCGAGCTGCTGCACGTGCCGCGCGATCAACGGCGCAGACTGCGGCAGCGCGCCGTCGATGAGGATATGCCCCTCGGGAGAGGTGACGAGGATCGAGCTCAGGCCGTGCGGGCCGACGTAATACGTGTTGCCGAAAATCTGAAACGGCGCTTGCTCCTCGTTCCAGGCTTCGCAGCGCTCGCAGTCGATGGAAGCGGCGACTGCGTTGATCGACGAGAGGAGCGAGACGGCGCCGAGAATCCACGCGCGGCGCATGACGGCGCTATTTCTTGTCGCCGTGATGCGAGTAGACGGTAGCGCTGCCATCGCGCGCGACGAGCATCACGTCATACGGCTGCACCTGGCCGGACGGCGACTCCATGCCAGGAGATCCGACGGGCATTCCAGGCACGGCGATACCCTTCGCATCCGGCCGCTCGCGCAGCAGCCGCTTGATGTCTTCGATCGGCACGTGCCCTTCCACGAAGTAACCGTTGACTTCCGCGGTGTGGCAGGAGCCCATGCCGTACGGCAGCCCGACGCGCTGTTTCACAGCGTTCAGATTGTCCACGTCGTTCACTTCGACCTGGAACCCAGCGTCACGCAACCGCTCGACCCAGATCTTGCAGCACCCGCACGACGCATTCTTGGTGACCTTCACGAGCGGCAGCGCGGGCTCGGCTGTCGTCCGCGAACAACCGGCGAGCACGAAGGCGAGAAAGAAAGCGGGAACGATTGCGGCGATTTTCATGGGCGGATTCTCGGTCGACCTACTCCTGGGTTTCGTGACTGTAATCACTCTCGGTGCGGCTGTCATTCTCCGTTGGGCCAACTCGTGTGTTCGCAGTTGCCCGCTTCCCACAATCCAGCGAGCAATTTTCATGAGGAGCCGATGCTACGCCAGCCCGGGCAATCAATTGTGATCAATTGTGGCTACAGTCCGTAGCTGAGACGCCGAGCAGCCAGTGGCCGGCACAATAGTCTGTTGCGCAATGGGCTATTGCGACTCGCGCAAATACGGCGCGACGTTGCGCGCAATCTTCTCGAACTCCTCCGCGCTGAGCGGGATGCCCTTGCGAAAGGCCGCCCACGAGCCGCCCGGGTCGGGATGAGTGCCGAACGCGGCGTCCGAGCCGTAGAAAATCCGATCGAGGCCGATCTGCCGAATACGCTCTGCGACTACTTGCGCGGGCTCCGGCGTGCTTGCCACCAACGCGGCATCTGCAACGTCGAAGTACAACCTACGCGTAGCAGGCCGTCGCGCTGCCACGGCTTGCGCATACACAGCCAACGCATCCGCCGAGAAATTCGCGCCGCCCCACAGATGCGCGATCTGAACTGGAACGTCGGGCGCAGCAGTCACCAGCTCGTCGAGAAACACGCGCGCATGCGGGGCACCGTAGCTGTCGCCGTTGCGCACGTGGACGACGATCGGCAGTCGCGCTCGATTGGCAGCGGCGAACACCTCGCGCACTTTCCGCACGTGATCCGGATTCAGCAGGTCGACTCGCGAATTGCCGAAGTGCAGTTTCAGTCCTTTGAAACGCTTGTCGGCCGCGCAAAGGCGCAGGGTCTCGGTCGCGGCGTCGCTCACCGGGTTGAGGCTGCAGAATGCGATGAGGCGATCCGGAAAGCGCGCGGCCTGCTCCGCCGTCCAGGTGTTCTCAGCCTGCATGGCCTGCGCTGACCTGACCAACGGACGCGTCGGCGAATCGAACCAGTAACCGACAGACAGCACGACGGCGCGCTTGATGTGTGCAGCATCCAGCATCGCGACCAGACGCTGGCCATCGAGGGGCTCTTGGCGCGGAGGACCGGGAAATATCGGGTACTCCGTCGCGATGCGCCACTGCTCGCCGTCGCGGACCAGCTCGATCATCACTGAGCCGATGTGAGTCCGCTCGATGCCCTCGCCTCGTGAGTAGTACGCAGCCAGGCGAGCGTTGCGATCATCTCCGGTGTAGGCCACGGGTGTGAACTGATAAGGCCGCGCGAAGCGCTCACCGAGGAATGCCGCGACCGCGTCGCGACCGTGCACCCACACGTCGTCGTCATCGTTCAGAACCAGCGCATCCGCGCTGTAGATCGGCGCGAGCTTGGCGGGATCGTTCCAGGCTGCTTCATGCTGACGCAGAACCTGCGCTATCGCTGGCGGGATCTCGACTGCATTGCGCGGATTGTTGAGCACCGCAGCGGCCTGTGGACTGAGCAGGTGCTGATGATGGTCGATGTCGGGGGCGAGCTCGTCCGCATTGCAGGTGAGACTTGCCAGGACAGTTGCAACAACCCACCAGCGCCGCAAGCTCTTGTTCCCCACAGGCCTCTCCCGAACTGGATTCCTCCCAGCAATGACGCAGAACCCGGCCTTTTGTTACAGCGCCCCTACTGGGACACGGGAATTTCGACGTAGCTGTCGTTGAACCACTCGACCCGCAGCGGTTCCTTGGCATCCGCGATGGACTCGTCGCTGACGTCCTTGCCCGTCCCGTAGTTGACCTGGGCGAACGGTCCGCGATTGACGTCCACGACGACGAGCAAGCGGCTCCCTTTGCTGAGCTGACGACTGATCAGCAAAGTCTTGTCCAGCCTGATCGTTTCGACGCGATTCGGCGTGAGCAGCGTGCGTCTGGTCATGTCGCGCGCGTAGCTCGCACGCTGCAGCGTGTCCGACAAATGGAAATATTTGCCGTCGGGCATCACTTCGTACAACACCACCGCCAGGTCCAGATCCTTCCTGTTGACGAGCAGCCGCAAGGTCGCGCTGAACAAGCCGTTGACCGAGACGGGGCGATCGAACGGTTCGCTGACGAATGCCAGCCCCTGTTCGAGCCCGAGGTCAGCCGTGACGATTTCCCCCGGGTACGAGTTGGCACTGATCGTCGCCCGGTCGGCGAAGTCGACGACACTCTGCAACGAGCCGCGCACTGCAGGTTTCACCTTGGCAAGGCGGTGGAAGGCTCCGTCTTTTGCGCTGTCCAGGTACAGCGTAAGCACGCTCTCACTCATCTTCTCGATCGACGGCGCATGCCTCCAGACATTCGCGCCCATCACCTGGTAGTTGATCCTGTCCTTCAACAGTTCCGGCTTCGTGCCGCTCTTGAAAATGTAGTCGAACCAATCGAACGTGAGATCGAGCGTATCGAGCTGCGCGACAGGATCGATCGAGTATCCCCGCAGCACCGCAGGCTTGGTCGCAGCCTGCGTGCCGCGATGATCGTACGGGCCAATGACCAGGTAGTGCTCGGCGTTCGGCCGATGCCGATAATGATCCTGCAGTCGGCGGACCGCGTTGGTATGTCCATCGTCGTAGTAGCCATCGATGGCGAGGACCGGTATGTCGAGTGCCGCGTACTCCCTCCCGTACACCGCCATGCTCTGCCAGTACTCGTCGTAGGCAGGATGTTTCAACCAGCGCTGCAGCCACGGATTCGGAGTTCCATCGACCTGGTCGATCTCGCTATACGGCCGGCCGCTGCGGTACCAGTTCCATGGAAGATTGCGCCAGCGCTCGGCATCGGAGTACGTCGCGTTGTCCAGCTCCTTGTTGTTGGTCGCGTAGAACGCCCACGCATAGTTGGCAGTCAGGAATACGTTGTTGTTCATCGGCAGCCCGAATCCCGGATCGTTCGGACAATACGGCACGATCGTCTTCAGCGCCGGATGCAGCCGCTTCACCGCCGCCCACTGCGTGAAGCCGTTGTAACTGCCGCCGTACATGCCGACCCGCCCGTCGCTCCACGATTGCCGGCTGATCCAATCGATCACTGCGCGCGCATCGTCGCCATCGCGCTCGTAGGGCACGACGTCGTTCGGACTCGTCCATTTGCCTCGCGTGAAGCCGATGACGCCCACGTAGCCCCGCCTGGCCGCGTCGAGCGCCTTCGACATCGCGGATCGATCGGCATAGATCGTGAACTGCAGCGCCGCGGGCAACTTGCGCGACTCGTCCCGGGGCCGGGCAACAAAGGCACTAAGCGTCACGCCCTGGGGCGTCTTGATCAGGACGTCTTCATCGGTGATGAAGTCCTGCGCATGTAGCATGGGCGCACCGACGACCAGTGCACATGTCCCGAGTGTAGCTACCAGCTTCCGCATCGTTACGCCGATGTTACTCGACAGGCCGTCCGCGTGTATGCTAATTTTCCAGCATACCGACCGACCTCGAAGGGCCTGACCCCGTGAGCCACGAATCCTTGAGCCGCCGCGAGCGCCAGATCATGGACATCGTCTATCGCCGCGGCGAGGTGACGGCGGCACAGATCCAGGCCGACCTGGCGGACCCGCCCAGCTACTCGGCGATACGCGCGCTGCTGCGCATCCTGGTCGACAAGAAACACTTGCAGCATCGTGAAGACGGGCCGCGCTACGTCTATTCACCTACCGTGCGGCGACAGACAGCGCGTGCGCGCGCCTTGGCGCAGGTGGTCAACACCTTTTTCGAAGGATCGGCGCTGAAAGCCGCATCCGCATTGCTCGGCTCTTCGCAGCGCAAGCTTACGGAGACCGAGCTGGACGAGTTGAGCGCGCTGATCGACGCCGCACGCAAGCGAGGGCAATGATCATGCTCGATCCATCGACCGCCCTGGCCATCGCGTGGAAGACGAGTCTCGTGCTCGGCGCCATCGGGCTCATCGCCTGCCTCACCGCGAGACAATCGGCGGCCTGGCGGCATTTCCTCTGGACCTGCGCGCTCGCGCTCTCGCTCCTGATGCCGATTGCGATCGTCTCGCTGCCCTCCTACGTGCAGGTGACGTTGCCATGGGAAACCGTCGAGCCATGGGCACGCGACACGACCGCACTCGTCACAGCGGATGCACACGCCGCCGACGCAGCGTCGGAAGTTAGCGGCACGCGAGCGAACGAGCAGGCCGTTGCGGCGCGCCCGACGCGTGCGGGCTGGCCGGCCGCGATGATCGTCTGGCTCGTCGGGGCGTCGATCGTGGTACTGCGTATTGCAGTGGCCCATGTCGGACTGATGCGCTGGCTGCGTCAGGCACGGCCCGAACTTTCACCAGCGTGGGCTGCAACGCTGCGTCGCGTGGCAGACGAAACGAAATTGCGCAGGCCCCTGTGCGTGCTCGAGTCCGATCGCGTGACGAGCCCCTGCACCTTCGGAATCGTGCGACCGGTCGTCTTGCTCCCGGTCGCTGGCGCAGACTGGCCCGAGGCGCAGCGTCGATTCACGTTGCTGCACGAGGTCGCGCACGTACGGCGCCTCGACTACCTCACGACGCAGATCGCGAGCCTGACTTGCGCCGTGCATTGGTATAACCCGCTGGTGTGGTTCGCCGCCGTCCAGGCGCGAAAGCTCCAGGAGCAGGCGTGCGACGACGTCGTGTTGAACGCCGGCGAGACGCCGTCGGACTACGCGCAATTCCTCGTGGGCATCGCCGGCGGCGCGCGACGTTCGTCGCCGGCATTGCCGGCCGCGATCGGCATGGTCCAGCGCTCGCAGCTTCACGGTCGCGTGACCGCGATTCTCGACGCGTCAATGACGCGCCTGCCCCTGAGTCGCCTGGCGTTCGTCGTCGCGCTCGCGCCGCTCGCGTGCCTGACGTTCTTGCTGGCCACTCTCTCCGCGGCCGCCGCACCCGTCGCGATACAACCAGGCGTTCCCGTGACGGCATCGTTTGGCTCGGTGGAGCTGCGCAACGGCGGCACGGTGACCGTGATCAATGGCACGCCGCAGCGCGTGACATTGCTCGAGGGCGATCCTGAGCAAGCTTCGATCTCGATTCGCGACGACGGGCGACTCGTGATCGACCGATGCCCGGCGAAGTGCGCGCGCCGGCACGACTTTGCGGTCGAGGTCGTGACGCCGGCACTTGCTGCCATTGACGTCGCCGAGGGCGGCACGATCCAGACGCGCGGCGAATTTCCGCGTCAAACGCAGATCGACGTCGCAGTCAGCCAGGGCGGCACGATCGACCTCCGTTCGATGGCGGTCGCGAACGTCACGGCGTCAGTGGACAGCGGCGGCAGAATCTTCGTGAAGCCGACGGGCGCCATGTCGGCCAAAGTCGAGCAAGGCGGCGTCATCACCTACTGGGGTGACTCCGTTGTCACATCATCGGTGCAGCACGGTGGCGTAGTTGCCAAGGGGACCGCAGCCGATGCGGACAAGCCTCTTGCGGAATTGGGCCCGCAGGCGCCAGCGCCGCCACCTCCTGTGCCGCCAGTTCCCGCGATACAACCAATACAACCGATCAGTCGCTGACCCACCCCGCCGGGAGAGTGACCATGCGCTCAGCTCGCTGGCTTTTTTGCGCCTCGATTTTGATTGCGCACGCCGCGTCGGCGCAGACCGCTGCTACGACGGACCTGGAAGGACTGTGGGCCGCGCACGCGCACTACGGCCCTGATGTGCACGGAAGGCTGATGATCCTCCGCCGGCCGGACGGCCTGGTGGCAGACATCGCCGGCTTTTCCGTGCCGGTGAAGCAGCAGGGCAAGAAGCTCAGCTTCGACCTTCCCAGCGGCAAAGGCAGCTTTCGAGGCGAGCGTATCGGGAGCCAGATCGACGGCCATTGGATTCAGCCGGTGACAGTCGAAAGCGGCGCGCGCTACGCCACGCCACTCGTGCTTCGCGCGGACGGCGATGAGCGCTGGATCGGCCAGGTCGTGCCCCGCGAGGACCACCTGACCTGGTACCTACCGGTCACGCGCGGCGCAGACGGCCGCTACTCGACGTATTTGCGCAATCCAGAGCGCAATCAGGGCGTGTTTCTCGGCGTGTCGCGGATCGAGCAGAACGGTGACACGATCCGGCTGGTCGGAAAGCGGCGCGGTCAGCAGGAAGAGAGTGTCATTGCCACGGGGCGGCGCGATCCTGAAACGGGCAGGTTCAGCATTGTCCTGTTCGGCAGCACCTTCGAGTTCGCTCGCGAGACGGACGCGAGCAGCCCCTTCTACGCGCGCGGCAATCCGCCGGAGCGCTACCACTACTTTCCGCCGGTGCAACTCGACGACGGATGGCCCGTGTCGACGCTGGAGAAAGAAGGCATCGAGCGCGCGGCGATCGAGAAGTTCGTCCAGAAGTTGCTCGACATGCGCCAGGAAAGTGTCAGCACCTCGCAGATCCACAGCCTGCTGATCGCGCGCCACGGCAAGCTCGTGCTCGAAGAATACTTTCACGGCTTCGATCGCGACACGCCGCACGACACGCGATCCGCCGCGAAGAGCTGGACCAACGTGCTGATCGGCGCGGCGATGCAGGCCGGCGTCCCGATCCGCCTCGATTCGCCGGTGTTCGAGACGATGCTGGGCTCGGTCCCGGCGGATCTCGACCCGCGCAAGAAGGCGATGACGCTCGAGCACCTGATCTCGATGACCGCGGGGTTCGACTGCGACGACTCAGGGGAAAGGCCGGGTGACGAAGACCCGATGCAGCAGCAGACGGCGCAGCCGGACTGGTACCGCTATTCGCTGAACGTGCCGATGGCGTGGAATTCGGGCGACAAGATTGTCTATTGCAGCATGAAGCCGAACCTGGCGGCGGGCATGCTGGACAAGATCAGCGGCGAGCCGCTGCCCGAGATGTTCTACCGGCTGGTCGCGAAGCCGCTGCACATGGGGAACTACCACCTGTTCCTGCAACCCACCGGCCAGCCCTACGGGGGCGGCGGACATCATTTCACCACGCGCGATTTCATGAAGCTCACGCAGCTGTTCCTCAACGACGGGCAGTGGGAAGGTCGTCAGATCGTCAGCCGCGAGTGGGCGCGAACATCGGGCGCGGCGCTTCGCGTTCTCTCGCCAAAGAGCGGCCAGACCTACGGCTATCTCTGGAACTCCGTCAGCTATTCGTACCGTGGACGCAAGCTGCACGCGTATTTTCCGGGCGGGAACGGCGGCCAGGTGTACATCGGGATTCCCGACCTGGACCTGCTGATTGCCTTCACCGGCGGCAATTACGCCGACGCGGTGTTGTTCAGATCGCAGCGAGAATTCGTGCCCGAAGACATCCTGCCGGCGGTGATGCCTTAGCAACCTGCGACGCACTCAGCTCGCGGCTAGACTGAGCACAGTCTCGCAAAAGAAAGGAGTGCCGCCGCAACGGCACTCCTGATTTGAGATCCGGATCGGCGAGACATCGGTGTCCTCGCCGATCGGAGGTTCAACGGAATGAGAAGTAGGCGACTGCGTTGCTCGCAGCCGGGATGCGCAGCGTAAGCCGGCGGCAGGTGCCTGCCCACGCGTCGTCGCTGACCCATTTCACGTTGAACTCGTCGCCCTGCTTCTTCAGTCTGCCTTCGGTTGCGATCGTTCCCGGCGCCTGGCCAGTGATCTCGAGCGTCGTGCAGTCGACATCCTGCGAGTCGATTTGCAGGCTGCTGCTGTTACCGGACAGTCGGAACTTGAGCGGTATGGTATCCCCCGCATCGACAGTATTGACCGCCGGCGCATTCAATACGGGCGGCCTGAAGCCGCCGAATGCAGCGGCCCTGCACGTTGCCGGCAGATCGAACGCTGCGACGCCGTCCGTGCGCACGATCGAGCTGCCCTGACTTGCGCTGAAGCCCATGCCGCGCTTTGCGAAGCCGCGCCAGATCTCGCACTGGTTGGCTCCGCCGGTCAACGCGACGTCCGCAGCGAGGATGGCGTTGCGCCCATCCTGAAAGCCCGGCTGGCACGGCTGGAACTTCATGCCATCCATGACCAGCTGCAACGCCCGGTTGTTGCCGCCCGTTGTCCAGCTTTCGTAAATGTTCGCGTTGTAGCCGTAGCGATCGACCAGGTTCCAGTACATCTCCCAGAGCATCGTGTTCCACACATAGCCGATGCCGTGCGGCTGGCTGATGTTCACGACATCGGCCACCGACGCATACGTGGAAGGGTTCACGCTCATGTCGGTCGAGTACGGCGTCGGGCGGATGCCGTTGCCGTCAGCCGGCTGGAAGCTGACGTACGTGCCGACGCCGCGCGGCGTCGACGGCCGATCGGACGGATGCGTGGTCAGCGTCATGCCGAACCAATCGCTCCAGCCCTCGCCCATCTGCTCTGAGTTGCCGCCGGCATTCTGCAGGCAGCTGACGGTTGCGGGCCCTCCGGTCAGACGATTCGAGATGCCATGGCCGTATTCGTGCGCGATGACACCTGCATCCAGATCCGAATCGCGATCCGGCACGCCGCCCGTGCCATCGGCGATCGTCGCATTGAACGGAACGTTCGCCTTGAACAGCGTGCCGTCGTCCTGGCTCACCATCACGGACGGAATCACGATCGCCGGGTTGGCGCCGCCCATGGCCGTGGGCGGGCCGGCGATGTTGTTTGCCACGATCACCATGATCGCGCCGTTCACTTCGGCTTTGCGGACCTTCGCCTGGAACTCGCAGCTGCCGCGGTCGATGATCGCGATCTTGCCCGCGGGGTTTGCGAGGTACGGATCGAGCGGCTGACCTGCCTGAAAGGCCGGGTCGCAGCCGCGTCCGATGTAGACCACTTCGCCGCTGATCGGGCCGGTGGTCGTGAGACTCTCACCGAAGCCGGCCATCGGCCCGAAGTACGTGCCGGCGATCGGCGAGGGCGGGTGCACGGTGACCGGGTTGGGCGCCGACGAGCGCCACTCGAACATCTGCATCCGCGGGCGGATGCCCTCCACGCCCGTACCGAAATTGGCGTTGTTGCGGCCGCTGCCGTCCTGCGCCTCGGCCCGGACGTCGTCGTTGCCGACTCCGCCCTTGCCGTAGTTGTTCACCTGGAAGTTGCCCGAGGCCTCGTCGAACCCGTAGTTGTAGGTGACATCGTGGACGATGTTGTTCCAGTAGAACAGGTTCGTGACGAAGGCCGGCTGAGAATCGAGCGGCCGTACGTCGAGGTTGAGCGGGAAATCGAACACCAGTGCCAGCCCGCCGTCAGGATCGCTGCCCAGGTCCGGCACATTGTTGTTGTCGCGATCGGCATAGGCGTGCACGTTGTTGCCGCGGGTGACGGTGAATTCCGCCCCCGGCGCGCCATTCGTGTCGTGCCAGCCGAAGGGCGAGGCACGAGGGTCAGCCGCATTCGAGACCAGAGAGCGGTCACCGTCGCTCGGGCTCTCGAAAGGCTGCGGATAGACGCGATAGGTTGCGCCGTCGGTAGGTGCGAAGGAGACGAGGGCGGATGCCGTGCCATCCGGGCGCGCGATCGCCGCGGCGATCGAACCTGCCGAGTCCTGGACGATGAGATCGTGCTTGCCGAGGGATTCACCGCTCTCGGCATCGACGAACGCATACATCCAATGCTGTCCGTCGTCCTGATCGATCTCCAGGCGCCAGGCGAGCCGCACCTTACCGTCATCGCGCGGCAGCCAAACGAGCTTCGCGTCGATTGGCTTCGCAGCGATGCCGCCATCGGACAGCGTCAGCTGCTCGCTCTGTCCGCCGCGACGCTGCAGGACCTCGAACGGCTTGTTCGCCTTCAGCTTCAAGTGACGAGTGGCCGCCTCGGCCGCCTCGACACCGCTCTTGCGGGCATTCTGTCCGGCAGTGACGTTGGCGATGTTCCCAACGAAGGTGCTGCCGGCGCTGATCACGGAGCCGTCGGCGGCAACGTTGACGTTGATGATCGCGTTCCACACGTCGATGCCGCGGTGGCGCTGCTGCAGATAGACGTGTGTGACACCAGTGTGCCGACTGACCACGGTATTGCTGACCGCGATCTCGTTGAGATCGGAGCCCGTCACGCGGAGCTCCTGCTTGTGAGTCTGCACGTATTTCAGTGCTGCACCGCTGGCATCGGCGGCGGGCGGTGCGCTTACGGCGACGCCAAGCCAACCGAGCGCGAGTACGAGCACGCTCATGACTCTGGTTCCTGTGAGCATTGCTTCTCTCCCTTCGCTGCCGCGTGCGAGCGAGGCAGCCTAACGTTGATTTTTCATTGAGCCAGTCCGATGGCCGAACGTCGTTCGGCCCGGGGCGGCCATTTAGCACTAGCCGCGTTGAGACGGCAATGTGCCACTAAAGTGGTACGTGGCAAGAAGTACTGCGGTGCTCGTATAAACCGAGCGTCGGATGTGTCCGACAGACAGACTCACGACGGTTTTCGTGGAGGACCGTGAAAAAAATTCCAGTTGAAATCGCAGCGGTCGTGAGGCGGCAACTTCAGATTCCGGCGTACCACGACCAGCCGTTCTGGATGAGGCCCCGCTTGCCGTGGTCGTCGAAGTGATCCGTCACGACAATGCGCCGCAGGAATTTCATGCTCTTGTAGCCGAGCTGCTTCTCGACTCTCAGTCGTACCGGCGCGCCGTGGCTGATCGGCAGATCGCGTCCGTTCATCCCATACGCCAGGATGGTCTGCGGATGCAGCGCATCAAGCATGTCGATGCCGTCAACCCAACCGTCATAGGCGTAGTACTGCACGAATCGAGCAGTCGGGCGCACACCCGCGGCCTCGAGAACGGCGCGCAACGGCACGCCGGTCCACTGCGCGATCGCCGACCAACCCTCCTCGCAGGTGTGCCGCGTGATCTGTGTGCGAGATGGCATGCGCCGCAATTCATCGAGCGAGAACGCACGCGGCCGTGCCACGCTGCCTTCGACCACCAGTCGCCAATCTGCAAATCGATTGGCGAGCAGTTGCTCATAGACCGGACCGTGCTCGCGACTGTAGCTGGATTTGTCGGGGTCGGCGGGATTCGTCGTGCCGATGGCAGGGACAGAGGAAATATCGGAGTAGTCGTACTCGCGCGCGAGCGAGTGTGCGGGGAGCAGCAGGCGGTGGGCTTTGTACGTCAACAAGTCGCCCATGCGCAGCACGTTGCCGTAGGTCGGTGGGTCCATTGGCGTGCAGCCGGCGAGCAGTACGCCAGCCGAGGACGCCAGGCCTTTGATGAAGACACGACGCGGCATACGGCTTTGTTGCTTCATGGCTAGTTCCCCAATGTCATAGCGCGAAGCTGTCGACCGAAGCCGGTCGCAATGACCATGGCTATGTGAACGAGCAGAAAAAGAACGAGAGCCGCGAATCCAAAGAAGTGAATGGTCCGAGCCGTCTGGTAACCACCGAACAGATCCAGCAGGAATGGAAACGACGCGGTGACTGCCGGTGACATCGTGAGACCTGTCGCCACCATCAGCGGGAGAACCACGAGCATGACGCTCGCGTACGCCAGTTTCTGGAGCAGCCCATAAGGCGGTCCGACGCCAATTGCGCCGACAACCGGGCGCAAGTGGCTCTTCAAATCCTGCAGCAATGCTCGCGGCGCGAGCTCGCGACCGCGCGGAATCAAGTTGGTGGGGATGTGGCGGCCGACGCTTCCGAATGCAACGTATGTTGCACCCACTACAACCAATATCCACGCGGCCAGAAAGTGCAGGCTGCGGGCCCAGCCGTTCTGATTGAAGATCGCGAAGTTGCGCTCGGCGGTGACAGGAGCACCGGGCACGGCCATGAAAGTCACACGTGAATGCAACTCATCGGGCCGATAGTTATTGCTGATGGGCAGCGTCAGCAGCGCCGGCATGAGGTCGTTGCCGGCATGACCGAGATACAACCGGGGATGCACCATCAGGATGAAAAATCCACTGACCGCGAGCGTCATGAAGGCCGCGGCCGAGAGCCAATGACAAACCCTGACCCAGCGGCGGTGGCCACGTGTGTGCGCGCTGGATGCGCTACTACCCGGCTGTGCGACGGATTTGGACACGCTCACTCCCAAGCGGTTATCGCCCAGCATACGCCCGCGAACTCCGTTTTTTGCAAGAGTCACTCGGTTCGCGGTCGAGCGTTGACCAGGGCGTCATCCAGCATCTTGATCAGGGTCTCGCGGTCGAAGGTGTAGGAGTGGCCTTCATTCCACCGGACGAGCTGCTTCATCTGATAGCGGATCAGCCGCTCCGGCAGCCGGCTATTCATCCGGTCCTTGGCGTTGCGCGGAATGGCCAGATAGCGCCGTTTCGGGTTGGGCTCGAACAGCGCCTGTGCAACCGCTACTGCGACCTCGTCGGCCTCCGGAAACATCATTGGATCCGGCGGCGGTCCCCAGACCTTGAGCATGTTCGCTTTCTCATCTTCAGTGAGGCGCGCGAGCATGTTCTTGTCCATGTCGGATCTGTACGCACCGGGCTCGACAGCGGTGACTTGAACGCCGAGGGGACCGAGTTGCAGCACCAGGGAATCCGTCAGCCCCTCGATCGCGTGCTTGCTCATGACGTATGCGGCGATGTCGGGTCCTCCGCCATCAGTGATTCCGGAAGGTGAGCCGATGTTCACGATCCGTCCCTTCCCGGCGACGATGAGCGGCGTGAACGCCTTGATCATCATCACGGGTCCATAGACGTTCACCTTCATGGACAGATCGAACTCCTCCATCCTCATGTTGGCGATCGTGCCGAATGTAGCGACACCGGCATTGTTGACCAGTCCATAAAGGCCGCGGCCGGCTTTGGTAATTGTTTCCACTGCAGCGGCTATATCCGCAGGTTGCGTGACGTCCAGGCGCAGGGGTTGCACGTTCTTGATCGCTCCGAGCGCCTTGAGGTCCTCCTCCTTGCGCGCAGTGGCGTACACGAGATAGCCCTCCGCGGCGAGATGCTCAGTGATCTTGCGGCCGATGCCGCTGCTGGCACCGGTCACGAGAACAGCCTTGGAGACTGTTGGTTCGCTGGGCTGCGCCGGGGCGCACAGCAGTGCAGCGAGCAATGCGCACATCGTGGTCAGAAAAACTCGCATGGCGGCCTCGCGATTGCCAAAGTCGAGTCTCAGTCTAGTGCCCACCACCGCAGGCACCCAGACCGCTTACTGCACCGGGGCGGCGATTCGCTGCAGTGGTACTCTGCGACCGCCGGTCCCGAAACGAGACGACCGCTGCCGAGTCGAAGGGGGTCCTGTGAGGGTCGAAGGCAACCGCGTCAAACCTGCGCCGCTCATCGGCGCAGCCGTGATCTTCGTCAGCCTGGGAGCTGCTCTCATGTCGAGTCGCGCGAACGAGCCCGATGAGGGCGATGACAAGCAGTCTTCCGGGACAGCGGCCGCACGTGCACTTCTGCAATCGCTACCGCAAGCCAAGCGAACACAAGCTCTGTTGTCATTCGATTCCTCTGAGCGGACGAACTGGAACTACGTTCCGACGAAACGCGCCGGCGTCCCGCTGGCAGAGCTCGATGCAAACCAGAAAACGCTGATCGATCCATTGCTGCGTTCCGCGTTGAGCCCCTCGGGCTTCAAGACCGCTCAACAGATCGTGCAGCACGAATCGATCCTGGCGGAGATCGAAGGAAACCCGCGGCGCGATCCGCAGCTCTACTACACCGCAGTCTTTGGGGAACCGGGTCCGCGTGCACCGTGGGCGTGGCGATTCGAAGGCCATCATCTTTCCGTCAACGCGACCCACGTCGACGGCCAGACTCAAGTCGTCGCGCCGCTCTTCATGGGCTCGAACCCCGCGCGCGTGCCGAGCGGTCCCAAAGCCGGTCTGCGATTGCTCGCGGCAGAAGAAGATGTGGCTCGCGATCTGATACGCATGTTGCCGGATGCGCGACGCGCCCGCGCGATACTTGCCGCTGACGCGTTCCCAGACATCATCACGCGTAACGACCCAAAGGTCCGTTCGCTGAACATCGAAGGGCTTGCGGCAGGCGACATGTCTCAGGCTGAGCAAGCACAATTGCGCAAGCTACTGCACGTGTACTCTGATCGCTTGACGGAGAGTGCTGCACGAGAGCAGCTCGAACGCATCGAGCGCGCGGGCTTCGACAAGCTGCACTTCGGATGGGCCGGCAGTCTCGAACCGGGCAAGCCGCACTACTACCGAGTGCATGGCCCCACTGTCCTCAT
>Ga0209382_10002599_pt1 | contig 25920 bp, 28 predicted proteins | sample SoiMetdeltSBSDD5_FD_187599 | JGI IMG/M metagenome (GOLD analysis project Ga0209382, IMG submission 187599) | Bulk soil microbial communities from a Populus tree surrounding site in Tennessee, USA - Soil MetaG P. deltoides SBSDD5 (SPAdes) (version 2) | ecosystem: Environmental > Terrestrial >... | reverse complement strand
GCGGTAGGGGTGGGCCCGGCGCACCAGGTCGTAGAGGTCGTCGAGCCGCCAGCCCTCCTCGTCCGGCACCGCGGCCACCTCGGCCACGATCTGCTGGGCCAGGATGTCGAGCGGGCCGTCGGGGGGCATGAGCGCGTCGAGGTCGCCCCGCCCCACCGCCGCGAGCAGCGCGGCGGACTCGACCAGCTCGTCGCGGGTGAGGGGGAACAGCCGGCCCCGGGGCACGCCGTGGCGCGAGTGGTTGGCCCGGCCGACCCGCTGCAGGAAGGTGGCGATGCTGCGGGGCGAGCCCACCTGGCACACCAGCTCGACCGGCCCGATGTCGATGCCCAGCTCCAGCGAGGCGGTGGCCACGAGCGCCCGCAGCTCGCCCGCCCGCAGGCGGGTCTCGACCCGCTGGCGCCGCTCCTTCGACAGCGAGCCATGGTGGGCCGACACCACGTCGTCGCCCAAACGCTCGCCCAACTGGTGGGCCAGGCGCTCGGCCAGGCTGCGGGTGTTGACGAACACCAGCGTGGTGTGGTGCTCGGCCACCAGCGCGGCGATGCGGTCGAGCACGTCGCCCATCTGCTCGGCCGACGCGATCGCCTCCAGCTCGCCCTGGGGCAGCTCCAGGGCCAGGTCGAGGCGGCGGCGGTGCCCGGTGTCGACGATGGCACAAGCTGCGGGCGCCCCCGCCCCACACAGCAGGTCGGCCACCAGCTCGATGGGCCGCTGGGTGGCCGACAGGCCGATGCGCTGGGGGCGCTGGCCCGCGGCGTGCTCGAGCCGCTCCAGCGTGAGCGTGAGGTGCGAGCCCCGCTTGTCGCGGGCCATGGCGTGGATCTCGTCGACGATGACCGTCTCGACCGTGCCGAGCATGGCCCGGCTGCGGGGGGCGGTGACCAGCAGGTAGAGCGACTCGGGCGTGGTGACCACGAAGTTGGGCGGGCGCCGCACCATGGTCGACCGCTCACTGGCGGTGGTGTCACCGGTGCGCACGCCCACGCGCAGGTCGGGAGCCGAGTAGCCGAGCTCGGCCGCGATCTCGGCGATCTCCCGCAGGGGCCGCTCGAGGTTCTCGGCGATGTCGACCGCCAGCGCCTTGAGCGGGGACACGTAGGCCACCTGGGCCCGGCCCGCCACGTCCACCCCCCGGGCGTGGGCCCGGTAGAGCCGGTCGATGCCCACCAGGAAGCCGGCCAGCGTCTTGCCCGACCCGGTGGGCGCCGCGATGAGCGTGTCGTGCCCGGCGGCGATGCGCTGCCACCCCTCGTGCTGGGGCGGCGTGGGCCCGTCGGGGAACCGCCGCTCGAACCAGGCCGCCACCGCGGGGTGGAACCCGTCCGCGGGCAGGGGCGGGCCCTGCGGCAGGGCCGGGAACAGCGTCAGCGGCTCGACGCCGGGCTTGAGGGTGCTGGGCGAGAGGGTGCTCGACTCGAGGCTGGTCGTCATGGGCTCGACCCGAGAGTAACCACCGGGTGTGACAGGTTCGGCTCCGGAAAGCCGTCGGCTACGGAGCGAGCGGCTCGGCCAGCGGGCGGCCTTCGAGGCGGTCGTCCACGATGGCCAGGAACTTCGGGCAGGTCCGCACGTCGTCCGCCGGGCACGCCAAGGCGTGGACCAGCGCCACGCGGGCGATCTCGGCGTCACGGACCAGCGCGTCGAGCTCGTCGATCTTGCCCCGGATCAGCTCGTCCCGGCTCGGGCGATCGGGCAGGCCCCCCATCAGGCGGGCGATCTCCGCCAGCGTGAAGCCGAGGTCCCGCAGCAGCAGCACCACGCCGACCTGGTGCACCGCGGCGGCGTCGTAGCGGCGCTGGCCGCCGGACCGGGCGGCCGGGGACACCAGGCCCAGCTCGTCGTAGTAGCGCAGGGCGGTCGTGGCCACTCCGGTGCGCTGGGCAAGCTCTCCGATGGTCAGCACTTGACTTAGAGCGTACTCGAAGTTGTTGGCTCGACCCATGAGCATCACCACGCAACTCATCAGCCAGTTCGGCGAGCCCCGCGGGGCGACAGGGCACGTCGTGGGCTGGGTCATGGGCCACAGACGCTCCAACGTGGAGCGCAGCCGCTGGGCCGTGAGCCTGCTCGGCCTCGGGCCGGGCGATCGCCTGCTGGAGGTCGGCTGCGGTCCCGGCGTCGCCGTCGCTGCGGCCGCGGCAACCGGCGCCCACGTCGTGGGCGTCGACCGGTCCTCCGTGGTGATCGGCCAGGCCGGGCACCGCAACCGGCGTGCGGTCCGGCACGGGCAGGTCGAGCTGCACGTGGCTCCGGTCGAGCAGCTGCCGGACCTGGGCGCGCCGTTCGACGCCGCGCTGGCGGTGAACACCATCGGGTTCTGGTCCGACCCGGGGGCGGCCCTGACCACCATCGCCGGGAAGCTGCGGTCGGGTGGGACCCTGGCAGTCGTGTCGCAGCCCCGCATCCGGGGCGCCACGGCCGACGACACACGCGCCGCGGGCGAGCGTTTCCGGGAGCTGCTGGAGCAGGCCGGCTACGACAACGTGCGCAGTGAGACCCTGGACGACCTGGATCCGCCCGCCGTGTGCGTGCTCGCCGGTCGACCTCACAGCTAGGCGGCCCGGGGGCGTTGTACCACCATGACCACGATGACCGAACTGGACTGGCCGGCGGCCCTGGCGGGCGCACTGGACTGCTCGGGCTACGCGGTCCTCCCCCCGGTGCTGGACGAGGCGGACTGCCGGGCCCTCGCCGACCTGTACGACCGGGACGACCTGTTCCGCTCGACGGTCGACATGGCCCGGCACCGCTACGGCGAGGGCCAGTACCGCTACTTCGCCTACCCGCTCCCCGACCGGGTGGCCGAGCTGCGGGCCCGGTTCTGGCCGCTGCTCCTGCCGGTGGCCCGGGACTGGGCCGACCGCCTCGGCCGCCCCGCCCCGTGGCCCGATGACCTGGAGGACTGGCTGGCCGCCTGCCACGAGGCCGGCCAGACCCGGCCCACCCCGCTACTGCTGTGCTACGGCCCGGGCGACTGGAACGCCCTGCACCGGGACCTCTACGGCGAGCTGGTGTTCCCGCTCCAGGTGGTGATCGGCCTCGACGCCCCCGGCCGGGACTACACCGGCGGCGAGTTCCTCCTGGTGGAGCAGCGGCCCCGCGCCCAGTCCCGCGGCTCGGCCGTGCTGCTGGACCAGGGCCAGGCCCTGGTGTTCACCACCCGCGACCGGCCGATCCGGTCGGCTCGAGGCTGGTCGGCGGGCCAGATGCGCCACGGCGTCAGCACGGTGCGCAGCGGCCACCGACGGACCCTGGGCCTGGTGTTCCACGACGCGGCCTGATCAGGCCGCGTCGTCGCCGCTCAGCTCCTCGTCCTGGTCGTCGGCCACCAGGCCGCCCACCCGGGCCAGGGCTTCGGCCAGGCCCGCGGCGCGGGCCACGACCGCGGCGATGGAGATCTCGGCGTCGGCCCCCGGGAGCGGGGGCTCGCCCAGCGAGCGGACCAGCGCGGTGGGGTCGCCGGCGGGGACGATGGGCTCGGGCTCGGGCAGGGGCGGGACCGGGCGCCACAGGTCGACGGGCTTGGCCTTGCCCTTGCGACCCGAACGGCGCCGCCGGGACGACTGGCCGTTCTGACCCTGGCCGCCGCCACCCTTCTGGTTCTGCCGCGGCTGGCTCATTGGCGCACCCTTCGGGCTGCGCGCAATGAGCCATCGGCCCACAGGGCCGAATAGGGCACTGTGTTTCTGGTTCGCTCGACAAGCTCGCTCACGAGTCCCCCTCGGTGAGCAGGGCGTCGGGTCGCATGCCGAGGGCGACGCGCAGCTGGCTGGCGTCGAGGTCGGCCAGCGAGCTGGACTTGGGCAGGACCAGGTCGGCGATGTGGCGCTTGCCCGCCACCACCTCCTCGACCCGCTCGTCCACCGTGCCCGGGCACACCAGGCGGTGGGACACGACCGTGCGGGTCTGGCCGATGCGCCAGGCGCGGTCCCGGGCCTGGTCCTCGACCGCCGGGTTCCACCAGCGGTCGTAGAGCACCACGTGGCTGGCAGCGGTGAGGTTCAGGCCGGTGCCGCCGGCCTTGAGGGAGAGCACCAGGGCGCCTGCGCCCTCGCCCTCCTGGAAGTCCTTGATGAGCTGGTCGCGGGCGCCGCGGGCGAGGCCACCGTGGTAGCAGGAGATGGGCACGCCGGTCCGCTCGGTGAGGTGGTCGGCCAGCTTCTTGCCCCACTCGGCGAAGTGGGTGAACACCAGGATCCGCTCGCCCGCCTCGAACACGGACTCGACGATCTCCTCCAGCCGGGCGAGCTTGCCCGAACGCCCGGCGAGGGGCTTGCCGTCGTCCTGGTAGGCGGCCGGGTGGTTGCAGATCTGCTTGAGGGCGGTGATGGCGGCCAGCACCGCGCCCTGCTTGGGAGGGTTGCCCTGCTCGGCCGCCTCGGTGGCCGACGCCAGCAGCCGGTCGAGCACGGCCTGGTAGAGGCCGATCTGCTCGGCGCTCATGGAGCAGTGGTCGAGCTCGTCGATGCGGTCCGGCAGCTCGGCCGCCACCACCGGCTCGACCTTGGTGCGGCGGAACACGAGGATGCCGTTGAGGGCGGACAGCGCCGCCTCGGGCTGGCCGGACAGCTGGGCCACGAACTGGGGCCGGGCGCCCACCAGGCCGGGGTTGACGAAGTCGAGCACCGCCCACAGGTCGCCGAGGCCGTTCTCGATGGGGGTGCCGGTGAGCGCCAGCCGGGCCCCGGCGGGGATGCGGCGCAGCTGCTGGGCGGTCTCGCTGGCAGGGTTCTTGATGGACTGCGCCTCGTCCACCACCACGCGGGCCCAGTCGTAGTCGGACAGGGCCTCGATGTCGCGCACCGCGGTGCCGTAGGTGGTGATGACGATGTCGGCGCCCGTGGCCTCCGCGGCCAGCTCGTCAGCCGAGGCCCGGGTGGCGCCGTGATGGACGACCACCGACAGGTCCGGGGTGAAGCGCGCCGCCTCGGCCGCCCAGTTGCCCACCACGGCGGGCGGGGCGATGACCAGCGCGGGGCCGTTGCCGGCAGTGCGGCGGATGTGGGCCAGCACCGTGGGGGTCTTGCCCAGGCCCATGTCCAGGGCCAGGATGCCGCCCAGCCCGGCGGCGTCGAGGAAGCCCAGCCACGCCAGGGCGTCGGCCTGGTAGGCCCGCAGCTGGCCCGAGAAGCCTTCGGGGCTGAGGACCGGCTCGGTGGGGACGTCGCGCGCCGCGTGCAGCAGGTCGCTGGCCCAGCCGGCGCCGTCGACCACCAGGCCCCCGGCCAGCGGGGGGCCCTCCAGGCCGACTGCGTAGCGGAGCACCTCGGCCCCGGTGAGCTGGGTCGTGGCCGCGCGCTCGGCCAGCGCGGCCGCGGCCTCCTTGAGGTCGGCCCGGTCGAGCTCGACCCAGCGGCCCCGGGACTTGACCAGCGGCCGTGCCTCCGCGGCCAGGCGGGCGACTTCGGCCGCGGTGAGCTCGACGTCGTCGAACACGGCCGACCAGTGCACGTTGGAGAGCTGGCGGGCGCCGACCATGGTGTCGCCGGCCGGCTCGGTGAACAGCCGCAGCGCGGGCGCGGGCTTGCGCCGGGACAGGGCCGGCACGCGGACGTCGAAGCCGGCGGCTTCCAGGGTGGAGCCGGTGACGGTCATCAGCTCCCAGGCCTCGTCCTGGGAGAGGTAGACCTGGCCCCGGCGCTGCCCACCCGGTCGGAGCAGGACCGGCAGGATGCGCTCCAGGCGGGCGAGGTCGTCGGCCAGCGGCTTGGTGCCGTGGCGGTCGGTGAGGGCCAGCTCGATCGGCAGCAGGCCGCCCTCGGCCCCGGGGCCGAGCACCGACAGGAACCAGGCGTTGCCCTTGTCGGGCGGATCGAGCTGCACCACCAGCCGGACCCGGCCCGCGGCGGTGACCGGACGGGACCAGCGGTCCATGCGCTTGGCGATCTCGGCCCCGGCCGCGACCGGCGCGGGGAAGACGGAGCCGTCGAGCCGGGTGACCACCGCCTCGGCCGCGGCGCTGACGGTGCGCACGACCGGGGGCGGGGCCGGCATCTCCAGCCGGCCCGCGGCGTCGGTGGCGATGGCGTTGACGACGGCGCCGAGCACGTCGAGCGTCACCGAGCGGGGGTCGCCCCCGCCCAGCACCCGCACGGGACCGGGCATGGCGCCCGCCAGCTCCTCGATCTCGGCCTGGTCGATGTCGGCCGGCGCCCAGCGGACGTTGACGTCGGCCAGGCGGCCGTCCTGGCGGCGGTTGTTGCGCACGGCGGGCACCAGCGCGCCCCGGGCGACCAATCGCACTGCGGCCACGGCCACCCGGCCCAGCCAGGTCACGCTCGACCCCACGCCGTCGCCCCCCAGGCCCCCGCCCACCGCCACCAACCACCCCAGCGAGTCGGCCACCGGGATCGACAGGGCCGCGGCCCGGTCGCCGGTGGGCAGCACCACACCCCGGTGCTGCTCCCAGCCGACCGCGGGGCCGCCGATGGCCTCCAACCGGTCGGAGAGCTCGTCGTGGTCCGCAGGCGGAGCGTCCGGGCCACCGGCCCACACCACCACCTCGCCGCCCGACCACGACGCCTGCAGCCGCACCTCCCCGATCGGGTCGGGCGCCACGAGCACCGCGGAGGCGGGATCGTCGCTGGTGGTCAGGCGGTCGTACGCCGCCTCCAGCCGGGCCAGCTCGGCCTCGACATCGGCCACCACCTGGGCCCGCTCGGGCCCCTCGATGCGGCGGACGGCCTCGAGGTTGTCCTCGGTGTCGTCGAGCAGGCGCTCGAGCGTGCGCCGCCACGCGGGCGCGTCGGATTCGAGCAACGCCAGCTCGTCATCCGTGGCGATGCCGTCCACCGCCGACCACACGGCGGTCTCCAAGGCTCGGGTGGCCTGATCCATACGCGCTCTAGCGCTCCTCGCGCTACGCCCCCGCTCCGACTGCGCGGAGACTTCGTGTCCGTTGGGCTGGCATCGTCGGAAACAGATGCGGACCCCACTGCCCACCGCTCCACCGCGGGATGCCAACTACGCCCCCTAAGGATACGGGCAACCAGTGACGGTCACACCATCGCCCACCCCGGGAGCCTTGACAAAAAAATTTGTCAGAGGCAGTCTGAACCCTGTGATCGACGTCCAGGTGATCGAGGACCCCGGGGCCGCGGCCGTCGCGCTCGACCCCATCCGGTCCCGGTTGCTGGCCGAGCTGGTCGAGCCCCAGTCCGCCGCCACCCTGGCCGCCCACCTCGGCCTGCCGCGCCAGAAAGTGAACTACCACCTGCGCACCCTGGAGGCGCAGGGCCTGGTCGAGCTGGCCGAAGAGCGGCGGCGGGGCGGCATCACCGAACGGGTCCTGCGGGCCACCGCCCTGCACTACGTCGTGTCGCCCGCGGCCCTGGGGGAGACGGCAGTGGACCCTGAGCGCGCCGCCGACCGGTTCTCGGCCGGCTACCTCGTCGCCCTGGCCGGCCGAGTGGTGCGAGAGGTGGGCGGCCTCGCCCGCCGGGCCGACGCCGCCGGCGCCCGGCTCCCCACGCTCGCCATCGACACCGAGATCCGGTTCCGCTCGGCCGAGGACCGGGCCGCCTTCGCCGAGGACCTCACCGCCGCGGTGCTGGACCTCGCCAGCCGCTACCACCACGACGACGGGCGGCCTCACCGGCTGGTCGTCGCCGCCCATCCAACCCCGGAGAAGACCGCATGACCACGCCCGACGTACCCCTCCGCCTCGAGATGCGCTTCGAGCTGGCCGCATCGCCCGAGCAGGTCTGGGACGCCATAGCCACCGCCGAGGGCATCTCGTCCTGGTTCCTCCCCACCGAGCTCGACGGGCGGGAGGGCGGCGCCATCGTCACCCACATGGGCGAGGACGCCTCGTCGCCGGGCGAGGTGACCGGCTGGGACCCACCCCGGCGCCTCGTCTACTCCGAGCCCGATTGGGCCGCCCTCTCGGGCCACGAGGGCGCCGACGTCACGCCCCTGGTGAGCGAGTTCCTGGTCGAGGCCCAGTCGGGTGGGACCACCGTGGTGCGCGTCGTGTCGAGCGCCTTCGGCACCGGCGCCCAGTGGGAGCAGGAGTTCTTCGACGGCATGAGGGCCGGCTGGGAGCCGTTCTTCAGCCACCTCGAGCTGTACCTGACCGACTTCGCCGGCCAGTACGCCGCCTTCATGGAGGCCGGCCTGGTGCGGGAGACCGGTTCCTCGGAACAGCTGTGGCGAGCGATGTCGAGCGACCTAGGGCTGCCCGACCAGGTGGGCAAACCGGTCGAGCTGCGGGGGATGGCCGGCTCGCTGCGGCGGCTCCAGAACCGCCACGCACTGGTCCGTGTGACCGACCCCTACCCCGGGTATGCGGCGCTGTGGTGCGAGGACTGGCCCGATGGCGGCTCGTTCGCCCAGGTGCGCGCCTACCTGTTCCACCCCGACGCCGGAAACTATGTCGAGCGCGAGCAGCCGGGATGGAAGGCTTGGCTCGGCGGGCTCGAGGAGAGCGCATGACACTCGCGATCGAGGCCGAGGGCCTGACCAAGACCTTCGGTGAGACCAGAGCCGTCGACGGCATCGACCTGGCCGTCAAGCCGGGCACCGTCTACGGGGTGCTCGGCCCCAACGGAGCGGGCAAGACCACCACCATCCGCATGCTGGCGACGCTGCTGCTCCCCAACGCCGGCTCGGCCCGCGTGCTCGGCCACGACATCGTCGCCGAGGCCGACGTGGTACGCGGCCTGGTGAGCCTGACCGGGCAGTTCGCATCGGTCGACGAGGAACTGACCGGTCGGGAGAACCTGCTGCTGCTCGGCCGGTTGCTGGGCTTCTCCCGCGGTCCGGCCGGGGAGCGGGCGGACGAGCTGCTGGAGGCGTTCGGGCTGACCGACGCGGCCGAGCGGCTGGTCAGCACCTATTCGGGCGGGATGCGCCGGCGGCTCGACATCGCCTCGAGCATCGTGGTGACGCCCGATCTGCTGTTCCTGGACGAGCCCACCACCGGGCTCGACCCCCGCAGCCGCAACCAGGTGTGGGAGATCGTGCGGGTGCTGGTGGCCGCGGGCACCACCGTGCTGCTGACCACCCAGTACCTGGACGAGGCCGACCAGCTGGCCGACCGCATCGCCATCATCGACCACGGCCACATCATCGCCGAGGGCACCTCGGCCGAGCTCAAGGCCTCGGTGGGCAGCGGGGCGCTGCACGTGCGGCTGCACGACGCCGGGGCCCGGCCCGAGGCCGAGCGGGTGCTGGCGGTCACGCTCGGCGTTTCCGTAGAGCGCGACGCCGATCCCGCGGCGCTCACCGCCCGGGGCGCCACGCCCGACCGCATCGCCCTGGGCCTGGCCGAGCTGGTCAACGCCGGGCTCACCGTCGAGGAGTTCGCCCTCGGCCAGCCGAGCCTGGACGAGGTGTTCCTGTCCCTGACCGGCCACCCGGCCGAGCCGCAGGACGACGACGACAACGAGGAGGACGCGGCGTGACCGCCACGGATGTCAGCACCACCGTCGAGCGATCCGTCGATGCCGCCACCTTGCGGGCGGCGCTGTCCACCCACGCCCGCCCGCCGCGGCCCGGGCGGGGTTCGGCATCCGTCACGTTCGCGTGGCGGGCCATGCGCAAGATCCGCCACGTCCCCATGCAGCTGTTCGACGTGACCGCGTTCCCGATCATGTTCACGCTGATCTTCACGTTCCTGTTCGGCGGGGCGCTGGCCGGCTCGCCCCGGGACTACCTGCAGTACCTGCTGCCGGGGATCCTGGTCATGACCGTCACGATGATCACGGTGTACACGGGCATGGCGCTCAACACCGACGTCACCAAGGGTGTGTTCGACCGCTTCCGCTCGCTCGCCATCTGGCGGCCCGCGGTGCTGGCCGGGATGATGCTGGCCGACACAGTGCGCTACACGATGGCGGCGCTGGTGGTCATCGTGCTGGGCGTGGTGCTCGGGTTCCGGCCCGACGGCGGCCCGCTGGGCGTGCTGGCGGCCCTGGCGCTGATCGTGCTGTTCTCGGTCGCGCTGTCCTGGGTGTGGAGCAGCATCGGCCTGCGCCTCCAGAGCCCGGAGACGGTGATGCAGGCGAGCATGACCGTGCTGTTCCCCCTGACCTTCGCCAGCAACGTGTTCGTCGACCCCGACACCATGCCCGGCTGGCTCCAGGCGTTCGTGAACGTCAACCCGATCACCCATCTGACCACGGCGTCCCGCGAGCTCATGCACGGCCACATGGACTCGGGGGCCATCGGTTGGGTGCTGCTGTGGAGCGCGGCCCTGACCCTGGTCTTCGCCCCGCTCACGATGCGGCTCTACTCGGCGGAGCGGTAGGCCTTCCGGAGATAGTCAACTTGGTTGACTATTTGGAGAGGGTGCGCGAGGGTGCAGCCATGCCCGTGCTCCCCGCACCCTCCCAGCCCACCCACGACATCGGCCACACGCAGTTCACGTCGCTCGCCACGCCTCGCCGCGGGTCGCAGGAGACCTCGGTGTGGCGGATCGAGGTCGGCCCGGGCACCGAGCCCGTGCCCCACTCGCTGACCCGGGAGGAGGTGTTCGTGGTGCTCGACGGGCTCGCTTCGGTCACCATCGACGGCCAGCCCGGCGAGGGCCGGCCCGGCGACGCCATCGTCGTCCCGCCGGGCGTGCCTTTCGTGCTCGGCAACGGGGGCGACGGCCCGCTGCGCATGCTGTGCTGCATGCCGGTCGGCGGCCAGGCGGCCTTGCCCGGAGGCGACCCGTTCACGCCACCATGGGCTGAGTGACACCACCACCGTCCGACCCACCCACTCCCCTCGCCCGCCTGTTCGCCATGGCGCTGCGGTCGCTCGTCGACGACCTGCACGTCCGGCTCGCCGAACGGGGGTTGGGCGACCACCGGCCGGCCTACGGCTTCGCCCTGCTGGCCGCCCGGAACGGCTCCACCAGTGTCACCGAGCTGGCCGACCTGGCGGGGATGACCAAGCAGGCCGCCTCCAAGCTGGTCGACAGCATGGAGGCCGACGGCTACCTGGCCCGCTCCGCGGGTGGAGACATCGTGCGCACCAAGGGCGACACCGACCGGCGCCGGCGGCCCATCGTGCTCACCGACCAGGGCCGGCGGTTCCTCGCGACGGTCGAGGACATCTACGAGGTCCTGGAAGCGGAATGGTCCGCAGTCATCGGACGTGAACCGGTCGAAGCCATGCGATCGGGGCTCACGGAGGTGTTGCTCGACCGCCACGGCGGCCGCCTCCCGGCGGTCCGCCCGACCTGGTAGAGAGGCTCAGCCGCCCCTCAGCTCCCAGCGGGTGGGCGCATCCTCGGTCTCCACTGCGGCCACCACGCCCCGGTGGCGCAGGGCGTGGAGGTGGGCCAGGGCCTCGCCGACCGCGGCGCGGCGCATCCAGCCGTCGATCTCGTCCCACGGCCGGTTCCAGGTCATGCGCGCCGCGATGTCCCATGCCGTGGTCTGGTCGTCGGCGATGGCCGCGACCACCTCCCGGAAGCGGGCGGCGTGGTGGCGTCGCAGCTCTTCCACCCGGCGGTGCAGGTCGTCGAAGCGGTACTCGTGGGCCGGCAGCACCTCGTCCGGCTCGTACTCGTCCAGCCGGTCCAGCGCGGCCAGGAACTCGCCCAGCGGGTTGTCGCCGGCCTGGGGGTTGTACGACACGTTGGGGGTGATGCGGGGCAGCACGTGGTCGCCGGTGAGCAGCAGCTCGTGACGCGGCTCCCAGAAGCACAGGTGGCCAGGAGTGTGGCCCGGCGTCCAGATGGCGGACAGGTCCCAGCCCGACACCTCGGGGCGGTCGCCGTCCTCGAGCAGGATGTCCGGCAGCACCGGGTCGACCAGGGGCCGGACGGGCATGGCCACCGACGTGAGGGTGGCGATCTCCGCCTCGGGCGCCCCCATGCGCCGCAGCATCTGGCCCATGCGCTCCAGCAGGTCGGTGGGCTCGATGTAGCGGTCCTGGATCAGGCGGGCGTCGGCCGGGTGCAGCGAGATCCAGGCCCCCGAGGCCTCCCGGATGCGCCCGGCCAGGCCGTAGTGGTCGGGATGGATGTGGGTGACCATGACGCCCTGGACGTCGCCCATCTCGTAGCCCGCGAACTTCAGGCCGGCCTCGAGCGCGGCGTAGGCGTCGTCGGTGTTCCAGCCCGCGTCCACCAGGTACACGCCCTGGTCCGACTCGAACACGTAGACGAACACGTAGCGCAACGAGTTGTTGGGCAGCGGCACCGGGACCGACGTCAGGCCTGGTCGCAGGCGCTCCACGGGCGGCAACGGGTCGGGGCCGGCTCCGGGGGCGTCGATCATGGCGGTCACGCTACCGTCGACGGCTCCCGCGCCTTTCTTCGACGAAAGTATTCGCGACCTGTCGTTTTCGGGGCCGCCACCTCGTAGTCGGGGTGAGGGAGCGGCAAGGCGCCGCTCACCAACCCCAGAGGAGAGGGAACCATGACGCAGTACCTGATGGCCGTGTGCATGGTCGAGGGCGAGCCCATGTACGCCGACGAGGCAGAAGAGCTGGCGTCGGGCAAGGACGTCGACGCGTTCAACGAGGAGCTCCAGGCCTCGGGCGCATGGGTGTTCGCCGGTGGCCTGCACGGACCCGACACCGCCACGACCGTCGACGCCACCGGCGCCGAGGTGGTCACGACCGACGGCCCGTTCGCGGAGTCCAAGGAGCAGATCGCCGGCTTCTGGGTCGTCGAGGCGCCCGACCTGGACGCGGCGCTGGCGCTGGCCGCCAAGGGCTCGGCCGCCTGCCGGGCGAAGATCGAGGTGCGGCCCTTCCACGATCAGCCGGCGGACTGAGCCCGGCCACCATGGCCGCGACGACCGACGACATCGCCCGGGTGTTCCGGCAGGAGTCCGGCCGGGCGGTCGCCACCCTGGTCCGCTTCTTCGGCGACATCGACATCGCCGAGGAGGCGGTCCAGGACGCGTTCGCCGTGGCCGCCGGCCGCTGGCCCGACGAGGGCCTGCCGCCGAACCCCGGTGGCTGGATCACCACCACCGCCAAGAACCGGGCCATCGACCGGCTGCGGCGGGAAGCCAAGCGCGACGACCGCCAGGCGGAGTCCGCCCGGCTGCATGACGACGACGACCCGTCCCCGGAGGTTGGCCCCGTGGAAGACGACCGCCTCCGCCTGATCTTCACCTGCTGCCACCCGGCGCTGGCCCGACCCGCCCAGGTGGCGCTGACGCTGCGGCTGCTGGGCGGCCTGCAGACGCCCGAGATCGCCCGCGCCTTCCTGGTGTCGGAGGCGACGATGAACCAGCGCCTGGTGCGGGCCAAGCGCAAGATCCGGGCCGCCAACATCCCCTACCGCGTCCCCGGCGACGCCGAGCTTCCCGACCGCCTGGCCCCGGTGCTGGCGGTCGTCTATCTGATCTTCAACGAGGGCTACACCGCGTCGGCGGGCGACGACCTGGTGCGCGACGACCTGTGCGTCGAGGCCATCCGCCTGGCCCGCCTGCTGGCCGAGCTGATGCCCGACGAGCCCGAGGTCCTCGGCCTGCTGGCGCTGCTGCTGCTGACCGCCTCGCGACGGCCGGCCCGCACCGCGGCCGACGGATCCCTGGTGCGGCTGGGCGACCAGGACCGCAGCCGCTGGGACCGGGCCCTGATCGCCGAGGGCCAGGACCTGGTCCGGGCCTGCCTGCGCCGCAACCGCCCCGGGCCGTACCAGATCCAGGCCGCCATCGCCGCGGTCCACAGCGACGCGGCCCGGGCCGAGGACACCGACTGGCGGCAGGTGGTCGCCCTCTACGACCAGCTACGGGCGATCGCCCCCACCCCGGTGGTGGCCCTCAACCGGGCGGTGGCCGTCGCCCAGGTGGAGGGCCCGGGCGCCGCGCTGGCCGAGGTCGAGCGCCTGCAGCCCGCCCTCGACGCCTACCAGCCGTTCCATTCCACGCGGGCGGACCTGCTGGCGCGGGCGGGCCGGCCGGCCGAGTCGGCCGATGCCTTCCGCACCGCGCTGGCGCTCACCGACAACGCGGCCGAGCGCGACTTCCTCGTGCGCCGCCTGGCCGAGGTCGCTCCCGGCGCGACCTCGGCGGACGGAGGCTAGGACCTAGGCAGCCTTCTCCAGGATGTGGACGCCGCAGGCCGAGCCCAGGCCGATGACGTGGGCGAGGCCTACCCGCGCCCCCTCGATCTGGCGATCGCCGGCCTCGCCGCGGAGGTGGTGGCAGACCTCCCAGATGTTGGCGATGCCGGTGGCGGCGATGGGATGGCCCTTGGACTGCAGCCCGCCCGACACGTTCACCGGCAGGCGGCCGTCCCGCCAGGGGGCGCCGCTGTTGAAGAAGTCGACCGCCCCGCCCGGCTCGCACAGCCCGAGGTTGTCGTAGTGGACCAGCTCGGCGGTGGCGAAACAGTCGTGCAGCTCGACCAGGTCGAGATCCTCCGGGCCTACGCCCGCGGCCTCGTAGGCGGTGGCGGCGGCGTTGCGGGTCAGCGTGTTGACGTCCGGCAGCACCTGGCAGGCCTCCTGCCAGGGATCGCTGGTCAGCACCGAGGCGCTGACCTTGACCGCCCGGCGCTGCTGGGACTGGGACAGAGTGCGCAGCTTGGAGTCGGACACGACCACCGCAGCCGCGGCCCCGTCGCAGTTGGCCGAGCACATGGGCCGGGTGTTCGGGTAGGCGATCATCACGTCGCCCATGATCTGCTCGAGCGACATCTTCTTGGTGTAGGCGGCCAGCGGGTTCAGGGTCGAGTGGGCGTGGTTCTTCTCGGAGATCTTGGCGAACAGCTCGAACTCCGCGCCCTCGTAAGGGTGCTCGTGCATGTACTGCATGCCGATCTGGGCGAACACGCCGGGCATGGTCTCGGTGCCGATCCGGCCGTCGACCGGGGCCACCGCGCCGACGCGGCCCTTCGGCTCCCAGGTCTCGGCGTCCCTGGCCCGGTTGGCTCCTGCCCCGAGCAGGCCCGCGCCCGCCAGCTTCTCGACACCCACGGCCAGGCCCATGTCAGCCTCGCCGGCCTTGACCGACATGATGGCGGTGCGCAGGGCGGTGGCCCCCGTGGCGCAGGCGTTGGCCACGTTGTAGACGGGGATGCCGGTCTGGCCGATCTGCTTCTGGAGCTGCTGGCCGACGCTGGCGTTGGCGGCCATCAGGTTGCCCGCGGCCAGCACGCCGATGTCCTTCATCGTGACCCCGGCGTCGGCCAGGGCGCTCCGGGCCGCTTCGGAGGCGAGGTCCATCGTGTCCTTGTCGGGGTGCTTGCCGAACTTGGTCATCGTGATCCCGAGGATCCAGACGTCTTCTGCCATGTCAGTTCGCCTCCTGGGGGCTGAACCCGAACCCGACGGCTTCCGTGCCGGCACCGTCGACACCGATGGGGAACGTTGTGAGCCGGACCTTCATGCCCAGCTGGACGTTTTCCGGGGTGGGCTCCGTGCCCACGATGTTGCCCCGCACGCTGGTCCCGTCGCAGTCGACCACGGCGGCCACGAACGGCACGGGGATGCCCGGCGCGGCCATGGACACGATGGTGAACGCTTGCACCTCACCCTCCGTGGCCACCCGCACCTCGCGGAAGCCGGTCCCGCCACACGACGCACACGCGTTGCGACGGTCGAAGAAGCGAGCGCCGCACGCCGTGCACTCGTTTGCGCGGAGGTGCGGGTCGTCCCCCAGCACCAGGTACTCCACCAACGGGATCTGTCCGGCCATGCCGCACGCTAACCAGAAATGACCCTCTCGAGCACGGCGAAGCCCAATCTGTCTATGACGGGGCGGGGCGGGATCTCGGCCGCGGCATCCCGGGCGAGCCAGGCCAGCCCGGCCGCGAAGGCGTCGTCGTCCATGGCCGCCAGGGTGGAGTCGGCCCTGGTCGCGAAGCGGTCGTGGAGCTCCTGGAGGCTGCCCGCCACGGGCTGCGCGACCGGCGTGAGCCGGACGAGCTCGAAGCCGGCGCGGCGCAGTGTGCCGAGCACCTGCTCGCGGCCCGGGAAGGTCCGCGCCACCCGCTCGGCCTCCGGGAAGTAGCGGTAGATGTTGAGCGTGACACCGGACTCCGGCCGCCCGGCCGCGTCCCGCAGCTCGCCCCGCAGCAGCGCGTGGCCCCCGGAACGGATCACCCGGGCCAGCTCGCGGGCCGCGGCGGGCAGGTCGTCGATGTGGTGGACGACCTGGGACAGCCACACCGCCCGCGCGCTGCCGCGGGCCAGCGGGAGCGACTCGGCCCGGGCCCGGATCACCTGCACGCCGGGCTGCCGCTTGGCCCGGGCCCGGATGGCCATGGCCTCGGTGGGCTCGACCGCGGCCACGGGAGCGCCCGACCACTCCGCCAGGTGGCCGGAGAACCGGCCGGTGCCGGCGCCGAGGTCGACCACGATCCCGCTCTCCCCGGTGAGGTACGGCCGGGCGGCCTCATCCCAGGCCGCGTAGGCCTCAGGGCCCAGGCCACGCCCGGCGTCGTAGGCGCTCGCCATCCAGCCCTCGTAGTCGGCCCTCGGCATCGCCGGCCAGTGTCACACTGGGCTCATGGCATCGCCGAACGCAATGGAGCTGCGGGAGCGGCTGGCCGAGATCTGCGACGCCCTCCCCGAGGTCTTCCAGCGTCCCGGGGGCGAGCACGGCCGGCACATCGGCTACCTGGTCCGGAAGAAGACCTTCGCCTACTTCACCGACGACCACCACGGCGACGGCCGCCTGGCCCTGTCGTTCAAGGCCCCGCCCGGCGAGCAGGAGGCCCTGGTGGGCGCCGACCCGGAGCGCTTCTTCGTGCCTCCCTACCTCGGGCACCGGGGCTGGGTCGGGCTGTACCTCGACCGCGAGCCCCCGGATTGGGACGAGGTAGCGGAACTGTTCACCGAGGCGTACCGCCTGACCGCGCCCAAGACCCTCATCGCCCGGATGGACTAGACGCCATGGGCAGCGCATGGCACCCGGAGCGCCTGGCGCGGCTCGACGACGTCCTGTCCGGCCACGTCGAGCGCGGTGACGCCGGGGCGGTGGCGTGGACCGTGGCCCGCCACGGAGAGGTCTACGGCGGCACTGCGGGGAGCGCCGAGCGGGACACCATCTTCCGCATCTCGTCCATGTCCAAGCCGGTGACGGCGGTGGCCGCCCTCACGCTGGTGGAGGACTGCCTGATCCGGTTGGACGACCCGGTCGACGAGTGGCTGCCGGAGCTGGCCGACCGCCGGGTGCTGGCCCGGCCCGAGGGCCCGCTGGAGGACACCGTGCCCGCGGCTCGGCCCATCAGCCTGCGCGACCTGCTGACCTTCCGCAGCGGGATGGGGTTCGACTTCTCCACGGCCGGTCCGCAGCCGGTCATGGAGGCCGGGGCCGAGCTGGAGCTGGGCGCGGGGCCACCGGCGCCGGCCGGTCCGCCCGAGCCGGACGAGTGGATGCGACGGCTCGGGACGCTGCCGCTGTCCCGCCAGCCGGGCGAGCGCTGGCTCTACCACACGAGTGCCCAGGTGTTGGGCGTGCTGGTGGCCCGGGTGGCGGGCCGGACGTTCCCCGAAGTGCTGGCCGAGCGGGTGTTCGGGCCGCTGGGCATGGCCGACACCGGGTTCCACGTGCCGCCGGCCGCGCTCGACCGCTTCGGTGCCTGCCACGTGAGCGCCCCCGACCGCCCGGTGTACGACCCGCCGGACGGCCAGTGGAGCCGGCCGCCCGCCTTCCCCGGCGGCGGCGATGGGCTGGTGTCGACCGTGGACGACTTCCTGGCCTTCGCCACCATGCTGCACGGCGGGGGCACCGTCCGCGGGCATCGGGTCCTGTCTCGTCCGACGGTCGAGGCCATGACCACCAACCACCTCACCCCCGACCAGCTCGCCACCGCCGCGCCGGCCCCCGACGGATCGCAGGGCTGGGGGTTCGGCCTCGCCGTCCAGGTAGCCCGCACCGGCCCCGCCCGCTCGGTGGGCACCTACGGCTGGGACGGCGGCCTCGGCAGCTCGTGGGCCAACGACCCGGCCGAGGACCTGATCGGCGTGATCCTCACCGACCAGGCGTGGGCGTCCCCGTCCGCCCCGGCCCTGTTCCAGGACTTCTGGACCTGCACCTACGCCGCCATCGACGGCTGAGCGCCTACGGGTTGACCGCCTGCCCGCCCCACTCCTCGGGAGCAACATCGCGGAGCGTCTGGGTGAACTGCCACCGGTGGCCGGCGAGATCCTCCACGTCGCATTCACGCTCGCCGTACTCGTACTCGGTCGGCTCCATCAGCACACGCGCCCCATGGGACCGCGCCCGCTCCAGCTGAGCGTCCACGTCGGCCACCCGCACCTTGATGACATGGGTGACGATGCCCTCGGTGGGCGGCTGCTGCTCGTGCCGGACGTCGGCCACGATGACGGCGCCGTCGGCCCCGATCCGCATCTGCGAACGGTGGTCCTCGCCGACCCGAACCCGCTCGACGAAGCCGAAGGCCTCGGTCAGCCACGCCACCGCCGCCCGCACGTCGGGGTACACCAGCACCGGGATCACGGTGGCCGACGGGATCGATCGGTTCTCCAGCACGTCACGATGCTAGGGCTGGCAAGCGCACGGGCATGAGCAGGGTGGTGGCCGTGCCGTCGTCGGCCGAGCGGACCACCACGTGGGCCAGCGGGTCGGCGATCTCGAGCACCACCTCGGGGCCGACCGCAGCGCGCAGCGCGTCCACCGCGTAGGCGGGATCGAGCGCCACGTGGGCGTCGGGGCCGTCGTAGCGGGCGGGCAGCTCCGCCCGCTCGGCGTGACGGACGAGCGTGATCCCGCCCGGCCAGGCGTGGAGCAGCACGGCCCCCGCACCCGCGGCGGCCAGCCGCTCGAAAGCCGCCAGCAGCGCGGCCCGGTCGACGACGGCAGCACGGGCCGTGCGCTCAGCCGCCAGGATGGGCTCGTAGTCGGGGAACTCGGCCGTCACGTGGCGGGCCCGGCGCTCCAGGCCGCCGGCCCGCACCACGACGTCGGGCCCCTCCACCGTCACGGTCACCTCACCCCGGTCGGGGACCTCGGCCCGCCAGCGTCGCAGCGTGGCCGCGGGGACCAGGCCTCGGAATGCGCCACCGGGACCGGCCGGCGCGAGGTCGCGCACGGCGAGCCGGTGGGCGTCGGTGGCGACGAGCCGCAGGGAGCCCTCCCGCGCCTTGATGAGCACGCACTGCAGGATGGGGCGCTCGGGGTCGGACCCGGCGGCCGGCAGGACCTGGTCGAGGGCGGTGACGAAGGCGGGGGCGGGCACGGTCATGGCCATGGGGCACTCCTCGGTCGTCGGGCGCAGGCCGTGAGCGACCACCCGGGCATCCTGGAGCCGGTGCTCGAGCCCCGCGAGGTGGGCGTCCAGCAGGGCCTGGCGTTGGGCCGGCGCGGCCGCGAGGTACGCGGCGACGCCTGCCGGCGGCATGTCCAGCCGGCGGAGGTCGCGGCTCGCCACCGCCACCGCCACCTCCTGCTCGCCGTAGATGCGGTAGCCGGTGTCCGGATCGACCTCGGCCGGGGGGAGCAGCCCGCGGTCGCCGTAGAAGCGCAGGGCGCTGACCGACAGGCCGGCCCGCCGCGCGCACTCGCCGATGCTCAGGCGGTCGTTCACGCCGTCAGCCTCGGGCCTGCACCAACCTGAGAGTCAAGGCCCGGGGCGGTCGCGCCGCACGCAGGTGTAGGTGCCGTACACACCCCGCCGGTAGCTGCGCTCGACGATGTCGAAGCCGGTCCGGTCTAGCAGGGCGTCCAGCTGCCAGGACCAGGTGCTGAACTCGCTGCGCACGTGGAGCTCCAGGTCGGCGGCGGTGTAGCCCCGCTGCGGATCGTCCACCGCGCCGGCCAGCCATGCCTCGATGCGGTCGGCCGCCTCCCCCGGCTCGAAGTCGTAGGCCAGGTCCCTGAGGCGCAGCACTCCCCCAGGGCGGAGCAGGCGGGCGATCCGGTCGAGGGCGATCGCCTTCCAGAAGTCGGGGAGCTGGTGCAGGGCGTTGCGGGTGAACACGAAGTCGGCGGGCCCGCCCTCGTGCTCGTAGGACAGGAAGCCGGCCTGGACCGCGCGCACGTTGGCGAGGCCCCGGCCCGCGACCCGGTCCCTCAGTGCCCGGATCATGGCCGGGGACACGTCCACCGCCACCACCTGGCCGCACTCGGGTGCGACAGCGCAGGCGAAGACGCCGATCCCGGCGCCGAGGTCGACCACGCGGGAGGTGGGGCCGAGGCCGTGGTGGCGCAGGGCCGCCACGTCCTCGGCCGGGTCGTAGGCCGCCTTGCGGTCGTAGCCGGCGACGTAGCCGGCGTCGAGGTGCTCCTCGCCCGCGTGGGCGCGCTCGTCGAGCCACCAGCCGTGCTTCACGCCGCCACGGTAGGCGGCCAAGAAGGCCCGGCCCGGCCTACGGCTCGGGGTAGCTGTACTGCTCCTCCCAGTCCGGCCGGCGGCCTTCGGGCGTGAGGTCGATCAGGTTCCACATGGGCTCGACGGTGCCCACGTGGCGCGGGTCCTGGCCCCGGTCGGTGGGGGCGAAGAGCAGCTCCGAGCCCCAGAAGTGGCGGATGGTGTCGCCGTCCTTGTGGAACACGTTGAGCATCGGCCGCTGGTCGCCCGCGGGCGACTCGCCGTGGTAGTCGCGGTTGTAGGTCGTGCCGAGTGAGGACACGACCCGCAGGCGGTGCCAGCCCCGGTCCTCGGCGAAGGCCAGGACCCGCTCGATCGGGGACTTGGCCGCCGCCACGAGGTTGGCGTGGGGCGCCACGTGGTCGGCGGCTCCGTCGAACTGGTCGAGCAGGGCGGTGCACGACGGGCAGGGCGTCTCCAGGATGGGCAAGCGCGCCGTCCGCCCGTTGGTGGGCGCGGGCCGGTCGTCGCCCGGGTCGCGGGGGAACATGAAGCTGTAGATGATCAGCGAGTCGCGGCCCGGGGCGAACAGCTCGGACAGCCGGACGGCGGTGGGCGCCCCGTCCGGCCCCGCCCCGTGGAACACATAGTCCTCCGGCACGACGCCGCCCGGGGGCAGGGCCCGGCGGGCCTCGGCCACGGCCTCCATCCGGCGGCGCAGGTCCGCCTCCTCGGCCAGCAGGCGATCGCGAGCCGCCCGGTACTCGGCCGACTCCCCGGGGAACGTGATGCTCATGCTGGTAGAGACGGCCGGCCCGGCGATAAGTCATCGCACGACCGCATTTCTCTGACTAAGGTCAGTCAATGGATCGTGTGATGGATAGGGCGATGGTGGATCGGGCGATGGTGGATCGGGTGCGGTCCTTCAGCCGGACGGTGACCCAGCGAGTGGGGGCGCTGGACGACCACTTCCTCTCGCGGGATCGCGCGCTCGGCGAGTCCCGCCTGCTGTGGGAGATCGGCGAGGACGGCTGTGACGTCCGCCGGCTCCGCTCCGGGCTCGACCTCGACTCCGGGTACGTCAGCCGCCTGCTGCGCTCGCTGGAGGCCGACGGCCTGGTCACGGTGGCCCCCAGTCCGGCCGACAAGCGGGTGCGCACCGCCCGGCTCACCGCATCCGGCATGTGCGAGCGGGTCGAGCTGGACCGGCGGGCCGACGAGCTGGCCTGGTCGCTGCTGGCGCCATTGGACGAGCACCACCGCGACCGGCTGGTGGCCGCCATGGGCGAGGTCGAGCGGTTGCTGACCGCCGCGCTCGTCCGCTTCGAGGTGGTCGACCCCACCGACGAGCGGGCGCGCTACTGCCTGAGGGAGTACTTCGCCGAGCTGGACCGGCGCTTCGAGGGCGGGTTCGAGCCGGGCCGCAGCCTGGCGACGCCGGCCGATGAGCTCCGGCCGCCGCGCGGCGCCGTCCTGCTGGCGGCTCTGCGCGACGAGCCGGTGGGCAGCGCCATGCTCATGTTCGAGGCGGGTGGCACCGCCCTCATCAAGCGGATGTGGCTATCGCCCACGGTCCGGGGCCTGGGGGTCGGGCGCCGGCTGCTGGCCGCCCTGGAGGAGCAGGCCAAGGCGGGCGGGGCCCACACCATCCGCCTGGAGACCAACCGCGTGCTCACCGAGGCCATCTCGCTGTACCGCTCCACGGGCTACGAAGAGGTCGAGGCGTTCAACGACGAGGCCTACGCCCACCACTGGTTCGCCAAGCGCCTCTAGCGGGCCAGGGAACCGAGCGCGGCCCGCAGCCGGTGCCGCTCCCCGGGGTCGTCGCACGCGGGGAGCAGGTCCGCTAGCAGGTCCCGCCACTCGGCGCGCACCTCGGCGGCCAACCGGTCCCGCTCCGGGGCGGGAACCCGCGCCACGGTGGCCAGCACTGCGTCGAGCACCGCGAGCTGGTGGTCGACCTCGGTGTGCCGAGCCGTCACCAGCGGCAACCGCTCCGACTTGGCCGGCGGGTAGTCGGTGCCTGCGGCCAGGGCGCACGGCTCGCAGCCGAACACGCCGGCGAGCAGCGTGACCGTCCGCTCGCTGGGCACCGACAGGTTGGCCTCGATGTGGGAGAGCGCCACCCGGGACAGGCCCACGCGCTCGGCCAGCCGGCTCTGGGTCCAGCCCAGATCGGCCCGCTGCTTGGCCACCCGGCGTCCGAACGATTCCCCGGCGATGCCAAGTGGCTTAGCAGACGGGGCCCGGCCCGCTCGGTACAACCGCAGCCATGACCTCACCGCGACGGGCACTCATCACCGGCATCACCGGCCAGGACGGCTCCTACCTCGCCGAGTTCCTGCTCGACCAGGGCTACGAGGTCGTGGGCCTGGTGCGGCGCAGCTCGACGGTCACCTTCGAGCGCATCGCCCCCTTCCAGTCCCGCCTGACGCTGGTGCCCGGTGACCTGCTCGACCAGAGCTCGCTGATCACCGCGGTGGCCGAGCACAGGCCGACCGAGGTCTACAACCTGGCCGCCCAGAGCTTCGTGGTCACCAGCTTCGGGCAACCGGTGCTCACCGGTGAGGTCACCGCGCTGGGCGCGGTGCGCATGCTCGAGGCGATCCGCCAGGTGGACCCCGACATTCGCTTCTACCAGGCCAGCTCGTCGGAGATGTTCGGCAAGGTGGTCGAGGTGCCCCAGACCGAGTCGACGCCGTTCCATCCCCGGTCGCCCTACGGCGTGGCCAAGCTCTACGCCCACTGGATCACCGTGAACTACCGGGAGAGCTACGACCTGTTCGCCGTCTCCGGCATCCTGTTCAACCACGGCTCGCCCCGCCGCGGCCTGGAGTTCGTGGAGCGCAAGGTCAGCCACGGCGTGGCCCGCATCAAGGCCGGCCTGGCCACCGAGCTACGCCTCGGCAACCTCGACTCCCGCCGCGACTGGGGCAGCGCGCCGGACTACGTCGAGGCCATGTGGCGCATACTGCAGCTCGACGAGCCGGGCGACTTCGTGGTGGCCAGCGGCGAGACGCACTCGATCCGCGAGCTGTGCGAGGTCGCCTTCAGCCATGCCGGGCTCGACTGGGAGCAATACGTCGTGCAGGACCCGCAGTTCTATCGCCCGGCCGAGGTGGACCTGCTCATCGGGGACGCGGCGCATGCGGCTGCCGTCCTGGGCTGGAAGCCCCGGACGAGCTTCGAGGACCTCGTGCGGTCCATGGTCGACGCCGACATGGCTCTGGTGGGGGTGAGCTAGGCGGGCGTCAGCTCGATGTGGACCGTCTTCAGGTGCTTCCAGCGGTGGTACCAGGGGACGAGCCGGCCCTGCAGGATCGGGTGCTTGGCCTCGATGGCCCGGGCCGCGCGCTCTGCCTCCTCGCCCTCGATGAGGCGGGCGGTCATCCGCAGCGACTCCCCGGTGACCTTGCCCCGCCCGGTGCACGGGGCGATCTCGACCTGCGGGTTGTTGCGGATCCGCTTGACCTTGCCCGTGGCGTCCCAGGTGCGGATGTAGGCCACCGGGCCCACGACCGCGATGTTCACGGGCGTGCCCACCGGCGTGCCGTTCTTGCGGTAGGTGGTGAGCAACACCTGCCGGGTCTTGACGAAGCGCTCGAGGGTGGGTGACGGCGTCACTTCCATGACTCGACTATTTCCCCGCCCGCGCCCGGCTCAGCCCCGGAGCGTGCGATCCTGGGGTGCTTTCGGCGGCCGGGGTGGCAGGAGGAAGCAGGCGATGGCGGTCGTCCAGGCGGAGTGGCGGGAGACGTTCTACGAGGCCCAGCGGCGCCACCGGCGCGCCGGCTGGCGGTTCTCCCTGGTGTCGGTGATGGCGGTGCTCCTGCTCAGCCTGCCGGTGAGCGTGCTGATCTCACCGTTCATCGCCGCGGTCGGGCTGATCAGCGTGGACGTGGCCAACGAGTGGACGCCGATGCCCGACCCGGTGGGCGAGCTCGGTGAGCTGTTCGACTCCACCAGCACCACCGGCGCGGAGACCGAGGAGCCGGTCAGCGTGCCGGGCACGACGGTGCTGGCGATCGGGCTCGGCCTGTTGGTCCCCGGCCTGGTGGCGATGGGCCTGATCTGGCTGTGCGTGCGCCGGCTGATGCTGCGCTCGGGCGCGGGCGCGGTGGCGCTGGCGGCCGGGGCCCGGGCCCCGAGTGGCGACCTGGAGGAGCGCCAGCTCGTCAACTTGGTCGAGGAGATGGCCCTGGCCGCCGGGGTGCCCCCGCCGCGGGTCATGGTGGTCGACGCGCCCGATGCCAACGCCGCGGTGGCCGGCCGCTCCATCCACGACGTGACGATCATCGTCCCGCGCGGCCTGCTCGACCAGCTCGGCCGGCGGCAGACCGGTGCCATCGTCGCCGACATGCTGGCCGTGGCGGTCAACGGCGACCTGCGGGTGGCGATGGTGATCTGCTCCGCGTTCCAGACCTTCGACGTGGTCGGCGCCATGCTCGCCGCCCCGCTCAGCCGGCGGACGCGGCGGGTGCTGTGGCGCACCTTCCGCCTCACCTTCCGGCGCCGGTCCCGCCGGGGCGACGGCACCGAGGAGCAGTTCCTGGCGGGCGACCTGACCGAGATGGCCATGCTGGGAGCGCTGGACGACAACAAGGCCAGCGGCTGCCTGCTCATGCTGCAGTTCCCGTTCCTGGTGGCCGCCATCGCCTACAGCCTCACCCGCATGCTGGTCGGCGGCCTGGTGGTGGCGCCGATCATGGCCGCGATGTGGCGCCGCCGGCGCCTGCTGGCCGACGCCACCGCGGTGGAGCTGACGCGAGACCCCGACGCGCTCGCCCGGGCCCTCACCCAGCTCCGGGACAACGGCGCCACGGTGCCGCCGGGACCGTGGAGCCACCTGTTCGCCATCGGGCCCGAGGTCGGCCGCGAGCGCATGATGCAGTCGTTCGAGCGGCGCCGCGACGAGATCTGGACCGGCGACGGCTCGTTCGTCGAGCGCAGCAAGGCGGCGTACGCGGCCTCCGTAGACCTGCGCCGCGGCATGAACAGCCTCGACCAGGCCGGCGGGGACGGATCCGACGGTGCCGGGACGGCCACGTCGGCACCCGGCACCGGCGAAAGCGAGCTGGCCCACTTCCTCCCGCCGCTGGGCCGGCGGGTGGAGCGGCTGGCCGCCATGGGCGCCTACGTGGAGGCCGACCCGACCGCGCCGATCCCTCGGCTCAAGCCCCAGTTCAACCCCGCGCTCAAGGCGCTCGGCTGGGTAGTGGGCATCCTGGGAATGGCGGTGATCGGGGTGCTGTTCCTGGCCCTGTTCGGCTGCCTGGCGAGCCTGATCTACCTGGCCATCCTGTTCGAGGCGCTGCTGCTGGTCCCGATCGTGGCCGTCGCCCACGCCCTCTTGCGCTGATGCTGCCGGGCCTGGTGGCGGTCGGCCCGGTCGCCGCGGCCGTGCGCCTGGCGACGCTCAGGTCAGGCGCTCGAACCGGGGCGGGCGCTTCTCGGTGAACGAGCGCACGCCCTCGCGGAAGTCGGGTCGGGAGAAGCTCTCGACCATGAGGCCCCGTGCCTCGCGGTCGGCCGGGAGCAGCCCGGCGTGCAGCTGCTGGTACACCTGCCGCTTCATGACCGCCATCGACGCCGGCGACGAGGTCCGGGCCAACTCGCGGACGTAGTCCTGGGCGTGGGCCAGCACCACGTCGCGGGGCAGCGCGGCGTTGACCAGCCCCAGGGTTGCGGCCTCACGGCCGGACACCTTGCGCGAGCTGAACAGCAGGTCGAGGGCCACGGCCGTGC
>Ga0209382_10002598_pt1 | contig 25931 bp, 27 predicted proteins | sample SoiMetdeltSBSDD5_FD_187599 | JGI IMG/M metagenome (GOLD analysis project Ga0209382, IMG submission 187599) | Bulk soil microbial communities from a Populus tree surrounding site in Tennessee, USA - Soil MetaG P. deltoides SBSDD5 (SPAdes) (version 2) | ecosystem: Environmental > Terrestrial >... | reverse complement strand
GGTCTAGCCGGCCGTGGCCGTCGCCGTCACCCGCCGCGACAGGTGGCCGAACCCGAGCACCTGCACACCCTCCTGGTGGAACGAGCGCAACGCCGGGTCCTCCCCCGGGTCGAGCGCAGCGGCCTCCGCCCACATGGCCAGCTCGACCGCATGCCAGTCCGGGCGCTCGCGGACCTCGACCTCCCCGAAGCCGGCGCCGACCAGCCCGGCCCGCAGGTCCACCGCGCGGATCCGCTCCGGCAGCCGGCCGTCCTCCCGGTCGATCGCCTCCCAGGAGGTGAGCACGACACGACCGCCGGGCACGAGGACCCGGCGGATCTCCCGGTACGCGCCCTGCGGCGGGTCGGCGAACTGGACCGCGTCGATGCAGATGACCGCATCGACCGACGCGCTGTCCAGTCCGGTCGCCGTCATGTCAGCGACCTCGAACCGGGCCACCCGGCCCAGCCGCTGTGCGTACTCCCTCGCCTGCCGGACCGCCTCGGCCGAGAAGTCCACGCCGACCAGCGCGGCACCGGTCCGGAGGGCCACCTCCAGGCCGTACCCGCCGCGGCCGCAGGCGAGGTCCAGCAGGACCTGGCCCGGTGCCAGCCGCAGCGCCTCGACCACCTCGGCGATCCCCTGCCCGGGCAGCAGGCTCGTCGACAGCACGTGGGCGGGCAGGCCGAGGTGGCGCCGCAGGATCTCGTCCTTGACCGGGGACCCGGTCATGTTCGTGTACCACTCGTCGAAGTGCTCCGCGGTAGGACGGCTCATCGCACCACTATGGACCGTCAGGGCCGACGCGCGGTCGACGTACGCCTGGTTGCGGGGACCGTCCCGTCAGGCCGGTCCGGGTGAGGCGCAGGTTACCGACAACGGGCCGAGCGCGGCGGCCACGGCCGTGCTGTCGTCCGCCCGGAACGCGTCGGCCAGCGCCGTGAGCTGTTCCTTCAGCTCCGGCCGGGTGGCCTTGGCGGCGAGCGCGCGCATGCCGTCCGCGAGCACCTGGTAGGCCGCCTTACGGGCCCGGTCGGACGCGGCCGGATCGCCGCTGCCCTCGTACGCCTTGACGAGCGCCTCGTCGAGGGCCTTCATCTGCGGCGACTGCTGCAGCCGGGTCATGTCGTCGCAGACCGCGGCCGTGTTGTCCGCAGGTGGTGGCCCCTGCTGGCAGCCGGCGACGACCACCATCGCGAGGGCCAGCCCGGCTACCACTGTCCGACCCATCCCACCTCCAGGTCCGACGGGAGTGTTCTTGTGGATGTTCAGGCGGCGCGGCGCTTCGCCCGGCGGGCCGCCGCCTTGACGGCCGAGACCAGCTTCCGCCGGTCCATGCTCGACCGGCCGGGGATATCGAGGTCGCGCGCGAGCGCGGTCAGCTCGGCCTTGGTCATCTGCGCCAGGTCGTCCGCCGCGTCCTGCTTGCCTGCCGCCCTGGCCTTCGTGCCGGCCCTGGTCTTCGTACCGGCCCTGGTCTTCGTACCGGCCCTGGCCTTCGTGCCGCTGCTGCCACCTCCCGAACGGCGGCCCTGCGCCTCCTCGACGCTGCGCCGCAGCACCTCCATGAGGTCCCGGGCTCCGGTCGGCTCCGGGGCCTGCTCCGCGACCGTGATCTCCTTATCCTTCTTCTTCTCGGCGATGAGCTGCTTCACCCGGTCGGTGTAGCTGTCCCGGTAGTCCTCCGGGTCCCACCGGCCCGTCATCGAGTCGATCAGCTGGCCGGCCATCCGCATCTCCTGCTCCTTGGCGGCGCGGGCGGACGGCAGCGAGTCCAGCACCTCCTTCGGGTCACGGATCTCGTCCGCGAAGAACATCGTCTCCAGGACCAGCAGCTTGCCGTCGGGCCGGATCGCGGTCAGGTACTCCTTGCCCCGCATCACCAGCGTGCCGATCGCGGCCCGGTTGGCCTCGGCCAGCGCGTCGCGCAGCAGCACGTAGGTCCGGGCGGTCTCCTCGCTGCCCGGCCCGAGGTAGTAGGTCTTCTGGAAGTAGACCGGGTCGATCTCGTCGAGGTCGACGAAGCGGTGGATCTCCAGGTTGCGCGACCGGCCCGGTGCGACCGCGTCCAGCTCGTCCTGGTCGAGCATCACGTACTCGCCGCCGCCGACCTCGGCACCCTTGACGATGTCGTCGTACTCGACCTCTTTGCCGGTCCGCTCGTTGACCCGCCGGTACCGGATCCGGTCCCCGGTGCCCTCCTGGAACTGGTGGAACGAAACCTCATGCTCGCGAGTGGCGGAGTACATGGCCACCGGTACCGAAACAAGTCCGAAACTGATCACACCAGTCCAAATCGACCGCGCCACGACAATCACCTCCACGTCTGCCCCGGGGTACCCGCTCCGCCCGAACCCCAATCAGCGTCCCGGCGGCCCGTCGACCTGCGCCGCCAGCCGCTTTCGGCGCGAGCACCCGGTAGCTCTCGCCGCACTGCGGCTTGAGCGGCCACCCATTCTCCGGCCGGGCTGCCTCGGGTCGAGGATCTCCGGTGGTACGTCTCCTGGACCCGTCACGCCCGGACGATACCGTGACCCCCTGACACTCCCCCGCGCCCGCACGGACCGCGACCTGGCATGGTTGGGGCATGTGCAGGAACATCCGCGTGCTGAACAACTTCGAGCCGCCAGCCACCGAGGACGAGATCGAGGCGGCGGCGATCCAGTACGTCCGCAAGGTCAGCGGCATGACCAGGCCGGCCGCGATCAACCAGGAGGCGTTCGACGAGGCCGTCCGCGCGGTCACCGACGCGACCCGGACCCTGCTGGAGAAGCTGGTCACCAAGGCGCCGCCACGCGACCGCGAGGTCGAGGCCGCCAAGGCCCGGGCGCGGGCGGCCGAACGGTACGAACGCCAACCTGCCGCGGGCTGACCGCGCCGGACGGCACCGAACCGGGCCAGGTCGCGGACACCCGCCCGGGCTTGTTCCCGGGATGGGCGTGGCGCCGGGAATCCGGGCCGCGAGCGACTCCGGGTCCGCGCGAGGCAGCAGATGCTCGCGCTCACCCCACAGGATCAGCGTGGATCCGCTGCCCGTCCCCGTCCGCGCGCTACGTCGCCCGGACGAGGAAGTCGCGGACCACCCGGGTGAACGCCTCCGGCACCTCCAGCTGCGGCAGGTGCCCGCTGCCCGCGAGCACCACCCGGGTGGCGCCGGAAATGCCGGCCTCGATGGCGCCGCAGTGGGCGTGCACGTCCGGCACGTCCTGCTCGCCGACGACGATCAGCGTCGGTACGCCGACCTCGCCGAGCCGCGGCAACGCGGGCTGCTCCGGCCGCGTCTCCAGCTCCAGTGCCAGCCGCAGGTTGTGCGGGTTGGCGGTGAGCAACGTGCGCAGCCGCTCCCGCGCCGCGGTGTTGCCCGGTGCGACGAACCAGGGGTCGGTGTCGCTCCAGTACGCGATCTGCTCTGCGACCGGCGCGTCGAAATCCGGCATCCCCCGGCCGCCCCGGGTGTTGAAGTGCTCGCTGTAGGGCAGGCCGCTGATCACCGGCCCGACCAGGACCAGTGCCGCGACGAGCGACGGGTGGTCGAGCGTGCACTGCAGGGACAGGAACCCGCCGTACGAGCAGCCGATCAGCGTCACCGGGCCGTCGGAGACCGTGCGCGCCACCGCGGCCAGGTCCTCGACGCTGGAGAACGGCGCGGTCGGGCGGGGCGAGCGACCGTAGCCCCGCCGGTCCCAGCGGGCGACGCGGTGGTCGGCGGCGAGCCCGTCGACCACCGCGTCCCACGATTCGCTGTGCAACAGCCCGTCGTGGGTCAGCACCACCGGCGGACCTGACCCGGTGACCTCGACGTGCAGACCGTCCAGCACCGGGCCAGCGTACCACTATCTACTGTGGACTGACGGCCACCCGGAGCAGGGCCCGCGGGGCCTGCGGAAGCTGCGCATGGCGCGGCCGCGGCGGAAGCCGACCCGCTCGTAGATCCGCTGGGCGGCGACGTTGTCCGCGTTCGTGTTGAGCACCAACGCCTGCATCCGCTCGTCGGCGAACGCCTGGTGCACCGCCGCGGCGGTGAGCCGGCGGCCGACGCCCCGGCCGCGCGCCTCCTCGGCGACCGCGATGTAGTCCAGCTCCCCGGTGCCGGCCTGCGGGGTCAGGCGCAGCAACGACCGCCCGCAAACGGATTGCACCTGGTACCACGTCCGGTTGGACTCCCCGGATCGTCGCCATCACGTCGGACAGGATGGTGGAACAGCGCGGTGGCGCAGGAGTCTAATAGGTACCCATGACAGCCGGCCTGCATCGATTCCGTCACCGTCGGTCGCTGGCGCTGGTGGCGTTTCCCCTGGGTGTGGCTCTGATCATCGTCGCCGGCATCGGCGCGACCGGGCTCATCCGGCGCACCTCGGCCGGCGCGGACCGGGCCGGGACGGCGACCGGCTCCGCCGCCGCACCCGGTACCGGCGTCGCCGCGCCCGGATCCGCGACGCCGGCACCCGTGGCCAGCAGCGGCCGGCCGCCGGCGAGCGCCCGGCCGCCGGGTTGCGCGTTCCCGGTCTCGGGCGGGGTCTGTCCCGGCCCGCCGCCGGTCGCCGCGCCGGCCGGCAAGCGGTGGAAGCTCAGCTTCACCGAGGAGTTCAGCGGCTCGACGTACGACCGCTCGAAGCTCACCCCGTGCTTCGACTGGAACTACGGGGACTGCACGTCAACGTTCAACCAGGGCCGGGAGCATTACCAGCCGTCGCAGGTGGTCGTCTCCAACGGCACCGCCAAGCTGATCGCGGCACCGCTCGACCCGCCGTACCGCTCGGAGTCCTGCCAGGGCGGCGCGTGTACGTACAAGGCGGGGCTGCTCTCCTCGGCCCGGGCCCGGGCGGACAACGGGTCGAAGTACCTCTACTCGTTCACCTACGGCTACCTGGAGTCGCGCTTCAAGTTCCCGGCCACCCAGGGGTTCTTCACCGCGTTCTGGATGCTGCCGACCGACTCGACGTACACCTACCGGTCCGAGATCGACATCCTCGAGCTGCTCGGTGACGACCCGACGACCATGTTCATGACCTACAACTACCACGAGCGCTCCGAGTCGTTCCCGGTGAACAAGGGCAAGCACAACAACGGGGCGTGCCCGGTGAGGAACTACTCGACCGGGTTCGTGCGGATGGGGGTGGACTGGCAGCCCGACCACATCGCCTGGTACATCGACGGCAAAAAGTGCGCTCAGTTCACCGACCGCAGCCAGATCGAGAACGGGCCGATGCAGTTCATCCTGCACATGATGGTGGACAACGAGTGGCAGCGGCGGTGGAACGTCGGCCTGAAGGACCCGACGCTCACCCGGCAGCTGGAGGTCGACTACATCCGGGTGTACCAGCTCGTACCGGCGTAGCCCTACCGCCGAGGAACTGCGGAACCGTGGGCCGCCACCCCGGCGAGGGCCCGGTGGATGAACCGCTCGATCGTCTCCCAGGTGGGATCCGGCCGCCCGACGGTGATCCGCTCGTGGCAGGCTCGGGCGCGGTACACGGTATGCGCCGTATGCCGCGCCGGGTCGAGGACCTCCAGCAGGCTGTGGCCGGCGCCCGGCACGGAGAAGAGCGTCGCCTCGCGGCAGCGGGCCCGCAACGCCTCGTACAGCAGCACACCTTGACCGTGCGGTACGAGCATGTCGGCCTGGCCGTGCAGGATCATCATCGGCGGGTCACCGCGGCCGACGTAGGTGATCGGGTTCGCCCTCGCCACCACCTGCCGGCAGCTCTGGATCGCGCAGCCGACCAGCCGCGACTCCGGTGACAGCGGATCGTTGTGACAGTCCCGCAGGCCGAGCAGCCGGTTGAACGCCGCGCAGGCGCCGGGCAGCATCTGCGCGTCCATCTGCAGGAAGTCGGTGGGCGGGTAGAACGCGACCGCCGCCTGCACGCGGCTGGACACGCCGGTCACCCCGACCCGGCCCTCGAGATCGGCCACGCCGCCGGTGAGGGCCGCCATCGCGGTGGTCCAGCCGCCGGACGAGTCACCCATGATGGCGATCCGGTGCGGATCCAGCCGGTACCGGTGCGCGTTCGCGCGCAGCCACCGGATCGCCGCCTTGATGTCGTGGACCTGGGCCGGGAACACGGCCTGCCCGCTCGACCGGATGCTGACGCCGGCGACCGCGTACCCCTTGGCGGTGAAGACCTCAGCGATCGGACCGGCGCTGTCCTTGCCGTTGTCCGCCAGCCAGGCCGACCCGCCGGTCCAGATCACCAGCGGGCGGCGGGCCTGGCCGGTCGGATCCGGCAGGTACAGGTCGAGCAGGTGACCGCGGCTGCCCGCCGGCTCGGCCGGTGCGTACGCGATGTCCCTGATCACCGTGGCACTCCCCGGGCTGGTCCCGGCGGCGGGGGTGGCCGGCATCGCCGCTACGACCCCGACCAGCAGGGTAACTCCACACATCCGCATGCTTCGCTGCATCTCACCATCCTCGGTGATGGCTACGGAATGAGCGCGGCGAGCCGGTCGACGTCGGCGATGAGCACGTCGTACCCGGCCTGGCTCACCTTGCCGTCGCGGAGGTAATCGGCGAGTTTGTGCCGCATCTCGTCGATCTTCTTCGCCGCCTCCCCGGTGTCGCCCTCGTTCAGCTCCCGGGCGACCTCGTCGATCTTCTTGTACAGCTCGCCCGCCGCGGCCGGGGTCAGGTTCCCGGTGTCGACGGCGGTGCGGACGGACAGGCGGATGGCGACGATCGGATCGACCGGCGACGCAGCGGCGCTCGGTACGGCCGACCGGGACGGCCGTACCGATGGCTCGGCGTTGGTGTTGCGCTCGACCGGTGAACCGGGGACGCTCGGCTGGCCGAGGGCGCTGGCCGCGGACGGCGCGGCCGACGAGGCACCCGCAACCCCGGCCGGCGGCGGGACGGGCGCGGCGCCGCGGTCACGCGGGCCGGTCGCGCCCAACACCGGAATCAGGACGAGCGTGGCCAGCACCGCGCCGGCGGCGAGCGCCCAGCGCCACCGCCTCTCCCGCGGCGGGCCGCCGGCCAGGTTCACCGGCTGGGTCGGTCCGGCATCCGGTACCCCGGGTGCGGCCACCGGGCGGACCACCGCGGTCGGCACGGACATGGCCGCCCCGGCCTCGGGCAGGGCGGCGAGCTCGGCCTTCACCTCGGCCGCGTTCGCGGGCCGGTCGGCCGGGTTCTTCGCCAGCAGCCGGTTGATCAGCAGCTCCAGCTCCGGCGGGAGGTCCGCGCGCAGGTTCCGCAGCGGCACCGGTGGCCTGGTCACGTGCTGGTGCATGATCGCCATGGCGTCCCCGGTGAACGGCGGGGCGCCGGCGAGCATCGCGTACATCGTGCAGCCGAGCGAGTACAGGTCGGTCCGCCCGTCGACCGGGTCGCCGACCGCCTGCTCGGGTGCCATGAAGCTGGTGCTGCCCATCGCGATCGCGGGCGCGGTGAGGCTCGACTGGTCGGCCGTCTGCTGCGCGCGGGCGATGCCGAAGTCGCAGATCTTCACGATCCCGGCCGGCGTGACGATGAGGTTGCCCGGCTTGATGTCGCGGTGGATCACCCCGGCCGTGTGCGCGGCGGTCAGACCGTCGCAGACCTGGGCCGCGAGGGCGACCGTGCGGTCGACCGGCAGCGGGCCGTCACCCAGCAGCGCCGCCACGGTATGCCCCTCGACCAGCTCCATCACCAGGTACGGATGCCCGTCCTCGGTGCCGAAGTCATGGACCGCGACGATGTTCGGGTGCGCCAGCCGGGCGACCGTCCGGGCTTCCCGGTCGAACCGGTGCTTCGCCACCGGGTCGGACAGCCCGCTCCCGGCCAGCTCCTTGATCGCCACCGGACGGTCCAGCCGCAGGTCTCGGCCGCGCCACACCGCCGCCATCCCGCCGCTGCCCAGCAGCTGTTCGGCCAGGTAGCGGCCGCCCAGCACCCGTCCCATCATCCGCCGTACCACCCCGACTGCCCGCGTCCCGGGCGCTCCCCCACCGGACCCATCCGATAGTGGTACGCCGATCGAAGCGTGTAAACCCGAGACACGCCCCGCGCGGTGATCGTCGCCGGCGGGTCCACCGCCGGCGCCGGGGACGGAGACGCTCAGGCGTCCCGGACCGCGAACAGCACGGCGCCCAGCAGCAACGCGCCCGCGGCGTACGCGGCCAGTACGCCGAGCCCGGCCCACGGCCCGATCGGCAGCCGGTCCAGCCCGATCGTCGCCTGCACGGCCATCCCGGCGGAGGTCGGTGTGAACCGCTCCAGCCGCCGCTGCCACACCGGGTGGGTGACGAACTGGGTGGCCAGCGGGGCGAGGAACAGCAGCCCGAGCAGGGCGGTGACCGCCCCCGCGGTGTCCCGGACCGCGGCACCGACCCCGAGGCCGATCAGCGCGATCAGTCCGAGGTAGAGCACCGTGCCGGCGGCGGCCCGCAGGGTCGGCCCGGCGCCGAGCGACGGCGGGGCGAACCCGTTGCCGGGCAGGATCTCCCGGGCGGCGGCGAGCGAGCCGAGGACGCCGGCCACACCGGCGACGAGGACCACCGCCGCCGCCACGACCGCCTTGGCCGCGAGCACCCGGACCCGCCGCGGATCGGTCACCAGTGTCGCCCGGATCAGGTTGGTGCCGTACTCGTTGGTGATGGCCAGGGCGGCGAGCACGGCGACGATCGCCTGGGCCGGCCAGACTCCGGTCAGCGCGAGCTTCGTGGTGTCCTCGAAGCACTCCGCCGGGCTCGGGCACTGCGACACCTGCACCGACTCCGCGGCCGCGCCGCCCACCGCGACCGTAACCGCGACCGTCGCCAGCAGCAGCCACACCGTGCTGGGCATGGTGCGCAGCTTGGTCCACTCGGCCCGCAGCGCCCGGCTCGTGCCCCGCGCGCGGCTCATGCGTCCCGCCGGCGCAGCAACCACGTGGCCAGGGCGAGCGCCACCGCGGTGTACCCGCACAGAACCCCGAACCCGAGCCACGGGTGCACCATCGACCACGGCTCGACGAGGGCGACGGTCGGTGGGCGGGACCGCTGGATGCCGAGCCCGCCGGCCGGCGTGACCCGCATCAGCCACTGCGCGGGCCCGGTCGGCAGCAGGATGGCGATGATCGCCGGCAGCACGACCAGGGAGATGACCGCGGTGATGGCGGCCGCGCTGTGCCGCAGGACGGTGCCGGCCGCGAGGCTGAACACCGCGACGACGGCCAGCAACGCGGCCGTGCCCAGCACGGCGCGGAGCACGGACGGGTCGGACAGCGACGCGACCGGATAACCGGGCGGGCCGAAGCCGCGCTCGCGCAGGATCGGCTGGCCGAGCAGGAACGCGGCCATGGCGCCGGCCAGCCCGGCGGCGAACGCCGCCGCCGCGAGCACCAGCGCCTTCGCGGCCAGCACACGACCGCGTTTTGGGGTCGCCGCGAACGTGGTCCGGATCAGCCCCCGGCGGTACTCCGACGTCATGAACAGGGCGCCGACCGCGGTCACCGCCATCAGGCCGACGAACGCGCCGAAGAGGCTGTTCTGCACCGGGTCGTCGTCGGGCATCCGAGGTCCGATGTCGCCCGATCCGGTCACCGTGAACACGCCGGGGGTCCCGCCGTTCCCGGCCCGGTCCCGGTCGGCCGCCCGGCGGCCGACGTTCTCGCTGGACCAGGTCGTCCCCGGGCCGGGCGCCAGCCGGACGCCGTCGAACGTCGCGGAACTGTCCGTGGCGTGCTCCCCCACCGAGGTGCTGCCCGCCTGCCGCTCGACGGTGACCCGCGGCGGCGACATCACGAACAGTCCGATCTCGACGGTCGCCGGCAGGCCGGGAACGGTCACCGTGCCGACCCGCCGCCAGGTCTCGCCGTCGGCGGACTCGTACCCGGTGACCCTGGTGCCGGCGCGGACGAGCTTCAGCCAGCGTGGCGCGAGCACCCGGGTATCGCCGGCCACGTCGGTCGTGTAGTTCGCCCGCAGGTGCACGCCGTGCCGGGCGGTCACCCCGAGCGCCGCGTACGGTGCGCCGCTCGTCGTACCCTGCTTGACCATCACGCCGGCCGCGGCCCTCTCGTGCCGGGGCTCCAGCGCGGCCACCCGGGCGATGATCGTGCCGTCCCCGGTCAGCGGCTGGTGCACGAACCGGAAGTCGTCGGCGACCGGCCCACCGTCCGGTCCGACCACGAAGTCGCGGATCTCGTTGGTGTCGCTGGCGCTGCCGGAGACGGCGAGCAGGCTGACCAGGACGGTCAGCACGGTGGCCGCGAAGAGGCCGAGCACCCACCGCCGGACCGACCGCAACTTGGTCCACTCGGCGCGGAGGAGCCGACGGAAGCCCATCACGCCTCCCGTACCGTCGGGACGTTGAACTCGACCGCCGCACGGGTCAACTCCATGTACGCCTCCTCCAGCGACGCCCGGTGCGCGGCCACCTCCGAGAACGGCAGCCCGGCCCCGGTGAGCAGGGTGACCACCCGCTCCGGCGGCAGGCCGGAGACGGTGAGCGTGTCCCGGTCGATCGCGGCCACGGTCGCGCCCGCGTTGGCGAGCAGCGTCATCGCGTCCGGCCGCGCCGAGGTGCGCAGGGCCACCCGGTCGGCCGACGCGGCCGAGAGCAGGTCGCGGACGCTGGTGTCGGCGAGGAGCCGGCCGCGGCCGATCACCACCAGACGGTCGGCGGTACCTTCCAGCTCGCTCATCAGGTGGCTGGAGACCAGGATCGCCCGGCCCTGCCCGGCCAGCGAGCGCAGCAGCCCGCGGATCCACTGGATGCCCTCGGGGTCCAGACCGTTGACCGGCTCGTCGAACATGAGCACCTGCGGATCGCCGAGCAGGGCGGCCGCGATGCCGAGCCGCTGGCGCATGCCGAGGGAGAACCCGCCGGCCCGGCGCCGCGCCACCGCGGCGAGCCCGACCAGCTCGATGACCTCGTCGACCCGGCGCCCCGGCAGCCCGTTGGAGTGGGCCATCCAGAGCAGGTGGTCGCGGGCCCGCCGGCCCGGGTGCAGCGCGCCGGCGTCGAGCAGCGACCCGACCTGGCGCAGCGGCTCACGCAGCGTGCGGTACGGCCGGCCGCCGATCAGCGCGGTACCCTCGTCGGGCGCGTCGAGGCCCAGGATCACCCGCATGGTGGTGGACTTGCCGGCGCCGTTCGGCCCGACGAATCCGGTGACCTGTCCCGGCGGGACGGTGAACGACAGGCCGTCGACGGCGACCGTCCTGCCGTACCGCTTGCGCAATCCGCGGACCTCGATGGTGGCTTCCATGGCCGGCAGCGTACGGAGCCGGAGGTGGCCCGGTCGTCACGCACGCGAGCGGTCCACCTGCTCCCCGGCACCGGGGACGCGGCCCGGGCCCGGTCCCCCGTACGGGTGACGACGCGACCGCGACAATGAGCCCGTGAACCGGGCGCGGGTACTGATCGAGCGGGCCGACCGCCCGCTGGTCGCCGCGATCCTGCTCGGCTGCCTCGGGGTCGCCGAGCTGGTCGTCCGCGCCGACGGCGACCCGTCCGTGGGCATCCTGCTCGGCCTGGGCGCGACCCTGCCGCTGGCGCTCGGCCGGACCCAGCCGGTCGTCGCCGCCACGGTCGTGACCGTCGCGACCCTCGCCACGCTCGTCACCGACCGCCGTCTCACCGCCGCCGCCCTGCTCGCCCAGGTCGCTTCGCTCTACCTGCTCGGCCGGTACGGTCCACGGCGCGCGCCGGCCGTGCTGCTGCTGCCGTTCGCCGGGTACGCGGTGGTGACGGCGGGCCGGGCACCGGGCGCGACCGTGCGGGTCTTCGCCGTGGTCCTGGCGTTTTTCGCGGCCGGGGCGGTGTGGCTCGGCCGGGCCGCCAGTGCGCGGCGCGCGGCCACCGAGACCGCGACCTCCCGGCAGCTCATCGCGGACAACCGCCTCGAACTGGCGGCCCGCAGCGAGCGCGCGCGGATCGCCCGCGAGCTGCACGACGTGGTCGCCCACCACATCTCGGTGGTCGCGGTGCAGGCGGAGACCGCACGCCTGACCACGCCGGACCTGCCGGCCGAGGGGGCTCGCCGGCTGGTCGCGATCGGCGACACCGCCCGGAATGCGCTGACCGAGATGCGCCGCCTGCTCGGCGTGCTGCGCGACGACGCCGCGACGGCCGCGACGCGGGCTGCCGCGCGGGCACCGCAGCCGAGCCTCGCCCAGCTCACCGAGTTGCTGGACGAGGCCCGCGCGGTCAGCGGCGCGAGTACCCGGCTGATCGTCCGCGGCCCGGCCGCGCCGCTGGACCCGGGCGTCGAGTTGGCGGCGTACCGGATCGTCCAGGAGGCGCTGACGAATGTCCGGCGGCACGCCCCGGGCGCCGCGGTCGACGTGGAGCTGCGCTACACCGGCGGCGCGCTGCACGTCTGCGTCCGGGACAACGGGCCGGGCCCGCGCGGCGCCCCCGGTACCGGGCACGGGCTGCTCGGCATGGGCGAGCGCGCCGCCATGGTCGGCGGCGACCTGCACGCCGGCCCGCACCCGGGCAGCGGGTTCGTGGTCCGGGCCACGCTGCCGACCGGCGCCGCCGAGGGTGTCGCATGACCCGTCAGGTGCGCATCGTGGTCGTCGACGACCAGGAGGTGGTCCGGGCCGGGTTCAGCGCGCTGCTCGCCACCCAGCCGGACTTCACCGTCGTGGGTACCGCGGCCGACGGCGCGCAGGCGGTCCGGGTCTGCCGCGCGCGGCGGCCGGACGTCGTGCTGATGGACGTGCGGATGCCGGTGATGGACGGTATCGAGGCGACCCGCCAGCTGGTCGGCCCCGGCCCCGCCGCCGATCCCGGCCCCGGCCCGCGCGTGCTGATGCTGACCACGTTCGACCTGGACGAGCACGTGTACGACGCGCTCGGCGCGGGCGCGAGCGGTTTCCTGCTCAAGGACGTCACGGCCGAGCGGCTCTTCGAGGCGGTCCGGGTGGTGGCCGCCGGCGAGGCGCTGCTGGCCCCGACCGTGACCCGGCGGCTGATCGCGGAGTTCACCCGGCTGCGCCCGCGCCCGTCCCCGCCGGCGGACGTGCTGCGGTTGCTCACCCCGCGCGAGACCGAGGTGTTGCGGCTGATCGCCGAGGGGCTCTCCAACCCGGAGATCGCGGCCCGGCTGGTGGTCAGCGACGAGACCGTCAAGACCCATGTCAGCCGGGTGCTGGCGAAGCTGGGACTCCGGGACCGCACCCAGGCGGTCATCTGCGCGTACGAGAGCGGCCTGGTCGTGCCGCGGAGGGAGAGCACGGGATGGCCGTGACGACGCGCTCGGACAATGGCAGAGCCGGCCCTGCCGGCCCCGCCGGCCCTGCCGGCCCTGCCGGCCGTCCAGCCGGCGCCGCCGGCGCCGACCAGGGGTCGCCGGCGCCGGCAGCGGGCTGGTGAGCTAGTTCTGGGTGATCGTGACGTTGTCCACGCCCGCCTCGACGAGGCTCGCCGTGGCGGCGTCCGCGGCCTCGACGCGCAGCCTGATCTGGCGCCCGGCGAAGCTGGAGAGGTTGACGCTCGCGGTCGCCCAGGCACCGGCCCGGTTGGTGGCCGCACCGGCCTGGCTGAACACGACCGTCGACGAGGTGCCGGCGACCACGCTGACCCGGAAGAAGTCGGCGCTCGTCGCGTTGTTCAGGTGCGCCAGGTACCAGGAGAACGACAGCGTGAGCGTGCCGGTCGAGGGCAGCGTGATCAGCGGGGACTGCATGGTCGTCGTACCGCCGTCGATGTCGAAGGCGCCCGCACCCGTACCGGCGAGCCGGCCGGTCACCAGGTCGTTGACACCGGAGACGGTGGTGCCGAGCTGCAGCGCGACGCCGGAGGAGGTGGCCTCGGGGTCACCGCGCTCCCAGGCCCCGGTCGTCGCGGTGTCCGTGCCGGACGCGTTGGTCGTCCAGCCGGTCGCCGTCTCGAACGTGTCCGAGAAGACCGTCGTACCGCCGCCGCCACCGCCGCACGCGGGCTCGCCCGCCTGGACCGGTACCGAGACCGCGTTCCAGGCCGCCTTGGTGGAGGTGCACTGCGCGGAGTTGGCGCCGAACAGGTTCACCGCCGCGTTGATCGAGGCGAGCCGGGCGTTCGCGTACCGCCAGGTGGAGGTCTTGGCCAGCAGGGCGTTGTAGAAGATCCGGCCGGCGGCCTGGATACCGACGCCGGTCACCGTCGTCCCGTTGCAGGTGGGGCTGGTCGGTCCACCGGCCGGGTTCGAGCCCTGCGACAGCAGGTAGAACCAGTGGTTCAGCGGGCCGGCCGCGGCGTGTACCTCGGTGTTCGGGATCGCGGTGGACCAGCAGTTCGGGTCGCCTTCGGCGGCGGGGTTGAACATGTTGCGGATCTCGCCCGAGCCGGCCAGGTTGACCTCCTCGCCGACGAGGAAGTCCGGCGGGTCGTTCGGGTTGTTCGCGAAGTGCTCGGTCAGCGCGCCGAAGATGTCGCCGGCGGACTCGTTGAGCCCACCGTTCTCGTTGCCGCTGCCGGCGCCGCCCGGGGTGGTCTGGAAGATGGCGTGGCCGTACTCGTGCGCCACCACGTCGATCGAGACCGCCTGCTGGGTGCCGGCCGAGTTGCGGCCGAAGTTGGTGTTGCTGCCGTTCCAGAACGCGTTGGCCTGGTTCAGGCCGACCCGGGCCGGGAAGCCGCCGCCGGAGCCGTTGATGCCGTTGCGCCCGAGCCAGGTGCCGAGCATGTCCCACTCGCGCTGGACCGCGAAGAGCACGTCGACGCAGGCGGTCTCGAGGTTCGTGCCGGAGCCGTTGCCCCAGACGTCGTCGGTACCGGTGAAGGTGACGCCGTCCTGCCCGCCGCAGCGGATGCCGGGCCGGGTGGGGTCGGCCATGGACCATGACGTGCCCGAGCCTGAGGTGGAGATGGTCACCGTGCCGCTGTAGAAGCCGTTGCCGGTGCCGTGCCGGACGTTCTCGACGGTGTCGGCGACCGTGCCGGTCTGCGCGTCCACGTACACGGTCGGCACGCTGGGCGCGCCGCCGGCCGTGGTGCCGCCGAGCTTGACCTCCCACGCGAGGCGCGGAGTACCCCACGCCAGCACCACGAGCTGCGGCGTCATCGCCAGGTCCACGGTCGCCAGCTGCTTGCGGGCGGTCACGAACGCCTGGTACGCGCTGACCTTCGCGGTCGGGTCCACGTCGATGACCCGGTCCTGCGCGACGGAGGTGCTGAGCACCGCGCCGGCGGCGTCGGCGACGACGACGAAGTCGCCACCGACCACCCGGAGTCCGCGGTAGGTGCGCTCGTACGAGTGGTACCGCAGGCCGTTGGTACCGGCGTGCACCCCGGTCGCAACGAGCGTGTCGTCCGGGCTCTTGCGCAGCACGGGGTTGCTACTGGCGACCAGCGCGTCGACGGCGGTGGGCGCCGGACCTGTCGTGACCGGGGCGGCGCTGGCGGCCGGAACCGTCGTCGTACCCACGGCTGCGACGACGAGCAGCGCGAGCGCCATGATGGGTGTTCTGCGTCTCACGGACGTACTCCTCCTGGAAAGCGGTGCGCAGCCCTCGTGAGGCTGCGTACTGTCAGCCATCTATATTGATGGCAGTCACACTCTCGCAGGCGGATCTCCGGCCGTCAACGGGCAGCGGAACGGCCGGCGCGCCGCGGGGACGCGCCGGCCACCCGGTACCGGGTCAGTTGCCGTTGTTGCAGGGGTCCTGGCAGGTGTACGTGGTCTCGTACTCGTCCGAGACGATCGGCTCGAAGGCCGAGACTTCGGTGTGGTCCTGCATATTCGCCTCCTATCTCCAGTGGTTGATGGGCACATGGTGGCGACCGGCCGTCACCGCCACGTCAAGCGGTCGCCACCTCCGGCGGCGCCCGGAGTTCGCGGACCTGCACGGAGGTGAGCGCGGCCGTGGACACCACCACGACCAGAGCGGCGGCTCCGACGAGCACCGGCCGCGCGCCGTACCGCTCGGCGAGCGGGGCCGCCACGAGCAGCGCGACCGGCCCGAGCGCGAGCGAACCGACCCACTCGTACGAGCTGACCCGCGAGAGCGCCTCGCCCGGCACCTCGCGCTGGAAGGTGGTCTCCCACAGCACGCCGAACACGTCGACCGCGATCCCGCTGAGGAACGTCGCGAGCACCACGTACGGCAGCGGAGCGCCCAGGCCGAGCAGCAACGGCGTCGGCGCGAGCGGGAACAGGGTGAGCGCGCAGACGAACATCGGATGGCGCGGGCGGATCCGCAGCGCCACGAAGACACCGAGCATGAGACCGAGCGCGTTCGCGGCGAGCACGGCCGACCACGCGACCGATCCGCCGAGCCCGTCGCGCGCGACGATCGGGCCGAGCAGGCCGTAGGTGACGTTCATCGCCGCGTTGGTGAACGCGACCGTGCCCACGATGACCCACAGCCACTGCCGGCTGGCGAACTCCCGCCAGCCGGTACGCAGGTCGGCGAGGACGTTCGCGCCGGTCGCGCGGACCGTCGCGGGCAGCCGCAGCGAGGCCATCAGGGCCGCGCTGACCGCGAAGCTGGCCGCGTTGACCAGCAGCGCCCAGCCACCGCCGATCAGCGCCACCATCGCGCCGGCGAGCGCGAAGCCACTGATCCGGGCGATGTTCGTGCTCAGCCGCAGCAGCCCGTTGGCCGCCTGGCGCTCGTCGGGCCGGACCACCTCGGGTACGACCCCGCTGAACGCCGGCAGGAACAGCGCCGCGGCCGCGCCGGCGAGCGCGCTGAAGCCGACCAGCGCGGGCAGGAACGACGAGCCGGACAGCAGCAGCACGGCGATGCCCGCGTACCCGGCACCGGCCACCAGGTCAGCGACGACCAGCACCCGGAACCGGGGCAGCCGGTCGGCGATGACGCCGCCGAACAGCATCAGCCCGACCCGGGCAACCGAGTACCCGGCGAGTACCGAACCGAGCGTGACCGCGTCGGCGCCGGGCAGCGCGAGCACGCCGAAGGCGATGGCGACCGGGGCGAACGCGTCGCCGAGCACCGAGATGGTCCGGGCGGCGAACAGCGTGGCGAACCGGCGTCGGCGCAGGATCCCGAAGTCCGCGCGCAGCGACCCGCTCACGGTACGGTCTCCCGGTCCGGCGCGAAGATGACCGGCCAGCGGGCGTCATCGGTGCCGCCACTGTGGACGCGCAGGTGGTCGACCTGGCGGACGACCGGGCAGACGTGCGCCGGCCGCAGGGTCACGGTCGCCCCGTTCTCGGCGATGGTGGTGGCGACCTGTTCCGGCGGGCACCACGGCTGCGCCGACCCGGCCAGCAGGGCGTCGGCATCGGTACCGGTGCCGGTACGGCGGGCCGTGATCGTGACGGCCACGTCGTCCGGGGAGCAGACGCCGAGGTCTGCCAGGCCGCCGTCGTAGAGCGCGTGCGCGCCCGAGCACACCTCGGTCACGCCGGGCACGGAGAGCGCGCCGGCCGCGGTGGGGGTACCGCCGAGCGCCACCACCGGGCAGTCGAGCCCGTCCGCGCGGAGCTGCGCCGCCAGCCGGACGAGCAGCTGCGCCTGCCGCCGCCCGCCGTCGAACCGGTCGGCCGCCTCCTGCGCGGTGTTCAGCGCGACGTAGCTCGTCACCCCGTCCAGCCGCAGCCCGGGCGTCGTGGCGATCCGCTTCGCCAGCTCGCCCACGTCCGTGGGCGCCACCCCGATCAGGCCGTTGTGGACGGCGATGCGCGCGCCGAGGGTCACGCCGGCGGCGACGGCGGCCGCGCCGAGCCCGTCGACGGCCGTGGCGTCGTCCACGTGTACCGAGACGCCGGCCCGCCGGGCCAGCTCCGCGAGCCGGGGCCAGCGCCACGGGTCCCGCCACGGGTACGCGATGACCACGTCGGAGATGCCCGCGTCCACGTACCGGTGCGCCTCGCGGGCGAAGTAGGCCGCGATGCCGACCGCGCCCGCGCCGACCTGCCGGCGCGCGATCTCGGCCGAGCGGTGGCCCTTGACGTGCGGTCGGGTCGCCGCACCCGCCGCGTCGGCGGCCCGCTGCCACCGGCCGATGTTGACCGTCAACCGTCGCAGGTCGACCCCGAGGAACGGGCTACCAGCTTCCCCACGCGTCATGTGAAGAGGAGAACGCGGCCTCGCCGCCGGAATACATCCGCTCCAGGCGGGCCTGCTCGGCGGGGTGCGGCACGCCGAACCCGCCGACGCCGAGGAAGATCTCGGCCCGCCAGTCCAGGCCCAGCGCGTCCTCGATGGACTCGTCGCGGGTGGCTCCGGTGAAGAACGCGCCCAGCCCGAGCGCGGTCGCGGCCAGGTACGCGGTCTGGCTGACGTGCCCCAGGTCGAGCAGGATCGTCCGGTACGCGCGGCTGGCCGGGTACTTCCACGCCACCCGGTCCAGCACCGCCGTGTACAGGAACAGCACCCCGGCGTCGGCGACGTAGGCCTGGTCGCCGCACCACGCCACCAGCGTCTCCGCCGGGACCGTCCCGGCGAGCGGGCTCAACCCGTGATGCCGTACCGAGTAGTGGTAGATGCCCGGGTCGAGGTCGCCGACCGAGCGCACCACGCAGTAGATCTCCACCGGGTGCCGGGCGCCGGCCGACGGGCTCGCCTTCAACAGCAGCGCGCCGAGCGCGGTGTCGCTCGCGGTCCGCAACGCGCCGCCGGCCCAGTGCAGCAGCGTGGCCAACTGTCCTAACCGGACCGGCCGGTCCGGATCCAGGTGCCGGACGGTCCGGCGGCGGGCCAGCACCTCGGCCAGGTCGACCGCGGGCAGGTCCGGCGGCGGCAGGTTCAGGCGTACCCCCGGATAGTCCTTGTACGTCGGCGGCGGTGCCAGGTCGGCCGCCTTGTCCAGCAACCGCTGCCGCTCGTCGGCCGTGGAGCGGAACGGCGCGGCGGCGTGGATCCGGGTGGCCAGGTGGAACCGGACCGCGGCCGACCCGAGGTCGCGCCAGGCTCCCAGGTCCTCCTCGCGCTGGTGGGCCGCCGAATCCTCGGCGATCAGCACGCCGGCGTCGACGAGCTGGCGCGCGAGGGCGGCACCGCCGGCGACCACGTCGTCGGCCGCGGACAGCGGAGCCCACGTCGCGAACCGCCGCAGCAGCCGCTCGGCCTCCGGCCGCAGCGCGACCTGCCGGTGCCCGAGCGGGTCGTCGCAGACGAGCTGGCCCGCCCGCCAGGAGAAGCCGACCAGACTGTTGACTCTGAGGCGGGGGTCCGTCACGGAGCGGACTGTACCGGCTACCGCAGGGGTTCCGCTCCCGACAAACTCCCGGCACTGCGCGGTATAACGGCACCACCGGTGGGTAACCCGCCAGACATGACGAGTGTGAGAGCCCTCGGGCATCCGGTGCACCCGATGCTGGTCGTCTTCCCGCTGGGACTGTTGATTACAGCAACGATCTTCGATCTCATCGACGTGGCGGGCGGGTCGAACGGATTCGGCCAGGCCGCGTTCTACATGATCGGTGCGGGCGTCATCGGCGCGGCGCTCGCCGCCCTGACCGGGCTGATCGACTGGATCGGCCTCGCGTCCAATACCCGGGCCAAGCGGGTCGGCCTGCTGCACGCTGGCTGCAACACGATGGTCCTGCTGCTGTTCCTCTTCGTCTGGCTGTACCGGTGGGGCCAGCCGGAGTACCGCGTCGGCGCCGGAGGGCTCGTCGTCGAGCTGCTCGCGGTAGCCATCGGCGGCGTGGCCGCCTGGCTGGGTGGCGAGCTCGTCCAACGGCTCGGCGTCGGAGTGGACGACAACGCCCACCCGGACGCGCCCAGCTCACTGAGCGGCCGCCCGGTGCGCGCCCGGTAACACCCCCGAGCCCGGTCACCCCCCGAGCACAAAGTGCGGGGAGTTTGTGGGAATGAAAGGCTCTGTTCCCACAAACTCCCCGCACTTTGTGCGGTCAGGTGGTGCGGACGGGCCGGCGCTCGACGATGTCGGCCAGCCGGCGCAGCGCCTCCCGGTTACGGCCGTGCATCAACAGGTCGTTGGCCTTGGTACGCAGCCAGTGCAGCGGACCCCGGTCGAAGTCCTCGACGAGCGCCACGCGGGTACCGCCGCTGGGGTCCGCGGTGAGCGTGAACGTCGCGGTCGCCTCGCCCAGCGGCCAGAGCTTCACCTTGAGCACGAGCCGGTGCGGTGGATCGGCCGAGATCACCCGGGTCTCGTCGTGCAGCGACAGCGGCCACGGCCCGGCCTTGTGGTGGATCCGGCTACCCGCGGCGGGCCAGCCGGGATCGACGTCACGGATGTGCGCGGTGCCGACCACCCAGTCGCTGTACGTCCAGCCGTCGGCGAGGACGGCGAACACCCGCTCCGGCGGGGCCGCGATCGTCCGTTCGGTGACTGCCATGGCTACCTCCTTGCTCGGCGCCGGGCCGCGAGCCGGCCGGCAGACCCGGCGACGGTGGTGACCGCCGCCGCGGTGCGGTCCCGGCATCGACAGCCGCCGTCCGCCGCCTCGGACAGCCGGCGCTGAAGCGTCATGCTCCTGCGGTTACCCCAGCACCACGGCCGGTACACCTATCCGCGGTAGACCCGGCGGTGGCTCGCGGCGATCGCGGCGCCGTAGAGCGGGCCGGTCAGCGCGCGGTCCCGCAGCAGCGCCGCCCGTGCCGCGTTGGCGCCGGGCCCGCCGTGCACGCCGCCGCCGGGGTGGGCCGACGCGCTGGCCAGGTAGAGCCGGTCGACCGGGGTGTCCGCCCGGCCCAGCCCCGGCACCGGGCGGAAGACCAGCTGCTGGTACGGCGCCGCCGTGCCCGCGCCGAGCGCGCCGCCGACCAGGCTGGGGTTCTCCCGTTCCAGGTCGGCCGGGCCGGCGACGTGGCGGCCCACCACCAGGCGGCCGAACCCGGGTGCCGCCTGCTCGAGCACGCCCTGCATCCGGTCCACCTGCCCGAGGACCTCCTCGGCCGTCCAGTGTGGACGGCGTGGCAGGTGGGTGTACGCCCACATCGACTCGGTGCCCGCCGGCGAGCGCGACGGATCCGCGGTGGTCATCTGGCCGGAAATAAGGAACGGCTCCTCGGGTACGTCTCCGCAGGCCAGCGCGGTGGCGAACCGGGACAGCCCGTCGAGGTCCAGTCCCAGGTGGACGGTGCCGGCGCCGCGCAGCGCCGGGTTCTTCCACGGCACCGCCGCGGAGAGCGCCCAGTCCACCTTCACGGTCGCGCCGTCCCAGCGGAAGTGCGCCAGGTCCTCGACGAGCCGCGACGGCAGGTGGGCGGGCGACACCAGATCCAGGTACAGGGCCGGTGCCGGGACGTCGGCCAGCACCGCCCGGCCGGCCCGCCAGCGCCGGCCGTCGACGGTCTGCACGCCGACCGCGCGACCGTTGACCACCGCGACGTGCCCGGCCGCGGCGGCGTACTCGATCCGGCCGCCCCGCGCCAGCAGGCGGTCGACCAGCGCGCCGGTCAGCGCCGCCGCGCCTGTCGACGGGACCGGGAAGCCGTGCTGCTGACCGACCATGGCGAGCAGCCAGCCGTACAGGCCGCTGCCGGTGTCGTCGGGCGAGAGATCGGTGTGCAGGGCGCAGCCGGCCATCAGCAGCGTGGCGCCCTCACCGCGGAAGAGTTCCCGGCCGAGCGCCCGGGCCGGCAGGAGGAACCGCCGCATCAACCGCAGGGAGCCCGCCAGCCCCTGCTGGCGCACCAGTCCCAGGCCGCTGCGTACCGGGGGGAACGGCCGGAACAGCCCGTCGATCAGCTTCTCGCCGACGTCGAGCCAGTCCGCGTACGCCGCCAGCCAGCGCTCACCGTCGCCGGGGGCGAACTCCTCCACCGACCGCGCGGTCCGCTCCGGCTCCCGGCCCAGCACCGCCGCGCGCCCGTCCGGCAGCAGGTGGGCGAGCACGTCGGGCGCGTGCTGCCAGCGCAGGCCGAACTCCTCCAGCCGCAGCCTGCGCAGCGGCGGCGCGACGACCGCGAGCGGGTAGAACGCGCTGCACAGGTCGCTCAGGTAGCCCGGCGCGGCGACTTCGGCCGAGCGGACCGCCCCGCCCGGCGTACCGGTCGCCTCGAGCACCACCACGTCCCACCCGGCGTCGGCGAGCATGTTCGCGGCGACCAGGCCGTTGTGGCCGGCGCCGATCACCACCGCATCGACCGTCTCCGTCACCATCCGCCGATGGTGCCCCCGCGGCCCGGCCGGCAAACAACGGCCCACGTGGACCGGCCGGCGCGCTGGCCGGCCGCGCCCGCCGGGTTCCCTCAGCTGACCGCGGCCCGGCGTCGGCGCAGGAACGCCCGCTCGGCGGCGTTGCCGGTGCGGGCCAGCGCGGCGTCGTAGGCGAGCGCCGCCTCCTCGTCGCGCCGCAGCCGCCGCAGCAGGTCCGCCCGGACCGCGTGGAACAGGTGGTACCCGTCGAGGTCCAGTCCGTCCAGAATGGCCAGTGCCGCCTCCGGTCCGTCCACTTCGGAGACGGCAACCGCGCGGTTGAGCGACACGACCGGGCTCGGGGCGATCGCCAGCAGCTGGTCGTACAAGCGCAGGATCTGCCGCCAGTCGGTGGCCGCCGCGGTCGGCGCGTCGCTGTGCACCGCGTTGATCGCCGCGCTCGGCGACCGGGATCACCTGGCCGGGCTGTTCACCGGGGCCGGCCTGACGGTGACCGCGGCCGGGCGGGAGGTCGGCGAGTCCCGGTTCCCGTCGGTCGACGCGCTGGTGACCGTCGAGATCGACAGCACCCCGCTGGGCGGACGGCTGGACGATCCCGCACGAGGCCGGATCCTCGCCGGCTGCCGCGACGCGCTGGCCCCCTGGGTGACCGCGGACGGGTCACTGCGCTTCCCGTTCGAGTGCATCGTGGTGACCGCCGCTCCCTGAGGGTGTGCACCCGGGCTGCGCCGCCGGTACCCGGACCGCGTCGGATCAAGCAGGTTGCTGGTCGTTCACCCAGGCGCCGACGAGCCCGCGGAAGTGCGCGACGAACCGGTCGTGCTCGTGCGCCGGGTAGGTGGTCCGCACGGTCTCCACCAGCAGCGCGTCGAACTCGGCGGAGCGGACCCAGTCGTACACCATCGCCGCGACGTGGCCGAGGTGGGTGGCGCAGAAATCGGCGTACCGGTCGGCCTCGAAGTACTCGTCGGCCAGCCGGCGGTACGCGGCGAGCTTGTCCGGATAGGACAGACCGGGTTGGTCGGCGACCGCGAAGTACCGGCTGGTGTCCAGGTCCAGCCGCGGCTTGCGGCCGGTCACCACGCAGAAGACGCTCCACCGCAGCAGCGCGGTCATCGCCCACGGGAAGTAGTAGTGCAGCGAGGTCAGCGCCACGTCCGGGCAGGCGTTGGCGTAGTCGATCGGGTGGACGTTGGTACCGTCGCGGCCACCGCGGACCAGCGCCTCGCAGGAGTTGAACTCCCACCGGAAGAACGCGTTGACCAGCCGGGAGATCGTGACCACCTCGGCACCGGTCGCCGCGTCGAGGAACTCGTGGTCGACCGCGTACCGGTCGTGCATGGGCAGCTCGGGGCGGAACTTCATGACCATCGTCTCCGGGCCGATCGACAGCGACCGGGCGAAGACGTCGTACCCTTCGACCGACTGCTGCAGGTGCATCAGCCGCTCGCCCGAGGTGTCGTACGCGGTGTGCAGCTCGTCCCGGTTGTGGATCTTCGACACGCCCACCCAGGCCCCGCCGTCGTACGGCTTCATGTACAGCGGGTAGCCGAGCCGGTCGGCGACCGCGTCCAGGTCGAACGGCCGGTTGTACCGGGCCGCCGTGTACGCGTAGCGGGCGTTGTCGACCGGGTTCTTGAACGGCACGAGCACGGTCTCCGGCACCTTGAGCCCGAGGCGCATCATCGCGCAGTACGCCGCGTGCTTCTCCATGGACTGGAACGTGAACGGGCTGTTGAGCAGGTACACGTCGTCCATCAACGCGACCTTCTTCAGCCACTCCCGCGGGTGGTAGTACCAGTACGCGAGCCGGTCGATGACCAGCGCGTGCCGGGGCCGGTCGCGCAGCGCGAACGGCTCGATCGTGACCCGCTCGGTGCTGATCCGGTGGGTCGTACCGTCCACAGTGACCGGACCCAGCCGCCCGACCAGCGCCTCGAACGCCCGCGGCCAGTCGTCCTCGGTGCCCAGCAGCAGCCCGATGATGTGCTCCACGGCGTCCTCCCCAGACCTCAGCAGAAGCGCGGCAGGTGACAGGCGAACTGGGCCCGCCACGAGGGCCAGTCGTGCGGTACGTCGTGACCCCACAGGTCCAGTTCGTGCCGGATGCGCTTGCCGGCCAGCAGCCCGGCCATCCGCCGGGTCGACTCCAGCGCTCCGGTGGTGTCCTCCCACTGACCCTGACCGCAGACGAGCAGCACGGAGAGCCGGCCGCGCAGCCAGTCGAGGTGGTCACCGTGCAGGTTCGCGACGTATTCGGTCGGGTTGTTGAAGTAGGCGGCGTCGCCGCGCTCACCCCAGCCGTGCCACACCGACGGGTCGTAGTTGCCGGAGAAGCCCAGCGCGAGCGGGAACAGGTCGGCCCGCCGGAGCGCGAAGTTCAACGCGTGGAAGGCGCCCATCGAGCAGCCGGCCGTGATGATGTCCGGCGCCGCGATGTGCGGCACGACCTGCTCGGTGATCCACGACTCGTACGCCCCGTGCCGCCGCGCCCGTTCCTCCAGCGGCAGGTGCCGGGCCGCCCAGGATTCGCCGTCGTACGACTCGACGCAGTACAGCGTCACCCGGCCGGCCTCGACGAGCTCTTCGACCGCGCCGACCATCCCGTTGTCCGCGAAGTCCGTGGCCCGGCCCTGCTCGGACGGGAAGACCAGCACCGGACGGCCCCCGTGCCCGTAGCGGACCACCGACCCGGCCGCCCCGATGGCCGGCGAGTAGAGCTCCACCACCTCGTGGCGCACGCCTCAGTCCCCCGCCACCGGTACGCCCGCCGGCGCCCATATCCGCCGCAGCAGACCGGTCAGGTGCGGGTCGAACGCGTCCCGCCAGGCGGTGTAGTTGTGCGCGTCGGGTACCTCGGCCAGCTCGACCGGGTACCCCTGGCGGGCCAGCGCCGCGGCCATGTCCCGGTTGTTGAACCGGTTCTCCTCGACCAGCCCGCAGGTCAGCACCGCCGGCACCGGCGCGGCGTCGCGGTCCCTGAGGACCTTACGAACAAACCGAATGATCCGGTTGTACCGGGAGAAGGCCGACTCCTGGCGGTCGTGGCGCGGCTGGAAGAAGCTGCCGGACTGCAGGAACAGGCCGGCGAAGGCGAGCGGGTAGCGGCGCTGGGCGTGCAGCATCGCCAGGCCGCCGAGGCTCGCCCCCATGCCGACGACCGGGCCGGCCGTGCCCAGCCCGGCGCGCAACCGCGGGAGCACGGTGCCGACGAGCGCCCGGGCGTACGCCGGGTTCGCCGAGTACCACTCGTTGCGTTCACCGGGAGCGAGCAGCACCAGGTGGTACGGCGGCACCCGGCCGGCGCCGACCAGGGCCGCCGTGTAGTGCCCCAGCGCGGCGATCCGGTCGTACTCGGGGCCGTCGTGGGCCACCAGCATCCGGTACGTCGGCTCGTTCGGCGACCAGACCCGCGCGGCCACCTCCGCGTCGAGCCCGCGGACCGGGATCGCCAGCTCGCGCCACGAGCCGTCGGCCGCGGTCTCGCGCAGCCAGCCGGGTTCGGCGTACTCCGGGCACTCCAGCACCGACTTGTCCCCGAACGCGCCGCCGACCCGGCGCGGGTTGTCGGGATCGCAGACCAGCTCGGTACCGCCGTCGGGGTGGTGCAGCTCCAGCAGGTACTCCAGCCGCCACAGCGACGGCCGGGGCAGCTCCAGCCGCCAGGCCAGGTCGCCGTCGTCGTACCCGAAGCCCAGCCGGTCGGCGGGCAGCCCGGCGTGCTGGACGAGCCGTACCCCGGCGAGGTGCCGGTCCGGGTCACCGAGCCGGAAGGCGAGGTCGTCGCCGCACGCCGCCCCGCCGGTGGAGTTCATACCGGCACCCTAGTACGCCCGATCTTGCCCGGCCGGCTAGCGTGACGCGGGGGTGACATGACCGGATCAGGCGCGCTGGAGCGGGGGCGAGCGGCGTTCTCCCGCCGGACCTGGGCGGCCGCGTACGCCGAGCTGGCCGCCGCCGACGCCGACCGGCCGCTCGACCCCGACGACCTCGAGCGGCTCGCGGTCGCCGCCTACCT
>Ga0209382_10002596_pt1 | contig 25938 bp, 26 predicted proteins | sample SoiMetdeltSBSDD5_FD_187599 | JGI IMG/M metagenome (GOLD analysis project Ga0209382, IMG submission 187599) | Bulk soil microbial communities from a Populus tree surrounding site in Tennessee, USA - Soil MetaG P. deltoides SBSDD5 (SPAdes) (version 2) | ecosystem: Environmental > Terrestrial >... | reverse complement strand
AAGCTGCTGATCGACCCCGACGGCCGCCCGCGGCGGCTGCGCCGGGCCGGCCGGTTCTAGTCGACCGGCGAATCTGCCGGTCGGACCGGCCGGCGAGTCTGCCGGCCGGAATCTCATTGCTCGTCGGCCGAAGGCCGACCCCTAGCCGTTGTCGGTCAGCAGCCGCGGCAGCTCGCGCATGTCCTCGAACACCGTCGTGCCGTGGCCCTCCAGGTGGCCCGGCGGGGTCAGGCCGCCGGCGTAGCCGTAGGCGCGCATGCCGGCCGCCCGGGCCGCCTGGACGCCCCAGCGGCTGTCCTCGACCACGGCGCAGCGGGCCGGGTCGGCCCCCATGCGCGCGGCCGCGTGCAGGAACAGGTCGGGCGCCGGCTTGCCGTTGGCGACCTCGTAGCCGCTGAAGATCCTGCCCTCGAACCGCCCGTACAGGCCGGTGTGGCCCAGGGTCAGGCGGAGCTTGTCGTGGCTGCCGCTGGAGGCGACGCAGGTCGGGACGCTGATCTGGTCCAGCGCCTCCACCACGCCGTGCACCGGCACCAGGTCGGCGGCGAACGCCTCCCGGTAGCGGCGCTGGAACTGGTCCTTCCAGTCGCCGGGGAGCCGGCTCCCGAGCCGGGCCTCGATCGCCTCGTCCATGTACTCGGCCGTGCGGCCCATGAACCGCTCCACGATCTCGGCCTGGCTCAGCGGCCAGCCCAGCTCGGCCAGGTACTCGGCCTCAACCCGGACGGCGATACGCTCGCTGTCGACCAGCACGCCGTCGCAGTCGAAGATGACCAGGTCGAACGCCTCGGCCATCCGGTCAGCTCCCGAGCCGCTCGGCCAGGAAGGCCAGCCCTCCCGGGTAGCGGTACTCGATCCCGGCGTGGGTGGCGTCGAACAAGCTCGAAGGTGTGCTGATCCCGAGGGCGTCCAGCTCGGCCGAGAACGCGGCCGCGCCCAGGTCGAGCCAGAACTCGTCGCGACGGCCGGCGTCCAGGTAGATGCCGCGCAGGGAGCGGAGCTGGGCGGCGTGGCCGGCGGCCATGCGGACCGGGTCGAGGGCCAGCCAGCGCTCCCACACCCGGTCGCGGAGCCGCCCGGTGGCCGGGTCGAAGGGCAGGGTGACGGTGCCGTCGGGCTCGGCCGAGTAGCAGGCGGCCATCGCCCAGATGCCCAGCAGGACGCCGTCGGAGTCCTTGGACATGGCCGGCCGGGTGGCGAAGTCTGCGAAGAACCGCTCGTAGGAGCCGCCGTAGTGGTCGCGCAGGGCCCGGGCCGCCCTGGCCATGTCGGGCAGGTAGCAGTGCTCGAACAGGGCGTCGCCGGCGTGGCTGGCCAGGGCGCCGAACACGTCGCCCCTGAGCATCGGGGCCACCATGGCCCCGTAGCCGCCGCTCGACTTGCCGGCGATGCCGCGGTGCTCGCGGGCCGCCATGGTCGGGTAGCGGCCGTCCACGAAGGCCACCACCTCGTCGCACAGGTAGTCCAGGTAGCGGCCGGTGCCCGGGGAGTTGAGGAACTGGCTGCCGCCCAGCGAGGTCCAGCAGTCGACCATCACCACGATCGCCGGCGGCGCCGGGTGGGGTCCGGCGAACAGCTCGTCGACCAGCTCGGGCACGGTGGGGCGCAGGGCGGTACGGTTCCACCACATGTCGACCTGGCCGGTGTAGCCCTGGATCACGTAGATGCTGGGGTAGCGGCGGTCCGGGTCGTCGCCGCACCCGGGGGGCAGGTACACCCACAGCGGCCGCTCGGCCGGGTCGCCGAGCGGGTTGCCCTCCAGGACCCGGCTGCGGACGGTCTGCCGCTCGAACCGCCCCCTGGGCTCGACGTGCCAGGGTCTCACGTGGAACACGCGGTCACAGCAGGGGGGCGGCGTCGCGGGCGAAGTAGGTGACGACCAGGTCGGCGCCGGCGCGCCGGATGCCGGTCAGCACCTCCAGCATGACCCGCTCGCCGTCGACCCAGCCGCGCTCGGCGGCCGCCTTGACCATCGCGTACTCGCCGGACACGTGGTAGGCGGCGGTGGGCAGCCCGAAGGCCTGCTTGACCCGCCAGAGCACGTCCAGGTAGGCCAGGGCCGGCTTGACCATCACCATGTCGGCGCCCTCGGCGACGTCGAGGGCGACCTCGCGCAGGGCCTCGTCGCCGTTGGCCGGGTCCATCTGGTAGCCGCTGCGGTCCCCGAACCGGGGCGCGCCCTCGGCCGCCTCCCGGAACGGGCCGTACAGGCCGGAGGCGTACTTGGCCGCATACGCCAGGATCGGCAGCTCCGCGAACCCGGCCTCGTCGAGGGCGGCCCGGATCGCGGCCACCTGGCCGTCCATCATGCCGCTGGGCGCGATCACCGACGCCCCCGCCTCGGCCTGGGCGACGGCGATGCGCCGGTACAGCTCCAGGGTCGGGTCGTTGGCCACCACCGGGCCCTGGGCCGTGGCACCAGGGTTCGCGGGACCGAGCGCCCCGCAGTGGCCGTGGTCGGTGTACTCGCACAGGCACAGGTCGGCGATCAGCACGACGTCGTCGCCCAGGTCGGCGGTCAGGGCCCGCAGCGCCCGCTGGATGATCCCGTCGGGCGCCCACGCCTGGGAGCCCTCGGCGTCCTTGTCGGCCGGGATCCCGAACAGCAGCAGGGCCGGGATCCCGAGCCCGGCCAGCTCGGCCGCCTCCTTGCGCAGGCTCTCCAGCGTGTGCTGGGCGTGACCGGGCATCGAGGCGACCGGCGCCGCCTCGCCGATCCCCTCCTTGACGAACAGCGGCGCCACCAGGTCCCGGCGCGACAGCTCGTGCTCGCGGACCAGCTCCCGCAGCACCCGGTTCCCGCGCAGCCGCCGCGGCCGGCTCACCGGAAACGGCGCAGGTTGCATCTTGTCTCCTCGTTCCATCCTGGTCGGCCTACCCTACTCCGCCTCCCCCGGCGAGGAGGAAGTGCGTCGGGCTGTCCACAACCCCCGCGGGTCAGGTGGTGACGGCGTGCTCGATGGCGGCGACCAGGCCGGGGATGGTGTGGTCGGCGGCGGTGGTGGCGACCTGGATGCCGGCGGAGCGGGCGGTGTCGGCGGTGACGGGGCCGATGGCGGCGACCCGGACCCCGGGTGGGGGTGGGCCCCCGTAGCCGCGGAGGAAGCCTTCGACGGTGGAGGAGGCGGTGAAGGCCACCCAGTCGACCTCGCCGTGGTCGAGGCGGCGGCGGGCCGCCGGGTCCAGGGTGCCGACCGGGACGGTGTGGTAGGCGACCACCTCGGCGGTCGCCCAGCCCTTGTCGCGCAGGGCCACCCCCAGCTCGGGGTTGGCGAGGTCGGCCCTGGCGAGCAGGACGACGCCCGTCGCCGGTGACCCGTCGGACCGGGGCGGGAACGCCTGGCCGAGGGCGGCGGTGGTGGCGGCCTCGGGGACCAGGTCGGGGACGATCCCCCAGTCGCGCAGGGTGGCCTCGGTGGCCGGGCCGACGGCGGCCACCTTGGCCGTCGTCACCGCGGTGGGGCCGAGGCCGAGGGCCTCGACCCGGGAGCGGACCGCGGCCACGCCGTTGACGCTGGTCAGGACCACCCAGTCGAAGCGGCCGGCGGCCAGGGCCTCGACCGCCCGGTCGAGCTCGGCGGTGGAGGCGACGGCACGGATCTCGATCGTCGGCACCTCGAGCGGTTCGGCGCCCCTGGCCCGCAGCAGGGCCGAGAAGTCGCCGGCCTGGTCGCGGGCCCGGGGCACGAGCACGGTCAGCCCGGCCAGCGGCGGCCGCGCCACGGTCAACGGCGGCTGTCCTCGACCAGGGCGCGGACCTCGGGACCGCAGGCGTCGAGGAGCCGGTCGGCGAGCGTGCGGCCCAGGCCCTCGGGGTCGTCGGCCGGGCCGCGGAGGCGCTCGCGGACCAGGCCCTTGCCGTCGAGGGCGGACAGGAAGCCCTGGATCTCGAGGGGCCCGGCGTCGGTCGGGCGCAGCAGGGCGCCGGCCGGGAGGGTGCACGACCCGCCCAGGCGCTGGAGGAACGACCGCTCGGCCCGCAGGGCGACCCGTGACGGGCGGTGGGTGAGGGCGCTGAGCAGCCCGAGGGCCTTGGTGTCGTCCTCGCGGGCCTCGACGGCCAGGGTGCCCTGGCCGGGCGCCGGGGTGAACGTCTCCGGGTCGAGCGGGACGGCCGCGTCGGCGGCCAGGCCGAGGCGGCGCAGGCCGGCCGCGGCCAGGACCACCGCGTCCAGCTCGCCGCCGTGGACACGACGGACCCGGCTGTCGACGTTGCCCCGGATCGGGACCAGCTCCAGGTCGGGCCGGAGCCAGTGCAGCAGGGCGACCCGGCGCGGGCTGCCGGTGCCGACCCGGGCCCCCGGCCCCAGGTCGTCCAGGCCGCCGAGGCGGTAGCGGCCGACGAGCACGTCGCGGGGGTCGTCGCGGCGGGGCACGGCCGCCAGGACCAGGCCGGGGACCTGGGCGGCGGGCAGGTCCTTGGCCGAGTGCACGGCCAGGTCGGCCCGGCCGTCCAGCACCGCCTGCTGCACGGCCGCGGTGAAGATGCCCTTGCCGCCGAGGGTCGCCGCCGGGACGTCCCGGCGGCGGTCGCCCTCGGTGATCACCGTGACCAGCTCGACCCGCAGCTCCGGCCAGGCCGCCTGGAGGCCGTCGGCCACCAGCCGGCTCTGGGCGAGGGCCAGCGTGCTCCCCCGCGTGGCCAGCCGCAGCAGGGGGCCCGGGGCGCCAGCCCCCCGGTGGACCGGTGCGTCAGCGCTCATCGGCGTCGCCTGGGCGGGGGTCGAGGCCGTAGAGCTCCCGCAGGGCGGCCACGTACAGGTCGCCGTCGGGCCGGGCGGCCAGGGTCTTGCCGCGGACCATCGGGTCGTGCAGCAGCTTGTTGACCAGGCCCCGGGTCACCGCCTCGACCGCGGCCCGCTGGCGCTCGTCCAGGCCGGCCAGCCGGGCCGACGCCTTGGCCAGCTCCTGCTGGCGGACCTGCTCGGCCCTGGCCCGTAGGACGCGGATGGTCGGGACCAGCCGGGCCTCGCGCTGCCCGCCCATGAACGCGCCCGTCTCCTGGGCGATCAGGGCGCGGACCCGCTCGACCTCCTGGCGCGGCCCCTCGTCGGTCTCGAGCACGGCCCGGAGGGCGTCCAGGTCGGCCAGGACGACCCCGGGGAGCGCCCGGACCTCGGGCTCGACGTCCCGGGGCACCCCCAGGTCGAGCAGGACCAGGGTCCCCGGCGACCCCGATGCAGCGCCCCCGGACCGGGCCCGGCGGGCCATGGCCGCGGCCACCGTGGCCGCGGCGACGGTCGGGGTGGTCCCGGCGGTGGCCGCGACCGCCAGGTCGGCCAGGGCCAGCTCGTCGGTGACCTGGTCGAGGGCCACGGCCCGGCCGCCCAGCTCACGGGCCAGGGCGGCCCCGGTGGCCGGGGTCCGGTTGGCCACCACCAGCTCGCCGGCCCCGGCCTGGCGCAGGGCCCGGCCGGCCAGCCGGGCCACGCCGCCCGCCCCGATCAGCAGGGCCCGGCGGCCGGCCAGGCCGCCGAGCTGTCCGGCGGCCACCTGCAGCCCGACCGTCACCGTCGACGCCGGCCCGGCCCCGATGGCGGTCTCGCTCCGGGCCCGCCGGCCCACCTTGATCGCCCTGGCGAACAGGGCCGACAGCACCGGGCCGACGGTCCGCTCGGCCTGGGCGGCCGAGAAGGCCTCCCTGACCTGGCCGAGGATCTGGGCCTCCCCCACCACCATCGAGTCGACCCCGGCGGCCACCGCGAACAGGTGCCGGACGGCCCGCTCCTCGTAGTAGTCGTACAGGTGGGAGGCGAACTCCTCCAGGCCGAGGCCGTGCAGGTCGGCCAGGAACCGCCGGACGTCGCCGGCGGCGCCGTGGAAGCGGCTGATGGCCGTGTAGACCTCGACCCGGTTGCAGGTGGAGACGACGACCGCCTCGTGGACGTGCTCCAGGTCGAGCAGGCCGGCCAGGGCCTTGGGGCGGCGCTCGGCGTCGACGGCCAGGCGCTCCAGCAGCTCCAGTGGTGCGCTGCGGAAGTTCGCCCCGACGACGAAGACCGGCACGGCTGCTCAGTCCCGGGCCTCGGGCCCGGGGGCGGCGTCGGCGCCCCGGTGCCTGGCCGCGACCTGGCGGACGAGGTCGACGGCGGCCCGGCGCTGCTCGTGGAAGGAGAGGATCTGCAGCTCGGTGGAGAGGTCGACCTTGCGCAGCGAGACCCCGGGCGGCACCTGGAGGTGGGCAGGGGCGAAGTTCAGGATCGAGGTGACGCCGGCCGCGACCAGCCGGTCGCAGACCTCCTGGGCGGCCGCGGCCGGGGTGGCGATGATGCCGATCGCCACCTGCTCCTCCTTGACGATGCGGTCCAGGTCGTCGATGTGGTCGACGGTGAGCTCATCCAGCTCCTCGCCGACCTTGGCGCCGTCGGCGTCCAGCAGGGCGGCGACGCGGAAGCCGCGCTCGGCGAAGCCCCGGTAGTTGGCCAGGGCGTGGCCGAGGTTGCCGACTCCGACGATCGCCACCGCCCAGTCCTGCTCCAGGCCGAGCTCGCGACGGACCTGGTAGATGAGGTACTCGACGTCGTAGCCGACGCCCCTGGTGCCGTAGGAGCCGAGGTAGGACAGGTCCTTGCGGACCTTGGCCGAGTTCACCCCGGCGGCGTCGGCGAGCTGGTCGGAGGAGACCCGGTGGGTCCCCCGCTCGGACATGTCGACCAGGCAGCGGAGGTAGACGGGCAGGCGGGCGACGGTCGCTTCCGGAATACGGTCTCGCACGGAATCCCACCCCCGTCGCTGGCTCGCTCCGAGTCTAGGCTCTCGTGATGGGGTTCTCAATCAGCGCCAACCCCGCCCAACCGGGCCCGCAGCAGGTCAACCGGCACCTCGTAGTCGAACAGGTCCTCGCCGTCCAGCGCCAGCACCGGAACCCGTACCCCGTAGCGGCGGGCCAGCTCCGGGTCGCGGTCGATGTCCACCAGCTCCAGCCGGAACGGCGTGGCCGCCTGCTCCTGGCGCAGGACCCGCTCGGCCTCCTCGCACAGGTGGCAGCCGGCCCGGGTGTAGAGGGTGACCGTCCGGCTCATGGGCCGGAGGCGACCGCCGGCCGGGCCGGGGCCGAGGCGCGGCGGAACCCCAGGTACATCACGCTGGCCCCGAGGGCCAGGCCGAGGGCCAGCTGGTCGCTGGAGGCCAGGAACGCGAACACCCCGCCCCCGGCGGCCAGCAGCACGCCGAGGGCGATGAGCAGGTTGCCCTCGAACCGGGGCCGCAGGTCGCGGCGGCCGCGCAGGGCCAGGCCGCTGGCCACCGCCCCGCCGACGACGATGAGGGTGCCCACGGTGTTGCCGACCACGGCCAGGGCCCGCACGGCCACCGGCAGGAACTCCTTGCCCTCGGGCACCAGCCGACCGGCCAGGTCGGCCGGGGTCACCTTGGCCAGCGCGACCAGGACCACGCTGAGCACGGTGAAGGCACCCAGCCCGACGGCGTACAGCCGGCGGGTGGTGGGGCCGGCGAGCAGCTCCACGGTGCCGAGGGCGAGCCAGGGCACGTTCAGGACGGCCCCGAACAGGTAGTAGAGCTTGAACGTGAGCGGCGTCCACCCGGCCGCCACCCCGACGGTGAGGGCCAGCGAGGCCGCCGCGAACATTGACAGGGCGATGCCCCAGGCGAGCTGGTAGGGGCGCCGCCGGGCCGCGTACTGGCGCAGGACCGCGGCGGCGAACGCGGCCGAGGCGGCCGCGGCGACACACGGGAGCAGCCAGTGCATGCCGGCAGACTACTCCCGCCCGGCCGACTGCACTTCTTGTAGCTTGGTAACATCCGCCGCGCGCTTTCGCAGTACGCCCGGCCTTCGTTCACGAGGAGCGATCTTGGCTCAGGTTCCTCCGGTCCCAGCGGTGCCTCCGGTGCTCGCCGCCACGGGGCCCTTCTTCATGTTCTCGCTCGAGGAGACCTTCGAGCTGATCGGCGAGGCCGGCTTCGACGGGGCCGAGCTGATGATCATGCAGGACAGGGTGAGCCAGGACCCGCACCGGCTGGGGGCGCTGGCCGCCCGCTACGGCGTGCCCGTTCCGGCCGTGCACGGGCCGTTCCTGGTCGCCACCTGGCTGGTGTTCGGGACCGACCCCAAGGGCAAGCTCGAGCGCTGTGTTCGCTTCGCCGAGACGGCCAAGGTGTCCATGGTGGTGATCCACCCGCCCTACCGCTGGCAGACCCAGTACGCGGCCTGGCTGGACGAGGCCATCCCACGCATCCGCGAGGAGACCGGGATCACGGTCGCGGTCGAGAACATGTTCCCGATCAACGTGAACGGCCGCAGCCTCCGCTTCTTCAGCGGCACCGCCCCTGAGGAGCTGGACCGCTGGCCGGCGCTGGTGCTGGACACCAGCCACCTGGCCGTTGTGGGCGGCGACCTGCTGGCCGCCTGGGACGAGCTGGCCGACCGGGTGGCCCACCTGCACGTCTCCAACAACGACGGCCGGGGCCGGGACACCCACGGGCTGCTGGAGCGGGGGGTCCTGCCCATCGGCGAGTTCCTCCAGGAGGTCGGGGCCGGCGGCTTCACCGGCGCCGTCACGCTCGAGCTCGACGTCCGCACCTGGGCCGACGACCGGGCCGCCCTGCTCGAGGTGCTGCGCGAGAACCTGGAGGTGGCCAGGACGCACCTGGCCAAGGGCGCGGCCCGGCCGCATGCCCGCGCGAGCCTGGGGAACGGGTAGAATCCGCAGCCGCATGCGAACCGGGACCGCCGTCGTCGTGGCCGCCCTGCTCGTCGTCATCGTGCTCGCGGCCGCGCTGCAGCTCCTGCTCAGCCGCTGAAGGCCCGCCGTGGCACCCAGACCCGCCCGCCCTCGGAACGCCCAGACGGTCGCCTGCCCCTGCCGGCACGGCGACGTGCCCGCCGAGATGGCGGGCCAGCGCCCCCTGCTCGAACGCGCCGCCGCCGGCGACCGGGAGGCGTTCGCGCGGCTCTACGAGGACCAGGTCGAGGGCGTCTACCGCTACCTGCTGGCCTGGACCGGCGACCGCGTGGAGGCGGCCGAGCTGACCGGGCAGGTGTTCCACGGCGCCCTCGCCTGGCTGCCGGCGACCGCCGGCGGCGAGGGCGAGGCGGGCGCCTGGCTGATCGCGATGGCCCGCGACGCCGTCGCCCAGCGGCGAGGGTCGGGCTGGATCGCCGGCCCCGCGACCGGGGCCGGGGCCCCGGCCACCGACGCCGTCGCCGCGGTGGCCCGGCTGGGCGACCCGGAGCGGGAGGTGGTGGTGCTGCGCCTGCTGCTCGGCCACTCCCTGGCCCACACCTCGCACCTGTCCGGGTACGGCCGGCGGGCCGTGCTGGAGCTCCAGCTGGCGGCCTGCCTGGCCGTCTGGGAGCTGACCGGCGGCGCCCGGGCCGGCCCCGCCCCGGCGGACCGGGCGGCCCCGTCGGCCGAGGAGTTCGAGCGGCGGCTGGGACGCTGGGAGATCGACCTGACCGGCAGCGACCCGGCGCTGGCCGACGCCCTGGCCGCGGCCGGGTCGCTGCGGCGGGCCATCCCCGGCTACATGGTCGCCCCCGACGACCAGCTGGTGCGGCGCCTGCGCCGCGAGCTCGTGGCCGGGACGGCTGTGGACGGCCGCGAGTACCCGCCCTCCGGGACGGCTGTGGACAGCCGCCACCACCCGCCCCTCGGGTCCGCTACATTCCCCCTCCGGGGGCCCCAGCAGCCGGGGGTCGGAGGTTCGTCTGCCTCATCGCCCTCCGAGGCGGCGGCGGGCGGCGCCTGGTGGTCGCGGCGGCCGTGGGTGGCCACGGCGGTGGCCACCGCCGGGATCGTGGTGGTCCTCGCGCTCCAGGCCCTCGGTCGGCCGGCGCCTCCGTCGGCCTGCGGCGGCCGGCCGTGCCCGGTCCCGACCACGGTGGCGGCGGCCGGCGGCGGGCTCGCGCCGCCGCTCGCCACCGTCCTGCGGTCCACCACCACGACCACCTCGACCCTCCGCGACCTGACGCCCGCGCCGACCACCCCGCGGCCCTCGGCCACCACCCCGCCGACCACCCGCCCGGCGACCAGCGCCGTGCCGACCACCACGGCCCCGAGACCGCCCACCACCACCAGGCCGCCGACCACGACCGCCCCGCCGACCACCACCAGGCCGCCGACCACGACAGCGGCGGCGCCGGCGCCGACCTAGGTCAGGCCCTCCCGAAGACCTGGTGGCGGGTGGCCACCGCGGTGTCGGCGTTGTCGCTGAACACGCCGTCGACCCCGAGGCCGAAGAACAGCCGCAGCTCGGCCGGGAGGTCGCCGGGGGCGCGGAGGAACTCGGGGCTGGCCGGGTCGCCCTGGCGGAAGTCCAGCGGCAGGAAGCTGTTCTCCCTGCGGAACGTCCAGGGGTGGACGACCAGGCCCGCCCGGTGGGCGTCGCGGACCAGGCTGGTCGGCTGAAGCAGGGCGCCGGCGCTGTCGCGGGGGACGATCCGGTCCTTGCTGGGACCGATGCCGTCGGCGTAGGTGGCGACCTCGGCCAGGCCCGCCGGGTTGACCAGGTCGGCGTAGGTCCGCGGGTCGCCGGCGACCACGAAGTCGTACGGCGCGCCGGTCGCGTCGATGAGCTGGACCAGCGGCAGCCTGGTCTTGCCGTTCAGCTCCTTGAGGTTGGCGGTCTCGAAGGACTGGATGAACACCTTGGCCCCGGGGCGGTCGAGGCCGTTGGCCCGCAGGGTGGCCAGCAGCGGCTCCTCCAGCGACAGGCCGATCGAGTCGAAGTAGGTCGGGTGCTTGGTCTCCGGGTAGATCCCGACCCGGGCCCGCCTGGCCAGGTCGATGACCTCCTGGAAGGTGGGCACCGGGTAGAGGCCGTCGAAGGCGGTGTTGGCCGGCCGCAGGTCGGGCAGGCGCTCCTTGGCCCGCAGGGTGCGCAGCTCGGCCAGGGTGAAGTCCTCGGTGAACCAGCCGGTGTGCGCGACCCCGTCGATCGTCTTGGTGGCCTCGAGGCCGGCGAACTCGGGGTGGTCGGCCACGTCGGTGGTCTGGGTGATGTCGTTCTCGTGCCTGGCCACCAGGACATGGTCCCTGGTCGAGACCAGGTCGGGCTCGATGTAGTCGGCGCCCATCTCGATGGCCAGCGTGTAGGAGGCGAGGGTGTGCTCGGGCCGGTAGCCGCTGGCCCCGCGGTGGCCGATGACCAGCGGCAGCCGCCGCCCGTCACCCTTGTCGACCCGCTCCCGCCCGGCCGACGCCCCGGCCACCTGGCTCAAGGCGAGGACGAGCAGGGCGGTGGCCAGCAGCAGGGCCGTGGGGCGTCTGGCGAGGGCGCGCATGGGGAGCCTCCCGGGCAGCGGCGGCAGGGCGCCTCACCGTAGTACCCCGATATTTCCGATTTGGGAAGGCTGCGTGGCGTGCCGGTGATCAACCGAAGGCGCTCCCACGGGCGAGCAGGTTCCGGTGCACGGTCTGCTGGATGGTGTCGCGGACCCGGTCGGTCAGGTCGAACAGCACCATCGGGTCCAGCAGCGCCTCCGGCCCGAGATGGGCGGTCTCGATGGGCGGGCAGAACTCGATCAGCCATTTCGATGGCAGCGGGATGGCGCCCAGGGGGCCGAGCGCCGGGAAGGTCGGGGTCACCGGGAAGTAGGGGAACCCGAGCAGCCGGGCCAGGCGGCGCAGGTTGGCGATCATCGGGTAGATCTCCTCGCTGCCCACCACCGCCACCGGCACGATCGGGGCGCCGGTGCGCAGGGCGATCTCGACGAAGCCGCCACGGCCGAAGCGCTGGAGCTGATAGCGCTCCCGGTACGGCTTGCCGAGGCCCTTGTAGCCCTCCGGCCAGACGCCGACCAGCTCGCCCGCCTCCAGCAGCCGGGTGGCGTCCTCGGCGGTGGCCAGGGTGTTGCCCGACTTCCGGGCCAGGGGGGCGACGACCGGCAGGTTGAAGGCCAGGTCGGCGGCGAGCATGCGCAGGGACCGGTGCGCCGGGTGCTCGTCGAGCAGGGCGAGGGCCACCATGAGGGCGTCGAAGGGCAGGGTGCCGGCGTGGTTGCCCACCACCAGGGCCGGTCCGCTGTCCGGGACGTGCTCCAGCCCGCGGGTCTCCACCCGCCACCAGTGCCGGTACAGCGGGCGCAGCAGCGGCGCCAGCACGTGCTCGACCAGGTCCGGGTCGTGGCCGAACTCGTCCACCTCGTACTCGCCCAGCACCCGCCGCCCGAGGAACTCCAGCGCCTCCTCGACCCAGTCCAGCACCGGCCCCAGGGGCCCCAGGTCCTGCTCGCCCGGGGCGCCACCCTCCGCCGCGTCGTCCGGGGGGGTGCGGGCACCCGGCGCCCCGCCCTCCGGCGTTGGGGTGGCCCCGCCGACGAGCCGGCGGCGGTGGAGGGCGCAGAGGCCGTCGGGGCCGGCCGGGTTGCGGCAGCGCTCGCCCTTCTTCGTGTGCGCCCGGCAGCGCTCGCGGGGGGTCACCGGGGTAGCTCCCGTGCCAGCCACCCGGCGGTCCGGCGGAGCAGGTCGAGGACGTCGTGCTCGACCCGGGTCACCTGTTCCTCGGTAACCAGCCTGCGGAGCCTGGTGGCGGCGAAGTCCTCGAAGGCGTGCAGGGACGACCACTTGGGGATGAAGCCGAGCTGGTCGGCGGCCGCGGAGGTGTCGGCGACCCGGCCGTACTGGAGGAACCGGACCTGCTCGGGGGAGAAGTCGACGGTCCTGCCGACCATCTCGGCGACCCAGTTGACCAGCGGCTCGGGGATGGGCAGGGGCGGCTTGCCGGCGATCCGGATGGCCTGGCTGAGCAGCACCACCCCGTCCCCGGCGACGTTGAAGGTGCCGGCCGGCGCCGGGCCCAGGATGCTGCGCAGCAGGACCTCGGCCGTGTCCTCCTCGTGCAGGAACTGGAGCCGCGGGTCGAAGCCGAGCACCGTCGGGCACACCGGCAGCTCGAAGTAGCGGGTCAGCGGGTTGTCGACGGTCGGGCCGACCTGGTTGGCCAGGCGCAGCACGGTGACGGCGACGTCGGGCCGGCGCCGGTGGAAGGAGCGGACGTAGTCCTCGACCTCGATGGCGTCCTTGCCGAAGCCGTGCCTGGGGCTGCCGTGCGACATGCTCTCGGTCCACACGGCCGGGTCGCCGGCCGCGGCCCCGTACACCGCCGTGGTCGACTTGAGGACCAGCCGGCGCAGGTCGGGCGCGTGGTAGGCGGCGGCCAGGAGCTGCATGGTGCCGAGCACGTTGCGCTCCTTCATGGTCACCCGGCCCCCGGCGGCCCGCGGCTCGGCCGTGACCCCCAGGTGCACGCAGGTGTCGATCCCGGCCGACTGGACGGTCCTGACCAGGGCCGGGCTGCGCAGGTCGACGGCCAGGTGCTCGACCTTGGCCGGGAACGGCGCCTGCGGCTCGAGGTCGTCGACCGCCACCAGCCGCTCGACCTCCGGCTCCTCGGCCAGGGCCCCGACGAGCCGTTGCCCGGTCGTCCGGGCGGCCCCGGTGACCAGCACCCGGCGGCCCATCACGCCGCCCCTTGGGGAGCCGGAGCGACCTCGACCCGGTCGCCGGGACCGGCGCCGAGGCGCTCGGCCGCCCGGCCCAGGTTGACGGCCACGGCCAGCGACCCGAAGGAGTCCTCGTGCAGGACCAGGTCCCCGGCCGGCACCGACGCGAAGGTGTCGGCGAACGCCAGCCGGTGGGCCCGGCCGCCGACCCGCACCTCCACCGGGTCGCCGGCGGCCACCCCGACCCGCTCCAGGTCCTCGGGGCGTAGGTCGAGGGCGAGGTTGCCGAAGTGGTCGACCGCCACCACGCTGGCCCGCACCCGCCCCCCGTCGACCCGCGCGACCGCCCGCTCCAGCCGGACCAGCCGGCCCCGGTCCAGCTCCGGCCCCAGCTCGCCCGGCTCGACCCCGGCGGCCAGGTGGGCCGCGGCCGGGGCGAACACGTCACGCCCGTGGAAGGTCCGCGACACCGGCTCCAGCCGGTACGCCGGGTTCTGGAGGGCGTGCACCCGCTCCACCCCACCCAGCGCCTCGGCCGCCCACGCCAGCAGCCCGTTGTCCGGCCCCACCAGCACCTGCCCGCCGGCCTCGACCGCCACCATCCCCCGCCCGGTCCCCACCCCCGGGTCGACCACGGCCAGGTGCACGGCCCGCGGCAGGTACGGCACGGCCTGGGCCAGCACCCACGCCCCGTGCCGCACATCCTGAGGCCCGACGCCATGGGTCACGTCGATCACCCGCACCCGCGGCGCCACCCTGGCCACGACCCCGTGGCACACGCCAACGAAGGGGTCCTCCAGCCCGTAGTCGGAGGTGAAGGTGATCCAGTCGTACCCGGCCATGCCAGGCATTGTCGCACCGCGCCGGCTCAGGTCGCCCGGGGAGCGGGTCGCCACCAGAGGGCGGTGGGGCCGGCGTCGGCGAAACCGAGGGTCTGGTAGAGGGAGTGGCCTTCGTCGCTGCTGCTGAGGACGGCGGGGAGGTCGGGGGCGGTGGCGAGGCAGGCGGCGGTGACCCGGGCGCCGATGCCCTGGCGGCGGGCGGGCTGGACGACGGCGACGCCGGCGATGTTGAGGACGGTGCCGTCGTTGGCGGCGATGGCGGTGCCGACCGGGTGGCCGTCCAGGCGGGCCAGGAGCAGGGTCAGGCCGGGGATGCGGAGGCTGGCCGCCGGGGGGTGGATGGTGCCCGGGGCCCAGCCGGCGGTGGTGCCGGTGAAGGCCTCGACGCTGGTGTGCTCGAACAGCTCGACCTCGGCCGGGGTCCGGCAGGGGGCGACCACCAGGCCGGGCGGGCCGGGCTGGGCGGGCGGCTGGCCGGGTGGGCGCAGCATCCAGGGCTCGCGGGCCTGGAGCACGAACCCGAACGGGCCCAGGTCCTCGGACCCGCCGGCGTCGCGGACCGCGACCTCGGTGGCCAGCCCGGCGACGGCCCCGGCGAGCCGCCCGGCCGGCACCCCGGCCCGCAGCGACAGGGCGCCGAGGAACACCGGCGAGGTGGGCTGGGTGCGCCTGGCCACCGCGGCGTCCTCGACCCAGCCGATCCCGAGGGCGCGGAGCCCCAGCCGGTGCCAGACCGACTCGCCGCGGGCCGCCAGGGCCACGGGGTCCACGGGTGGCTACTCGGTGCCGAACAGGTGGCGGAGGTCGACCCGGGTGGTCGAGGTCCAGTCGGGGGTGATGCGGGTGGAGCCGAGGCGCAGCGCCCTGGCCCCCTCCGAGACGGTGGAGATCATGCGCAGGCCGCCGTCCTCGGCCAGCTCCAGGTAGCCGATGCCGACACAGGAGCCCTTGCCGTCCTCCATGCCCACCAGCAGCCCGGCCAGGCCGGCCAGGTCGGCGTCGGGGGGCAGGGAGGGCAGGAACACCGTCGGCTTGACCCGCCAGCGGTGCAGGTTGCCGGAGAAGTAGGCGGCGAAGCGGGCCCGGCGGGTCTCGGCGCGCTCGTCGGCGGTGGTCGGGCGGGCCTCGGGGTGGACGGGGTAGGCCTCGACCCGGGCCGGGGTGAAGCGGCGGGCGATGCCGAGCAGGGGGTCCAGCTCCTCGCCGCGCTCGAACCCGATCACGTACTCGGGCCGGGTGACCTCCATCTTGTGGTACTTGAGGATCTGGCCGTAGACGCCGCTGATCAGGCTGGAGGTGTCGACCACGACCAGCTCGGCCCCGGCCCGCCGGGCCCCGTCCATCAGCTTGGCCGTGCCCGCGACCAGGGGGAGCAGGTGGAACTGGGCCGAGACCCAGCCGACGAAGTACAGGTCGTCGGCCAGGGCCAGCTCGTCGTCCTCCAGGTGCTTGGCCTCCAGCACGTGCTTGAGGCCGATGGTGGTCGGCGGCCCCACCGTGGTCCGGCCGACGTCGGTGTCCAGGTAGGCGGCGGCGATGCCGCGGTCGACGGCCCCGGCCAGCAGGGCCCTGGCGAAGGTCGTCTTGCCCGAGTCCATCGACCCGAGCAGCAGGACCGTGCCCGGGTCGTCGAGCACCTGCTCGATCAGGCGCGCGTAGCGGTCCGTCATCGCTGGATCCTGGCCAGCAGGTAGTCGGCCAGCGGGTCGTAGGCCGACGGGGCCGGGCGGACGTTGTCGTCCATGCCCAGCACGATCCCGGCCCGGCCCTCGGCCTTGGCCATGGGCAGGGCCGGGTCGTTGATGTCGGCCACCGCGACCACGTCGATGCCGCGCTCGGCCGCCGCCCCGGCCCAGCCGTGGTCGCCGACGACCAGGTCGACCTCGGTGGCCTGCTCCAGCACCAGCTCCATCGGGTGGGCCTCGTGGGTGTGGTACAGGTTGGCCCCCGAGGCCAGCACGGCCACCCAGCCGGTGTAGATGATGCGCCGCCGGTGCTCGTGGAAGCGGAAGGCGAGGCCGTCGCCGGGCCGCGACACCTTGGCCCCGGTCTCGCGCACGGCCACGGCCAGCTGCTGGTACAGCCCGAGCATGCCGGTCGGGTGGCCGGTGGCGAACAGGACGTGCTCGCCGGCCGCGGCCGCCCGGGCCAGGCGGTCGGCGGCCCGGTCGATCTCGTCCAGCAGCGGCCCCGGCTCGATCCAGGTGGGGCCGTCGCCTGGCTCGCCGGGGGTGTAGGTCCAGCCGAACTGGCGGGTGACCTCGGCCAGCACCTCGGCCTGGGTGTAGCGGTGCATGCCCGACAGCCCGAAGCAGTGGTCGGGGTCGCCGCGGGCGACCAGGTCGGCCTTGCGGAGCACGTCCCAGACCGGTGTCTGCACCGACCCGGCGATCCGGGCCGTCACCAGGTGGCGGCCGAGCTCGTCGCGGGAGGGGAGGTCGGGCATGCTGGCGCTCCGGTCGGTCGTGGGTCGGCCTCCCATGGTAGCGAACGCGGGAGGTCAGGCGGTCAGGCCGTGCAGGGGGAACAGGTTGCTCCTGGCCACCTCGATGGTGCGGCCGAGCTCGGCCTCGACCCGGGCGCGGTGCTCGCTGCGCAGCGCGACCACCTCGTCGGCCATGTCGGGGTCGAGGGTGGCCCCGAACCGCTCGGCCACCTCGTCGAGGTAGGGCTGGGGGAGCCGCTCGGGCAGCTCGGCCCCGACCATCTCGGCCAGGTAGCTGCACCAGGCCCGCGGGACCACCGCGGCCCACTGGTAGCCGCCCCCGCCGGTGGCCAGCCAGCGGCCCCCGGCCACGGTGTGGGCCAGGTCGTGGAGGCGGCCGGCCAGCTGCCGGTAGGCGTTGACGGTGAGCCCCAGGTGGGCCAGGGGGTCGGTGTAGTGGGTGTCGCAGCCGAGCTGGGTGACCAGCACCTCGGGCTGGAAGGCGCGGACCAGCGCCGGGACCAGCGCGTCGAAGGCCGGCAGGTAGAGGTCGTCGGTGGTCGAGGGGGGCAGCGGCAGGTTGGCCACGGTGCCCTGGGCCGGGCCCTTGCCGACCTCGTGGGCGAAGCCGGTGCCCGGGAACAGGTAGCGGCCCGACTCGTGCAGCGAGATCGTCAGGACCCTCGGCTCGTCGGCGAAGATGGCCTCGACCCCGTCGCCGTGGTGGACGTCCACGTCCACATACGCGATCCGCTCCACGCCCTGGTCGAGCAGCCAGGCGATCGCGACCGCCGGGTCGTTGTAGACGCAGAAGCCGCTGGCCCGGTCGGGCATGGCGTGGTGGAGGCCGCCGGCCGGCGAGAACGCGTGCAGGGCCCGGCCGGAGCGGATCGCCTCGGCCGCGGCCACCGTGGCCCCGCAGACCCGGGTGGCCGCCTCGTGCATCCCGGGGAACGGCGGGTTGTCGCCGGGCCCGAACCCGAACAGGGGCTCGGGCTGGCCGCGGCCGGCCGCCTTGACCGCGGCCAGGTAGTCGAGCTCGTGCACCCGGGCCAGGTCGGCGCCGGAGACGGCCGCCGGCTCGACCAGCCGCACCGGCTCCAGCAGCCCGCAGGAGCGGGCCAGGGCCATGGTGAGCTGGACCCTGCCCGGCCGCAGCGGGTGCTGGGGCCCGAAGTCGTAGGCGGCCAGCGCCTCGTCCCAGACGACCGTCACCGGTCCCGACATCCGCCGCTCCTCTGTGTCGACCCTGTCGATCAGGATAGACTTCCGCATCTCGACCGGGCCGGAGCGCGCCCGGTGGCCGGAGGTGGCCCCATGCACCTGCCGGTTGGCCCCCGGTCCGGGGCGGGCGACCGTGCCCGCCTGAATACCTTCGCGCTGCGCCGCGGCCTCGAGCCCGGGCGCCTGCCGGCCTATGCCGCCGCCCGGCTGGCCGCCCTCGGGGAGCTGACCCGCCGCGACGAGCCGGGGCCGGCCTGGCGGCCGCTGGGGCCGTTCGCGATCCCGCACGGGCGCACGGCCGGGCCCGGACCCGGGCGCCGGCCCCGGGTGGCGGGGCGGGTGGTGACGGTGGCCGTCGACCCCGGCGACCCCCGCCACCTGCTCGCCGGCGGGGGCGGGGTATGGGAGAGCCGCGACGGCGGGACGAGCTGGCGGGCCCGCACCGACGACCAGCCGACGTCGGCCATCGGGGCGCTCGCCTTCGCCCCCGGGGACCCGGCGGTGGCCTACGCCGGCACCGGCCAGGGAGAGGCGCTGGCCGCCCTCGGCATCGGGCTGCTGCGCTCCGGCGACGGCGGCGCCACCTGGCGGCCGCTGGTCGCCGAGGACCTGCTCGGGGCCGGCTTCTTCGACCTGCTGGTCGACCCCGCCGACCCCGGGCGGCTGCTGGCCGCGACCACGACCGGGCTGTGGGCGTCGGCCGACGGCGGGGCCGGCTGGGAGCCGCGGCTGGCCGGCCGGTCCTGGGCCGTGTCGGCCGGGGCCGGCGGCGAGCTGCTCGCCGGGGGCGAGCACGGCCTGTACCGGTCCGAGGACGCCGGGGCGACCTGGCGGCGGGTGCCGCTGGCGGCGGCCCCGGACGGCTTCGACCGGGTCGCGGTCGCCCAGGCCACCGGCGGCCAGGTGACCTACGTGTTCGCGGCCGGGGACGGGGTCGGGCACCTGTGGCGGCGCGAGCACCCCGGCGGCCCCTTCGAGCCGGTCAAGCCCCCGGCCGACCTGCACAGCCGCCGGGCCTGGCACAGCTGGGCCTGCGCGGCCGACCCGGCCGACCCGGAGGTCGTCTGGCTGGGCGCCTTCGGCCTGCACCGGGGGGCCCGCGGGCCCGACGGGCGCTGGTCGTGGGTCGACCTGGCCGCCCGGCCGGCCGGCGACGGCCTCCCGCCGGGCCAGCACGCCATCGTGTTCGAGCCCGGCGACCCCCGGGCCCTGTACGTGGCCAACGAGGGCGGGCTGTTCCGCTCGCCCGACGGCGGGCGCTCCTGGCGGTCGCTCGGCGCCGGCCTGGCCGTCGTCGAGGTCGGCCACCTGGCCGACCATGCCGTCTGGCTGCTGGCCGGGGCCGGCGAGCTCGGGACCCTCCGCTACGAGGGCGGCGAGGTGTGGTGCCCGCTCGGGGACGGCGACCCGGCGGTGGTGACCGGCGACGAGCTGGTCGCGGCCGGGGCCGGGGGGCTGGTCGTCTCGGCCGACGGCGGGACGAGCTGGTCCGCCGTCGGCCTGGCGCCGGCCCGGGGGGCGGTGACCGCGCTCGCCGCCGCCGGGCCGGGCCGCCTGCTCGCCGGGACGACCGAGGGCGAGCTGCTGCGGCTGGAGCGGGCCGGGGGCGGCTGGGTGGTGCGTGGGGTCGCCCGGCCCCGGGAGGGGCCGGTGGCCGTGGTGGCCGCCGACCCGGAGCGGCCCGAGGTGGCCTGGGCGGCCTGGGCGGACCCGCGGGGCGGCCAGGTGTGGCGGTCGCGGGACGGGGGCGCGACCTGGGCCGACCGCGGCGGCGGGCTGCCCGAGGTCCCGGTCGCCGCGGTCGCGCCCGACCCCGACCGGCCGGGCACGGTGTTCGTGGCCACCGACGCCGGCGTGTGGTGGTCGCGGGACGACGGCGGCGGCTGGCGGCCGCTGGGCCACGGGCTGCCCAACGCCCCGGCCCTGGCCGTCGCCGTGCGCCGGCCCGAGCGCCTGCTGCGGGCCGGCCTGCTCGGCCGGGGCGTCTGGGAGCTGCCCCTGGAGGCCGGCCCCGAGCCGGCGGCCACCCCGGCGCTGCGCCCCGGCCGCTCCCCCGCCGCCCATCCCCGCCCCGGCGCGGCGTGGTGGGAGTGCCCGGACATCAAGCTCGAGGTGCCGCCGGCGCCCCGGGACGGGCCGGTGGAGCCGGTGGAGTTCGAGGACGACCGCTGGCCGGGGTCGACCGGGCTGGTCGAGCTCGGCGGGCGGGTCGTGCCGGACCGGCCGGCCCGGGTGCACGTGCAGGTCCACCACCGGGGCGCGGGGCCGCTGCGGGACGTCCGGGTCCGGGTGCTGGCCGTCCCGGCCTGCCTGCGGCCACCCGACCTGCCCGCCGGCACCTGGATGACCGACGACCTCGACCCGCCGCCGGGGTCGCCGTGGCGGGCGGTCGGCCCGTCCGCCTCCGTCGGCGACCTGGACCCGGGCCGGTCCGCCGTGGCCAGCTTCGACTGGGAGGTGCCCTGGGACCTGCCAGGGGACGTCTGCCTGCTCGCGCTGGCGAGCGCGGGCGGCGCCGCGGTGGCCGTGCCGGCGGCCGACCCGGCCGACCTGGCGGTCGCCGACAGCCGATGGGGGCTCAAGAGCCTGACCGTGGTGGGCCGGGGCCGGGAACCGGTGCTCCTGCTCGACCTGCTCGGCAGCGCCGGCCGGGGCCCGTTCGCGCTCGCCGCCGAGGGATGGGTGGCCGAGGTGGTCGCCGGGATGGTCCTGCCGAGACGGCTGGGCGAGCTGGCCAGGGAGGGGGGGCTGGCGGCGGATCGGGTCGGCGGTCTCTGGCGTCCGCAGCTGGTGACCCTGGTCCGGCAGGACCCCCGCCTGGCCGAGTGGCTCGACCTGACGGCCGCCTTCGCCGTCCCGCCGGGGCGCCACGGTCCCGGCCTGGACGTCTGGCTCCAGGGGATGGAGCTGGCCCCGGACCGGGACGAGCCGCTGCTCCTGCTGCTGCGCGAGCCGCCGCCGTCTTCAGGGCGCGGTTCGCTGCTGCTGCTGGACGACGACGGCGGGGTGCTCGGGGGGCACACCTTCCGGGCGGCCGGCTGACCGCGGTCAGCCGTCGGGGTCGGCCCGGTCCCGCATCTCCCAGGCGTGGTCGAGGACGTGCCAGGTGATCCGGCGGATGGCGTAGCGGGGTGGCCAGCCGTCGGCGACCAGGGGCGAGCCGTCGGAGGCGCCCCGCAGGGCCTCGGCCAGCTCGTCCCGCAGGGCCTTGACCGCCCTGGTGTCGCCCAGCTCCGGCTGGGGGTGCTTGATGCCCAGCTTGCGGGCGTAGGCGGCCTCGGCCCCGAGCACGTGGTCGAGCATCTTGTCGCGGTCCCGGCCGCCCCCGCGCGGGCCCTTGCGCAGCTCGGCCGGGGACGCCTTGGCGACCCGGTCCAGGACCGCCCAGGCCGCCCGCATCAGCTCGACCTGGCGGGCCGCCTGGCGGGCGGTCATGGGCTCGGCGTCGCCCTTGGTGACCTCGTTGGGGATGCCGAAGTCGGTCGCCCCCTTGCCCTTGACCCGCTCCACGACCTCGAGCTCCACCGACCCGGCCGGGAACGCGACCTTGGCCCGCCTGGCCACCTCGGCGTACCGGGGGGCGTAGTCGGCCAGGGCCTCCAGGGCCGCCTCCTCGTCCTTGCCCGAGCGGCACCAGCCCGGGAAGTCGATCGAGCAGGCGAACACCTTCTTGGCGCTCAGCTCCAGGTAGACGGGGATCGGCTTGACCATGACGTGGATCCTACCGTGCACCCGGTCCACCGGGGGCCTGGGCCTGAGCCCCGGACCCCCGAGCGCGGCGGCGACGGGTGTGAGAAGGTGGCCTGGTCGTGTCGTCCTGACCCCGTCGGAGGTCGCCGGGCTCGTGTTGGTCGCGGAGGTCGAGGGCCTCAGCAAGCGCTACGGGACCGTCCAGGCCCTCGACCGGGTCGATGTGGCCATCGAGCCCGGCTGCACCGGGCTGGTCGGGTCCAACGGGGCCGGCAAGTCGACCCTCATCAAGCTGCTGCTGGGGCTGCTCGTGCCCGACCAGGGTCGGGCCAGCGTGCTCGGCCACGACGTGGCCACAGACCCGCTGGCCGTCCGGGGCCGGGTCGGCTACCTCCCCGAGGGCGCCTGCCTGCCCGGTGACGTGACCGCGGCCGACTTCGTCGCCTTCATGGCCCAGCTGGGCGGCCTGCCGCCCCGCCCGGCCCGCGAACGGGCGGCCGAGGTCTGCTACCAGGTCGGCCTGGACGAGGAGCGCTACCGGGCCGTCGGCGGGTTCTCCACCGGCATGCAGCAGCGGGTCAAGCTGGCCGTGGCCCTGGTCCACGATCCGGCCTTCCTGCTCCTGGACGAGCCCACCGACGGCATGGACCCGCAGGGCCGCGAGGACATGCTCGACCTGATCGCCCGCATCCGGGGCGAGCTCGGCATCGATGTGCTGGTCTCGACCCACCTGCTCGGCGACGTCGAGCGGGTCTGCGACCGGGTGGTGATGGTGCACGGCGGCCACGTCCTGGCCCAGGGCTCGATCGCCGAGATCGCCGGCACCACCGAGCCCGGCTTCGGCATCCGGCTCGGCGACAACGGCCCAGAGGTGCTCGCCGCCCTGCGCGCGGCCGGCCTCGAGGCCCGGCCGTCGGGGGAGGAGCTGCTGGTGCAGGGCCCCTCGGACCTGATCCGCGACGTGGCCGCCCAGCGGGGCTGGCCCCTGCGTCGGCTGGTCCCGCGGGCCCCCAGCCTGGAGGAGACGTTCCTGCGCCTCCAGGCCGCCCAGGGCGGCTCCCCGGTCCCCGTGGCCCGACAGCCCGACACGCCCGAGGCGGCCTGGGGGGTGCGGCGGTGACCGAGCTCAGTTCCCCGGCGGGGACCATCTACGACCGCGGCTACCGGCACTACGAGGGGCCGCGGGAGGGCCGCGGACGGCGGGTGCGGGCGATCGCGGTCGCCGGGGTGCGCCGGGTGCTCGGGCTCAAGCGCAACTGGAAGACCAAGGTGGTGCCGTTCGGGCTGCTGGTGCTGGCCTTCGGGCCGGTGTTCGCGTTCATCGGGGCCCGCGTGCTGGTCGGCGAGGCGGTCGGCGAGTTCCTCGGCTACGGCCGCTACCTGCGCGTCGTGGCCGCGCTGCTGCTGCTGTTCGCGGCCACCGCCGGGCCCGAGCTGCTCTGCCCCGACCGCCGCCAGAACGTGCTCGCCCTGATCTTCACCCGGCCGGTCACCCGCTCCGACTACCTGCTGGCCAAGCTGGCCGCGTTGCTGGCCGTGGTCGGGCTGATCGCCCTGGTCCCCCTGGTCGTGCTGTTCGTCGGCAATACCCTGACCGCCGACAGCGCCGCCACCTACCTGCGCCAGAACCTCGACGACCTGGGCCGGATCCTGATCGCCGGGTCGGTGCTGACCGTCTTCTACTCGGTGGTCGCCCTGGCCGCGGCCAGCCTCACCGACCGCCGGGCGGTGGCCACGGCCGGGCTGCTGGGCGTGTTCCTCGGCACCACCGCCCTGGCCAACATCCTGTTCTTCACGGCCAGCTTCGAGGGGCGACGCTGGGTCGCCTTCCTGTCGCTCGCGGGCCTGCCCGGGCGGTTCGTCGACTGGCTGTTCGGGGTGCCGTACGACCCGGGCACCCTGGCCGACCAGGCCGGCTTCACCGGGCCGGCGTACCTGGTGGCGACGGGCGTGGTGACCGCCGCAGCCGCGGCCGTCCTGATCTGGCGCGTGCTGCGCCTGCGGGCATGAGCGGGCCGGCGGCCGACGCGCCCGTCGTTGAGCTGCGGCGGTTCTCCAAGTGGTACGGGGACGTGGTCGCCGTGGCCGACCTGTCGTTCGAGCTGTTGCCGGGCGTGACCGGGCTGCTGGGGCCCAACGGGGCGGGCAAGACCACCACCCTCAAGGCCATCTGCGGGCTGCTGCACCCCTCCCAGGGCGAGGTGCTGCTGTTCGGGCGGCCCATCCAGCACGACCCGATGCTGTACCGGGCGATCGGGGTCGTGCCCGACGGCGACCGGCTGTACCCGCGGCTGACCGTGCGCTCCTATGTCCGGCTGCACGCCGAGCTCCAGGGTCTGGCCGACGCCGGCGCGGCCGCCGACCGGGCCATCGCCGAGGTGGACATGGGTCCGCTGGCCGACCGGCGCCTCAAGGGCCTGTCCAAGGGCGAGCGCCAGCGGACCAAGGTGGCCGGGGCGATCGTCCACCAGCCGTCCCTGCTGGTGCTGGACGAGCCCATGACGGGCATGGACCCGGGCCAGCGGGCCCGCTTCATCGAGCTGGTCCGCCTGATCGGCTCGGCCGGGGTCACCGTGCTGGTGTCCAGCCACATCCTGGCCGAGGTGGAGCGGCTGGCCTCCCAGATCCTGGTGCTGGTCTCGGGCCGGCTGGCCGCCTCCGGCGACTACCACGCCATCCGCGACCTGATGGCCGACCAGCCGCGCACGGTGATGGTCAAGGTCGACGACGCCCGCCGCCTGGCCGCCGGGCTGATCGCCCTGCCGTCGACGGTCTCGGTCGAGCTGGACGGCGACGCCCTCCGGGCCCGCACCCGCTCGGTCGAAAGCTTCGCCACCGCCCTGCCCAGGCTGGCCCGCGACCAGGGCGCCACCCTGCGCGAGGTCCGCACCACCGACGAGTCCCTGGAGCAGGTCTTCCGCTACCTGGTGAGCCGGCGATGAGCAAGTCCCTCAGGTTGCTGCGGTTCAGCCTGGGCCAGCTGCTGGCCGGGCGGCGGCTCGTCATCGTCGTGGTGCTGGTGGCGCTGCCGCTGGTGCTGCCGGCGGTGTTCGCGTCCGGGGCCGACGTCGACCCGGCCACCTTCACCCTCGACCTGTTCCGCCAGCTGGTCCTGCCGGTGCTGCTCCCGGTGGTCGCCCTGACCTTCTCGACCTCCAGCCTGGGGTCGGAGCTGCGCGACGGCACCGTCACCAACCTGCTCCTCAAGCCGATCCCGCGCCCGGCCGTGCTCGGGGCCAAGTACCTGGCCGCCGTGCTGGCCTCGCTGCTGGTCCTGCTACCGGCCGAGGTGGTCGGGCACGTGGTCGCCGCCCGTGGGCTCGGATCGACCGACCTGCTCGCCGGCATGCTGCTGGCCACCGTGGTCGGGACCGTCGCCTACTGCGCCCTCGGGGTGCTGCTGTCGCTGCTGATGGCCAGGGCCCTGCTGGTCGGCCTGGCCTACGCCCTGCTCTGGGAGGGGGCGGTCGTCTCGGTCGCCCCCTCGGCGTCGTCGCTGTCCATCCGCGGCTACACCGAGGGCGTGCTGGCCGCCGTCCTGCACGGCGGCGGCCTCGGCCTGGACACCCGGCTGGGGCCGGTCAGCGCGACCGTCCTGGCCGCGGTGGTCACCGTGGCCGCCCTGGCCCTGGCCGTCCGCCGGCTGGAGCGGATGGACATCCCCTAGCCTGGCCGCCACGGCCGCAGCCTCCGGCATGCCAAGCTCACGGAAGATCGCCAACGCCGGCTCCCAGGCCGCACGCGCCGCCGCGAGGTCGCCCTGGGCGGCCAGCAGGCGGCCCAGGGCGTCCAACGCGCGCCCTTCCAGGTGGAGGTTCGGCAGCTCGTGGAAGGTCGCGCGGCTGAACTCCACATGACCGGCGGCCTCGTCCAGACGCCCCTGCTCCCGCCGGATGTCGCCGAGGACAAGGGAGGCCTGCGCCTCGGCGTGGCGGTCGCCGGAGGCACGAGCGAGCGCCAGGCTGCGCTCCAGGAGGTCGCTGGCCGCGCCGAGGTGGCCCTGACGCCGGTAGACCTCACCGGTGGTCAGCAGAACATAGGCTTCGCCATGACGGTCTCCGAGGGCGCGAACCAGCGCCAGGCTCTGCTCGAGATGGTCCAGAGCGGCCTGGAAGCCGCCCGCCGCCGCCCGGACCTCCCCGAGCCTCCGCAGGACCGCCGCCTCCCACCCGAGATCATGGACCATCTGGAACAGCTCGAGGCTCCGCTCCAGGCCGTCTAGCGCCACATTGGACCTGCCCTCATAGGCGTGGAACTCGCTGAGATAGAAGAGAGCCAGGGCCTTCCAGCCGGGGAGTGGCAGCTCGTCCAGCCTGGCCAGGCTCCGCTCCAGCAGCCCGGCGTACGTGTCGATG
>Ga0209382_10002595_pt1 | contig 25952 bp, 19 predicted proteins | sample SoiMetdeltSBSDD5_FD_187599 | JGI IMG/M metagenome (GOLD analysis project Ga0209382, IMG submission 187599) | Bulk soil microbial communities from a Populus tree surrounding site in Tennessee, USA - Soil MetaG P. deltoides SBSDD5 (SPAdes) (version 2) | ecosystem: Environmental > Terrestrial >... | reverse complement strand
GGACCTGGACCTTCATCCGGCGCCGGCAGCGCGGGCAGAACCGGGGCGGCTCCAGCGCCAGCGCCGCCGCGCACGCCTCGTGCCCACCGCGTGCGGCGGCCGGCGCTGCGTCGCCGTCGACGGCCGGCGGAGCGTCGCCGTCGACGGCCGGTGCCGCTCCGCGGTCGGTCCCGCGGTCGGTCCCGCGGTCGGCCCCGCGGTTGGAGAGCGCCCCGCCGCAGCGGGCGCACCAGATCACAGCGTCGCGGACAGCGCCTTGACCGGCATCCGCAGCTCCTCGAGCAGCGCCAGGTCATCGGCGGCCGGGCGACCCAGCGTGGTCAGATAGTTGCCCACGATCACCGCGTTGATGCCGCCCAGCAGGCCGTCGCGGGTACCGAGGTCGCCGAGTGTGATCTCCCGGCCGCCGGCGTACCGGAGGATGGTCCGCGGCAGCGCGAGCCGGAACGCGGCGATCGCCCGCAGCGCGTCCCGCCCGTCAACGATCGGCCGGTCACCGAGTGGCGTACCGGGCCGCGGGTTGAGGAAGTTCAGCGGCACCTCGTGCGGGGCCAGCGCCGCCAGCTCCACCGCGAACTCGGCCCGCTGCCCGATGCTCTCGCCCAGCCCCAGGATGCCGCCGCAGCACACTTCCAGCCCGGCGTCCCGGACCATCCGCAGCGTCTCCCACCGCTCCTGGTAGGTGTGCGTGGTCACCACCTGCGGAAAGTACGAGCGAGCCGTCTCCAGGTTGTGGTTGTACCGGTGGACACCCATCTCGACGAGCTGGTCCACCTGGGCCTGGGTCAGCATTCCCAGCGACGCGGCGATCTGGATGTCGACCGCCGCCCGGATCGCCGCCACGCCCTCGCGCATCTGCGCCATCAGCCGCTCGTCCGGCCTGCGCACGGCCGCCACGATGCAGAACTCGGTCGCCCCGGTGGCCGCGGTCTGCCGGGCCGCCTCGACGAGCGCCGGGATGTCCAGCCACACCGACCGTACCGGCGAGGTGAACAGCCCCGACTGGGAGCAGAAGTGGCAGTCCTCCGGGCAGCCACCGGTCTTGAGCGAGACGATCCCCTCGACCTCGACCTCCGGCCCGCACCACCGCATCCGTACCTCGTGCGCGAGCTGCAGGGCGGCCGGGACCTCGTCGTCGGGCAGCGACAGCACGGCGAGCACGCCGGCTTCGTCCAGCCCTTCGCCGTCGCCGAGCACCTGGGCGCGGGCGTGGTCGAGGATAGCCATGGTCGTACCCTACAAGCTGGTGAAACGGAGGTATCGGTGGTGTCGTGGCTCGCCACTCTGGAGCGGCGGGCGCAGCTTCGGGCGCGCGCCGGCCTCCGCCGCCAGCTGCGGGCGCGGGCGGCCGCCGACGCCGCGGTGGATCTGGCCGGCAACGACTACCTCGGGCTGTCCCGCCACCCCACCGTGATCGCCGCTGCCGCCCGGACCCTGCACGAGTACGGGCTGGGAGCCACCGGTTCGCGGCTGGTACGCGGATCCACCGCCGTCCACGCCGCGCTCGAAGCCGAGCTGGCCGACTGGCTCGGCACCGAGGCCGCGCTGGTCTACTCGTCCGGCTACCTCGCGAACCTGGGCGCGCTGCGCGCCCTGGCCACCCCGCGGACGCGGTACGTCCTGGACGCCCACGCGCACGCGTCCCTGGTGGACGGCTGCCGCTCGCCGGCGGTCGTACCGCACGCCGACCCGGCGGCGGTCGATGTCGCGCTCGGCGCCGAGCCGGCGGTCGTCGTCACCGAATCGGTGTACTCGGTGGACGGTGACCTCGCCCCGCTGGCCGAACTGCACGCGGTCACCCGCGCCCGCGGTGCCCTGCTGCTCGTCGACGACGCACACGGGCTCGGCGTGATCGGCCCCGGCGGCGCGGGCGGTGTGGCCGCCGCGGGCCTGGCCGGCGAGCCGGACGTGGTGGTGACCGCCACCCTGTCCAAGGCGCTCGGTGGGGCCGGGGGAGTGGTGGCCGGCCCGGCCGCGCTCATCGCGCACCTGGTCGACACCGGGCGCACGTTCGTCTACGACACCGCCCCGCCCCCGGCCGTGCTCGCCGGGGTCCGGGCCGCACTCGCGCTGGCCCGCTCGGCGACCGGCGAGACGCTGCGGGACGAGCTGGCGACGCGGGCGGCGCTGGCGAGGGACCGGCTCCGCGCGGCCGGGCTGTCCACAGTGGATCCGGCCGGCGGTGTGCTGTCGGTGGCCGCGCAGGGTCCGGAGGCCGCCGTCGCCTGGGCCGCGGCCTGCCTCGACCGGGGTGTCGCGGTCGGCTGCTTCCGCCCACCGTCCACACCGGACAACCGGTCGCGGCTGCGGCTGACCGTCAACGCCGGCGTACCGCGCGACGATTTCGTCAAGGCGCTCGAGGTCATCGTGGACTGCCGCCCGTGACACAATCCACGACGCTGCGCGGACCGGTGGTCGTCACCGGCACGGACACCGGCGTCGGCAAGACCGTCGTGACCGCCGCGATCGCCGCGGCGGCGGAGGCGGCCGGGCTCCGGGTCGCGGTCGTCAAGCCGGGCCAGACGGGTACCGCCACCGGCGAGGAGTCCGATGTGGACGTCGTGCGGCGGCTGGCGGCTCCCTCCTCGGCACGTACGCTCCGGTCGTACCCGGACCCGCTCGCGCCGGGCGCCGCGGCCCGGGTGAGCGGCATTCCCGCGCTCCGCCTGGACGAGGTCGTCGATGCGGTCCGCGCCGATGCGGTCGGTCACGACCTGGTCCTGGTCGAGGGGGCGGGCGGGCTGCTGGTCCCGATGGGATCCGGCACGGTCGGCGAGGCGTGGACGATGGCCGATCTGGCGGTGGCCCTCGCCGCACCCGCGGTCATCGTCGCCCGGGCAGGCCTCGGCACGCTGAACCACACCGCGTTGACGCTGGAGGCGCTCAACCACCGCGATCTCACCGGATGCGTGGTGATCGGCGCCTGGCCGGCCGTACCCGAGCTGGTACACCTGTCCAACCTCGTCGACCTCGCCGGCGATCTGGCCGGAGTGGTCCCCGAGGGGGTTGCGGCGAGCGAGCCCGGCGTGTTCCGCCGCTCGGCGCCGGGCTGGTTCACCCCGCGGCTGTACGGGTCCGTCGACGACGTCCGGGAGTGGGCCGAGGAAGTGTCGTAGGGGCGTGTGACCATGCCGGCATGGACATCGAGGTGCGGCCGGCCTGGGCAGACGTCGAGCGGCTGTTCGGACCGAGGGGCGGGGCAGCGGGCTGCTGGTGCATGTTCTGGCGGCAGACCAACAAGGAGGCGGCGGCCGGCGGGCCGGAGGAGCGGCGCGACGAGTTGCGGGCGCTGGTCGAGGCGGGAGAGCCGGTCGGCCTGCTGGCGTTCGCGGACGGGGAGCCGGTGGGCTGGTGCGCGGTCGCGCCGCGGCCGGCGTACCGGCGGATACCGCGGACGAAGGCGCTGGCGCCGGCCGATCCGGACGACCCGGCGGTATGGGCGATCACCTGTTTCCTGGTCCGGCGGGACCGGCGCCGGCAGGGGGTCGCCGGGGCGCTCCTCGACGCCGCGGTCGAGCACGCCCGGGCGCACGGGGCGCGGGAGGTCGAGAGCTATCCGGTGGTGGAGGCGACCGGCGGGGCCGGCCGGCTGTACGGGGGGACGATCGGCATGTTCGCCTCGGCCGGGTTCGAGCCGGCGGCCCGGTCCGCCGGGGCCGCCACGGGTCGGAAGGTGGTGATGCGGCGCCCGGTCTGAGCGACGACGAACGCGTCCGGCATCCGGAAGGAGAGGTTGTCCGGGCACCACGGCGGGCGGACGACGGCGACCCCGCGTAGCAACGGCGCCACCTCCTCGACGACCACCGCCGCCTCCATCCGGGCGAGGGGGGCGCCGATGCACCGGTGCGCGCCCGCGCCGAACGCGAGGTGCCGCCGCGAGCCGAGCTGCCCGGGGACGAACCGGTCGGGCTGACCGGTGACCGCCGGGTCGCGCCCGGCCTTGGCGAGCCACAGCACGATCGGCGTGCGCGCGGCGACCCGTACACCGTCCAACGTGGAGTCCTGGGCGGCCACCCGGCGCCAGGTCACGATCGGCGGCTCCAGCCGCAGGCCCTCCTCGACCACCGCCGCGACGGGCACGGTACCGGCGGCCAGGCCGGAGAGTACCTCCGGCTCTCCGGCGAGCCGGTGCAGGAGCAGCGTGAGGAACTGCGACGTCGTCTCCTGCCCGGCGACCAGCAGGAAGAACAGCGCGCCCACCACGTGGTCCGGCCCGGCGAGCCGGCGCAGCTCGGCGGCGAGCCCGGGCGCGGTGGCGGCGACGTCGCGCAGCACGGTGTGGAACCGGCCCACGGTGCCGGCCAGGTCGAGCTGCCGGTCGCGGTCCAGCGGCGCCCAGAACAACTCCAGCGCGGCCCGGGAGAAATCCTTGACCACCGCGGACCGTTCGTCCGGCAGCTCGACCAGTCGGGTCAGCACCAGCAGCGGCAGGTCGGCCGCGAGGTCGGCGTAGAGGTCGACCGGGTCCCCGGCCCGCAGCCGTGCGGCCAGGGCCGCGACCCGGCGGCGGACGAGCCCGGTCAGCCACGGCCGCTGGGCCGCCACCCGGTCCGGGCCCAGCGCGGCGGCGACCGCCGCCCGGATGCCGGGGTGCGACGGCGTGCCGTTGTTCGCCAGCGTGGGCGGCAGGCGGAACCCGTACCCGGTGAGGATCCGCAGCGCGGCGACCGGGATCGGCGTCATCGCGTCCAGCGCGTTGTCCGGCCGGTAGGTCTCCGGATCGGCGAGCACCCGGCGGACCAGGTCGTGCCGGGCCACCACGAGGTGCCCGTCGATCATGCTCAGGGCCGGCCAGGCTCCGTCGACCGGCCCGTCCCAGCTGCGGAATAGCACGCAGACACGCTAGCGAGCCGGGGTCGCCGGATCGCCCGCGCACGCCGAGGCCAGCGCGCCGACCGGATCCGAGTACGCCCGCGCGACCAGCCGGACCCACTGGTACACGGCATCCTCGCCGGATGCCAGCGGACCGGGCCGGTAGTGCGGGGAGTTGAGGCCCCGCTGGACCGACTCGCAGGCCGCCCAGTCCTCCCGGTTGGTCACGTCCCAGAAGTCGACCGCGTACCCGGCGTCGGTCACGCCGGCGGGCACGTACCAGCCGCACTCGACCCGGGTCAGGCCGGGCGACCGCGGCTCGAGCAGGTGCGTCATCACGTAGTCCGGGTGCGCCGAGATCAGCAGGTTCGGGAACAGCCCGACGTAGCGGACCGTCCGGGTCGGCGCGCCGGCGATGAACGTCCCGTCCGACCGGCCGTCGAGCGACATGGTCACGGCGTGCTCGCGCAGGTCCATCGCGCCGCCCACCCACGCGCCCGGCAGATCCCAGTTGTCGCCGGACGACGCCGGGGAGACCCGGCACAGCTCCGGATGGATCAGCGGGCAGTGGTAGCACTCGTGGTAGTTCTCGACGATCACCTTCCAGTTCGCCGCGACGTCGTACGAGTGCCGCGCACCGAGCACGAGCTCCGCCGGACGGTACGGCGCGATCAGCCCGTCCAGCGCGCCGACGTATCCGGCGAACGGCGGCGCCCCACCGAGCGCGTTGACGAACAGCCAACCGTGCCAGGCCGTCACCGGCAACGCGACCAGGCCGTGCTCGTCCCGGTCGAACCCGGGGACGTCCCCCATCCCGGTCGCCGTCGCGAGCGTGCCGTCCAGCCGGTACGTCCAGCCGTGGTACGGGCAGGGCACCGCACGACGGTCGGCCGTACCGCCCTCGGGCAGCAGCTCGTGTCCCCGGTGCCGGCAGACGTTGGCGAACGCCCGTACCGTGCCCGCCTCGAACGTCAGCAGCACGCCGACGTCGCCGACGGTGACCGCGCGCTGGTTGACGCCGCCGTCCCGCAGCTCCGCCTCGCGGCCCACGCACGTCCACGCGCCGGCGAACAGGTGCCGGCGCTCCCAGGCCAGCACCTGCTCCGACGTGTACGCCGCGGCGGGCAGCATCCGCGACGTGCCGAAGGGTTCGAGCGCCGCGGCGACCTCCGACGGCGCGAGGGGGGCCGCATCCATGCCGGAGACGATAATCCGGCGCTTGCCCGATAATCCGGCGCTCGCCCGCTCTCCGGTCGGCCGGGTGCTCGCCCGGCCCGGGGCCGTCAGGCCAGGGCAGCGGAAGCGAGGTCGAGCTCGCGGCCGGCGGCGACGCGGACCCACTCGCGGAGCTGGGTGCGCGTGATGACCCGGCCGTGGACGGTCACCTGCACGGCGAGTCCGTCGATCAACGCGATGATCCGCCAGGCGGCCGCGTACGGGTCCGGGCACCGGAAGTCGCCGGTCGCCGTACCGGCGGCGATGACCTCGGTCAGCGCTTCCTTCCAGCGCAGGTCGAGCCGGCGGGAAACCTTCTCCAGCTCGGCCGAGCGCAGGGACTCCGACCAGCCGTCGATCCACATCGTCCACGCCTTCGAGCGCCCGGTCGGGGTGTAGAGCCGCAGGATCCGCCGGAGTTTGACCAGCGGCGCGGCGGTGGACCGGACCACCGCGTCGAGCCGGGTGAGGTCCTGCTCCGCGGCGTACGCGAAGGCTTGGGAGAGCATGCGCTCCTTTGTGGCGAAATGGTAGAAGACGAGCGCCTGGCTGACCCCGGCCGCGTGGGCGACATCGACCGTGCGCGTGTTCGCCAACCCGCGGGCGACGATGACGTCACAGGCCGTACGCAGGAGTGCGTCCAGGCGTACCTCGCCCGACCGTCGCCTCACCCGGCCAGGCTAGCGGTCGGGTGGAAAGGTCACGTTGCGCGGCGCCGCAGAGCCGAATTGTGGCCATACGGCCGAGTGCGGGGGGTTGCCTTCCGGTGACAGCGGGGCCAACCTGTGGTGGCGGCTTGGCGGACGTGGTGGCGGAGGTATGTCTGATGCGCGGCAGCGAGCCCGCGGCGGCGGTGGGCGCCCATCGTTCGCAGGTGCGTGCCCGCAACGATGTGGCCGGGCACAGCCGGGTACGCCGTACCGGCTCGATCGGCCTGCGACTGCTGCTCCCGGTCGCCGCCGCCAGCGTCGGTCTGATCGTCGGCGGCACCTTGATGGTGGCTGCCTCGAACACCGCGGCGAAGCAGGCGCAGCGCGCGAAAGTCCTGGCGGATGCCACCACCGCGGTGGTCCGGCTGGTCGACCACATCGAGCAGGAGGTGGCCGAGACCAACGCGTTGCGGGAGCGCGGCGGCAACGCGGGCGCGCAGCTGCTCGCCGCCGAGCGGACGCGCACCGATCGCGCGCTCGCCGAGTACGTCCGGGCGAGCGAGGCCGCGGTGGTCGAGGCGCCGGACATCAGGTTCGCCGCCGGGCACGTGACCCGGCTGATGGACCCGTTCGCCAAGGCACGCGTGGCCGCCCTCGAACCGGGCGCCGGCGTGACCGGCTTCGACGACGCCTTCGAACAGATCACGCTGCACCTGCTCGACCTGGCTGCCGCGATCGCCGAGCAGGTGACCGACCAGGAGCTGGGCAACCTGGCCCGCAGCGCGGCCGGGGTCAGCGAGCTCAAGCACCTCGCCGCCGAGCAGCGGGATCTGCTGCGCGCCGCGTTCGTCGAGCGCGAGCTGCCGCAGGGGCAACTGCTGATCCTGGCCCAGGTGTACGGCGACGAGCAGGCCCGCATCTCTGAGGTCCGGCACATCATGACCGAGGCGAACCGGCGCAAGTTCACCCAGCTGTACGGGGGTCCGGACGTCGAGGGTGCCAACAAGCTGCGGGACGCCGTGCTCTCCAGCGGGGGGAGCGCCGAGTCGCTGGCGGTGGACGCGGACGCCTGGTACATCGCGCAGAGCGGTGCCATGCGCCAGCTGCGCGGCCTCGAGCTGGAGCTGGTCGAGAGGCTCGCGGCCGGGGCCCAGCGCAACGAGGCCAACGCGGAGAGCCGGGCGCTGATCACCGCCGCGATCGCTGGCGTCGTCGTGCTCGCCACCCTGGGCGGGGGCGCCTATCTGGCAGTACGCACGGCCCGCCGGCTGCGCCGCCTGCGCGGTGCGGCGCTGACCGTCGCGCGGGGCGAGCTGCCGACCGCGGTAGCCCAGGTGGCCGCCGCGGGCGACTCCGACGCGGTCCGCGACGCGATGGGCGCCTCGCACCGCCGGGTCGGCGGGATGATGGACGCGGGCCGGGACGAGGTCGCCGAGGTGTCGTCGGCGCTGGGCGTGGTACATCAGCAGGCCCTGCGGCTCGCGGCCGAGCAGGCGTTGTTGCGCATGGAGGTCTCGGCGCTGTTCGTCGCGTTGTCCCGGCGCGGTCAGACGCTCGTCCACCGGCAGCTCCAGCTCATCGACGAGTTCGAGCGCGCGGAGACCGACCCGGATACGCTGAGCCGGGTCTTCGCGCTCGACCACCTCGCCGCGCGCATGCGCCGCAACGAGGAGAACCTGCTGGTACTCGCCGGTGGGGAGCCGGGTCGCCGGTTCGACGCCCCGGTCGCGCTGACCGACGTGGTCCGTTCCGCGGCCGCCGAGATCGAGGACTACGCGCGGGTGGACGCGCTGGCCGCGGACGACCTCTGGATCGCCGCCCACGCCGTCGGGGACGTCATCCACCTGCTCGCCGAGCTGCTCGACAACGCGACCGCGTTCTCGCCGCCGGGCAGCCGGGTCCGGGTGCACGTCCAGCACGAGGTCGGCGCGGTCGTCCTCTCCGTTGTGGACAACGGGATCGGCATGTCCGACGCGCAGCTCGCCGAGAGCAACCGGCGGCTGGCCCGGCCGAGCGGACTGACCGCCACGCTGGTCGGCACGATGGGGCTGCTCGTGGTCGCCAGGCTGGCGGCCCGACGCGGTGTCCAGGTCCAGCTGCGACGTGGCGCGGGCGGCGGCGGTGTCGTCGCGGAGATCCGGCTGCCGCGGGACATCCTGGTCCCAGCGCCGGCACGCGTGCTGACCGCCGGCTCGCGTGCGGCGCCTCCACCGCTGCCGCTGCCGCTGCCCGCATCGGTCACCGCCGCGGTCGTGCCGAGCCCTCCCGCGGCACCGACCGTACCGCTACCCGCGGCGCCGACAGTCCCGGCGCCCGTCTCGCCATCACCCTCCGTCGTCGGCGTACCGGCCGGGGTGGCGGCCACCGCCAACCGGACCGCGACCGGCCTGCCCGTCCGCCGGCCTGGAACGCACGGCGTAACGACAACATCGGACACACCCGCCGGGGACAGGTTCCTGGACCCCGAGACGGTCCGCGCGCGGCTGTCGAGCCTGGCCGGCGGTATCGCCGCGGCCCGGCGGCGCGAGGCCATCCCCGGAGACGGGGGCCAGCCCGCCGGCAGAGGCACCGGGCCGTCGGACAGATCGCATCAGGAGTGAGCAGTGGATGAATCGTCCGCACACGTGAACGGTCGCTCGGGGCTGAGCTGGCTGCTGACCTCGTTCGCGCGGCGGGTGCCGTCGGTGACGTACGCCCTCGCCGTGTCCGTGGACGGGCTCACCCTGGCCGCGTCCGAGGAGCTCCCGCGGGACCGGGCCGACCAGCTCTCGGCGATCACCAGCGGGCTGGCGAGCTTGACCGTCGGTGCCGCCCGGTGCCTGGAGACCGGCCGCGTCCGGCAGGCCGTCGTCGACATGGACGGCGGTGTCCTGCTGGTGATGGCCGTCGCGGACCGGGGCCAGCTGGCGGTACTCGCCGATCCCGGCTGCGACCTGGGTCAGGTCGGGTACGAGAGCGCGCTGCTCGTGCAGAAGGTCGCGACCGCGCTGGAGCCGGCCGCACGCCTGCTCGAACAGCGATGAGCCGGGGCGTCGCCGCGCTGGCGGCGCTCGCGTTGCTCGGCGGGTGCGCCACCGAACCCGCACCGGCCAGCTACGGCAACGGCCGGCTCACGATCGCGACCGGCAACACCAGCGGCGTGTTCTACCAGGTCGGTGGCGGGTACGCCGACGTGATCAGCAACCATCTGCCCGGGTACGAGGCGAGCACCGCGCCGACCGCCGGCTCCGCGGACAACCTGCTGCGCCTCGCCAGCGGGGACGTGGACATCGCGCTGACCTTCGCGGACGTCGCCGGTGACGCGGTCCGCGGGGTGGGCGCGTTCCAGGAGAACCCACCGGCGATCCGGGGGCTGGCGCGGCTGTACGGCAACTACAGCCACCTCGTGGTACGCGTCGACGCGGGCATCACCACGATCGCCGGGCTCAAGGGCAGGCGGGTCTCGACCGCGTCCCGCAACTCCGGCGCCGAGTTCGTCGCGCTGCGCCTGCTCTCCGCGGCCGGCATCGACCCGGACAAGGACATCGTCCGGCATTCGCTGTCGCTGCCCGAGGCGACCCGGGCGATCCTCAACGGCTCGATCGACGCGCTGTTCTGGACGGCCGGCCTGCCGACCGTGGGCATCACCGAGCTGATGGACAAGGGCCGCGCCGTGGTCCGGTTCCTGCCGCTGGACGGCCTGCTGCCGGTGCTCGAACAGCGCTACCCGGAGACGTACGTGGTCGCGATGATCCCGGCCGCGACGTACGGGCTGGCCACGGATACCGGCACGATCGCTGTGGTGAGCCTGCTCGTGGTCGCCGAGTCGTTCCCCGACGATCTCGCGTACGACCTGACCAGGCTGATCTTCGAGTACCGGGACGAGCTGGGGGCGGTGCACCCGGAGTGGCTGAACGTCGACCGGTCGACGGCGGCGCATACCAACCCGGTCACGCTGCATCCCGGCGCCGCGAGATTTTATCGAGGGTCGTAGTAATGTCCGATCATGCCGGCGGAAGTAGCTGAACGGCCTGACTTAGCCGTCCAGGACGAGGAGAAGCCGGCCCGGGAGCTGACCGGCCCGATCGGCGTGGGCGTCGCCGTCGTGGCGTTCGTGATCGCCGTCTTCGTGCTGTACCAGGCGCTCCGTCCGCTCGCCGAGGGCTCGCAGTACTACCTGATCCTGTTCCTGGCCGGGGTACTGCCGCTGGTGTTCCTGTCGTACCGCTCGGGCGTTCGCCTGCCCCGGCTCTCCGCCGCTCCCGCGCACCGACCGAGCGTGCCCGACTGGGTGCTCGCCGTGGTCGCGCTCGCGGTCTGCCTCTACCCGGTGCTGCCCTGGCCGGGCGGCGGGTACGACGCGTTCCTCGACCGGCAGGGCCTCCTGTCCCCGATGGACGTCACGATGGGCGCGCTGCTGCTGGTACTCGTGGTGGAGGCCTGCCGCCGGACGACCGGCTGGGTGCTGCCCGCGGTGTGCCTGCTCTTCCTGGCCTACGGCTACTACGGCGGCTACCTCCCGCAGTCGTGGTCCATCGCGCACGCCGGGCTGGACTTCGACCAGATCGTCGACGCGCTCTACAACTCCGGCAGCGGGTTCTACGGCACGCCGCTTGACGTCGCCGGGACGTACATCGTGCTCTTCACGATCTACGGCGCGGTGCTGGACCTCTCCGGCGCCGGCCGGTTCTTCGTCGACCTGTCGATCGCCGCGTTCCGCCGCTCTCGTAGCGCCGCCGGGCGCACGGTCGTGGCGTCCGGCTTCCTCCTCGGCACGGTCTCCGGCAGCGGTACCGCCACCGCCGTCAGCATCGGGGCGGTGACCTGGCCGATCCTGCGCCGGGCCGGGTACCCGCCCGAGCACGCCGGCGGCATGCTGGCCGCGGCCGGGGTCGGCGCGATCCTCTCGCCGCCGACGCTCGGCGCGGCCGCGTTCATCGTCGCCGAGTACCTCGGCGTCTCCTACCTGACCGTGCTCGGCTGGGCGCTGGTGCCGACGCTGCTGTACTACCTCGGCATCCTGCTCGCCGTCGAGATCGACGCCCGGCGGTTCGGGGTCCGCGAGGTCGAGATCCACGCGGCCTCACCCTGGCGGCTGCTCGGCCGGTTCGGGTACCACTTCCTGTCGCTCGTCGCGATCGTCGTCCTGCTCTTCCTCGGCTGGTCCGCGACCGGGGCGGTGATCGCCGCGACCGCGCTCGCGTTCCTTCTGTCCTTTTTGGACAGGGAGCACGCGCTGACGCCGCGCCGCCTCGTCGAGGCCCTCTCGGCGGGCGTGCGCGGGGTGCTCACGGTCGCCGCGGTGTGCGCCGCAGCCGGCATCATCACCGCGACCACCACGAAGACCGGGCTCGGCGCGCAGACCGCCTCGCTGCTGGTGAACGGTGCGCGGGCGGTCGCCGACAACCCGGCCGTGGTGCTCGCGCTCACCGCCGTCCTCGCCGCCGTCGCGCTGGCCCTGCTCGGCCTCGCGGTCCCGGTCACCGCGTCGTTCATCATCGGCTGGGTGATCATCGGTCCGGCCCTGCTCAACCTGGGCGTACCGGGGCCGGCCGCGGCGATGTTCGTCTTCTACTACTCGGTGCTGTCGGAGGTCACGCCACCGACCGCGCTGGCCGCCGTCGGCGCCGCCGCGATCACCGGCGGCCGGACCATACCGACGATGTGGCAGGCGCTGAAGTACGCGCTGCCGGCGTTCCTGGCGCCGCTGGCCTTCGTGCTCACCGACCCCGGGGAGTACCTGCTCGCCCGAGGTCCGGTGCTCGGCATCGTCTGGGCCACGGCCACGGCCTTCGTGGGCATCGCCGCGCTGGCCGTCGCCGTGGGCGGCTGGGTCCTCGGCGTGGGCCCGGCCGGCACCGGCGAGCGGGTGCTCGCCGGTGGCGCCGGTCTGTTGTTGCTGTATCTGCAACCGATCTCGATCGTGGCGGGCCTGGCCCTGCTCGCGGTCGCGGTCGGTACCGCGGTGGTACGCCGCCGCGTTCGCGTTCAGGTAGGGGAGGTCATGGAATGAGAAGACTGTTGTGTGCGGCCCTGGGTGTGGCCCTTGTCCCGGCCGGGCTGTCCGGGTGCGGAGGGCGGCGGGACAACGCCGGCACCGACCAGCCCGGCACCGATGTCGGCTGCACGGTCGCCAACGACACCCGGATCAGCATCGCGACGGGGAACAACACCGGCGTGTACTTCGCGCTGGGCAACGCGTACGCCGAGCAGATCTCGCAGGCCACCGGCGGCAAGGTGAAGGCCACCGCGGCGGAGACCGGCGCGTCCGTGCAGAACATCCAGCAGCTCGTCGCCGGGCAGTACCAGGTGGCGTTCTCGCTCGCCGACAGCGCCGCCGACGCGGTGAACGGCAAGGCCACGTTCGAGGGCAAGCCGCAGCCGATCCAGGCGCTGTCGCGGATCTACACCAACTACACGCACGTGGTCGTCCGCAAGGGTGCCGGCATCACCACGATGGCCGACATGCGGGGCAAGCGGGTCTCTACCGGTTCACCCCGGTCCGGTACCGAGGTGATCGCGAACCGGCTGCTGCAGTCGGCCGGGCTCAACCCGGAGACCGACGTGCAGGCGCAGCGGCTCGATCTCACCAAGACCGTGGACGGCATGAAATCCGGCACGATCGACGCGTTGGTCTGGTCCGGTGGCCTGCCCACGCCCGGCATCACGGACCTGTTCACCACGGCCAGGGACAAGGTCGAGTTCATCGACGTGACGCCGCTGCTGAGCAAGATGAAGGAGATCAATTCAGGGTACGAGGAGGGCGCGATCCCGGCGGCCACCTACAGCACGGCGGCGGACGCGAAGACGATCGTCGTACCCAACCTGCTGCTCGTGAGGGACGACCTCGACGCGACCCTCGCCTGCGTGCTCACCAAGGCGCTGTTCGACCGCAAGGCCGAACTGGAGAAGGCGAACCAGGCCGCGAAGGGCATCACGCTGGACACCGCGCGCAAGACCGACCCGGTGCGGCTGCACCGTGGCGCGGACAAGGCGCTCACCGACCTCGGCGCCAAGTAGCCTGCCGAAGTAGCCTGCGCAGTGTGATTCGTGCACGACCCCTGGTAGCGCTGCTCGCCGCCGGCTCGCTGGCGGCGTGCGGCGCGCCGGAGCCGGCCTGGGTACCGGCACCACCGCCGTCCGTTGCCGCCCCGTCGCCGTCCGCGGTGCCGACCGGGCCGGCCGAGGTCACGCTCGCGTTCGCCGGGGACGTGCACTTCACCGGCCGTACCCTGGCGCTGCTGGACGATCCGGCGACCGCGTTCGGGCAGATCTCGTCGGTACTCTCGGCGGCCGACATCGCGATGGTCAACCTCGAGTCGGCGGTGACCACCCGGGGTACGCCGGAGCGCAAGACGTTCCGCTTCCGGGCGCCGGCCTCGGCGTACACGGCCCTGCGCGCGGCCGGGGTCGACGTGGCCTCGATCGCGAACAACCACACGCTGGACTACGGCCGGGTCGGGCTCGCCGACACCGTGGCCGGCGCGGTCGCCGCTGGGGTTCCGGTGGTCGGGGCCGGCGCCAACGCCGCCGCCGCCTACGCTCCCTGGATCACCACGGTACGGGGTACCCGGGTGGCCATTCTGGGGTTCAGCCAGGTGGCCGAGTTGTGGCAGTCCTGGCGCGCGACGGACGCCCAGGCGGGCATCGCGGTGACCCGGGACCTGTCGCGCGCGGTCGCGGCCGTGCGCGCGGTCAGACAGGACGCCGATGTCGTCGTCGTGTACGTGCACTGGGGCGTGGAGGGACAGTCGTGCCCGTCCACCGAGATGCGCACCTTCGCCTCGGAGATGGCGAAGGCCGGGGCCGATGTGGTCGTCGGCACGCACGCGCACCTGCTGCTGGGCGACGGCTGGCTGGGCCAGACGTACGTGCAGTACGGGCTCGGCAACTTCCTCTGGTGGCGCAACGACGCGTTCAGCAACGACACCGGGGTACTGCGGGTGACCCTGCGTGGCTCTTCCGTGGTGCGGACCGAACTCGTGCCCGCGGTGATCTCGCGCCGGACCGGGCAGCCGGCGGTCGCGACCGGGTCGGAGGCGGAACGGATCGCCAGAAAATATGGCAACCTACGCCGGTGCACGAAGCTGGCCGACACGCCGGCCGGCTGAGCACGTAACCTCTCTCCGGTGACACGCGTCCTGGCCGCCACGTTGGTGGCCGCTGTGCTGGGTCTCGCCGGGTGCGGCCCGGCCGGGCCGGCACCGAGGTGGCGCCCGGCGGCCGCGCCGTCCGCGGCACCGTCGTCCCTGCCCCCGTCCACCACCCCGCCGGGCGACCTGCGGCTGGTGTTCGCCGGGGACGTGCACTTCACCGGCCGTACCCTCGGTCTGCTCCGGAACCCGCCGACCGCGTTCGGGTCGATCGCGCCGGTGCTGCGCGACGCCGACCTGACGCTGGTGAACCTGGAGTCGGCGGTGACTGCGCGCGGGACACCGGAGCCGAAGACGTACCACTTCCGGGCGCCGACGTCGGCGTACCCGGCTTTGCGGGCGGCCGGGATCGACGCGGCGTCGATCGCGAACAACCACGCGCTCGACTACGGCCGGGTCGGGCTGCTCGACACGCTGGACTCGGCACGGTCGGCGGGGTTCCCGGTATTCGGCGCCGGTCGTACCGTCGACGAGGCGTACGCGCCGTGGACGACGACAATCGGCGGGGTACGCGTCGCCGTGTTCGGCCTGTCACAGGTGCGCGAGCTGTCCGGGCCCTGGTCGGCGACCGCCAGCCGCCCCGGCATCGCGATGGCGTTCGATGTGACGCGGGCGACCGCGGCGGTCCGCGCCGCCCGTGCTGCCGCGGACCTGGTGATCGTGTTCATGCACTGGGGCGTCGAGGGCAGTTCGTGCCCGAGCGGGGAGATGAAGACCTTCGCGTCCCGGATGTCCACCGCCGGGGCGGACATCGTGCTCGGGACGCACGCGCACACGCTGCTGGCCGATGGTTGGCTCGGTCGGACGTACGTGCACTACGGTCTGGGCAACTTCCTCTGGTACGGCGCCTCGCACAGCACGGACTCGGGCGTGCTCCGCCTGACCGTACGGGGCCGGGACGTGATCAAGAACGAGTTCCTGCCGGCGACGGTCTCGTCGACCGGACAGCCGGTCCTGGTCTCCGGCGCGGCCGAGAAGAAGATCAGGGACAAGCTGGCTTCGGTACGGCGGTGTACGGGGTTGTCGGGCTCGCGAAGCTGATCTCTCGCTTGTCGCTTGTGGCTTGTGGCTTGTCGCATGTCGCCTGGTCGCTCTGGCGGGCGACGCGCCGGTGGGGGGTCGGTTTGGCAGGCGGAGTCGGACTGGGCTAAAGTTCACATCCGGCGCCGGACGTTGGTCGGTGGCGGCGCGCGGACGTAGCGCAGTTGGTAGCGCATCACCTTGCCAAGGTGAGGGTCGCGGGTTCGAGTCCCGTCGTCCGCTCGGAGCGGCGGCGGCGTCGCGCCGCGGAGCCGGCCCCGTCGCACGGGACTGTCGGCGGGTTGGCCGAGTGGCTTAGGCAAGGGCCTGCAAAGCCCTGTACGCGGGTTCGATTCCCGCACCCGCCTCGCACCAGGCAAGGGCGATTAGCTCAGTGGGAGAGCGCTTCCTTGACACGGAAGAGGTCACTAGTTCAATCCTAGTATCGCCCACCAAAACACCCTTAGTTGAACCACTGCCCACAGCAGCGGCAGCCAGGAGGTCTGAGTCAGACCACCAGCTCAGCCCAGCCTCTCCATCCACGGGGAGGCTGGTGTCGTTCAGGAGGGCGTACAGCCTGGCCAGTTCGTCCTGACCACCGTCCTCGGAGCCCTGTGGGCTCCAGCTCTCCTCCGGTGACCACGTGCTCCTCTCGCCGTGGTCGAGGTGGGTCAGCAGCTCCTCGGGCGCGTACGTTGCGCTCAGACCGCCACAGCGCCGGTAGAAGGTCCTGGCCTTGGCCTCCGCCTCGATGACCGGCTTGGCCGTCTCCGTCATCATGTCCGGTAATCTCCCCGTCCTCCACGAACAGCTTCTCGAAGATGACCTTGTTCATGGCCTTCTTGAGCGAGGTACCGCACTGGATATAGAAGGCTTGGGGATCTTGGAGCAGCTTCATGGCGGCCAGGAAGAACTGCCGACCGTGGTCGAGCTTGGAGCTGGTGTCCTTGAGCTGGCTCTGGATCTCAGTGCGTTGCTGCTCGATGTCACTTAGCTCGGCCTGGATCTTGGCTTCAGGCCAGCCGGGCTTGCCGACCAGACGGACGAGAGTGGTCTCGCGCGCGTCCAGCTCCTCCAGACGGACGCTCAGGTGTTTGCGCAGGGCATCGAGGCTGCCCAGTTCGGTGAGCAGGATGTCTTCCATGCCGGCCCGAACACGGGTGCAGAACTCGGCGCTGAGGCGGACCGTGGCGTAGTGGCGGGCGACTGCGGCTTCCAGGGTGGCGACGGGTATGAATTTCTGGTCGCAGGCGTGGTCCTGCCGGCCTTTGCAGAAGTAGTAGAAGTAGGTGCCACCGTTGCCTTTGCCGCGCATGACCACGAATCGGCGGCCACAGGCGCCGCACCACAGCAGGCCCTTGAGGTAGTGATTGTGACGGCGTTCGCGGGTGCCGCCTCCGCCATGGAGAACCAGCACGCGCTGTACTCGGTCGAACAGTTCCTCGGAGATGAGCGGCTGGTGGCGGCCCTTGATCGTGACAGTTCAGGTTGGGGTTGATCGGTCGGCGAGTCGGGCGTGACTTTGTCTGTCTGGTGTGGACGATCGTCGGGTGTCCGGGTTGGAGCAGGCGTCGCGCGAGGAGTTGCTCGCGGTGGTCGCCGCTCGGGCCTGGTTGATTGAGGAGCAGGCGGCTGCGCTTGCGCAGCAGGCGGCGCGGATCGCTGAGTTGGAGCGCAGGCTGGGGCGCAACTCGCGGAACTCGTCGGTGCCGCCGTCGCAGGAGGGGTTGGACAAGCCGCCGCCGCGTTCGATGCGGGGCAGGAGCGGCCGTAAGGCTGGTAAGCAGCCCGGCGCCCCCGGTGCCGGGTTGGCGCAGGTGGCGGTCCCGGATCGGGAGGTCCCGCACTTCCCGTCCTGCTGTGGGCGTTGTGCGTTGCCGCTGGGTCGCGACGTGGTGGCCGGTGATGTGGTTCGCCGGCAGGTGTTCGACGTTCCCGAGGCGGGTGTCGAGGTTACCGAGCATCAACTGTTTGCTGTTGGCTGCGGCGGCTGCGGTGCGGTGACCCGCGCGTCGGCTCCCTTGCCCTGAGCCGCGAAAGCCTGCTCGCGGCAGCGGCAATCGAGGTAGACACGCTGCGCGAACCTCTTAGCGATCCGGGCCGACGGTGACGGCGGCCGGAGCCGGTGCCCGGCGCAGGTATTCACGCACAACACCAGCGTGAGCACCCGAGGCGGCCGGGTCGGGTCCATACGGGTCGTACGGGCATGCGATGGCCGGCGGCTCGTGTTCGGCGGCGAACCGGGCACCGCGCGTCGCCCGCAGGCGCTCCGTTGCACGCGGTCAGCCTGTCGTAGTTCTATGTACGAGTCCTGTCGAGTTGGTGCGCCGGCCAGCAAATTGGGCCAACAAAAGGGGCGAATGCGAACCCCGCGAGCGGAGCTGGTCGCGAGTTCCGCTCGCCGTTATGTGGTGCGGCTGTTAGGCCGCCGGGGCACCGATCGTGTACCCGTTGATCCGACTCTTCACCGGCTGGTCTCCGTACTCCGCGGGAAGCTCGACACCCAACTCCGCGGCTCGGCGGCGTAGCGCTCCGGACGTGGCCGCGTTGCGGATGTTGCGTAGTTGCTTGGCGCTGAGGGCGTACACGGCGCGGGCTCGGGCGTCGTCGTTGAGCGGGCCGACGGCGGTGTCGCCGTCGCCGCACATCTTGATCCAGGTCCGCGCCCATTGCATGAGAGTCGTCGCGGTGGCCGGCGCCCGGACATCGGTGGCGTTCGTTTCCGGTGGCGCAGTCGTTGACGGATCCGGCCTGACCGCCAGCCGCGCGGGCGGCTGGGTCGGCCTCGCGGTTCCTGGAGCCAATGTGGCTGCCGGTGGCACCACCGAGGCGACGGGTCGGGGTTCGGGCTCGTTGCGGCGACCGTTCGACGCCGGGCTTGACAGGGTGGCGCTCTGCACCGGCTCGCGGCGTCCGGCCTGGCTGGCGGCGAGTTCGGCCTCACGGCGCGCCGCGGCGATCGTCTGCCGGTGGCGCTCGGCGATTGAAGCCTGGCGGGCTTGGCGTTTGAGGGCGCGGACCCGGTCCAGGTTGGCCAGGGCGTTGCGCCGGGTGGCTGGGGTGTCGTCGGCCGGGGGGTGGTTCTGCCACGCGACGGCGGCGCAGAACGTGTTGGTGGGCCAGGTGATCCAGCGCAGCCCGAAGGCCGGGTTCTTGCGCGGGATCTCGCCGGTGCCGTCTTCGAACTGGTCGAGGAACTCGTGGAACATCACCATCCCGAACAGCGACAGCAGCGCCAGGTAGCCGCCGGCGATCAGGTTGTGGCCGCTGTCGGTGTACTCGTAGGCGAAGTTGACGGTGGCGGATGCCAGCGCGGCGCCCCCAGACGACCCGCCGGCAGCGGTCGGGGGCCTTCTTCTTGCGTACGGCCTGGAAGGCCAGGAAGGCGAAGGTGACGCTGACCCCGTCCAGGGTGCCGGGGACCAGGTACTCCCAGCCGTCGCGCCAGCCGACCATGTCGCGGCCGAAGGCGACCAGGCCGTGGAACGATCCGGCCATCACCATCGTCCAGAACAGTCCGGCGGGGATCATCGCGGCGACCGTCAGCGTCGTGTCCTTGGTCCGGGCCCGGCCGGTGACTGGCTGCGGGTCGGTGGTCCGTTGGCCGGCGCGGCGCATCCGCCGCCGCGCCGTCGACCACGTCGCCGCCGTCAGGACCGTGTTGGCCACGGCCAGCCCCACCCACACCCCGGTCGGGATCTTCTCGGCGAGACCAACGAGCTGCTCCCATCTGCTCATCAGGCGTCCCTCGTCTCGTCCTGGTCGGTGTAGAGGTCGGCCAGCACGATGACGTCGACAAGACCGTCGTACCGGGCGGCGACCGCCCGCAGGTAGGTCACACCGCCGAAGCGGGTCAGTTCGGGCTTGGGCGTGGCGCCGACCGCCGTACACCACGCCTGGAACTGGTGGCGCCGGTCGGCGCCGGTGCGGCCGTAGCAGCGGCCAGCCAGGTTCGCCCCGACATCGCCCACCGTCCAGGCGATCCGCGGCAGTCCGTCCCGCAGCGCCAGAGCCAGCAGATCAGCCAGGACGCGGGCGGCGCGGACCTGCCAGCCCAGCCGCTCCCGGCTTGTCCGGTCATCCGCCGAGGGCGTTGTCGGTGCATCGGACGACGGGTCGGTGTGGTAACGCGCGACCGGCAGGCTGCCCGCGCGGACATCCGTGGCGTTACCAGTGTCGTGCGATGCAGCAGGAGTCCGGGAGGCGGGCGATGGCCGCCTCGGGGAACGGGTTCTGGTCCTGTCGTACATGGGTGAACCTCCACTGTGGAGGCCCCGACCGGCGCTAGGGATTTGCTAGGGAACCGCGCCGTACCGGTCCGGGCTGACCCGTTCGCAGCCGGACGACGATCAACGAAACCGCACGTCACCGGCGCAACCGGGACCGGCCCGGACCAGGCCAACCGAGCGGCGGAACGCTACGGATCAGAAGGTTAGGGGTTCGAGTCCCTTCGGGCGCGCAACATCAAAAGGCACCTGGCCTGCGTAAACGCGGGCCAGGCGCCTTTCAAGATTCGTCTATAGCGGACTCCAGGTGCTCCTAGGGTGCTCGTCTGTTTCGAAATTGTCTGTGCTGGGGCTCGCGGTGGCGTGCTGCTACGGGCCGACCCATCCTGATCTTGGCCGGCCTGGTCGCGGGGTGTCCCACGCCGACCTGCACGGGGCTCCGCCGGGTCGACAGCGGACCCGATGCCGAACGGAGCGATCTTCATGGCCCCGTGCCAACCCTCGCATTGGAACGGAGCGCGGACCGGCCGGGATGGCGGTCGCCATCGGCCAACCGCCAGTCCGGTGCCGCGCCGGTGGCAAGCGGAGCGTCGCCCGCGGAGTCCAGCGCCACCAACACGGCGATTTCTTCGGGCTTGACCTACGGGCCGAGCGGATGGGCGCACGCGGAGGGGATGATCCGGAACGAAGCCCAGGTCAGGGACCAGTTGCCTGACACACGGATTCCTAACCTCCTGGATCCCTTATGTGGCAAGGGAATTCGGCCCTTGGCACGGCGTACCAGCGGTTCCCAACGGTGCCCGCGTGGTCCCAACCGTTCCCAACCGGCAGGGTGTGCGCGGGTGAGCACACCGGGATCCCACCGGTGGCCGTGTTGATGCTGGTGTACCAACTGCTCCCAGCGGGACCAGCCGTGCCCAGCGCAATTGCTCCCACATGGAGCACACGCAAGATCCGTGGGCCGGTTCGGCGCCGTGCGTAGGAGCCTGCACCAGCCGGCCGGACCTCACATGGACTCCATAATGGACTGTCGTGGTGACCGCGACTGTCAGCTACGCACCGGCCGGCGGATACTCGGCGCGCCGAAGGCCGCGGCGTAGGTCCTGGTGCGGGTTACCGAATTTGCCGAGGAAGGGCCAATTACGATGCGTCACGGCCTTGCCGCCGGAGTCCTTGATCGACTCACTGATAGCCGATGCCAGTGCATCCGATCTTGGTCTTCCTGTGCTGTCTGGGATGAAAGTGACACGTTCGGCATAGGGTCGCCGCCATTCACTACCACTGGCGATCAACCGCGCAAACGCGGATCGTCGTGGCCGGCGCGGGGCGTGGACGAGTCGGTAGATTCACCGTAGAACGCTTTCCGATCTTGCCTCATCGCCGATACGGCTGATTCCCGGTCTGTCATTGGTTTGGGTCATGGTGCTGTCTGGTCGGTGGGCGGTTCGAGTTCGGCGAGCTTGGCGTGGATCTGGGCGGCGTCGGAGTGGTCGAGGTCGTTGAGGATGGTCAGGGCATGTTGCCAGGCGTTGCGGGCGGCCTGGGGGTTGCCGGCGGCGTGGTGGGTGTCGCCGAGGCGGGTGAGGGCGGTGGCCTCGTCGTAGCGGTCGCCGAGATCCCGGTACAGGGTGAGGGCGTGCTGGTAGCAGGTGATCGCCTGGGTGTGCTGGCCGAGGTGGTGGTGGGCGTGGCCGAGGCTGTCCCAGGTGTGGGCCTGCCCGTCACGGTCGCCAAGCTGCTGGTACACGGTGAGGGCCTGCTCGCAGTGGGTGAGGGCCTGTTGGTGATCTGCGAGCAGGGTGTGACACCAGCCGACCGCGTTGAGGGCGTCGGCCTGCCCACGCTCGTGGTCGGCGGCCTGGTACAGGTGCAGGGCCTGCCGGGCGTGGTGCAGGGCCTGCGCGGGCTGGCCCCGCCGCTCCCGCAGGAAGGCCAGGTTGAGGTGGGTGCGGGCTTGCTGGGTCTGATCGCCGGTACCGGCGATCAGACCCAGGGCGTGGCCCAGCTGGGCGTGCGCCTCGTCGAGGCGACCCAGCCGGGTGTAGGCGGCGGCGAGGAAACGGTGGGTGCGGGCCTGGGTGGTGGGGTCGGCCAGCCGCTGCGCGGCGGCCACCGCCGCCTGCGCGACGGCCAACCAGTCGTGCCAGTGCCCCCGCCGGTCCAGGAAGGTCTGCAGGGTCCAGGCCAGCTGCCACGTGTGGGTGTCGAAGCCGGTGGCCGCGGCGTGCGCGACCGCGGCTAGCAGCACCGGCCGCTGCGCAGTAAACCAATCCAGCGCCTGAGCAGGGTCGCTGAGCTGCTCCGGGGTGACCCCGGCCCGGGGCGGGACGAGCGGCACCGGGTCGCCGGCCGGGTACAACAACCGGGCGGCGGGGTAGGCGGTGTGCAGGTAGTGGTCGAGGATCCGGCCGGTCGCGGCGTGGCGCTGCTGGTCGGTGTCGATGCGGTCGGCGAGCTGGGTGGCGTAGCCACGGAGCAGGTCATGGAAGGTGTAGCCGCCGGCGGTGGATTCGGCGAGCAGGCTGGCCCGCGCCAGCTCGACCAGTAGTGGCCGCACCTCGTCGGGTGCCATGCCGGTGAGGCTGGCCGCGGCCGGAACGGCGATATCCGGGCCAGGGTGCAGGCCCAACAGGCGGAACAACCGGGAAGCCGGCGGAGTCAGCGCCCGGTAGGACCAGGAGAACACCACCCGCACATCGGTGTGCGGGTCATCACCGGTGAGCATCTGCCACCGCTGTCGGGCATCGGCCAGCTCCCCGGCCAACACCTGGAGCGCCACCCGGGGTCGGGCGATGGCGCGGGCGGCGACCAGCGCCAACGCCAGGGGCAGCCGGGCGCAACGGGCGATGATCTCCTCGACCGCGCCCGGCTCGGCCGCGACCCGGCCGGTGCCGAGGCGTCGGGCCAGCAGCTGCCGGGCCTCGGCCTCCGACAGCAGGTCCAGGTCGATGGGGTGGGCGCCGTCGGCCGCGACCAGGCCGGACAGTTGGTTGCGGCTGGTCACCACCACCATGCAGGTCGGGTCGCCAGGCAGCAGCGGGCGGACCTGGGCGGAGTCGCGGGCGTTGTCCACCACGACCAGCATCCGCCGCCCCGCCAAGACGCTGCGGTACAACGCCGCCTGCGCGTCCAGGTCGGCCGGGACCTTCTCCGGCGGTACGTCGAGGGCGTCGAGGACGCGGCGTATCGCCTCGGCCGGGGCGACCACCTGCCCGCCCGGGCCGAACCCGCGCAGGTCCACATACAGCTGCCCGTCCGGGAACCGGTCGGCCACCCGGTGCGCCCAGTACACCGCCAGGGCGGTCTTGCCCACCCCGGCGGTGCCGCCGATCGCGGAGATCACCACGGTGCCGCCGGTCTCGGCGCGCCCGCTCAACGTGGCCGGCTCACCGATACGACCAGCGCAATGCGCCGCCGCCCGGGGCGGCTGCCGCGGCGTCACGATGGCGTCGACCGACGGCTGATCCACCAGCCGGGTCAACGCCGCCAGCTCGGCCACCCGGCCGACAAAGTACGCCGGCGCGGCCGGCAGCTGCTGCGGAACGCCGGTACCGGGCCGCGCGGCGTCCGGCCGGACGAGTGGGCGGCCTGGACGGCGCAGTTCCTCGATGCGGTCCCGGGCGGTGGCCAGCGCGCCCTGTTCGGCCGGGGTGACGCCGAGCAGACACACCAACGTGTCAAGCCGCTCGGGCGGCGGCAGCGTCCGGCCGGTCAGGTACTCCGCGATCGCGGTGTGCGACCAACCGGTGCGCACGGCCAGGCCGCGATAGCTCAGCTTGCCGTTCGGGCGGCGACGGGCGTGCCGGTAGCGGAGCGCACGGAGCACCTCGGCCAGGTCATCCACCGTCCGGGCTTGCGCGGCACGCATCTCGATCGAATCGGTCACCTGCACTTCCTCCGAAACGGGGCGCCTCGTCACCTAGGCGCAGAGTAGCCACCCACCATTCGTGATCGACAGATGTCGACGTCCTGGATGATCGTCGTCGCCGTGGTAAATGCGTTCGGCAGTGTACGCCGACGTACGGAACCGCACTGTCGACGACGAATACGCCTCTAGCCTCCGAGTACCAGCTGGCGCACCAGCCTCGCGCAGTTGTCCGGTTCTGTGTTGCGCAGCTCGCGTAATTCACGTACTGAGAGGAGCGATGATCTATGCAACGAAAATGGTCCGCCCGGGGCCGCAGCTTGACGGTGATCGCGGCATCGGCCGCACTGGCTGTGCTGGCCGTCGGCGCACCACCCGCCACGGCCGCACCCCCGACCGACACGACAACCAACGTGGTCCTCGCCACCACCGACGAGATCCGGGCGATGGCGGCGGCCGACGGCAACGAGGTCGTCACGTTCTCGGCGAAGCCGTCCGGCCGGGCCGGCGCGCAGTACACCATCACCTGCTACCCGCGGTTCACGATGCCGTACGGCCCCGACACCGCGGGCTCGTCCGTCACCGTCGACTCGTTCGTCTACTGCGACGACTGGGTGCATTCGATCAGCCTGCGGCCGCAGATCTACCGCAGCAACAGCCTCGTCGCCAGCGCGCTGTACACGGTTGCCTACGTCAACTTCGTCGCCGGCAGCGTGTCCACGCCCTGCCTACCCGGCAGCTACTTCAGCGCGATCACCGCGGTCATGGCCCGGTACGACGCGTACCCGCCGGTGCTCCAGGTGTCCCTGCGGCTCCCGGACACCAGCTTCACCTGCGCGGGCGCGCCGCCTCCGCCGCCACCCGCGGGGGTGACCGTCACCAACCCGGGCAACCAGTTCAACTACGTCTGGGACAGCGTCTCGCTTCAGATGCACGCCTCCGGCGGCACCGGGACGTATGCCTGGTCGGCGACCGGCCTGCCCACCGGGCTGGTACTCAACTCGTCGACCGGCCTGATCACCGGCAACGTCCGCACTGTCGGGACATACACCACCACGCTCACGGCTACCTCCGGCGGCCAGACGGGGAGTACCAGCTTCACCTGGTACGTGCAATCCGAGCCCTGCCCACACTGCTAGGCTAGGCCGTGCTTCAGAAGTGGCTGCGATGACCTGACAGCTGTGGGCGTGTCGGTGATCGATAAATGACGAGGTCTCCGGTAGATGGTTCTTCGACCAAGAAGACCAACACCCCGGAGACCTCGTGTACACCGTACCGGTGGCCGCGCGAGCGGACCTGACCGACGCGCAGTGGGCGCTACAGGAACCGTTGCTGCCCAAGGGGAAGAAGCCGGGCCGCCCGCCGAAGTGGACCAGACGGCAGCTGATTAACGGTATCCGGTGGCGGGCGTGGGTGGGCCCGCCATGGCGGGACGTCGCGCAGGAACCACAGCACCGCGCCAAGCCCCCGCCGAGTCATTGCCTCACTACGGCAGCGCCTGCGCCTAGAGGCGAGGAACACCTCAACAGCCTGCGGCGTCAACTCGGCCGCCGTGCGTTCTTTAACCTGTGCGCTGCTTGTGGGCGGTGATACTCAGGTTTCGTTTGACTGTCTTGCCGACGTCGTAGCGGGGTGCGGTCGGCGGTTGCGGGAGCCGGGTACCCGTCCGCGACCGGGTTTGGCGGGTTTCGGTGCGCTGGCCGGGCAGGTGGTCATCGGGCGGATGTTCCGGAACCCGCGGCGGACCCGTGCCGGGGTGAACCGGGAGCTGGCGCCCGGGGTGGCGGGCTTCTCCCATGGGCGGCGCAGGTCCTCGGCGAGATGTCGGGCGAGGCGTAGCTGGGCATGGGCGGCGAGCATTAGCCAGGTCCAGCGGTCGGCGGCCTCGGGGTCACGGATCTTCGGGGTGGTCCAGCCGAGGGCCTGTTCGAACAGCCGGAAGGTGTGTTCCAGGTCCAATCGCACCGCCGTGCAGCAGCAGTTGAACAAGGCCCACAACAGGGTCCGCGCCATCGGCGAACGCGGCAACTCG
>Ga0209382_10002591_pt1 | contig 25987 bp, 27 predicted proteins | sample SoiMetdeltSBSDD5_FD_187599 | JGI IMG/M metagenome (GOLD analysis project Ga0209382, IMG submission 187599) | Bulk soil microbial communities from a Populus tree surrounding site in Tennessee, USA - Soil MetaG P. deltoides SBSDD5 (SPAdes) (version 2) | ecosystem: Environmental > Terrestrial >... | reverse complement strand
GGCGGGCTGACCGCGCAGTGAAAAGCGGTTTGTCACTAGCCAACGCTGCCATCAGTGGCGCGCCGCAGCACGCTGCCTGGCGTTGCGCCAGTGTGGGTGGCGTCCTCGACGACGACGGTGCCGTTGACGATGACGGTCGTCCGCGCGCCGCTCGGGTAGCGATGCGGGTTGGCGTAAGTCGCCTCGTCCTGAAAATCGTTTGGATCGAAAATGGCAATGTCGGCGCGGTAGCCGACCTTCAACAGGCCGCGGTCGCGCAACTTGAGTGCCTTCGCCGGGCCGCCGGTCATCTTGTAGATCGCCCGCTCGAGCGGGATCAGCCGCTCGTCATGGACGTAGCGCGCGATGATTTTCGGAAAGGTGCCGTAAAACCGCGGATGCGGTAGTCCCTGGCTGACGATCCCATAGGTGGCTACACAATTGCCGTCCGAGCCGACGAGCGCTGTTGGCGAACGCACGATCGTTCTGATGTCGTCTTCAGAGATCGACGTGATGAGAACGCGGGTGGCGCCATTATCAGCGATCAGGTGGTCGCAGAGTTGGTCGACCGGTTCGCAACTCTGCGCCCTGGCGAGTGCCGCCACGGTCTGGCCCGCCGTTTCTGGACGGCGGGGCGATATGGAGATCCGCACGGCCTCCCAGGAAGGAATCCGGCCCCAGTTGTTGAGGCCGTGGTCTGCAAGTTCTCGCCTAATGCGCGCGCGGGTTTCCGGCAGCCGCAGCCGGGCGAGCATCGCTTCATTGCCACCAATCTGCACCCACGGCGGCAGCAGGTTCTTCAGGGGATTGGCGCCGGCGGCATAAGGGTAGGCATCGCAGTCGATGTCGCATCCTTCGCTTCGTGCCGCGGCGATCTTATCGAGGACCTGTTCCGCCTTACCCCAATTGTCGACCCCGGAGCACTTGAGATGCACGATCTGAACATGGATGTTGGAGGCGCGGGCGATATCGATCGCCTCGTCAACGGCTTCCATGACCTTGTTGGCTTCATCGCGGATGTGGGTGAAATACGCTGCGTTGTGACGTTTCAATATCGCGCAAAGAGCCATCATTTCGTCCGGCTTGGCAAAGCTGCCTGGCGGTGTGAATAGGCCCGACGACATGCCGAGTGCCCCCGCTCCAAGTGCGTCCTCGAGCAGCGCGGTCATCTGCTCCAACTCGCTCTTGGTCGGCGCTCGATCCTCGAGGCCCATCACCATGAGCCGGAGCGTGTTGTGCCCGACCAGCATGCCGGCATTGACGGCAACTGCCGGGAACGTATCGAGGTATTCCGGAAAGCTCATGTCCCGGAACGGCAGCCACGGTGCGCCGCCGCTCAGGTAGTCGGCGAGGAACTGCGTCTTGCCCGGCAGGACCGGCGCCACCGAGAACCCGCAATGGCCGATGATCTCGGTGGTGACCCCCTGCCGCACCTTGCTCTCGGCCTTCGGGTTGATCGGCAGGACGAAGTCGGAATGCGTCTTGATGTCGATGAAGCCCGGCGTGACGGCGAGCCCCTCGGCATCAATGACTTTGCTCGCCACTCCAGGCAGGCAAGGCCCAATGGCGGCAATGCGGCCTGCCGCGAGAGCAATATCAGCGACGGTACCCTGGCTGCCGCTGCCGTCGATGAGAAGACCGCGGTGGATCACGATATCCCAAGTCATGGCGGTCTCCGTCGCTGCCACGCTGCGCGGTTGTGCGGATGCGCAGATGCCGACCGCTCAGGCGCGGTAGAACGGCTTGTCGCCGCAGATTGTCACGCGGTGGCCATAGCGCTTGTTGGGATAGTAATCCCACAGCGCATGGTGCTGGACGCACCGGTTGTCCCAGAAGGCGATGGAATTCGCCTGCCATTTGAAGCGGCAGGACAGCTCCGGCGTCTCGATGTGCTGATACAGCATCTCCAGTATCGCGGCGCTTTCGTTGCGCTTCAGGCCCACGATGCGGGTGGTGAAGCCGCGGTTGACGTAGAGCGCCTGGCGGCCAGTCACCGGATGGGTGCGCACGATCGGCTGCTCCGCCTTGGGGAACACCTTGCCCTCGTCGTTCACCCCGTAGCGGCCGCGGTAGACATGCTCGCCTTCGTGCATCGCGGTCATACCGGCGAGCATCTTTTTGATCGGCTCGCTCAAAGTGTCGTAGGCGCGGTACATGTTGGCGAACATCGTGTCGCCACCGCCATCCGGGGGCACTACGTGCAGATGCAGGATCGACCCCATCGGCGGCTCGATGTCGCACGAAACGTCGGAGTGCCAGACCTCGCCAGCGACGCGCTTCGACGTTTCGTCGGCCTTGATCAGCAAGATTTCGGGATGCCCCTCGATTGGGCTCCGGCTGGCTGGATGGATGTGCAGCTTGCCGAACTTGCGGCCGAAGTCGGCATGCTGGTCGACGCTGAGCTTCTGGTCGCGAAAGAAAATCACCAGGTTGTCCATCAGCGCGTCGTGGATCTCCTGGAATTGCTGGTTGCCCAGAGGCTTGGTCAGGTCGACACCGTGGACCTCGGCGCCGATCACTGGCGTCACCTTGCGCACCTCGATGGTTTGGTAGCCCATGGCGTCATCCCTACCGTTGCGATGGCTTCTGGCCAGCCTTGCTGCGGAGCCAGTATTGCGCAGGGGGCATGCCCTAGCAACGCGTGCGCGTTGCATGTTGAAGTGGAAGCTCGGAACAGCAGGGAATGTCGGCCAACTTGAGCGGCCGGACGGTCATCGCTCTTGAGTGCCACGGTCACGATGTCGGCGAGAGGAAGATATTGCCCTGTCGATTGAGGCACGTCACCATTTGCTGCAATCGCGAGCTAATCACCACACTGGGAAATGAAATGACAGAAGCACAAGTGAATTGTTAGCGTCAGGTGCTGGGATGCTTTGGCACAGGAGAGAAAATGATCAAGCGTTTGCTGCCCTGGGATGGTCTTGGTCACGAGGTCGTGGCGCACGGTGGCGTGCTCTACATCGGCGGTATCATTGCGGAGGACACGACCCTCGACATGGCCGGCCAAGCCGACGACGTGCTGCGCCAGCTCTCCAAAGTGCTGACGGCAGGCGGCTCGAGCATCGCGCGCGTGCTGCAGGTGACGATCTACCTAACGAACCTTGCCGAGAAGCCAGACTTCAACCGTGTCTGGCAGGCGCATTTCAAAGAGATCAACTTGCCTGCGCGCGCCGCCATCGGCGTCGCGGACCTCGGGCCGGGCGTGAAGCTCGAACTCGTCGCGACGGCGGCGGTTGGTGAGTAGACCGACGACGGTTCACGCTCGAGGGTTGAGCCTTGCCGCTGCGCCGATTTGCCAAGATCGCGATTGCGCTTGCTCTGGTCGTGTCCGGCTTTGGCGCGGTCAGCGCTGCGTTCTTGAATCTCTGGCCATCGTTTGGCGGTCGCGTCGAGGGAGAGAGAAAAACCCGGGCGCAGGCGTCACCACAGTTCCGAGATGGTCGGTTCGAAAACGTGGTACCGAAGACAGCGCGAACCACCGCCCAATCCTTGGACTACCTCAAACGGCAAGTCATGGGCGATGAGGTGCGGACACCGCCGCCGCCCTGTCCTTCGCTCATTCGCCTCGATCCAACGGACTTCAAGAAGCCACCAGTGCCGGGGTTGCGGGCAATCTGGTTCGGGCATGCCAGCGTCTATCTTGAAATCGACGGCGCCCGCATCATGGTCGATCCGATGCTGTCGGAGTACGCATCACCGCTTCAAGGTGTCGGGCCGAAGCGCTTTCATCCTCCGCCGCTGGCGCTGCACTTGCTCCCGAAGATGGACGCCGTTGTCATCTCGCATGATCACTATGATCACTTCGACATGGAAACGATCAAGCATCTTGCGCAAGTAGGGTCGCATTTCGTCGTGCCGCTCGGGATTGGCGCGCATTTGGAGAGATGGGGCGTACCTGGGTCGCAATTCACGGAACTGGACTGGTGGCAGTCAAGCGAACTGCAGGGGCTGAAGATCACCAGCACTCCGGTCCGCCACTATTCCGGCCGCGGCCTGCGCGACGGCAACGCCACGCTCTGGTCATCCTGGTCAATCGCCGGTCCCGTGCACCGGGTATATTTCAGCGGGGACACTGGTTTTGGTCCGCATTTTCGAGAAATCGGCGATCGTCTGGGGCCGTTCGATCTGAGCCTGCTGAAGATCGGCGCCTACGGTCCCGGGCAAAATTGGTTGGATATCCACATGGAGCCAGAACAAACAGTCGAGGCCCACCTCGCGCTGAAGGCGCGACGCATGCTGCCAGTGCACTGGGGCACGTTCAACTTGGCATTTCATGCCTGGGACGAACCAATCAAGCGCGCAGTTGCTGCCGGACGCGAGCGCGGCATTGACGTCGTTACACCGCGCCTCGGCGAAGTTCTGACAATGAGTGCGCCGTTCGATTCTACCAACTGGTGGGAAACGTGCGGCTAGCAAGCATGGGCCCCTTCCGCCACTGGTGGGGTCCCTGATGAACCGACAGCCCGCCCCGCAGGGAGAGTTTTCAGATGGTCGACAGGCCCGTCACGGCAACAGGGCTATGGGACGGTCGGCAGCACGCTTCACGAACGATAGGCGGCATGGGAGTATCGAGCCGCAATTGAGGTTCAAGCGGAACACTGGGAGGCCCGCATGGAAGGTGGATGCACCTGCCGGCACGTCCGGTATCGGCTAATCGGAACACCAATGATCGTGCATGCCTGCCACTGTCGATGGTGTCAGCGCGAGACTGGAACCGTCCACGCGCTTAATGCCGTCTACGAGGTCGAGCGTGTCGTCCACACGGGCGCCGAACCGGAGATCATCGATACGCCGTCCGCGAGCGGCAAGGGGCAGAAGATCGCGAGGTGTCCAAAGTGCAAGGTGGCCATCTGGAGCAACTATTCACAATCGGGGGCACTCTCGCGCTTCGTGCGCGTTGGCACGCTCGACGAGCCGGATCGCCTGCCGCCAGACATCCACATCTACACCTCTTCCAAGCAGCCGTGGGTGACGCTGCCGTCCGGCGCGAAGGCCGTCCCCGCGTTCTACAATCCTGCTGATGTCTGGTCGCCCGAAAGCCGCGAGCGGTGGCGTACCATGCTGACGAAAGCCGGGAAAACGTAATCGGCGGGATCATGACAGCACAGCGCGACTTGAGCGTCAGCGACCAACCTTCCTCAGTCCGGATACGGAATCCGAAGAGAACACGACGCGATCCCTTCGGGCTCTAAGGACCACCTACCTGCCACGATCGAAAGGCTATCGGCGAATGTCGGCCTGCATATAAATTTGTTCGATCTGCTGGCTCAGACCTTCGCTACCTTGAAGCGGTGATCGTCGTCGGTTGCCATCTGGTTCGCCAGGTCGATTTCCCAGACGAGGTAGGCGCGCATCGCACTCTCGCGATCGCCGCCTTGTTCGCGAGCGGGAAGCCAAACGTCATCGGGCATCTCGTCCATGCGGTCGGCTCCCGACGCGAGAGCATAGCCAGTCGAGGTCCAAGCGCGCGTCCCGCCTTTGAGCGCGTGAACGGGGAGCGCGGCCGTTCGAGCGAGATCTGCCGCCGCTACGCAGGCGAGGTCCCCGTCGGGCGAAGTGAGCACGATGCTTTCCGCCGGTGCCAACTTCTTCAGCGCCTCGCCGAGCCGCGTGCGCGTCGCGAACCAGGCCCCCGGAATGTGCCCGTTTCGGTAGGCTTTCGAATACTCGAGATCGATGAGCGCGACGGTGCCTGCATCGAGCCGCCGCTTCAGCTCGGCGGGGCTGATCGTGGCAACCCGCTCACGCTCGAGGCCGAGCGCACGAGGGCGGTGCGGCCCGGTCACCCGGGTTCCCGACACATCCTCGAGCCTGATGACGGCCACATCGTCCCAGCCCATCTGCTTGAGCCAGGATGCCGTCATGACAGCGCGCACGCCGTCCGTGTCGGCGAGCACGACGCGGGCGCCCCAGGTGGCAAGGTAATTGTCGGTCTCCTGCACCAGCTGCCCGCCTGGCGAAGATCGCAGGCCCGCCACGTGACCGGCCTCGTACTCCTCGGGTGTGCGCACATCGAGCTCATAGAGCGAGCGCCTGTCGCTCTCGGCGCGCCATGCCGCGAGAGTGGCGGCATCGATGCGTGGAATGCACAAAGCATTTGCGACGCGCTCGACCGACCTGCGTGCGGCCTCGGCCGATGCTGCCGAGACCTCGGGTGGCCTTCGGTCCGCGCCCTGGGCGACCTGGAAGCCCGCGAGATGCCAGGCCATGGTGCCATCCTTTAGCGATACAACCTTGTTGGGGACGCCGGCATTGATGAGTGACTGGGCACCGATGATGCTGCGCGTGCGGCCGCCGCAGTTGACGATCACCATCGTGCTCGGTGACGGCACCAGATCTTTGATGCGGTAGACCAGCTCGGCACCAGGAACGCTGACGGCGGTTGGGATGGAGTTGGTGGGTATTCGGCAAACGAGCGGCTATCAAGGACCGCGATGTCCCGACCACCGTCAATCAGCGCCTTGAGCTCGTTGGCTGCGATCCAGGGCGTGCCGAGATCGTGCTCAACAACCTCGGCGAACGCTTTGCTCGGCACGTGCACCCCGCTGTAGATGCGAAAGCCGGCCCTTTCCCAGGCAGCGATGCCGCCATCGAGGACCGACACGTCCGAATAGCCGAGGTCGGCCATTCGCTTGGCGGCCCGCTCGCCCAGACCGCCGCCGTCGTCGCACCACACGACGCGTGTCTGGCGTCGTGGCACCATGTCGGCGGCCAACACCTCGATGCGTCCCAAAGGCATGCACGAGGCCATGAAGATGTGGCGCTCCCCGAACGTCCGCTCCTCGCGGGCATCCAGGAGGGCGATTTCCAGTCCGTCGTGCAGCGCCGCCTTGATAGTCCTCGCGTCGAAACGCTTGATCGGACCAGACATCGCCTTCTCCTTTTCCAAGATGCGGCCGCGACGCTCAGTGCGATCCGCCGTCGATCCGCAGCAGGGCGCCGGTGGTATAGCTGGCGTGATCGGAAGCCAGATAGAGGGCTGCGGCCACAACCTCCTCCGGTTGCCCGCCACGCTTCATCGCGATCGCGGTCTCGGCGCGTTTGCTAAAGGTTTCCATGTCCCATGCCTTAGAGATATCGGTCAGGAATGGGCCTGGCAGGATGGCATTGACTCGTACGGTCGGCCCGTAGGCATCGGCGAAGGCCTCCGTCATCGCATTGAGGCCGGCTTTCGCTGCAGCATAGGTGATGATGTTCCTGCGCGCGCGGATCGAACCGATGCTGGAGATATTGATGATGGCGCCCCCGCCTGCATCCATCATGCGCTGGCCGATGACGGCCGTCAGTCGGAACGGCCCCTTAAGGTTCAAGTCAAGAACGCTGTCGTAGAGCTTCTCGTCGATATCGACGGGGCGGTCGTAGAGAGGGGATTTGCCTGCATTGTTGATGAGGACGTCCACCTTGCCAAAGTGCGCGTAGGCCGCATCCACAAGAGCATCACACGCTTGCCAACGACCGACATGGCAGGCGCGGGCCATGGCTTTGCGGCCGAGCTTCTCGACCGCCCTGGCCACTTCCTCGCACGATTCAATGCGGCGACTGGCGACGACGATATCAGCACCGGCCTCGGCAAAACCCAGTGCCATAGCACGGCCCAGCCCTCTACTGCCTCCCGTGATCAGTGCGACTTTGCCAGTCATGTCGATAATGTGCTGCTTCGACATTCGAATTGTTCCCAATCGCCAATGATTCGTCCTTGCCTATCTGTGACGGTCACACGCCGCATTCGTCACGCTTGGCATAGCCGGTGACGACCAAACTGTCGGGCGGATCCCAGACGCTCGAAGTCCGCGAACGGGATTCACCAGAACGACCTCTCGCTGACTGTTGAGACGTGAGCCGCGATGACCTTCCAGCCATGTTCGGGGAATCTCACCCAGGTCTGGCTTTGGCGGCCGACAAGATCGTGGCCCCGCACCTTGAACTCAAGGTTGACCGTCGCGAGATCGCGCCCGAGCGTCAAGATCTCGAGGCGGATGCGGCGCTCCTTGATCCCGGGGCCCGGCGGGCGGGCCACCCGGTGCTTGTGAATGGCTTCGAAGCCATAGCCGTTCTCGTGAAGCGCGTAACGAATGGTGTGCGCGCTATTCCAAAAGGTCGAATCGAGCACCGCGACATCCTTCGCCTCGAGTGCAGCCTCGTAGCGCTCGAACAGCTCTCGTACCTCGGCGATGACCTCGGGGATATTCGGGGTGAAATCATTCACGACATGGCCTCCATGGCTTTGGCGACGGCCACCAGCATCGCATCCTGCCCATGTCCACCGACGATAGAGAGTCCCACGGGCAGGCCATTGACTGTGGCGCCAGGTATGCTCACCTGCGGCACGCCGGTGAGACCACCATGCGCGGCAAGACATGTGATGCGGTCACGCACAATATTGAGCGCCGAGATCGCCTGACCTTTCGTCGGAGCCGGGAAGGGCGTTGTCGGCAGGCAAAGAATGGCGCCGTCCCCCAGGAGATGTGTGAGACGAGCGCGGGCTTCCATCCGCATGAGACCAGCCCATGCGCGCTCGGCTGCCGAGATCTGCGAGCCCGCGATCAGGTTGCGCGCAACGACGAACGCCATGCGCGGGTTCATAGCGTCGATCCAGGGCCGGAAGGTTTCCCAGGCCTCGGCCGTTTGCAGCGTTCGCTGCGCCCGCGCCCAGACCGACAGCCCCTGGGGCGCCATGCTCTCTTCGCGGGATTGTCCGATGAGGTGGGTGAGGCGCGAGACCACTGGTTTCAACGCAGCCTGTACATCGTCGTCCGCGAATCCGAAGGCATCGACGGCGATAACGAGCTTCTTCGGCAGCTCCTGGGGCAGGTCCTCGCCGAGCATCACATGGCTGACCCGGGCGAATGTCATGGCATCACGTGCGAACCAGCCGGTCGTGTCGGACGACGGCGCCTGGGGCAGCATCCCGTCGAGCGGCAAGCGGCCATGTGTCGGGCGGATGCCGTAGAGACCGCAGAAGCTCGCCGGCACGCGCACCGAGCCGCCCGTATCAGTCCCGAGTGCTGTGTCACAGAGGCCGCTGGCCACTGCTGAAGCTGATCCTGACGACGAGCCACCGGGTACGTGATCCGGTGCCTTGGGATTGAGCGGCGTGCCGTCGAAAGCATTTTCGCCCAGGATCCCAAGCGAGACCTCATCGGTGATCGTCTTGCCGATCAGCGTGGCGCCAGCATTGAGCAACGTTTGAACGGCCCATGCGTACTTGTCGGGCACAGGATGCCAGCGCGCCCAGTCATGATTACCGCCTCCGGTCGGCAGGCCCGCAACATCAAAGAGGTCCTTGGCGGCGAAGGTGAGCCCCGCGAGAGGCCCGTTTGCTCGGCCTTCGATGCGGATCTGAGGTCCCGGCACGAACGGTGCGGTTGACGGATGGACGCGTCTGTCGGTTGCGGTTGCATAACTCGTCATTGACGGACCTTCGGTCGGTTGAACAGGCCGCACGGTGGAGCAGGAGCATTGTGCCCGCCGGCTTACTCCACCAAAATGGCTGCTGCTGGGAACCCAGAGCACGAGGCATACCATGCAATCGGGGACGATGGTGTTCACGCAGATGAACCGCGTGATCTTTGGGCAGCCAGCCGCTGCAATGATAGTCGCAGAGGCGGAGCGGCTCGGTGCGAAGCGGGTGTTCCTGTTGACTGGGCGCACGCTCAACACTGATACCGACGAGATCGAGAAGGTGCGCCGAGCGCTCGGATCGCGCTTCGCTGGCATGCATGATCACATGCCCGCACACTCCCCCCGTGACGCAGTGGTCGCCTGCGCCAATGCAGCGCGGGCGGTCGGCACCGACCTACTCGTCACCTTCGGCGGCGGTTCGGTGACAGATGGGGGCAAGGCCGTCTCCATCTGCCTTGAGCACGGCGTGGTGGATGTGGATGGGATGGAACCCTTCCGCGCCATCGTGGCAGACGGCAAGCGACGGATCCCAGACTTTCGTGCACCCAAAGTCCGTCAGATCGCTGTGCCAACGACACTTTCTGCCGGAGAGTTCAACGCGCGCGCCGGGGTCACCGACACACGGTTAAGGCTCAAGCAAAGCTTCGTTCACCGCGCCATTGTGCCGGAAAGCGTCATTCTCGATCCCGCCGTGACGGTGCACACGCCGGAATGGCTATGGCTGTCGAGCGGCGTCCGGGCCATCGATCACGCGGTCGAGACCCTGCTCTCCCTTGACGCCAACGACTACACGGACGGCACTGCGCTGCAGGCGTTGCGCGCGCTTAGCGCTGGTCTTCCGGGCGTCAAGGAGGCGGCCAGCAATCTCGACGCGCGACTGCGTTGCATGATGGGGGCGTGGCTCTCCATGGTCGGCATCGTGTCAGGCACGCGGCTCGGCGCTAGCCACGCCATCGGCCACATTCTCGGCGGCTCGGCAAACGTACCGCACGGCCACACGTCCTGTGTGATGCTGCCCTACGTCCTCGACTTCAATGCGCAGGTCAACTCGCAACGCCAGCGCGAAGTATCCGCGGCCATGGGCCGTCCGGGAAGGCGCGCATCTGAAGTGCTCGACGACTTCATACGTGGCCTCGGTATGCCGCGCCACCTGCGCGAGGTGAAGGTCGAGGAAGCAGACCTGCCGCGCTTGGCTCAGAACTGCATGCTTGACGATTGGACCTATTCCAACCCGCGGCCGATCTCGAGGTCCGAGGAGGTGCTGGAGATTCTGCGCGCTGCATACTAGGGAAGAAATCGCTCGCCCGGAGCATGCAGTTCACTAAGCGAAGGCGGCGTCGACCCTCGTCATGATAGCGGAATCGAGCGGACCAGCCTCAGCGGCGGCGACGCATTCGAGAACCTCTTTGCGGTTCTTGCAGCCAAGCACGACCGTATCGACGCCGGGCATCGACAAAGCGTAGCGGTGGGCAAGCGCCGCCGCCAACGTGCCGAGCTCGCGGGCGAACGCGCGGAAAGCAGCGCTACGTCTGAAGTCCGTGGCGACACCGTGATCCGGCGGCAGATCCCGGTCGAGTGCATCGGTAAGCGCGCCACCCTGGACAGGGCGGATGCCGAGCACGCCGGCACCCCCGTTCTTGCTGGCGGCAATGATCTCGCGGGCGCGGCTTGGTCCAGTGAAGTATTTGAGCTCGCCCGGTGAGTCGATCGGGTTCGTGATGCATTGTACGGCGGCTGGACGGGACGAATTGCCGAGCGCGGCCAGGATACAGTCCGGAACGCCGATGCCGGTGATGCCCCAGGCGCCGACGCGCCCGTCGGCGACGAGCCTTTCGCAGGTCGGGATGAAGCGCTCGATGTAGGTCGTCCAGCGCGTTGCGGGACGATCAACGTAGGCGACGGCGTCATAGTCGTCGGGAATGATGTTCGAGTGCAAAAAGAAAAGATCGACCCGTTCGAGCCGCATGCGCGCGAGGCTCTGATCGAGGCTGCGCACAATATTGCCTTCGACCTCTCCTGCCGGCGGCGTGCCGAGGCGGTGCTTTGTCGTCACCCGGATGCCGGTGGGCAGCCGACCATCGAAGGCCGCGCCCACAACGCTCTCCGCCTCACCGTTGCCGTAGGCCGGCGCCATGTCGAGCAACGTGATGCCACAGTCCACCGCGGCACGTACCGTCGCGATGCATTCATCGCGCGTGGTCGGCCCCCAGAGCTGACCAACCCCGCCACCACCGAGCGTCAGCGCGCTCACTGGCCAGAGCCGACCAAGCATGCGGGTTTCCATGGGGGCCTCGAATACGGCAGAACGCAACGATGGTGCGTGCCGCCAGTTCTATTGCGTTGGACGTTGCGGTGTCGAGGGTCAGGGTGGTCGGATATTTGCGACCTTGCCCTTCAACATTGCGTTGACATGCGCGAACCGCGTCGCGCGAGCGTGTATGAGGCGCTAAACCTGACCGTCGTCAGCGCCTCTGGGCGTCAACGGACCCGTCGCTGTCAGCCCTGCATGAAGGCGGCGAGATCGGGTGTCGGAATCGAGCGGTCGATGTAATTGAAGGTGCCCTTGTCCTTTACCTCGCGGGCGGCCTCGACGAGGCCCGTCATGGCGATGCGGTAGAGCGAGGTTGCCAGGCTGATGCGACGCACGCCGGCGGCTTCGAGCTCGGCGACAGTGAACGACTTGCCCTTGATGCCGGCCATGAAGTTGACCGGCTTGGAGACCGCTGAGCACACCGCGCGCACTGCGGCGAGATCGGGCAACCCCGGCGCCATCAGTACGTCGGCGCCGATTTTCTCGAAGGCCTGCAGCCGCCTGATCACGTCGTCCAGGTGCGGGTTGCCGCGCAGGAAGCTCTCCGTGCGCGCAGTGAGCGTGAAGGAAAACGGCAGCGCGCGCGCTGCCTCGACGGCGGCCGCCACGCGCTCCGTGGCCTGGCCGATATCGTACAGCGGGCGGTCCTTGTCTCCCGTGGCGTCCTCCACGGAGCCGCCGACGAGCCCCACACCCGCCGCAAGCCGAATGGTCTCCGCCACTACCGAGGGCGCGTCGCCGAAGCACTTCTCGAGGTCGGCGGAGACCGGCAGATCAGTCGCCTCCACGATCATGCGCGCGTTGGCCAGAGACTCCTCGCGCGTTACCTTGCCGTCACGCTTGCCGAGAACGCCAGCCTTGGCGCCGCTGGAGGTCGCGAGAGCCGGGAAGCCCAGCGCGGTAAGGATTCGAGCAGAGCCGGCGTCCCATGGGTTCGCGATCACGAACGCGCGCGGGCCTTGATGGAGGGCGCAGAAGCGCGCGGCCTTGTCGTTCTGGCTCAACGTCATGTCGAATCTCCTCGCGTGCGATCATTTGCGCCAGACAGTGTACAGTTAGTCGACCCTATTGGCATCGACGGATGGTTACGAGTTGGGCATCCGGAATGGATCGGCTGCGCAGAAGGCTTCAGCGTCGTGACAATTTGCTTTCTGCGGCCGATCTTCAGGACGGGTCCGGGTCAGATCGGGTAACCACCGGGCACGAACAATCGAAAACCGGCGGTTACAGTGGTGGCTTGTTCGTTTACACGTGCACGGCTGCGCGAACTCTGATGGCTCTCGCGTCGCCGGCCAATCCCCGCTGAAATTGGAACCGCTCGCGGAGGCCGACGGCTTGGGGTAACCTGCAATCATGCCAGCCTTCATTTGCCGCACCTGTGGCACGCAATATCCGCCCTCCGAGGTTCCGCCGGGTGCATGCTCGATCTGCACCGAAGAGCGGCAATTCGTTCCGGCCTCGGGTCAGTCCTGGACCACTTTGGAGGCGCTACGGAGCACGCATAGCAACAAACTCCGCCGCCTAGCGATGGGGCTCACGACGATCGAGACGACGCCAGCGTTCGGCATCGGACAGCGCGCAATCCTTGCGCAGACGCCTGCGGGCAATGTGCTGTGGGACTGCATCGCCCTGATCGATGACGCCACAGTCGATGTTCTGAAGGGCCTGGGTGGCGTCGCGGCGATCGCGATCTCCCACCCGCACTACTACACCACGATGGTGGAGTGGAGCCGCGCGCTCGGGGGCGTACCGATCCACCTGCACACAGCTGATCGTCAGTGGGTGATGCGGGTGGACCCCGCGGTGCATTTCTGGGAGGGAAACACTAAGTTACTCGGGCCGGGCCTTACGTTGGTTCGACTGGGAGGGCACTTCGATGGCGGCACCGTCTTGCACTGGGCGGACTGGAGCGAAGGTCGCGGCGTACTGCTCTCGGGCGACGTCCTCCAGGTTGTTCCGAGCAGGCACGTCAGCTTTATGTGGTCCTACCCGAACCTAATCCCGCTCTCCGCCGCCGTGGTTCAGCGAATGGCTGCGATCCTGGAGCCATTCGCATTCGACGCGGTCTACGGGGCGTTTTCCGGCCGGGGGCAGATAGACGCAAACGGCAAGCAGGTCGTCTCCACGTCGGTCGCGCGCTACATCGCGCGGATCAGCGAGAAATAGTATCTGCCGCGAAAGTAGCGTCAGCTTGTCCAGCACGTCTGGATCAATGCAAGGAGCGGACTCGACCCTTTGCTGCCATTGTGCTCGTCCGTGCCAGTCAATGTCCGCTATTGTATGGCTGGGTCGACGGTCGCTGTGATCTGGAAAGTTTTCCGCCCGGCCGCAGAGTCGATGTGGCAGCTATCGTCTCGCCGAGTGTTTTTCGCTGACATCACGCAATAGCGTCATCCACCGACCGCCAAGTTGGGGCTCGGCTGCCAGTTGGTGAGTATGCGACCGGTCACGCACACCATGTACCGTGCCGTGCGCGCGAGACCACGTGCCGCCAATCTCGCCCATCTGCCTTCCTGTTCTTTTTGCTAATGGTATCATGCATTAGGCGGGCGGCCTGGAAAAGCCCACAAGGAGGACCCTCATGGAGCTAGGCTATTTCACCATGCCGTCGCATCCGCCGGAGAGACCACTCAAGGACGGTCACGAGTGGGATCTCAAGGTGATCCGTTGGCTCGACGAACTCGGCTACAAGGAGTGCTGGATTGGCGAGCATCACACCGCGCCGTGGGAGCCACATCCCTCGCCCGATCTCTTGGTGGCCCAAGCGCTGATGCAGACGAAGAACATCCGGCTCGGACCCGGTGGCTTCCTGTTACCCTTCCATCATCCAGCGCAAATCGCCAACCGCGTCGCCATCCTCGACCATGTCTCTGGCGGGCGGCTCAACTTCGGCATCGCGGCGAGCGGCCTGCCGAGCGATTGGGAGATGTTCAACGTCGATGGCGCAAACGGCGTCAACCGCCTCATGATGCGCGAGGCGCTTGATATCATCTTGAAGCTCTGGTCGACCAATGAGCCATTTACTTATGCGGGCAGGTACTGGACCGTGAAGAATCCAGAGCTGATGTATGGGTTCCTCAAACCCCACATCAAGCCGCTGCAGACGCCCCATCCACCGATCGGGGTCGCGGGCCTCTCGAAGGGCTCCGATACGCTGAAGCTTGCAGGCGAACGCGGTTACATCCCAATGAGCCTCAATCTCAACCCGGCCTATGTCGGTAGCCATTGGTCGTCGGTCGAGGCAGGCGCAGAGAAGGCCGGCCGTAAAGCCAATCGCGCGGAATGGCGGATGGTGCGCGAGATTTTCGTCGCCGAGACCGACGCGGAGGCGGCCAAGCTTTCAGTGGGTCTGCACATGGGCCGCATGATGCGCGAGTACTTCATACCGCTGCTGAAGGAATTCGATTTCCTGCAATACCTGAAGCATGACCAGAACGTGCCGGACAGCGACGTGACACCGGAATACTGTGCGAAGCACAACTGGATCATCGGCTCACCAGCAACAGTCACCGAGAAAATCCAGCGCGTTCACGAAGAGGTCGGCGGCTTCGGGCACCTCTTGGTGTTCGGTTTTGATTACGTCGAAGATCCAGAAGCGTGGCGGTACTCGCTGGAGTTGCTAGCCAAGGAGGTGCTACCGAAAGTGCGGCATCTGTCGCCGTCGCAGTGAACTGTGCACTGTGTTGAGTTGATTGTCGGCAGCCTCGGAGTATTCGCTTTCTTTTCTCGTTGAGGTCGAATTGCCGCCCTGAGGGAAGCGGTACCAGTTCTTGTGCGCGGCTTTCACCACCCGGCAGTACGCGAAGCTAGTCGGTGAGTGGGCAGAGCGTGTGCTCTGCGTGGCCTTGCAGCGGGGGTCAGTCACCGACGCTTCGACTGCCGCCATCGTCGTCGAGCGCAGCTCGATACTGCCCCGACGCAACGCGCCCGGCCGCTGTTACTTCTAATGCGGACGTCCAATGAACAAGTGTCCGACAGTTCGACCCACCCGCTTCGATGTCCGCAGTGTATAGCACCAGCGCGAATGCTTGACGGATGCAACGGACCTGACCATTGCAGCGGCGGGCTCTATCGCGGTCATTGCTGCGTTTCGAACTCGGCTCGCCGCCGCATGAGAGCGTGCTCCGAAGCTGTCCGCAGCAGACTACTCACGCTCTGATCTGAGCACTTCCCCTAGTCCAGAAATTACGCAAGATGCCTCACGCGCGAAGATGTAAGGGGTGGGCTCATGGCTCGAGTGGGAAAGATTGGCATTGCGATTTCCGGCGGCCCCAACCCGGCTGAGGTCGTCGATCTCGTCGTGTTGGCTGAGAGCTTGGGCTACGACTCGGCATGGATCGCGGAGGGCCATGGCGGCGATCAATTTGCGATCCTGGCAGCCTGTGCGATGCGAACCTCGCGCATCCGACTTGGAACAAGTATCAGCAGCGTCTTCGTTCGCACCGCTCCGACGATTGCTATGGCGGCTTCCTCAGTCGCCGACTTGTCCGGCGGGCGGTTCATTCTAGGGCTTGGTTCGAGCCACAAGGTGCAGGTCGAGCCCGAGCACGGCGTTGCCTATGGGAGGCCGCTCAGTCGCACCCGTGAGACTGTGGCAATTGTGCGCGCTTTAATCCGTGATGGCCGCGTGCGCTTCGACGGCGAGACCGTTCGCATCGAGAATTTCGACCTGTGGTACACGCCGCGGCATCGGGACGTGCCGGTCTATCTGGCGGCTGTGTTTGCAAGAGGCGTTGCACTGGCCGGCGAGGTCGCCGACGGCGTTATCCTGACCCGCAGCACGCTCGATACGGCGGCCACTGTTCGCCAACAACTCAGCGATGCCGCATGCCAGGCCGGACGCGACCCGAGCGCCATCGAGATCACGACACTGCTGCCGACAGCCGTCGCCGATACGCGGGAAGCAGCCCTGGCGACGTTGCGCCCCGGCGTTGCGCTCTATGCCGGGTTCTTCCCCCGCTACAATCGTTTGATGGCCGAGCATGGGTTCGTTTCGGAGGCCGCAGAAATCGCGGCAGCTTGGGCACGCGGTGACCGCGAGGCGGCAGAACACGCGGTGAGCGACGCCATGATCGAGGCGACCAGCATTGTCGGAACGCCGGAACAATGCCGCGCCCGGATCGAGGCCTACCGAGGATCGGGCGTGGATACTCCCATTCTCAGCCCCTTTGCGCGTGGCGGCGACGCCAAGGCACGCTTTGAAGCTGTGATCCGTGCCTGCGCACCGGCAAATTGCTGATTGCCGTCTGATACTTGAGCACTGGTCAGGCAGTCTCCTGAAGCCCGGCTGCATGCGCGAACGCCGCCAGCTCGCGGGTGACGTCGCCCATAGGCTGGAAGGCGACCTCGGTGATGCCCTGCATTGCGAGCCCTGCAAGGCGCTCCGGCAGCTCGGCTGGCCTGCACACCAGCGGCGCGATCCTCAAAGCCTCGCCGGTGATGACCTGGCAGTCGATGGCGTTGAGCTCGGTCAGATGACCAGAGTGGAGAGCCAAGTGGCGTTGGTCAGGCTCAACGGCGTTGGCGAGCTCGACGAAGCGTTTCGCATTGGGGAAGCGGTCAAGCCGGGCGTCGTGCTGCTCGAGAAAGGCGTGGTAGGAAACCATTGCGCCCGGTCCGGCTGTATTGATCACGCGCGGCGAGGACAAGGTCTCGCCTTCGTCCAGGATCGTGCCGAAGCCAAGCAGGATCACGTCAAGGCTCCTGTCGTAGGCCGCGTCCGAACGCGGGCGCGAGGTGATCACGCCGCAGCGCATGGTGGCTGCTGTCTCGAGGCCCTTCGGGCCATTGACGCCGAGCACGAACGGCACCTCGATGGGGCGGTTCGGCGCCTGGCCCGGCCAGTGCAGCATGCGGGTGGCGGCACCCTCGACTTCGACGGTGTCGCCAGCGAGCAGGCCGCGGATGTCGCCAACCATCTTTGGCATGTCCTGCCAGCGGAGCGGCTTCTGACCCATGGCGCGACGGCCGGTGAAACCGGTGCCGATCCCGACGACGACGCGGTTCTTGCCGACGAGCGAGACCAGCGTGGCAATGGCCGCGGCAGTCACCATGGGGTGGCGTAGCGACGGGATCATGACGCCGGGCCCTAGGCGAATGCGGCGTGTGCGGGCGGCAGCGAGCGCCAACGTCATCCAGCTGTCGAGCTGCAGCGCGGGCGTGTCGTAGACCCAGGCGGTCGAGTAGCCGAGCGTCTCGGCGAGCGCGATGTGCTCTGGCGTCGCCGGTACCGGTGGGAAGGCGGCGGAGATCTTCATGCAGCAGCTCCCGTAGGGGTGAAGGAGGCCGGAGACTCGGCAGAAGTTGTGTGTCTGAAGGGTAGAATAGAGTGGAACACAGGCGCCGGCGACGGTCGACAGCACGGGGGCGAAAGAGCAGGCGCGTGACCCGGGTGCGTTGCAATTGTAGATGAAGGCCGTCATGCGTATCGTTGGCTGATAACAGAGGGTGGCCTGGGCCCAAGTAACTGGAGGTTCGATGCCCGAAAGTCCTTTCCGTCTCGACGGTAAGCCAGCCATCGTCGTTGGCGCGGCGCTCGGCATCGGGCGTGCCATCGCATTGGCCTTTGCCGACGCGGGAGCCAAGGTCGCCTGCCTAGACATTGACGAAGCGGCTGCCAGTGAGACGGCGGCCCGCATCAACAGTGCCAGCGGGACGGCGATGGCGCATCGCTGCGACGTGACGAGCGAGGCGAGCATCGCCGCCGCCGTTAAGACCGCAATCGCGGCGCATGGGGGCCCGCGCGTCCTGGTCAACGGCGCAGCCATGCGCGAGCCGACCGGCACCATCGTCGAGCTCGAGCCTGCCGACTGGAACCGGGCCATCGCCATCAATCTCTCGGGTGCCTATCTCATGAGCCGTGCTGTCATTCCGCACATGGCCAATGCCGGTGGCGGTAGCATCATTCACATCGCTTCGCAGATGGGCCGGGTCGGCGCGGCAGGTCGCGGCGTCTACTGCGCTACCAAGGGCGCGCTGATCCAACTTGCCAAGGTGATGGCCGTCGACCATGCCCGCGACAACATCCGCGTCAACACGCTGTCGCCTGGTGCCGTCGAAACGGAGCGTGTCTCGTTCCGATACGGCAGCATGGCGGATGCCCGCACTCAGGCGGTCCCGAAGCATCCGATAGGCCGTCTCGGCCAGGCCGAGGAGATCGGACGCGCCGCCCTCTATCTTGCGAGCGACGCCTCGAGCTTCATGACCGGCTCCGACCTGCTGATCGACGGCGGCTATACGGCGGTCTGATGCTGCTGCGCGGTTCGTCTTGTTGGCCTCCCGCAACTTCGGGAATTCGACCCTAACACCAGGAAGAGATTGCAGAGCGATGAGCAGCAAAAACGACTACATCCCGCCGAAGGTCTGGACATGGGAAAAGCCGCGCGCGCACGAAGAGTGGCGGTACTCAGGTGTGAACCGGCCCATTGCCGGGTCGACGCATGAGGCAAAGTTGCCCGTGGGCAAGCATCCCTTGCAGCTCTATTCGCGTGGAACGCCCAACGGCGTGAAAGTGACCGTGATGTTGGAAGAGCTGCTCGCACTCGGTCACCGCGGAGCCGAGTACGATGCCTGGCTGATCGACATCGGCAAGGGCGAGCAGTTTGGCAGTGGCTTTGTAGAAGCCAACCCGAACTCGAAGATCCCCACCTTGGTGGACCGGAGCGGTCCCAGACCTCGCCGCGTCTTCGAGTCCGGATCGATCCTGCTCTATCTCGCGGAGAAATTCGGCGCGTTCCTGCCGTCGGATCCCGACAAGCGGACCGAAACGCTGAACTGGTTGTTCTGGCAGATGGGGAGCACGCCCTATGTCGGCGGTGGCTTCGGTCATTTCTATCACTATGCGCCCATCAAGATTGAGTATGCGATCAACCGGTTTGCGATGGAGGCGAAACGCCTCCTGGATGTGCTGGATCGGCACCTCAAGGACCACGAATACATGGCTGGCGATGAGTACTCCATCGCCGACATGGCGATCTGGCCGTGGTATGGCAGCCTGGCGCAGGGCACACAATACGATGCGGGCGAGTTCCTGCAGGGGCAGGACTACGTTCACGTCATCCGCTGGACAAAGATGATTGCCGAGCGACCCGCCGTTAGGCGCGGCCGGATGGTCAATCGCACTTCAGGCGATCCTGCTCAACAGTTGCACGAACGCCATGATGCAAGCGACTTCGATACGAAGACGGAAGACAAGCGGATCAAGTAGGGCTTGCGAGGTTCAGCGGACATATTCACAGCGCTTATTCCACGACCGTGGCAACCTCGTATGTGCTGGGTACCGGCGCACCGGTGAGATGCTTCATGAACTCAGCCCGGCCACGGATCTGCTCGGGGCTGGTCGCGTTGCGCTTCTGAGCCTGTTCGCTCTCCCAGATTGTAATCGACAGGAACTGGTTGGCGGAGCGATCAAAGAATAGGTAGCCAGCGACGAGCCCTTTTCCTTTGAAGGCGCTGATGTGCTGCGGCCACTCAGCAATGGCCGCCTCCGCTGAGCCGGGTTTGGGGCTCGAAGTCATCACGCGCGCATACATCGCCAGCTCCTTTCACGTTGCTCGTCCACATTGGCCCAGTCTTGGTCACGGCTTTCTACTGTGTCGGTGGTGTCGGCAGCTGCGGCGGCGATCATGCCTGGACCAACACCTCGGATGCGCGCCTCAAAACCGCTGTGGACGACCTTGCCGCCGGGAGCGGGCTGGACGGCATCCTGAAACTGCGCCCCGTCCGCTTTCATTGGCGCGATACCGGGCGCGACGCAGCGGACGGCGAGCAGATCGCATCGCGCAGGAAGTGGAGAACGTGTTTCCCGGCCTGGTCCATACGGGCGGCGCAAGCACGGTTCACCTTGCAGGCGGGCAGGCAGAGACCATCGGGGATGTAAAGACCCTGTCTTATGCGACGCTGGTTGTGCCCCTTGTCAAGGCCGTGCAGGAGCTCAAGGCCGCGAACGACAATCAGGCTGCTGCGATTGAGGATCTGCGTCGTGAGATCGAAGCGCTGAAGGCCGCGCGATAATAGTCAGATGAAAGGCACGGACGCCGGAGATCGTCATCACCGGGGCCAGGCGGAGAGCCAATGGACGAGCAGCTTGTGGTCGCTACAGATTGAACTGGTAGCTGGCCTGCACCCAACGGTAGCTGGTTCCCGACTTCTCCACGAAGCCGACTGACGGGAACGGCATATGAAAGCCGGCGACCCCGATCCTGTCGGTTGCGACCATGTCGAGGATGCGCTTGCGGCTCGTGATCGCCATGTCCTTGACGTCATCGAACCCAGTCGCCCATTCGGGCTGCTGAATTGATACGACATAGTGGTTGGCGACATCGCCCCAAATGAGGAGCCGCTGGTTGTCGCTCTCCACATGGAAGGCGAGCATGCCCGGGGAGTGGCCGTAGGCATCGACGGCGTGAATGCCGGGAACGACGTCGTCTCCGGGATTGAGGAACGTCGCCTGTTCCCCGAGTGGCAGCGCGATCTCCTGGAACAGCTGGAGGGTTTGTTTTCGAGCCTCGCGGACTTGGCCTTTTTTCCAGAAGTCAAACTCCACCTCCCCGAAGAAGACACGTGCATGCGGATAGGCCGGCTTACCGTCGTGCATTAGGCCGCCGATGTGGTCGGGGTGGCCGTGGGTGATGACGACCGCGTCCACTTGCTGTGGCGTATATCCGTCGGTCACGACAAGGTCCCGAAGATGGCCGGCAGTGGCAATGCGCCCCTTTCCGTTGCCCGTATCGAACAGCACCAACTCCTTGCCGGTGTTCACGAGCGTGGGAACGAAATGATGCTCGAACTCGGTTGCCGGCAGGTGACTCGACTTCAGGAGGTTGTGCAGGGCTTCGGCTGGCTGATCTTGCCCAAATGTTGGATGTGGGCCCGGGCCCGCGCGGAAGCCGTCGAGGATCTGGGTCACCTCGAAGGTGCCGAGCTTGAAGCGGTAGATCTGGGGGCGCAGCACGCCCAGCATTGGTGCAGGGCTGCCCCGCGTGATCGGGTTCTGTGACATTGCTTCTCTCCGCTTCTGGCCGCAGGCCTCGGGACCATCCCGTGAGGCTCTACCGGAGTTAGTGCTTAGTGTGCCGGACGCCGCTGTGCATCGGTCTCGGCCACAAGTTTGCGGACAAGCGGGATCAGCTCGGACCCGTATTGTTCGGCATCGTCGAGCGGCTCGTAGCCGCGTATGAGGAGGCTGGTGGCGCCGGCCTTGTAGTACGCGAGGAGCGCCTTCGCGACAGTGTCCGGCGCTCCGACCAGTGCGGTGGAATTGCCGCGAGCCCCCGTCGCTTCGGCAAGCTTCATCCACAAGCACGTGTCGTGCACCTCCGATGTTGCCGCTGCCGCCAGGAGGCGCTGCGAGCCCAGGTTCTCGGGTTTGGGCGGGGCTGCTCCGCCGCGCCGCTCCTCGACGCGCCGAAGGATGTCGCGCGCCCGGTCCCAGGCCTTGTCGTCGGTCTCGGCGAGGATCGGACGTGTCGACAGGCTGAAAGCTGGCGCAGATTTGCCAGCGGCCGCAGCCGCCTCCGTGACTTGTCCCATGAATGCTGCCGTTTCGCGCAGGGGCTCGCCCCAGAGCATGTAGTGGCCGACATGCGGCGCGAGCGCCCCGATGGCGTCATTGGATCCGCCGCCACCATAGACCGGGATGTGCGGGCTCTGCCTGCAGCGGATATCGGAATACGCCGCTGAAACCCGGTAGAACTCCCCGGCATGGTCGAACGGTGCAGTTGATGTCCAGGCGCGTTGCAGGAGAGTTATGTACTCGCTCACCCGACGATAGCGACCTGCATGATCGGTGAAATCACCATCCTTGGCCTGGTCCGCATCACTGCCTCCCGCGATGATGTGGACTGCAAGGCGGCCGCCGCTCAGCTGATCGAGGGTTGCAAGCTTGCGCGCAGCAAGCGTCGGCGAGACGAAGCCCGGTCGATGCGCGAGCAGCAGTTGCAGACGCTCGGTGACGGCCGCAGCATGGGCGCCAATAAGGAAGCCATCCGGCGCATCCGAGAAGTAACCGATCAAGACGCGATCGAAGTTCGCCCGTTCGTGGATGTGGGCCGTCATGGCAATGACGTCGGGATCAAACGGCGGTCCGCGGGAGGGCACCACCTCGGACGAGACGCGCGGCGCAATCCAGCCAATCATCTCAACGGGCATGGTGGGCTCCAGCATTCGCGCCCGGCGATCCTGGCTGAAGGTGGACGAGGCCGGTTGCGACTTCAACCGCCCTGTGCGCAGGCGGCACGTTCGGCGTGCGCTTCAGTCGCGCTTCATAAGACCGGCGTCGCTTCGTCATTGAGTGGACGCTCTAGGACGTCGCTCAGCGATGTGTTCGGCGAGCCGGGCCGCATCATCCCCAACCCCGGACAAAAATGAGGAGTTCATTTTCGACAGCCAGGGCAAGCCGAGGAAGTAGATGCCGGGCATGGCGGTAACTCCGTGATCGTGCTTTGGCTCTCCACGTTCATTCAAGACCGGCAAATCAACCCAGCTGTAGTCGAAGGTGTATCCAGTCGCCCAGATCAGCGCCGCTATGCCGTCACGTCGCCGGTCAAGCTGGCGCAGTGGCTGGGTAACACACGGCGGATCGGGCAGCCTTGCGCGAGCTCCGTGGTCAGCCGGCAAGCCCAGCTTCTTCTGTTCGACGTACGCGTCCACCTTGTCGAGGAAGGCGCTATAGGCAGCATCTCCATACGCTAGTGTCGCGGCAAGATTTCCAGCAAAGGAAAATACGCCGTCTCGCGCGCCTTGGAGGTGGCCGAGCAGGGTCATCCCTTGCGCGGCGAACGCGCGAAGATCGATCGTGTGGCCGCCATATGCTCCAGTGATCAGAGGCAGGGTTGCGTCGGGTCCCCGCTGCTCGACAGGTGTCTGATCGAGTCCCATCTCGCCAAGCCACCATATCAAATCACGCCCGCGATACCGGCGTGGCATGCGTTTGTGCCGCCCGACGGACAAATATACGCGCCGCCCTGCGCGCACGAGTTCCTCGGCGATCTGGGCGCCCGAAGCTCCCGACCCGACGATCAACACCGCTCCGGCCGGCAGCTGGTCGGGTCTCTTGTATGCACTGGCGTGGACCTGGAAGAGATCACGGTCGTCTGGAAGCAAATCGGGAATCACCGGACTCTGGTAAGGTCCAGACGCTATCACGACATTTCTGGCGGTGATCAGACCTGCAGAAGTCCGGGCCTCGTAAGCATTGCTGCTATCGTTACGGCGCAAGGCGATAACCGTAACACCACAGTGAACCGGGGCCTTCACATGCACCGCGTACGCCTCGAGGTAATCGACGATTTCGGTGCTTGTGGCAAATCCGTCGGGGTCAGAATGAGGAAACGGCAATTCGGGGAGCTTCACGGACCAGTTGGGAAACTGGAACCTGAGACCTTCCCAGCGCTCGTTCCGCCAGCGTTCACCTATCTGGCCTCGTTCAAGCACGAGATGCGCGCAGCCGCGCCGGCTCAGCATCTGGCTCATTGTTAGGCCAGCCTGCCCGGCGCCGACGACCAACGTCTCCACGTGTTCTCTGAGCATTGCAGCTACTTGTAGTATCCAACTCCACAGGCCTGGTCACCGGCCTTTGTGGGCGGGTCGCCTCGTTCGCCCCTTCAAGACTGTCCTGCCGTTGGATGTGAGCTATTTCCTGGTGAGGGTTAACGCCACACATCCTCGCAACGAAGTACAATGTTTCCGGGATTGGTTATTCAGCTCGTTGAAGCAGCCCTCTATCTCAAGGTCGGCATCGAGGGTTGCCTGAACGCGGTCGTGTTGGAAGGATGCCATGCCGGTCGTTCATGAGGGTGGATGCTTGTGCGGTGATGTGCGCTACCGCACGATCGCCGAGCCAGTTCGCGTCACTATCTGCCATTGCACGTTTTGTCAGCGCCTGACCGGCTCGGCCCATCTGGTCGAGCCCATCTTCAGGCGAAATGACGTGCTGATCCTTGGCGGCGACCCGAAGACCTACGAGCATCGCTCCGATTCCAGCGGGAAGCGCGTCACCCTCAACTTCTGCGGCAGATGCGCGACCACGATCTACCTCGAGCTGGAACGGTTTTCCGACATTTTGGGATTGTGCGGCGGCACGTTCGATGACCCTAACTGGTTCGATCGCAGCAAGGACAGGTGCCGCCATATCTTCACGCGCTCGGCTCAGAAGGGCGTGATCCTCCCGCCTGATCTGGACCTCTACGAAGAGCACGCGCTCCAGCTCGACGGAACCCCCAACCAGCCGACAATACTCGCCCACGCGCTGATCGTCTCGCCTCGAAAGCGCAGGAGCTAGAGGGTGCGCTGCACCGGGGAATGTCGCAGCACGTGAACCCGGACGACCAGCGTCCGGGCGGAGGACGTAAGCGTCCGCGTTTGTGGAAACCACCAGGTCGTTTCGCGATTTCCGCGGCTGCGGGTTACATCGCCGATCTCGGGGGCTTTGATCGCTGTTGCTCTCATGTGCTGTTCTCCTTTTTTCTTGTTGGGGCGGTGAGGCCCGAAATAATTAACCGGTTGAATGTTTCATTCCCGGATGCAGCGCAGCGCTGAGCGGCCGCCCCTGAAGTAGTTGGTGAGTTGATTCCCGTCGCTGAAGCGTTGCGCCCACGCGCTGACGCCGTTGTTGCGAGAGGACGACCAGTACCACCCCGCGGGGTACGAGCCGGACGTGTCGAAGTTGCCGATGGCAGCGCAGTGCTGAAACAGGACGTTCAGCTCCGACTTCGTGGGAACGCGCCAGTCCCGGTGGCCATGGCCGGTGCCGCAGGTCGGCACAGCATCGTCTCGATGCTCAGATCTCCAAGACACTCAAAACCCGACATTCGTCCTTCGGCGGAAATGGGCCAAGAAGAGACTCACGCACTGCAACAAACAAGGTTACTCGATGACCTCGGGCAACGAGGCGCCAGTGTCAGCGCAGGCGCGGGGCGATGCGCCCGCGCAGTCAAAAACATAACCGATCAAATCCGGCTGGAGCTCTATGGTTCGACTGAGACAGGGTTCGTAACATGCGCGCGAGCGCGTTTGTTCTGCGATCCTCACACTATGACTTCAGGATAGCGTGAACTGGCGACACCGAATGGTACATCTCGCCGTGCCATCTGGGCTTTTCGCTGTCTGGGTCAATTTTGAACGAGGAGGTTTCGGCGAGTATCGCTCTGACGGCTTCCGCGGCCTCAACACGGCCGACGTATCGGCCGACGCAATAGCCTTGTCCGAATCCGAAGGCGAAGTGGATATTCTCCTGCTTTCTTCCAGCATCGAAGGCATGCGGGCACTCCCATCGCTCCGCGTCGCGGTTTGCAAGAG
>Ga0209382_10002589_pt1 | contig 26021 bp, 24 predicted proteins | sample SoiMetdeltSBSDD5_FD_187599 | JGI IMG/M metagenome (GOLD analysis project Ga0209382, IMG submission 187599) | Bulk soil microbial communities from a Populus tree surrounding site in Tennessee, USA - Soil MetaG P. deltoides SBSDD5 (SPAdes) (version 2) | ecosystem: Environmental > Terrestrial >... | reverse complement strand
GATCGCGCTCGTCCGCGGGCTCGCCACCCCGGGAAAGGCGTGGGCGGCGCAGCAGGCAGGGACGCTCGGGCAGATCTTCGTCGTCATGGATCACCTGCACAACATGATCGTGACGACGATCTGGGGTGCGCCGACGCCCGAGACGGCCGGGCGGATTCCCGCCACGCCGTGTCTGTCGATCGTCGGCGCGCACGGCGATCAGTTACGGGCACGCCTTGCCGACGGTCCTGTGAGCGTGCAGCTGACCACACGCGTGCGGACCGGATGGATGCCGATCCCGCATCTGGTCGCCTCGCTGGCCGGACGGGACGAGGATCGCTTCGTCCTGTTCTCGGGCCACGTCGACTCGTGGCATCACGGCGCCATGGACAACGCGACCGCCAACGCGACGATGCTGGAGGTCGCGCGGCTGCTCGCGGCGCGGCGCGACGCGCTCCGCCGCGGCATCCGCTTCGCGTTCTGGTCGGGGCACTCGCACGGCCGCTACGCGGGCTCGGCGTGGTATGCCGATCACGCGTGGCGCGAGCTGCACGCGCGCTGCGTGGTGCACCTGAACGTCGACTCCACCGGGGCGCGCGGCGCAACCGATTACTCGGTACTGCATGCCACGGAAGACGCCCAGAGTCTCGCCGAGACCGTCGTCGCCGACGTCACGGGCCAGCGCGCCCGCGCCCGGCGCTTCTCGCGGGCCGGCGATCAGTCGTTCTGGGGCGCCGGCGTGCCGTCGGCGTTCATGTCGCTCTCCGGTCTGCCGAAGCAGGACACGGAGCTGTCGCGCACGATGGAACGCCTCGTCGGCAGCGCCGGCTTTCCGTGGTGGTGGCACACGAAGGACGACACGGTGGACAAGATCGACGCCGACGTCCTGGCGCTCGACACGCGCGTCTATCTCGCGACGGCGCTGCGCTGGCTCAACGCCCCGGTGGTGCCGCTCGATCACCGCCGTGCCGCGCGGGCCGTCGTGGCCGAGCTGCAGGCGCTGCAGGCCGCCGCTGGAGCGCGGTTCGACCTGAGCCCCGCGCTCGAGGCCGCGAGCAGCCTGGTGGAGCGGCTCGAGCGCGCGGCGGAGCGGCTCGACGCGGTGGAGCCCGCGCGCGCCGACGCCGTCAACCGCGCGCTGTTGCGGCTCTCTCGCGTGCTCGTGACGCTCACCTACACGACCGGCGATCGCTTCGGCCACGACCTGGCCTTGCCGATCGCGCCGCTGGCGGGCTTGCAGCGGGCGCGCGAGCTGGCCGGACTCGAACCCGGCGCCGACGCGTTCAAGTTCGCCCGCGTCGCGCTGCGCCGCGAGCTGAACCGCGTCGTCCACGCGCTCGACTCTGCTACCAGCATCGCGGAGGAACTGTGATAGCGGCAGCCATGATTCGCCCGACCGTCGGGTGGCGGAGCCCTGCGACGCCGCCCCGACGGCGATATAAGGAGCAACGCATGCGTCCTCTCGTCTCGCGCTTTCTGATCGGCCTGATCGTGCTCGCTCTCGTCGCCGCGCTGGTTCCCGCCGCCGACGCGCAAAAGCGCGGCGGCACGCTGACGATCGTCCGGCCGACGGACCCCGTCTCGCTCGATCCCAATCTCGAGACCACGGCGCCCGGCGCGTGGGTGTACTTCAACATGCTCGAGGGGCTGCTGACGCTCGACGAGAAGGTGCAGGTCAAGCCGGCGCTGGCGACGTCGTACGAAGTCATGTCGCCCACGCGCGTGCGCTTCAAGCTGCGCCCGGGCGTGAAGTTCCACGACGGCACGCCGTTCAACGCCGAGGCGGTACGGTTCACCTACGACCGCGCGCTCAACGGCAAGCCGCCGGCGCGCTGGGCGAGCCTGGTCGGCTCGCTGAGCGGTGCCGAGGTCGTCGACGACCTCACGGTCGACATCGTCACCAAGGAGCCGTACGGCCCCATCTTGAGGACGCTCGCCATGTACTGCATGGGCATCGTGTCGCCGACCGCGGTGCAGAAGATGGGCGCCGACTTCAGCCGCGCGCCCGTCGGCACCGGGCCGTTCAAGTTCGTCGAGTGGAAGACCAACACGCACGTCATCATCGAGCGCAACCCCGACTACTGGGGCGACAAGGCGCTTCTGGATCGCGTCGTCTTCAAGGTCGTGCCCGAAGAGGGCGCGCGGATGATCGCGCTGCAGACCGGCGACGCCGACATGGTGCTGTTCCCCTCGCCCGCGCAGCTGCCCGCGCTCCGCAAGGATCCGAAGTTCGCCGTGCACGAGACGACGGGCATCCGCGTGGTGTTCGTCGGCCTGCACGCCGGGCTGCCGCCCCTGGACGACGTGCGCGTGCGCAGCGCGCTGCTGCACGCCGTCGATCGCAAGGCAATCCTCGACAACATCATGGAGGGCTCCGCGGGGCCGGCGCGCGGCGTGCTCGCCCCCGGCGTGTTCGGCTACAAGGACATGCAGCTCGACCGTCTCTATCCCTTCGACCGCGCGAAGGCCAAGGCGCTGCTCGCGCAGGCGGGCTGGACGCCGGGGCCCGACGGCATCATGACCAAGGGCGGGCAGCGGCTGTCGCTCTCGTGGCTCGCCGCGCGCGGCCGCTATCCCAAGGACGGCGAGATCACCGAAGCCGTGCAGGCGATGTTCAAGGAAGCCGGGGTCGAAGCGAAGGTGCAGATCCTCGAGTGGGCGTCCGTGTTCAAGCAGGTCCGTGAGGCGACGCTCAACCATCACCTGTTCACGCTGGGGTGGGTGACCTCGAACGCCGACGCGGACTACTCCATGTACGCGCTCTTCCACTCCAAGAGCGTGCCGCCGACGGGGTGGAACACCTCGCGCTACGCGAACCCCAAGGTGGATACGCTCATCGAGCAGGCGCGCCGCAGCCTGAACCAGAGCGAGCGCGAGAAGCTCTACGGCGAGGTGCAGGACATCCTCGCTAAGGAGATGGTGTGGATCCCGGTTTACACGACCAAGGAGATCATCGCAGCGCGCTCGAATGTGAAGGGCTTTCAGATTCATCCCGTCGAGTACAACCTGACGCTGTCCAAGACCTGGCTCGATAAGTAGTCGCATGACGTCGCGAGGCGGCGGATGCTGACCTTTGTCATCCGCCGCCTCCTCCTCGCCGTGCCCGTGCTGCTCGGCGTGGTGTTCGTGGTCATGCTCACGATCGATCTTTTGCCGGGCGACGTCGTCTCGCTGATGCTCGGTGAGCACGCCACCAAGGACGCGGTTGCCAAGCTGCGCGAGCACCTCGGCCTGGACAAGCCGTTTGCCGTGCGCTACCTCGACTACGTCGGCCGCGTGGCGCGCGGCGACCTCGGCCGCTCGATCCAGCAGAACCGGCCGGTCGCCGCGGAGCTGGCCGACGCCTGGCCGGCCACGCTGCAGCTGACGCTCGCCGCGCTGGTCATCGCCGCCGTCGCCGGGGTCGCGGCCGGCGTCGTCTCCGCCGTCTGGCCGAACTCCGTGTTCGACGCACTCGCGCGGCTGGGCTCGCTGTTCGGCCTGTCGATGCCGATCTTCTGGACGGGCCTGGTGCTGATCGTCGTCTTCTCGCTCTGGCTCAACTGGCTTCCCGTGGGGGGCGCGGGCTCGCTCGCACATCTCGTGCTGCCGGCCGTCACGCTGTCGCTGCCCTCGGTGGCGATGATCGCGCGCATGACCCGCTCGGCCGTGCTCGATGTGCTCGGCGAGGACTACGTCCGGACGGCGCGCGCCAAGGGCCTAGGCGAGACGTGGGTGCTGGGCAAGCACGCGCTGCGCAACGCCTTCATCCCGATCATCACGCTGCTCGGACTGCAGTCGGGCCAGCTCATGGGCGGCGCCGTGCTGACCGAGACGGTCTTTGCGTGGCCGGGCCTCGGCAGGCTGATGGTCAAGGCGATCTTTGCGCGTGATTACATCCTGCTGCAGGGCGCCGTGCTGCTCTTCGCGCTCGCGTTCATCGTCATCAACCTGCTCGTCGATCTCTCCTACGGCCTGCTCGACCCTCGCGTGAGCAAGCAAGGATGATCTCGCGCGTTCTCTGCCCGAACGTCGTGCGGCGGAACCCTGTGAAGCCGCCCCGACGGCAGATCCAATGACGGCGTGGTCGCGGTTCTGCCGTAATCGGCTGGCGCTGCTCGGTCTGGCGCTGGTGGTCGTGCTGGCGTTGAGCGCGCTGCTGGCCCCGTGGCTCGCGCCGCTCGATCCCGCCCGACAGAGCCTGATCGAGAAGCGTACGCGGCCCGGCGCGAAATACCTGCTCGGCGCTGACGAGTTTGGTCGCGACATCCTCTCGCGCGTGATCTACGGCTCGCGCGTCGCACTGCTGGTCGGCGTCCTGTCGATGCTGATCGCGCTCGCCGGCGGTCTTGTCCTCGGCACGCTCGCCGGGTTCAGCGGTGGCTGGATCGATGCCGTCCTGATGCGCGCGGTCGAGATCCTGCTCGCCTTTCCGTATCTTCTGCTCGCGCTCGCGATCGTGGCCATGCTTGGTCCGGGCGCGGTGAACACGACCATCGCGGTGGGGGTCTGGGGCGTCCCGACCGTCACGCGCATCGTGCGCGGCTCGGTGCTGGCCCTGCGGGAAACGGAATACGTGGGCGCGGCGCGCGCGCTCGGGTCCCCGGCCGTCGCCCTGCTCCGGCGTCACATTCTGCCGAACATCATCCCGGGCCTCATCGTGTACGCGACGCTCTTCATGGCCAACGCGATCCTGCTCGAGGCGGCGCTGTCGTTCCTTGGTCTCGGCGTGCAGCCGCCCACGGCGTCGTGGGGTCTGATGGTCTCAACCGGGCGCGACGTGCTGCTGGTGGCGCCGCACGTGGCGACGGTGCCGGGGCTCGCGATCATGCTGGCCGTGCTCGCGTTCAACCTCGTCGGCGACGGGCTGCGCGACGCGCTCGATCCCCGGCTACGCGGCAGCTGACGAGTCGCGGCGTATACTCGCCTGCCTATCGGAGGTGCTGACATGAGCGCCATGCTGATCCTGCGCGGCGGCACACTGATCGACGGCACCGGACGCGCGCCGGTGCATGACGCGACGATCGTCATCCAGGACGGCCGCGTCGACGCGATCACGACCGGCGCCGCCGCCACCTGGCCGTCGAGCGCTGAGGTCGTCGACGTGGCCGGCATGACGGTCCTGCCGGGCCTCATCGACTGCCACGACCACCTCGCCTTCCACGGCTACGAGCTGGCCAGCCGCTGGGAACTGAACGAGCCCGGCAGCACGCGCCATCTGCGCACCGCGCACGTGATCGAGCAGACGCTCGGCATGGGGTACACCACGATTCGCGACGCCGGCGGCCTCGATGCCGGCTTCCGCGCGGCCATCGACGAGGGACTGCTCCGTGGGCCGCGCCTGCTGAGCGCGATCGCGATCGTCTCGCCCATCGGCGGCATCGGTGATCGCATCAGCCCCTCGGGACACGAGTGCCTCGTGCCCGCAGATCCGGCGCTCCCGCGCGGCGTCGCCAACGGGGTCGAGGACGTACGCCGCGTCGTGCGGCTGATGATTCGCGCGGGCGCCGACGTCATCAAGTGCGCGACGACCGGCGGCGCCAGCTCGCGCGCCGGGCACGGCCCCAAGGATCCCGCGTTCGACGCCGACGAGATGCACGCGCTGGTGGACGAGGCGCACGCGCAGGGCCGCAAGGTGATGTGCCACGCGCTGGGCGGACCCGGTCTGCGCCTGGCGCTCGAGGCCGGTGTGGACTCCATCGAGCACGGCTGCTATCTCGACGAGGATCCCGAGCTCATACCGATGATGGCCGAGCGGCGGACGTTCTTCGTCCCGACGCTCACCGTGTACACCTACCATAGCGAATCGAAGGCGCCGCACGTCCGTGAGCGCTCGCGCGCCCTGCGGGAGCATCACCTCGCCAGCATTCAGCGCGCGCTGGCGGCCGGCGTGCGCGTCGTGGCGGGCACCGACGCCGGCGGCCACGGCCATCCGCCGAACGCCGCCGAGCTGCAGCACCTGGTCGCCGCCGGACTCACACCGATGCAGGCGATTCAGGCCGCGACGAGCGTGGGCGCGGAGTGCCTGGGGCTCGCGCGAGAGATCGGCACCGTCGAGAAGGCCAAGCGCGCCGATCTCGTCGTCGTGGCCGGCGATCCGCTCGCGGACGTGCGCGTGCTGCAGGCGCCGGAGCGGATCCGGCTCGTGGTCAAGGACGGCGCGATCGCAGCTCGGCGCTGACGATGACGGAGAAACAGGCGCTGGCCGTCCTGCGCGGCGAGGATCCGGCGCTCGCGGCGCGCGCGGCCGCGGCGCTGTGGCAGATGTGGCATCAGTCCGGGCGTGACGATCTCGACGCGCTGCTGATGCAGGGCATGGAGGCGATGCAGCGCGGGCGTCTCGACGAAGCCGACGGCGTCTTCACACGGCTGATCGAGACAGCACCGGAATGGGCCGAGGGCTGGAACAAGCGCGCCACGGTCCGCTACATGGGCAAGAATTACGCCGCCTCGATCGCCGACTGTCGCGAGACGCTGACGCGCAATCCGAATCACTTCGGAGCGCTCTCCGGCCAGGGCCTCTGCCACCTGGCGCTCGGGCAATACCGCGAGGCGGCCGACCTGTTTCGGCGCACGCTCGCCGTGCACCCCCATCTCGAGAGCGGACGATCGAATCTGCGGAGCGCCCTCAACGAGCTGGTGAAGTGGAACTGAGCCGGCGCATGGCGGCGATCTCGGCGGGCCGCATGTTGCGGTCCTCGCATTTCCACGCGGCGACCGCCGGCAGCACGGCGCGCACGCGGGCCAGCTCGAAGTGGCCGAGAAATGCGCGCAGAAACAGGCGTCGGACGACCGCGCCCACGGCCGCTCGAATGCCGGTCTCGCCCAGCTCGGCGACCGCGAGGACCAGCCAGGTCAAGGCCACGTCGGCCTCGCCGACGCCGGATCGCGCGTTGGTCCAGTCCAGCAGCACCGGTCCCTTCGGCGAAAGGATGACGTTCAGCGGGTGAAGGTCGAGGTGGACGATCGAGCCGCCTCCCTCGAGCAACGGATCGAGCCACTTCGGCGCGGGGATCTCGTGAAGCTGCTGGTGAAGCATCGCCAATCGCGCCGCGTTTCGACGGAACGTCCACGGCCGGCGCACGATCTCGTCGAGCATCGTCGGCCCGTCGATGCGCTCCATGATCAGCTCCGCGCCGCCCGCACGAACGTCGTGAACGCGCGGCGCCGGAAAGCCGTGGGCCGCCACGTACCGCATCAGCGTGGCTTCGCGCTCCAGCGAGCGTCCATGACGGGTGCGGCGCAGCACGAGCCCCGGTCCGCACACGAAGATGTCGGCGTCACGACCGGACGCGAGCAGCGGACCGAGCTCGGACATTGCGTGTAGCATAGCCGGCCATGGAGTTCGGATTCAGCGCGGCTGAGCAGGCATTCGCCGAAGAGGTCCGCGCGTTCCTGCGTGAGCATCCGCTCGAGCAGTTCCCGCTCGACGGCATGGACGCGGGCTACGGCTCGGGCGCGCACTCCCGTGCCTTCATGCGGGCGCTGGGCGAGCGCGGCTGGATCAGCATGTGCTGGCCCGAGGCCTTCGGCGGGCACGCGCGGCCGATGTTCTTCAAGCTCGTGCTGTTCGAGGAGCTGGCCCTCGCGGGCGCGCCGTTCGGCCCGCTGGCCGGCTCCTGGCAGACAGCGGACGCGATCATCGAGTACGGCAGCGAGCGGCTGCGCCGCGATGTGCTGCCCGCCGTCGCGCGCGGCGAAGCCACGTTCTGGCAGGGCTACAGCGAGCCGGACGCCGGCTCGGATCTGCTCGCGCTCAAGACCGAGGCGCGCCGCGACGGGGATCACTACGTGATCCGTGGACACAAGATCTGGTCGAGCCACGCGGGCATCGCGACGCACGGTCTCGTGTTCACGCGCACGAGCCGCGAAGCACGACGCAGCCGTGGGTTCAGCATGTTTGTCGTGCCCAACGGCACGCCGGGCATGGACATCCGCCCGATCCGCAGCCTGACCGGCGGCGTTTATCACTACGAGGTGTTTCTCGACGACGTGCGCGTGCCGGCCGCGCTGAGGCTCGGCGCGGAGGGCGAGGGCTTTCAAGCGCTGCTGAACGGTCTGGACTCCGATCGCTTCTGGGGCCGCTTCTACAAGGCACCGGCGCTCGAGCGTGTGCTGCGCCGGCTCATCGACCACGCCAACGCCACGGGCGCCGCCAAGGACGCCGGGCTGCGGCGACGACTGGCCGCAATGGCCGCGGAACTCGCGGCGCTGCGCCTGCTCTTTTATCGCGCGGCGTGCCTGCTGCGCGACGGCGCGCCGATCACGTACGAGACGGCCGTGGCGAAGGTGTATGCGGACGAGTCTGGACAGAAGCTGGCGCGGCTCGGCATGGATTTGCTCGGGCCGTGGGCGCCGCTCCGGCCCGGCTCGCACGAGGCGCAGCTGGACGGCGACATCTCGCACGCGTATCTCACGAGCCTCGGCCACACGATCGCCGGCGGCACCGCGGAAATCTTACGGACGACGGTGGCGGTGCGCGGGCTCGGTCTGCCCGCAGAGCCGAGGAAAGCGTGATGGATTTTCGGCCCTCGTCCGCCCAACACCTGCTCGTGTCGACGGCGCGCGAGGTATTGCGCAAGGAGTGCCCGCCCGAGCGTGCGCAGCAGATCGCGCTCGATCCGCGCGGCTTCGACGCTTCGCTCTGGCGGCGCATGGCCGAGCTGGGCTGGCAGGGACTGCTGATTCCCGGCGATCTCGGCGGCAGTGACGGCTCGCTCCTCGACGTGGTCTTGCTCGTCGAAGAAATGGGCCGGGCGGGCGCGCCGGGGCCGTTCGTGCCGAGCGCGGTGGTGGCGACGTCACTGCTGCTCGGCGCGGGTAGCGCGGACCAGAAGAAACGTCTACTGCCGGCGCTGGCGGCGGGCGAACGGGTCGTGGCCGTCGCGCTGGGCGACACTGGCAATTCGCTGGAGCTCGACGCGCGTGGGCGGCTGAACGGACGCGCGCTGTTCGTCGAGGCGGCGCATATTGCCGACTCACTCATCGTCGCCGCGCGTGCCGGCAGCGAGCGGCAACTGTTCCTGCTGCCAGTCGATCGTCGCGGCATCACGCGCGCGCCGCTCGAAAGCATCGGCCCGGAGAAGGCCTTCGCGGTGACGTGCGACGCGGTTGTCGTCGGCGCCGAGGACCGGCTGGACTCCGCGATGACCTGGCGCGAGGCGCTCAAGGCAGGCGCCCTCGCGCGGACGGCGGAGATGGTCGGCGCCGCGCAACGCATTCTCGAACTGACCGTCGAGCACGCGAAAACGCGTGTGCAGGGCGGGCGTCCCATCGGCGGCCACCAGGCGATCCAGCACGCGTGCGCCGATCTCGTCCGCGACGTCGACACCTCGCGCGGCCTGCTCTACACCGCGGCGTGGAAAGCGAGCGAGGGTCTTGGCGCGGCTGCAGACATCCCGATGGCGAAAGCGTATGCGAGCGAGGCCTGCCTCACGGTCGCGCGGCGCGGGCATCAGATCTTCGGCGCCATCGGATACTGCGAGGAGCATCCGCTGCACTTGCTGCACAAGCGGATCCTCGCGGCCAGCCTCGACTGCGGCGATGTCGCGGCTCACCTCGAGGACGTCGCGCACGCGATCGGTCTTCGCGCATGAAGCTCAGTGTCGAGTTTCCGAGCGTGGCCTATCGCGAGGGCCCGGCTGCGGTCGCCCGCATGGCGCGGGCGATCGAGCAGATCGGCTACGACCACATCGACGTCTTCGATCACGTTGTCATGGGTTACCCGATCGCAGGGCGGCCGCCGGGGCCATACACGCCGACAATGCCGATCCTCGAAGCGCTGATGACGCTGTCCTACGTGGCGGCGGTGACGACGCGCGTGACGCTGGGGACGGAGGTGCTCGTGCTGCCGCAGCGGCACCCTACTCTCGTGGCCAAGCAAGTGAGCACGCTCGACACGCTGTCGGGCGGGCGCGTACGTCTCGGCGTCGGCGTGGGCTGGCAGGAGTCCGAGTACGAGGCGCTCGGCGAGGACTTTCGAACGCGCGGCGCGCGCATGGACGAGGCGATCGCGCTGCTGCGCACGTGGTGGGCTGACGCCCAGGTCGATTTCGCGGGCCCGCGCTATCCCATAAAGGCGATGGCGATGGAGCCCAAGCCGCCGCAGGGACGCCGGCTTGGGATCTGGATCGGCGGAATGTCCGAGCCCGCGTTTCGTCGTGTCGGCCGGCTCGGCGACGGCTGGCTGGCGAGCCGGATCACGGATGCCGCGAGCGCGCGCACGGCCTTCGACGCGATTCGCCGCCACGCCGAGGCGGCCGGCCGCGATCCCGCGACGATCGGGCTGCAGAGCATGGTCGCGCCGCCGCCGCGCGACGCCGAAGGCAAGCGATTCTATGCCGAGCACGATCGCGTGGTGGCGCGCATGGCCGAGCTGCAAACGATGGGCTTCGGCTGGGCCGCCGTCAACGCGACCGCGATGTTCCAGGCCGGCGCGCGCTCGGTGGACGCCATGATCGACGCACTGGCCGCGCTCCACGGCAAGATCCGCGCGGCGCTCGGTTAGCCGGCTCGCCGCTCCGACAACGAAGCGACTGTCAGGCGGCGCTCGACTTCAGCAGAACCGCGAGATCCGACCAGCCGTAAGCGATCTCGGTCAACTGAGCGCCGCCGATCTCGATCGACTGCGTGCGAACGGCAACGCCGCCGAGCATCTCGTAGAAGCTGCGCGCTCGCGTGTTCGCCTCTAGGACCCAGACGAGCATTGATCGCGTCCCGGTGGCCGCCAGCCGACGCGCGACGGCGCGCGCGAGCTCACGACCGACGCCCCGCCGCCAATGCGAAGCGTCCATATAGATGGCGTATAGCTCGCCAACATAGTTCGGATCACCGGAGCGCTCGGGGCCGCCGGCGGCGAATCCGACGACATTGCCTGCGTCGTCGTCGGCGACGATCAGGAAGCGCGCGCCCGCAGCACCCGACAGAAAGTTGCGCCACTGCCCCGCGCGGGTCACGGGGGACAGCGCTGCCAGATGCGCGTCCGGCACGATGCCGGGGTACGCGGCGCGCCAGCTCTCGACGTGCACGCGCCCGATCGCGTCGACATCGTGCGCCGTCGCGTCGCGCAGCTTCACGCGATCGCCGCCTCAGACGGCCAGGTAGCCGCCGTCGACGACCAGCTCGGTGCCGGTGATGTACGAGGCCTCGTCGGAGGCGAGGAACAGGACCGCGTGCGCGACTTCCTCCACGCGCCCCGCCCGCTTCATCGGGACGGACGCGAGCATCTTTGCGCGCCAGGTCGGATCGGCGGACGTCTTCGACGTGCGCATCGGCGGCATGAAGCCGGGATGCACCGAGTTCACGCGGATGTTGTCGCCGGCGAACTGCACGGCAGCCGTCTTCGTCATGATCCGCACCGCGCCTTTGGAGGCGTTGTAGGCCATGTGCACGCCGTCCTGGCCGACGAATCCGGAGATCGACGAGATGTTGACGATGGCGCCGCCGCTCGCCTGCTTCATGAGCGGGATCGCGTACTTCATGCCGAGGAAGACGCCCTTGGCGTTGACGGCCATGACCTTGTCCCATGCGGCGCTGCTCAGCATGTCCGGGTCGTACGTGCCGCTGATGCCGGCGTTGTTGACGAGGACGTCGAGCTTGCCGAATGCGCTCACCGCCGCCTTCGTCGCGGCGTCCCACTCGGCGTCGCTGGTGACGTCGAGCTTGACGAAGCGCGCCTGGCCGCCGCCCGACGCGATCTTGTCGGCGACCTGCTTGCCCTCGGCCTCCAGCACGTCGGCGACGATGACCTTGGCGCCTTCCCTGGCGAAGATCGCGGCCTCGCTCTGTCCCATGCCGCTGGCGGCGCCCGAGATGAGCGCGACTTTTCCGGCGAGCCTCATCGTGCTTTCTCCTTGCCCCCGGCCGTCGGCCGGCCTGCGGTCGGCCGTCCTGCCGCCGGCGTGCTCAGCGGCAGATGCGAGCGCCCGGCCATGGCGCCACCGTTCACGCCGAGGACCTCGCCCGTCACGTAGTCCGCATGCGGCGACGCCAGGAACAGCGCCGCCTCGGCGATGTCGTGCGGCGTGCCGGCGCGGCCCCACGGGATGCCGCGCGTCAGCGTGTCGACGTACTCCTGCGTGAGCGGCGAGACCTCGCTGTCGACCCGAATGAACCCCGGCGCGATGCAGTTGACGTTGATGCGCGCCGACGCGAGCTCCATCGCGAGCACCTTCGTGAACATCACGACCGCCGCCTTCGACGCGCAGTAGTGCGCAGCACCGGCGCGGCCGCTCGCGTAGGCGCCGGAGGAGATCGTGATGATCTTGCCGGGTGCGCCGCGCGCCACCATCGAGCGCGCGGCCGCGCGACACGTCAAAAACACGCCGCGCACGTTGGTCTCCATCACGCGGTCCCACTCCTCGACCGCCATCTCGAGCACGGCGGTGTTGGGATAGATCCCGGCGTTGGCGACGACCACGCCCACCGGCCCGAGCTGCTTTTCCGCGGCGGCGATGAACGCCGTCACCGAGCCCTCGTCGCGTACGTCGACCACCTGCGCGAAGGCGCGATCGCCGAGGGCCGCGGCGGCGCGCTTCAGCGGCGCCTCGCGCACGTCACCAAGCGCCACGCGCGCGCCTGCCCGGTGGAACGCGTGCGCGATTCCTTGCCCGATGCCCGCGCCGGCGCCGGTCACCACGACGACCTGGTCGGTGAAGTCGAACGCGGCCGGACTCAATGCACGCTGCCGCCGCCGTCCACGAGCAGCGTCTGGCCGGACATGAAGTCGCTGTCGTCCGAGGCGAGATAGACCACTGTGCCGACCAGATCGTCCGGGACTTCGGCCCGCCGGATCATCCGGGCATCGATGTTGGCCTGCTTGCGCTCCTGGGAGATGTTCTGCTCGTTGTCGCCGCTGAGCGTGAAGCCCGGTGCCAGGGCGTTGACGCGGATGCCGTGAGGACCGAGCTCGCGCGCCAGCGAGCGCGTGAACCCGACCACGCCGCCCTTCGACGTCGTGTAGTGGATGTAGTCGGGCACGCCCTTGAAGAACGTGCTGGACGCGATGTTGATGATCTTGCCCTTGCCCTGCGCCTTCATCGCCGGGAACACCGCCCGCACGCAGAGAAACAGGCCGCGCAGATTGATCGCCATCACGCGATCCCACTCTTCGACCGGGATCTCCATGAACGGCCGGCGCTCGAGCGTGCCGTACAGCGCCGCATTGTTGACCAGCACGTCGATGCGCCCGAAGCGGGCGAGCGTCTCCGTCGCCAGCCGCTGCGTATCCGCCTCGCGTGAGACGTCGCATTCCACGCCCAGCGCCTGCGCGCCGCGCGCCTCGACCTCCTTCAGCGTGGGCTTGGTGTCCGCGATATCGGCGATCACGACCCGCGCGCCCTCCGCGGCCACGCCCAGGCAGTACGCGCGGCCGATGCCCTTGGCGCCGCCGGTGATGATGACGACCCGGTCTTTCAGTCGCATCGCGGGCTCCTCAGCGGCGCTTGCCGCTGCGGCGCTGCGCCTCGTGCCACTGCGCGACCCCCTCGCAGGTGGCGAACCACACGCCGCGGTGACGCCGCATGAATTTCACGAGATCTTCGATCAGCTGCACGCGCGAGGCGCGCCCGCTGATGAACGGGTGACACGTGAGCACGAAGCAGGCGTTCTCCTTGTGCATCGCCGCGAACTCGGTGGACCAGAGGTTGAACACGCGCGCCGGATCGGCGATGACGTTGCCCGCGCCATAGACGTGCCGGAAGAGCGGCGCGTCGTCCATGATCCACTGCACGGGCACCTCGGTCAGCGGCCCCTCGGGGGTGTCGACGTCGTACGGCACGTCGTTGCCCATCAGCGAGCTGTCGTAGACAAACCCGTTGCGCTTGAGCAGCGCCGGCGTCCACACGTTGACGTCCCACGATGGCGAGCGGTAGCCCGCGGGCTTCACGCCGAGCTGGTCCTTGAGGATCGCCAGCTGCTCGGCCATCACGCGCTTTTCCTGCGTCTCGTCCAGCATGCCGACCGCTTCGTGCACGTTGCCGTGCGCGCCGATCTCGTGGCCGGCGTCGCGGATGCGCTTGCACGGCGCCAGGTGATTGACCACCGTCCAGCCCGGGATGTAGAAGCTCGCTTTGACCTTCAGCCGATCGAGCATTCTGAGAATTCGGTCCACGCCCACGCGCGGGCCGAAGCGGCGCTCCTCGAGATCGCCGAGGCTGCGCTTGGCTTTCTCCGGCTCGCGGAAGAGGAATCCGGATTCGGCGTCGACGTCGAACGACAACGCAGCGGCGCACTGATTGCGCTTCGGCCACTGGTAACGCATGGCCGGGAGGGTATACTCGTCCGCACTTTACGGCAACCCGCGTGCCCGCACGGAGGCTCACATGGAGATTTCTCGGCGTGACTTCGTGAAGTCCAGCGCAGTGGCGGCGACGGCGGCCGCCGTCGGTGTCCGGCCCGAGCCGGCCACCGCCCAGACACCGAAGAAGGGCGGCACGCTGCGCGTGGGCTTCTACGTCGAGGCGGCGACGATGGATCCGCATCTCTCCGGCAGCAAGGTGGATCGGCAGGTCTACCACAACGTCTACGAGCCGCTCGTCACGCTCGACACGAAGCTCGGGATCAAGCCGGGTCTGGCGGAATCGTGGTCACAGCCCGACGCGAAGACGCTCGTGTTCAAGCTGCGCCGCGGCGTGAAGTTCCACGACGGCACCGAGTTCAACGCGGAGGCGGCGAAGTTCAACTTCGAGCGGATGAAGACGGAGCCGAAGTCCGTGCGCAAGGGCGAAGTCGCCAACGTCGAATCCGTGGAGGTCGTCGACTCCCACACGATTCGGCTCAATCTCAAGCGCCCGGACGCCGCGCTACTCGCGACCCTGACCGACCGCGCGGGAATGATCATCTCGCCGAAGGTCATTCAGGAGCGTGGCGCCGAGCTGCAGCGCAACGCGAAGGGGGCCGGCACGGGACCGTTCGAGTTCGTGGAGTGGGTGAAAGATGCGCATCTGATCATCAAGCGCAACGACAACTACTGGAACAAGCAGGGCGGTCCGTACCTCGAGCGCGTGCGCTACCGGCCGATTCCCGACGACGTCGTCAAGCTGCAGAGCCTACAGACGGGCGAGATCGACGTCATCGACTACGTGCAGCCGCGCGACGTGGCCGCCGCGAAGTCGGACAAGAATCTCGTCGTGGTCGACGTGCCGTCGCTCGCCGCGTTTGCGTATCAGCTGAACCACCACCGGCCGCCGTTCAACGTGAAGGCGCTGCGCGAGGCGCTGGCCTACAGCGTCGACGTCGAGCAGGTGGTGAAATCGGTCTGGCTCAACGTGGGCGTGCCGGCGAACGGGCCGATCCCGCCAACGTCGTGGGCGTATGACAAATCGGTGCCGCCGATCAAGCGCGACCTGGCCAAGGCCAAGGCGAAGCTCGCCGAGGGCGGCCAGCCGAACGGCTTCACCGTCACCATGACGACGAACAACATTCCGATCAACATCCAGGAAGCCGAAGTGATCCAGGCCCAGCTGCGCGAGGCCGGGATCACGCTCAAGATCAAGCTCGTCGACTCGGCGACCCTGCTCTCCGACGGCAACAGCCGGAACTTCGAGATGATCTCCTACCAGTGGAGCGGCCGGCCCGACCCGGACGGCAACATCTACCAGTTCTTCAAGACCACGCCGGGGACGTCGCTCAACTGGTCCGGCATCTCCAACCCCAAGCTCGACGAGCTGCTCGACAAGACGCGTGAGGTGTCGAATCAGGCGGAGCGCAAGAAGCTCTATACGGAGGTCGTCAAGATTCTCCAGGACGAGTTGCCGATGCTCTACACGGTGCATCCGATCGAGCCGAAGGCCTTCAGCCCCCGGGTGCAGGGCTACGAGCCGATCCCCGACGGCATGATGCGCTTCAAAGACGTCTGGCTGAAGTGAGGTAGCTCGAGCGCTCATGGGGCGCCTCGTCGCGCATCGGCTGCTCGCGACGCTGCCGGTGCTATTGCTGGTCACCGCCGGCGTCTTCGCGTTGCTGCATCTCACGCCGGGCGATCCCATCGACGCCATGATGGCCGAGTCCGTGGACGCGACGGCCAAGGAGGCGCTGCGCCGCGAGCTCGGTCTCGATCGCTCGATCGCCGTGCAGTACGCGGCGTGGATGGGACGGCTGCTGCGCGGGGATCTGGGACGGTCGATCCGCACCGGCGAGCCCGTCATCGAGAACGTGAGCCGCCGCATACGACCGAGCCTGCAGCTCGCGCTGATGGCCATGACCGTCTCGCTGCTCGTCGCGTTCCCCGTCGCCCTCGCCTCTGCCGTCCGCCACAACACCGCGGTCGACCGCGCCGGCACGACGTTCGCGCTCTTCGGCATCTGCATGCCGAACTTCCTGCTCGCGCTGCTGCTCATCTTTCTCTTCGGCGTGACGCTGCGCTGGCTGCCGATCTCGGGCTACGTCGATCCGCTGGAAGAGGGCTGGGCCGGCGTGCGCTCGCTGGTGCTGCCCGCGGTGACGCTGGGCTTGGCGCTGGCGGCGGTGATCACGCGTACGCTGCGCTCGAGCCTGCTCGACGCGCTGGCGGAGGACTACGTGCGCACGGCGCGGGCCAAGGGGCTGTCGGAGTGGATCGTCATTCGCGGGCACGTGCTGCGAAACGCGCTCATTCCCGTCGTCACCGTGCTCGGCCTGCAGCTCGGCACGCTCATCGGAGGCGCGGTCATCACGGAATACGTCTTCGCGCTGCCAGGGGTCGGTCGTCTCGTGGTCGACGCCGTATTCGCACGCGATTATCCCCTGGTGCAGGGCGTGATTCTCCTGATCGCCGTCGGCTTCCTCGTCAGCAACCTGCTCGTCGACATCGTGTATGGCTGGATCGATCCGCGAATCCGCGTTCGCTGACGCGGCCGCGCTGTCCGCGCTGCCCGCCGTGCGGGACCGGCGCTGGGACGCGCTGCGCCGCGCCGCACGCGCGCGGCTGGCGCCGTTCGGCGCCGCGGTTCTCTTCGCGGCGATCGTGGTCGCCCTCGCCGCCCCGCTGCTGGCACCGTACGACCCGTACGCACAGGATCTCAGCAGCACGCTCAGCGGTCCGAGCCGCGCGCATCTCCTCGGCACCGACAACGTCGGCCGCGACGTGCTGAGCCGGGTCATGTGGGGGACGCGGGTGTCGTTGATCGCCGGCTTCGCCTCCGTCGCCGTTGCCGCGCTCGCCGGCGGTCTGCTCGGCGTCATCGCCGGTTACGCCGGCGGACGCGTCGACGGTCTCGTGATGCGGGTGATGGATGCGGTGCTGTCCTTCCCGCCGCTGGTGCTCGCGCTGGCGCTGGGCGCTGTGCTCGGCGCCGGGCTGAGCGGCGTGGTCATCGCGCTCGGCGTCGTCTACACGCCGACGTTCGCGCGGCTCATGCGCGGCCAGGTCCTGAGCGTCAAGACGCGGGACTACGTCGAAGCCGCGCGCGCGCTTGGCTCGCCGGCCTGGCGCATCGCGCGGCAGCACGTGCTGCCCAATGCGGCCACGCCGATCGTCGTGCAGGCCTCGCTCAGCGTGGCGTTCGCGATTCTCGCCGAGGCCTCGCTGTCGTTTCTGGGGCTCGGGGTGCAGCCGCCGGCCGCATCGTGGGGCAGCATGATCAATTCGGGGCGCGGGTACTTGCAGCAGGCGCCGTGGATCGTGTTCGGGCCGGGCGCCGCGCTGTTCGTCACGGTCGTCGGGCTCAACTTCGTCGGCGACGCGATCCGCGACGGCCTCGACCCGCGGCTGACGCGTTAGGGCAACACAGGTATACTCCCGGCCATGGCGATCGCCTCCGACTACGCCCGGCTCGAGGAGCGGATTCTCGCCCGGGACCAGGTCGGCGCGAGCGCCGCGCTCTACGAGCTCATCAAGCAGAAGCGTCCGGTCGCCGAGATCGTCTCGGAAACCGTGCGCATGCACGCGCCGTACACGCACGTGCCCTATCACCAGCGGCTCGACGACGGCGTCGTGAAGTTCGTGAACAACGACCACTGCCTGCTCAGCGAGCGCGTCGCGCTCCCGCTGAGCGGGATGGTGCGGCCCGAGCTTTCGATGCTGCCGCTGGCGCAGTCCGTCTGGTACATCCCCAGCGGGCTCGATCCGTGGAACCAGCTGCTCGGCAAAGCGCCCGGCCATTACACTCGCTTGTACGAAATTGCCGTGAACCAGGCGCCGCCGATGCCGCAGGCGCACTGGCCCGATCAGGAGGCGCTGTCACTCGAGGGCCCGATCAGCGAGCGCCTGAACCATTGGCTGACGCTCGTGCAGCGCGGCGAGGTGCTGCAAGCCTATCGCGTGTTCCTGGGGCTCATGCAGGATGCGCCGCACCGACGTCAGGTGCTCGCGCACCTCGCGTTCGCCGGGCTCATCGACGTGCAGGACCGCATGCTGCACAACCGCTCCTACACGACGGGCCACAAGTCGTTCCGCGCGCGCGCGACGATCGAGCTGGGCGAGGCGCTGGGCTGGCCGCACCACGTGCTCTACGCGGGTGTGCCGGACATCGCGGTGGGGCCGCGCTGGTATTCCACCTACGAGATGGGCTGCAACGTCGTCCAGAACCTTCTGGATGGTCGCGACGCCGAGCTCTTGCGCCAGGAGATGCCGCTCACGCCAGCCGAAGAGGCGATGCTGGTCGACATCATCACGCGCCAGCGCGAGTGGTCGATGATCGAGGCAATCGTGGCGCTGCTGAAGGCCGGCCGCAGTCCGCGGCGCATCCTCGACGCGATCCAGGTCGCGTCTGCGCAGGTCATCCTCGACACCGGCGCGCCGAACAACTTCTCGATGTCGCAGCACGGCTACGAGTACTGCAACACGCTAACGTGGTTCTACGACACGTTCGAGCATCCGCACCGGCTCAAGCTGCTGTTCGTCGCCGCGTCGTTCATCAATCGCGCGGCCGAGCATCAGGCGAACACGCCCGACAACGGCCGCCGCGCGATCGTCCCGCCGCCTGGCTCGGACTCGCTCGGTGCGCGCCAGCTGCTGGAGCAGCTCGAGAGCGCGCTGCTGGCGCTACGGACGGATGAGGCGGTCGGGCTCAGCGCCGCGTATCTGAAGTCCGGCGCCGACCGCGCGCAGCTGGTCGAGACACTGGCGACGGCGGCGGCCAAGATCGGCAACGACCCGCACAACCAGGAGCTCGGCCTCTGCCTGATCGAGGACTACGGGAAGAGCAAGGCCGCCGACCGCGAGCGGCTGCTGCTCGCGTGCGCGCAGCACAGCGCGGGTCATCGCAAGTACGGCGACCACCTCGAGTCGTATCGCCGCTTCGCGGAGGCGGTCGGGCTCTAAGTTATTCGAGCACCTTGTCCGCCTGAACGAGCGTCGACTCCGGAATCACCAGGCCGATACGCCGGGCCGTCTTCGTGCTGATCACGAGCGTGAACCTGTCGAAGTTCTCCACCGGCAAATCCTTTGGGCTGGCGCCGGCGAGAACGCGTGCCACGTGCTTGGCGGATTGGCGACCGACCGCATGAAAATCCACGCTGTAGCTCACGAGGCCACCCCTGGCGACCAGGCTCTCAAAGTAGAACATGGTCGGCAGCCGTTTGGCGTTTGCCGCATCGATGATCGCTTGGGCGTGCCGGTCCACCATCGCATCCGAAACGGCGAGATAAGCATCCACCTCACCAGGACGTAGCGACTGCAGAGCGTTCTGCAGTTCCTCCGCAGACGCGACATGCCGCTCGACGAGCTCTATCTGAAGATGCTGCGCCGCCTCACGCCCTTGCTTCGCCGATTCCCTCGCAGAGGGATTTTTAGGGTCGTAGAACGTCACGACACGATGCAGCTTTGGGACGATCCGCTTGAGGATTTCAAGACGCTTTCCCGTGACGTCCGTGCTCAAAAAGTGGACCCCCGTAAGCCGGCCTCCTGGTTTCGCGAACGACTCCACCAGTCCAATCGCGACAGGGTCCGTCCCGGCGCAGAACACGATCGGGATGCTCGCTGTCGCCTGTCGCGCCGCGACGGTCACCGAGGTGGCCACGGCATATATCAGCGCGGCTCTTTGGCGCTCCAGGCTCCGCGCCGCCTCCTGGACCGCCTTGAGATCACCGGCGGCGTCGCGGACGTCCAGAGCAAACTGTTTTCCCTCCACGAGCTGCCGTTCCCTCAAACCTTCCCGCAGCCCATCGACGACCGCGGAGAATGGCCCACCCTGCAAGATGACGCCGACCCTGGGAGTCCCGGTCTGCTGGGCTTCGAGTCGGGCGAGAGGGTTCACCAACGCGAACGCGAGGGCGATTACGATGGCGAGAACCCTGTGCCTCACGCGTCAGGTTTCCCCTTGCAGGGAATCGGGTGCCAGCTCATTCGGCGATGACGATCCGGTTGCCTTCAGGATCCGCGACCATGCTCTCGTAGTAGCCGTCGCCCGTCAGTCGCGGGCCATCGAGGAGCCTGAACCCGTCTCCCTGCAGTCGCTTCGTCAGCGCGTCGACGGCCGCGCGAGAACCGACCTCGACACCCAGGTGTGCGTACCCGACGAACTCCTCTGAGCTCGCTGGGTCTGTGATCCTCTGGATGTCCGGCTGGTGCATCAGCTCCAGCCGACCGCCACCAGGAAACGTCAGGAAATAGGACGTGAACCGCCTGCGCTCGTTTTGATACTTCGCGTTCGACCGCGCGTCGAAATACTTCTCGTAGAACGCACGCAGCGCTTCGAGGTCCACGGCCCAGATGGCGACATGCTCGATCTTCATCGACGTGCCTTTGGCGTTGGACGCGGCCGGTTACCGCTGGCGCAGCTTCGGATCCCAGGCGTCGCGCAGCGTGTCGCCGAAGAGGTTGAAGCCGAGCACGGCGAGGCTGATGGCGAGCCCGGGGAAGATCGCGAGCCACGGCGCCTGCTCCATGAAGGCGCGGCCGGTGCTGGACAGCATCAGCCCCCACGACGGCGTGGGTGGCTGAGTGCCGACGCCGAGGAACGACAGCGTGGCCTCGATGAGAATCGCGTTGCCGAGCCAGATCGACGCGATGACGAGGATCGGCGCCGTGACGTTCGGGAGGATGTGGCTGAGGATGACGCGCGGGTGGCGGCAGCCGATCGCGTGCGCGGCCTCGACGTAGCGATTCTGCTTGGCCGACAGCACCGCGCCGCGCACGATCCGGGAGTTGCCGGGGATGATGACGATCGCGATGGCGAGCATGGCGTTCGTCGTGTTCGGCCGCAGCACAGACACGATCGCGAGCGCCAGCACGAGCGCGGGAATGGCCTGGATGGCGTCCATCACGCGCTGGAAGAGCAGATCGAGCCGGCCCTCACAGTAGCCGCAGAGCAGCCCGATGATCATGCCGGCCGCGGTGCCGATGCCGACCGCGAGCAGGCCGACCCAGAGCGAGATGCGCGCGCCGTAGATCACACGGCTCAGCACGTCGCGTCCGATGTCGTCGGTCCCAAACGGATGATCCCACGACGGCCGCGCCAGGCGGATCTCCGGCTCCGGCGCGAGCGGATCGTAGGGCGCGAGCACCTCGGCGAAGATCGCGGTGAGCACGATCACGACGAGAAGGGCCGCCGAAGCGGCGCCGAGCGGCTTGCGCTTGAGCGTGGTCAGCAGCGCACGCGTACGGCCGATGACGACCGGCTCTTCCTCGATGCGTACGACGCGCTCGGTGACCGTCGCCATCAGCTGTACCGGATGCGCGGGTCGAGCCAAGCGTAGGTGAGGTCGACGACCAGATTCAGCGTCACCAGCGTGGCGGCAACCAGCATCACGTTGGTCTGCACCACGGGATAGTCGCGGTAGAGGATGGCCTCGACGGTGAGGCGGCCCATACCCGGCAGCGCGAAGATCGTCTCGACCACAACGGTACCGGCAAGCAGCACGCCGAGCTGACCCCCGATGATGGTCACGACGGGAATCAGCGCATTCTTCAGCGCGTGCTTGTACACGACCATGCGGCCGGCAAGCCCCTTCGCCCAGGCCGTGCGCACGTAATCCTCGCGCAGCACCTCGAGCACCGTGGAGCGCGTCATGCGCATCGTCGCCGCCGACAGCCGGAAGCCCAGCACGGCGGCCGGCAGGAGGAACTGCTGCAGGTTTCGCCATGGCGAATCCCAGAAGCTGACGTAGCCGAGGGGCGGAATCCAGTGAAACCAGATCGCCGCGAACGTGATGACAAGCGTGCCCAGCCAGAAGTCGGGCAGCGAGAGGCCCGACACGGCGACGACGCGGCCGACATAGTCCGATGGCGTGTCCTGGCGCGTGGCCGACAGTACGCCCACCGGCACCGCGATGGAGATGCCGATGATCATCGCCAGGGCCGCCAGCTCCAGCGTGACCGGAATGGCCTTGCGGAGCGACACCCCGATCGGCTCGTTGGTGAAGATCGAATGGCCGGGGCTGAGGCTCACCATCTGCCAGAGCCAGAGCCCGTACTGCTCAACGTAGGGCCGGTCCAGACCGAGGTCTTTGCGGAGCTTGGCGAGCTCTTTCTCGCCGACGTTGCCGGACTCACCCATGAGCGCGATGAGCGCGTCGCCGGGCATGACGCGCATGAGGGAGAACACGATCAGCGAGGAAAGAAGGAGGACGGGGATCGCCAGCAGCAGGCGCCGCAGGACGTATTTCTGCATGACCGGCGCCTACTCGATCCCCACCCTCCGCGACATCGCTACTTCTCCATCCAGCTGCGCACCAGCGTCGGTGAGCCGTAACCGTCGGTGCGGCGCAGCGCCCCGGCCGCCACGTTGCGCATGTGCGGCTGGAAGAGCAGGAAGCCGTTGTCGTACGGCATCCACATGCGCAGCACCTGATCATACTCGCGGTCCACGATCTTCTTGGCGATCGCGCGCTGCTCGGCGCGGTCCGGTGTGCGCCGCAGCTTCGTCGTCAGCTCGTCGATGACCGCGTCGTTGACTCGGAAGAAGTTCTTCGTCGACTTGCTGTGCATGTACATGTACGTCCGCTCGTCGAGGCCGATGGCGTGCCCGGACTGGAAGCCCCACGACATGCCGTCCCACTTGCCCTCGACGTAGCGCCCGTAATACGTCGTGTAGTCGAGCTTGGTGATCTTGACGTTGATGTTGAGGTTCTTCCTGAGATCCTGCTGGACGAGCTGTACCTGCGACGTCATCTGGGGGAAGTACTCGTAGTAGAACAGCGTCGTCTCGAAGCCGTTCGGATGTCCCGCCTCCGCCAGCAGCTTCTTCGCCTCCGCCGGCTTGTACTGCCACCACGGGCCGAAGTCCTTCGCCGTCGGCGGCGCGTCCTGATAGTAGATGTACGGTACGCCCCAGCCGAGGATGCCGTGGCCCTCGAACACCGTGTCCACCATCTTCTGGCGGTCGATCGCCATCGAGATCGCGCGTCGCACGCGGACGTCGTTGAACGGCGGCCGATCCTGCGCGAGCGACACGCCGAACGGCGCAAGGGTGTTGTGGTAGGCCTGCACGACTGTCTGCGGATTGGTCTTGCGGATGACTTCCGCCTCCGAGGGGCTCGCGACCCAGATGAAGTCGGCCTGGCCCGTGCGGAACGCGGCCAGGCGCGTCGCCGCGTCCGGCGTCGACAGGATCACGTACTCGTCGACGTACGGCCGGCCCTTGTCGTAGTAGTCGGGGTTGCGCTGCAGCACGACGCGCACCTTGCGCGTGTGCTCCTTCAGCGTGTAGGGCCCGGTGCCGATGAGACGCTTCTTGAGGTCGCCGTCCTCCTCGAGGACCTCGCGCGCGAAGATGATCGCCACCGGCTCCGCGACGTTCTGAGGGAACAGCGTGTTCGGCGTCTTGAGGTGTACGCGCACCGTGGATTTGTCGGGCGTCTCGATGCCCTCGATCTCCTGGAAGGTGAACGCCTGCACGCCTTCCTTGGCGTACTGCTCGAAGCAGTATTTGATGTCGGCGGCGACGAGCTCGCGGCCGTTCAGCGGCGGCAGGTTCTGCCACTTCACGCCCTGGCGCAGCTTGAACGTCCACACACGGAAGTCCGCGCTGCTCTGCCACGACTCCGCGAGGTCGCCCTTGAGCGTGAGATCGGCGGGGCCGCTCGCCTCGTCGGAGAACGGATAGCGGACGAGACGGTTGCTCGTCAGCCCGGCGAACTGGAAGAGGCCGACCGACTGGGTGTGCCGCGGATCGATCACCGGCGGGTCCCACGCGGAGGCGCGCGTCATCACGCCGCCGCGCTTGGGCGGCTTTTGGCTGGCGGGCAGCCAGTCGGGATACGGTGAGGCGGCGGCTCTCGCGCGCCGCGGGCCGAGCACAGCCGCGGCGGACAGGCCGGCGGCGGACATTCGCACGAAGTCACGACGGTTCAGACGGGCGAGCGGACCGAGCATCTCAGCCTCCTTCTATCTCCGGAGCGAAGAAGGGACGGGGCCGGTACTGCGAGTGGTCGGGAACATTGCCGGACGTACCCGCCCAAGTCAAGGCCCCGTCCCTCGTGACGGCCTACTTGTCGAGCCAGAGCCGAGCGATCGTCGGCGAACCGTAGCCAATGGTGCCGCGCAGCACGCCGCCGGCGACGTTTCGCAGATGCGGCTGGAACACCACGAAGTTGTAACCGTGCGGCATCCACATCCGCGTGACCTGATCGTACTCGCGGTCGACGATTCGCTTCGTCGTCGTCCGCTGCTCGGCACGGTCGCCCGTTTGCCGCAGCTTCACGGTCAACTCGTCGATGACCGGATCGTTGACGCGGAAGAAGTTCTTCGTCGATCTCGAGTGCATGTAGACGTACGTCCGCTCGTCGAGGCCGACCGCATGGCCGGACTGAAAGCCCCAGGCCATGCCCTCCCACTTCCCGTCGACGTAGCGCCCGTAGTAGGTCGTGTAGTCGAGCTTCGTGATCTTGACGTTGACGTTCAGGTTCTTCTTCAGATCCTGCTGGACGAGCTGCACCTGCGAGGTCATCTGCGGGAAGTATTCGTAGTAAAAGAGTGTCGTCTCGAAGCCGTTCGGGTGCCCGGCTTCCGCGAGCAGTTTCTTGGCCTCGGCCGGCTTGTACTGCCACCACGGGCTCAAGTCCGCGGCCGTCGGCATCCTGTCCTGGTAATAGATCCACGGCACGCCGGCGGTCACGATCCCGTGACCTTCGAACACCGTGTCCACCATCTTTTGGCGGTCGATCGCCATCGACAGCGCGCGGCGCACCCGCAGGTCATTGAACGGTGGCCGATCCTGCGCCAGCGCGAGCCCGAACGGCGTGATTGAGGGCGTGAGCGCCTGCACGAGCGCGGCCGGATTGGTCTTGCGGATCGCATCCACCTCGGAAGGGGCGAAGGCCGTCACGAAATCGCTCTGACCGGTGCGGAACGCCGCCTTGCGTGTGGCGTCGTCGGGCGCCGAGAGGATCACGTACTCATCGACGTAAGGGCGCCCCGTGTCGAAATAGTCGGGGTTGCGCTGCAGGACGACGCGGACCTTGCGCGTGTGCTCCTTGAGGATGTACGGCCCGGTGCCGATGAGGCGCTTCTTGAGGTCGCCGTCCTCCTCGAGCACCTCGCGCGCGAATAGGATCGCGACGGGTTCGGCCACGTTCTGCGCAAACAGTGAGTTGGGCGTCTTGAGATGCACGCGGAGCGTGTGCGTGTCCGGCGTCTCCATCGCTTCGATTTCCTGGAACGTGAAGGTCTGCACACCTTCCTTCGCGTACGCCTCGAAGCAGTACTTGACGTCGGCGGCGGTGAGCTCGCGTCCTTTGACCGGCGGCAGGTTGTGCCACTTCACTCCGCGACGCAGCTTGAACGTCCACACGCGCTGGTCGGGACTGCCCTGCCAGGACTCGGCCAGATCGCCTTTCAGGCTGAGGTCGTAGTAGCCGCTTGCCTCTTCGGTGAATACGTACCGCAGCAGGCGATTGCTGGTGAGGCCCGCGAACTGGAACAACCCGACCGATTGGGTGAGCCGCGGATCGATCACCGGCGGATCCCAGGCGGTGGCACGCGTCAGCACGCCGCCACGCCTGGGCGCCTTGGTGCTCGCGGGGATCCAATCGGGATAGGCCGTCTGGGCCCGCGCGCGGCGGGGAACGCTCGTGACCGCGGCGGCGCCGATGCCGGCGGCGCTCAGCCGGACGAAATCGCGTCGATTGAAGCGGGCGTGGGGACCGAGCATCACATCCTCCTTCTGTGTGTTGGGAGCGAAGGAAAGGACGGGCCGGTGACGCTG
>Ga0209382_10002588_pt1 | contig 26026 bp, 23 predicted proteins | sample SoiMetdeltSBSDD5_FD_187599 | JGI IMG/M metagenome (GOLD analysis project Ga0209382, IMG submission 187599) | Bulk soil microbial communities from a Populus tree surrounding site in Tennessee, USA - Soil MetaG P. deltoides SBSDD5 (SPAdes) (version 2) | ecosystem: Environmental > Terrestrial >... | reverse complement strand
ACGCCGCACGACAAGGGCGCGTTCGTCGCGACCATGGAGATGAACGCGTTCGGCACGTTCAACGTCACCCGGCTGTCGGCCGCGGCCATGGCCGGGAACGAGCCCGACGAGCACGGCCAGCGCGGCGCCCTGCTCGTCTGCTCGATCGCCCGCAACCCCTACCTCAACGGCGAGAACATCAGGCTGGACGGCGCCCTGCGCTTCCCCCCGAAGTAGCCCGTGCCCTCGATCGACGACCTGGTCGGGGCGCTCGCGCTCGAGCCGGACGGCCCCGACCGCTACACCGCCGGGAACGTCCAGGCCACCGCCGGAGTGATCTTCGGCGGGCAGCTGATGGCGCAGGCCATCGTGGCCGGGCTGGCAGGCCACGACGGCAAGCGGGTCAAGACCCTGCACACCATCTTCGCCCGCGGCGGCCGCCCCGACGTCCCGGTCGAGATCGTGGTCGAGCGCATGCACTCCGGGCGCGCCTTCGCCAGCAGCACGGTGACGATCGCCCAAGGCGACCGCCTCTGCGCCCGCTCGCTGGTGCTGCTGACCGCGGACGAGCCCGACTTCATCCGCCACGCCGATCCCTTCCCGGTCGTGCCCGGGCCCGACGAGGGCGCGCCGCCCGATGAGCGCACGGGCGACTGGCAGGTCCGCATCGCGGGGGACGTCGACATCAACGACCCCGAGGCGGTCGGGCCGCCCGATCTCGACGTGTGGACGCGCTTCGCGGGCGCGCCCGACGACCCGGCCGTCGACCAGGCCCTGCTCGCCTATGCCACCGACGGCTTCCTCATCGCCACCGCCATGCGTCCCCATGCCGGCGTGGGCCAGGCCCAGGCGCACGTCACCGTGTCGACCGGGGTCGTGAGCCACACGCTCACCTTCCACGAGCCGGCGCCCGCGGGGGAGTGGCTGCTGCTCTCGCACCACAGCCCGTACGCGGGGCGGGGCCGCAGTTACGGCACGGCCCACGTGTTCCGGGCCGATGGCGCGCTGGTGGCCTCGTACGTGCAGGACGCCATGATCCGGCCCCTGGCCGAGGGCCGCACTGGGACGGTGCTCTGATAATGAACATCATCATTTCCAGGAGAGTGGACGAGACGTTGCCGGATGTTGCAATGGCATTCTCGCAGTGTGAAACTACGCTTCACAGTGACGGCGGGCACACGCGTGCCCGGGAGACGGGAGGGGTAGATGCCGGTGCCTGACGCAGTCGTCGTGTCCACGGCGCGCACTGCGATCGGCACGGCCTTCAGGGGGACCCTGGTCGACGTCGATGCCCTCGAGCTGGGCACCCGCGCCATCGCCGAGGCCGTGCGCCGCGCCGGGATCGATCCCGCCCTGGTGGACGACGTGGTGCTGGCGGAGGCGCTCTACGGCGGGGGCGACATCGCCCGCTACGCCGCCATCGAGGCCGGCCTCGAGCACGTCGCCGGGCTGGCCCACAACCGGCACTGCGCCGGGGGCCTGGCCGCGCTGACCACCGCGGCCGCGAGCGTGCGCGCCGGGATGGACCGGGCCGTCGTCGCCGGTGGCACCCAGTCCTCGTCCACATCCCCCCGGTCGACCCGGCGCGTCCCGGGCAGCGACGACTGGGAGGACTGGTTCTCGCCCACCCACCGCGACCGACCCGCGGCCCCCAACATGGACATGTCCATCACCGTGGGCTGGAACGCGGCGGTGGAGGCCGGCGTGACCCGGGAGGAGATGGACGCCTGGGCGCTGCGCTCGCACCAACGGGCCGTCGCCGGCATCGACAACGGCAGCTTCGTGGAGGAGATCTTCCCGCTGGAGGTCACGCGGCGGGACGGCACCACCACGACCTTCGCGGTCGACGAGCACCCGCGGCGCGACACCTCGCGGGAGAAGCTGGCGTCGCTCAAGCCGCTGCACCCCGAGATCGAGGGCTTCAGCATCACGGCCGGCAACGCCTGCGGCGCCAACGACGGCGCTGCCGCCCTGGTCGTGGCGGACCGCGCCCTGGCCGAGGCGAGCGGGATCGAGCCGCTGGCATCCGTCCGGGCCTGGGCGTCGGTGGGCGTGCCGCCGGAGCGGACTGGGCTGGCACCGACCATCGCCATCCCCAAGGCGCTGGACCGGGCCGGCGTGGCCCTCGGCGACGTGGCCCTGTGGGAGATCAACGAGGCCTTCGCCTCGATGTGCGTGGCCACCACCCGGATCCTCGGCATCGACGAGGAGATCGTCAACGTCCTCGGCAGCGGCTGCAGCCTGGGCCACCCCATCGCCATGACCGGGGCCCGCATGGTCGTCACGCTCATCCACGAGCTGCGCCGGCGGGGTGGCGGCACCGGCGTGGCCGCCATGTGCGCGGGCGGCGGCATGTCCACGGCCGTCGTCCTCGACGTGCCCGCAGCCTGACCTTCACCGTCCAACGACAGCAAACAACCCCGAGGGGGCGTGACATGGATAGACCGGAGGAAGTGTCAGGGCGCCGCAGCCGGTGGCGCCGGTTGCGGATCGCGCTCGCGGTCCTGAGCGTGTTCGCGCTCGCGGCCGCAGCGTGCGGCGGCGATGACGACGACGACGACACAAGCGCGTCCGACACCACGGCCGAGGGCACGGAATCCCTGCTCGGGCCGGAGAACGTCGCGTCCGGCGAGCCGATCAAGGTCGGGATGGTGTCCGACGGTGCGACGCAGGCATTCGACAACACCGACGAGCTCCGCGCCGCCCAGGCCGCGGCCGAGTACTACAACAACCACAAGGGCGGCATCGGTGGCCGGCCCATCGAGGTCGTGACCTGTGAGACGGGGGCCGATCCGGCCGGCGCCACCGACTGCGCCAACCAACTGGTCGAGGCCGAGGTCGTCGCCGTCGCGCTCAGCCAGTCCGCGGTCGCGGACTCGGTGTGGGAGCCGTTGCATGCCGCCGGCATCCCCACGCTGTTCTTCCAGACCAGCACTGAGGCCATGCTCGCCGACACGACGGACAGCTTCGTCATGGTCAACCCGCTGGCGACGCTGTACGGCACCCCGATCGCGGCGGCCGAGGCCGAGGACACCGACAAGCTCGCCTTCGTCCTCATCGACGTCCCTCAGGCGCTCGCGACCTTCGAGTCGGGCGCCGCGGACGAGATCCTGGACAACGCCGGGCTCGAGTACGAGCTCATCAAGGTGGCGCCGGGCACGGCGGACATGACCGTGCAGATGCAGCAGGTCGTCGACGCCGGGGCGGGCGTCGTGCAGATCGTCGGCAACGACGCGTTCTGCATCGCCGCCATCCAGGGGCTGACCGCCGTCGGCTACGACGGCGCGATCACATTGATCTCCCAGTGCGTCACCGACGCCACCCGCGAGGCGCTGCCGGGACAGCTCGAGGGGATCTCGATCACCTCGACCATGGCGCTCGGCGCGGAGGACGACCCGGCCTACCAGCTGTACCTGGAGGTCATGGACACCTACGGCGAGGACGTCGAGGACGTCCCGAACGCCGCCGCCATGGGCGGCTACACCGTGATGTCGTCGCTCGCCGTCGCCCTCCAGGGGATCTCGGGCGACGTCACCCCGGCGACGGCCGCGGAGACGATCAAGGCGATGTCCGAGTCCGACTTCCCCGGGGCCGACGGCCTCACCTTCCAGTGCGGCGGGACGGCGTTCACGCCGCAACCTGCCGTGTGCTCGAATGGGTCGTTGCGGGCCACGCTCGACGCTGACGGGTTCCCCGCTAGCTACGAGGCCGTCGACTCGACGGACATCCTGCCCTGACCTTGCGGTGATGCGGGCCGGCTCGGGGAGCGCCGGCCCGCATCACGCGCATCCCACGAGCCCAACAGCCGGAGGCCCACACTGTGGACCACATCGCATCACTCCTCCTGGGCCTCGGTGCCGGTGGGGTGTACGCCGCCCTCGCCCTGGCGCTGGTCATCACCTACCGCGCCTCGGGCGTCCTGAACTTCGCCACCGGGGCGATGGCGCTGTACGTGGCCTACACCTACGCCGGCCTCCGCCGGGGTGAGCTGCTCGTGCCCATCCCCGGGCTCCCGAAGACCGTTGACCTCGGCCAGGAGCTCGGGTTCTGGCCGGCTGTGCTCATTTCGATGGTCGCGGCCGCCGTGCTCGGTGCGCTCCTCTATGTGCTGGTGTTCCGCCCGTTGCGCGACGCGCCGCCGCTGGCCAAGGCGGTGGCGTCACTCGGCGTCCTGGTGATCATCCAGGGCACGCTGGCCATCCGCCAGGGCACCAACGCGGTCAGCGTGCGGGCCATCTTCCCCGCCGAGCGCTGGGAGTGGGGCGACGTGATCGTGCTGTCCGACCGGTTCTACCTGGCGGTCACCGTCGTGGGGCTGGCGCTGCTGGTCGGGGCCGGGTACCGGTTCACGCGCTTCGGGCTGCTGACGCGCGCCACCGCCGAATCGCAGACGGGGGCCTACGTCTCGCGTGTCTCGCCCGACCGCATCGCGCTGGTCAACTGGATGATCAGCGCCATGGTGGCCGGCATCGCCGGCATCCTCATCGCTCCGGTGAACCCGCTCACGCCGGTGACCTACACGCTGTTCGTCGTCCCCGCGCTGGCAGCGGCGGTGGTCGGGCGGTTCCAGTACCTGGTGCCGATCGTGGCCGCCGGCCTCGCCATCGGCATGCTGCAGTCCGAGGCGCTGTCGCTGGTCGGCGACCACTCGTGGATGCCCCAGACCGGGGCGGCCGAGCTGGTGCCGCTGATCGTGATCATGGTGGCTCTCCTGGTGGTCGGGGGTGGGATGCCCGTACGCGGCGGGCTCATCCGCCAGCGACTGGGCCGGGCCCCCCGCCCGCGGTCGCTGCTGGGCCCCACGGTGGTCGGGACCATCGTCGGCGTCGGGGCCCTGGTGCTGACGCAGGGGACGTGGCGGGCCGCCATCATCGCCACGTTCATCGCCGCCATCATCGGGCTCTCGCTGGTGGTCGTGACGGGGTATGCCGGCCAGGTCTCGCTGGCCCAGCTGGCGCTGGCCGGGACGGCCGCCTTCACGCTCAGCTACCTCACCGAGAGCTGGGACATGCCGTTCCCCATCGCCCCGGTGCTGGCCGCTCTGGTGGCCACCGCCATCGGTGTGGTGGTCGGGCTGCCGGCGCTGCGGCTGAGCGGCCTCACCCTCGGCGTGGTCACGCTGGCCCTCGCGTATGCCATCGAGGCCGTGTGGTTCCGCAACGCCGACATCGTCCCCAGCTCGGGGGCCCGCATCTCGTCGCCGTCGCTGTTCGGGATCGACCTGGGCATCGGGTCCGGCCAGGAGTTCCCGAGGATCGAGTTCGGCCTCGTGTGCCTCGCCACGCTGGTGGCGGTGGCCGTGGGCGTGGCCGCCCTGCGGCGCAGCACGCTCGGGTCGGCGATGCTCGCAGTCCGCGCCAACGAGCGCTCGGCCGCCGCGGCGGGCGTGAACGTCGTCCGGGTGAAGGTCCTCAGCTTCGCCCTGGCGTCGTTCATCGCCGGGCTGGGCGGCAGCCTGCTGGCCTACCGGCGGGGGGTCGTCACCTTCGACTCCTTCACCGCCATCGGCGGCCTGGCGCTGCTGTCCACCGCCTACCTCGCCGGCATCACGTCGGTCTGGGGCGGCATCAACGCCGGCATCCTGGCCGCGTCGGGCATCACGTTCATCGCCCTGGACCGCTGGGTGAACCTGGGCGAGTGGTTCGCGGTCATCAACGGCGTGCTGCTCATCGTGACCCTCATCGCCAACCCCGAGGGCATCGCGGCGGCGGGCCACGAGATCGCCGACCGCTGGGCCCGCTGGAAGGCGGGCCGGCGCGCGGGCGAGGTGGTGGCCGAGCGCCCGGCGGTGGCGCCCGTCCCGGCCCCGGCCGTGGCCGCGGTGGACGGCGCCGGGAGCGCCCTGCGGGTCGACCACCTCACCGTCCGCTACGGCGGCGTCGTCGCCGTGAGCGACGTGTCGCTCCGGGTCGAGCCGGGCCAGATCGTGGGCCTCATCGGGCCCAACGGAGCCGGCAAGACCAGCGTCATCGACGCGGTCACCGGCTTCGCCCCCGCCGAGGGGTCCGTCGAGCTCGCCGGGCGGAGCCTGGCCGGGCTCGCGCCGCACGTTCGCGTGCGCGCCGGCCTCGCCCGCACGTTCCAGTCCCTCGAGCTCTACGACGACCTGTCGGTCGAGGAGAACGTCAGCGTGGCCGCGGTCGGCGGGCGGCAGGCCGAGCGCCGCGCCAAGGTGGCGCGCGCCCTCGCCGGCGTCGGCATCGCGGGGCTGGCCGAGCGCTCGGCGGGCGAGCTGAGCCAGGGCGAGCGCCAGCTCGTGTCGATCGCGCGCGCCTGTGTCGGCGAGCCCGCGGTCCTGCTGCTGGACGAGCCGGCCGCCGGCCTCGACAGCGACGAGAGCACCTGGCTCGGGGACCGGATCCGCAGCATCGGCACGGCGGGCACCGGCCTGCTGCTGGTCGATCACGACGTGAACCTGGTGCTGGGCGTCTGCGACCACGTGTACGTCCTCGACTTCGGAAAGGTGATAGCCGAGGGCCCACCGGAGGCGATCCGCGCCGATCGCACGGTGGCGGCCGCCTATCTCGGCACCATGCACGACGCCGAGGCGGTGACGGCATGAGTGTCCAGGACGTCACCACCACCATCCCCCGGTTCGAGTGCCAGGGCTTCACCGGCGGGCGGGGCTCGACCGTCGTGTTCCGCGACCTCGATCTCGGGGTACAGGCCGGCACGGTGCTCGCGCTGCTGGGGCCGAACGGCGCCGGCAAGTCGACGCTGCTGCTGACGCTGGCCGGGCTGCTCCCGGCCCGCGCCGGAGAGGCCCGCGTCGACGGGGTCGCGCTCCGCAACGGCAATGCGGTTGCCGCCAGCCGGGCCGGGGTCGTCCTCGTCCCCGACAACCGTTCGCTGTTCCCCTCGCTGACCGTCGAGGAGAACCTGGCCGTCGCCCGGCAGCGGGGAGGCCCCGCGCCCCGCGAGCTCGTCGAGGTGTTCCCCGCGCTGGAGAAGCGCTGGCGCCTCGCGGCCGGTGCGCTCTCGGGCGGGGAGCAGCAGATGCTCGCCATGGCTCGGGCCCTCATCCAGCAGCCCAAGGTCCTGCTCGTCGACGAGATGAGCATGGGGCTGGCGCCGCTGGTGGTCGAGGCACTGTTCGCCACGGTTCGCCGCATCGCACGCGACCACGGGGCGGCCATCGTCCTGGTCGAGCAGCACGTCAAGCTGGCGCTCGGCGTGGCCGACGAGGCCGCGGTGCTCAACCGGGGCGCCATCGTCCTGCAGGGAGGCGCCCAGGAGCTGGGCCAGGACGCCAAGACGCTGGAACGCGCCTATCTCGGTGAGCTGGAGGTCGCGGGCGGGCCTACCGCATGACCACGGTCGGCATCGCCACCGGGGCGGCGCGGGGCATGGGCCTGGCCTGCGCCCGGCGGATGCCGGACCTGGTGGACGTGGTGCTGCTGGTGGACCGGGACGAGGCGGGCGTGGCCGCCGCCGCGGCCGCTCTGGCGGCAGAGGGCGCCAGGGTCGAGCCGGTGGTGGCCGACGTGACCGACGGCGACGCCCTGGCCCGCCTGGCGGAGCGCAGCGCCGAGCTGGGCACCCTGCGGGCGGTCGCCCACGCCGCGGGCGTGTCGCCGACCATGGACGACTGGCGCGCCATGTTCGCGGTCGACCTGGTGGGCACGGCCCGGCTGGCCGAGGCGTTGCGCCCGCTGGCCACGGCCGGGACCGCCCTGGTGTGCTTCGCCTCCATGGCCCCGGTGCTCGGCATCCGCGAGCCGCACGCCGAGGCCGATGCGGCCCTGGACGAGCCGCTCGACGGGCGCCTGCTCGACCGCATCCACGCCGCCCTCGGGCCCACGGTCGAGGACCCGGGCATGGCCTACGCCTGGGCCAAGCGGGGCGTCCAGCGCTTCGTGCAGGCCGAGGCGGTGCGCCTGGGCCCGCTCGGAGCCCGGGCCTGCTCGGTGTCGCCCGGCGTCATCGACACGGAGATGGGGCGCCAGGAGCGGGCCGAGCACTCGTTCATGGACATCCTGGTGGAGCGGACCCCGCTGGGGCGGATGGGCCAGCCCGAGGAGCTGGCGGCCGTCGTCGCCTTCCTGCTGTCGGACGAAGCGAGCTTCCTCACCGGCACGGACGTGCTGGTGGACGGGGGCGTCTGCGGAGCGCTGCGCTGAGCCTCAGCGCAGGCGGGAGCGCGGGGTGGGCTCCAGCCGGAGCTGCCGCGGTGGCGCCGTGAGGTTCGGGATCAGCGCGGTCGCGACACCGGTGTCGGTGGGGGACCGCTGGACCCACACCACCACGTGCTCACCGGTCCTGACCGGCAGCGCGGGAAAGGTGTTCTCACCCGGTTCCTCCACGAAGACCCCAAGTGGTGGCGAGCCGGTCACGGCGAGCGCCGGCAGCAGCGCGTCGACGACCGCCGCCTCCGCGGGCCGGTCCAGGGTGCACACGGTGACCACCACCAGGGCCGGCGGCGCCTCGCGCCGGGGCGGCAGCGCGGCGAAGCCTGACGTCGGCGTGGCGGGCCGCAGCAGCAGCACATCGTCGCTGTCGACCATGGTGGCGTTGGCCGCCGGGCCGTGGGCCTTCCACACCGGTCCCCCGTAGAAGGCCGCCAGGGCCTGCCGGCGGCGCACCATGTCGGGGAAGCCGCGGAGCCAGACGAACCGGTCCGGCCGGTCGAGATCGCGGAACTGGCCGACGATCTCCATCCCGAGCGCCTCCTGCGACTCGACGAACTCCCGGTCGAACAGCTCGACCAGCGCGTCGCGCCCGCCTGGGCGAAGTGTGTACTGGCGGAGCTCGACCACGTTCATCATAGTTCCGATTCGGAACCTATAGAGTTCCGAATCGGAACGCAATAGGGTGGCGCGGTGCGCTGGACAGACATCGCCGACACCCGATGCTCGATCGCCCGTGCGCTGTCCGTCGTGGGTGACCGCTGGACCCTGCTGCTGCTCCGCGAGGCCTTCCTCGGGGCGCGACGGTTCGAGGAGTACCGCGCGAACACCGGTGCCGCCCGCCATCTGGTGTCCGAACGGCTCGCCCTCCTGGTCGAGCACGGGGTCCTGGAGCGGGTGCGGTACTCCGACCGTCCGGCGCGGTTCGAGTACACGCTGACCGACAAGGGCGCCGGTCTCCACCCGGTGATCGTGTCGCTGCTCGCCTGGGGCGACCGGTGGATGCCGCACGAGGACGGCCGGTCGCTGACCCTGGTGCACGGGCCGTGCGGCGCAACCGTGACGCCCGAGCTGCGCTGTCCCGACTGCGACGGCCGGATCGAGCCGGCCGGCACCCGTCACGTCGTGGCCGGGACCGCCCGGACGGGCACGTTGGCGTAGCCGGCGACGTTGGACATGTGCACGCGGCGCAGGCCCGCCTCGTCCACCTCCAGCCGCTGCCAGCGGCGGGCGATCTCCTCGATGGCGATCCGGCTCTCCATGCGGGCCAGGGCGGCGCCCAGGCAGGCGTGCACGCCGTGGCCCAGCCCGATGGCGACGTTGGGCGGGCGCCCGACGTCGAAGTCGTCGGGGTCGTCGAAGGCGCGAGGATCGCGGGTGGCCGCCCCGGTGAGCAGCAGGACCGGGTGGCCGGCCGGGATGGTGCCACCCTCGAAGGTGCGGTCCTCGACCGAGAACCGGCCCTGGTACTGCGACGGCGGCAGGTAGCGGAGGATCTCCTCCACCGCGCCCGGGATCGTGCCCGGGTCGTCCTTCACCTTCTGCCACTGGTCCGGGTGGCGGGAGAACAGCACCGCGGCGTTGCCCACCAGCTTGGTGACCGTCTCGGCCCCGGCCCCGCCCAGCAGGCCGGCGAACCCGGCGATCTCGCCGTCGTCGAGGCCGGTCTCCACGCCGTCGCCCCGGTCGACCGTGACCTGGGTCAGGCGCGACAGCATGTCGTCGCCCGGGTTCTGCCGCTTCTCGACCGACAGCTCGTAGAAGTACATCGCCGACGCCAGCGACGCCTCCCGGGCCTCGGGCGTGGGCTCCATCTGGCCGTGCTCGCGGTGCAGGCTGATGTCGATCCACTCCCGCACCTGCTGGCTCCGCTCCGGCGGCACACCCAGCATGCGGGCGATGATCTCGACCGGGAACGGCGCCGAGAAGTCGGTCACCACGTCGAAGTCGTCGCGCCCGTCGAGCCGGTCCAGATGGGTGACGATGACCTCGCGGACCATCGGTTCCAGCGCGGTCACGGCCCGCGGCGTGAACACGCGGCTGACCAGCTTGCGGAACCGGTCGTGCTCGGGCGGATCCATCATGATGATCATCCGGAAGCTGCGGATGGTCTCCGGATCCTGCCGGAGGGTGGACAGGTCGACGCCATGGGCGCTGGAGAAGCCCTGCCAGTCCCGGTGGGCCTGCACGACGTCCTCGAAGCGCGAGAGCGCGTAGAACCCGTAGTGCTCGTTGTGGTAGACGGGCGCCTCGTCACGCAGGCGCCGGTAGACCTCGGTGGGGTCGTTGAAGTAGTCGTCGGAGAACGGATCGAACTCGACCGCGACCGTGCTCATGTCAGCGCCTGGTGCACGGGGCGGGGAGCCACGGTGATCGAGGGGACCGACACGCCGGCCCCTTCGCTCAGCACCGCATGGACCATGCCGACCAGCCGCTCGACGTCCATGATCGTGCCGCTCAGGTACTGGCGGGCGGCCCAGATGGGGTAGACCTCGGCCACGACGTCGGGGTCCCACCCGTTGGCGAACTGGGTCATGCCGTCGCCGTCGCCCCCGGCGCAGTCGCCCACCACCAGCCGGGTGAAGCCGACGCCGGGGTGCTCGGTCCGCCAGGCGTCCACCAGCTTCTCGAGCGCGGCCTTGCTGACCGCGTAGGCCCCGAGCCCGGGCCAGGGCGGGGTGTTGGAGGCGCTGACCGAGGACAGGTAGATGGCGGCGCCGGCCGACTCGGTCAGGTGGGAGATGGCGGCCGCCGTCACCAGCGAGGCGCCGGTGACGTTGGTGTCGAACACCCGGCGCCAGGTCTCGGCGTCGGTGTCGACCAGCTTGGCCAGCGGGCCGATCCCGGGGGCGTAGACGAGGGCGTCGATCCCCCCGAGGCCGGCTGCCGCCTCGGCCACCGCGGCGCGGCACGAGGCCTCGTCGGTGACGTCGCACTCGACCACGAGTGTGCCGGGGCCCGCCTCCTTGGCCGCGTCGTCCAGGAGCGCCCGCCGCCGCGCCAGCATCGCCACCTGGCCGCCACGCTGGGCGAGCCCGATCCCGATGCAGCGACCCAGGCCGCTCGAAGCACCCACTACCACGGTTCGCACGTCCCTGGTCCTCCCCTCGCGGATTGTGACCCAGATGTTAGAGCAGCGCTACCGGCCGAGGAAGCCCCGCTCGAAGATGTGGGCGGCGGCGTCGATCATGGGGGCGGGGCGCTCGCGGGACCCGAAGGTGGACAGCAGCGCCACCGCCATGACCGCCTCGGAGTCCACGTCGCCAAAGCCCCGGGGCCGCAGGACGTGGGCCACCCGCCGCCGGCCCCAGTCGAACGCGGCGGTCGAATCGGCGCGGAAGGTGGCGTCGGCCGCGGCCGCGTCGGCCCACAGCCGGATGATGGCCGCCTCGCCGGCCTGGGTGGCGTTGTAGCGGCGCAGCCAGCGCCGGAGCGCGGCCGTGCCGGTCACGCCGTCGGGCGTCCCCGCCGGGATGTCGACCAGGGCGGTCGACACCGTGCGGATGGCCTGCACCGCCAGGACCTGGGCGAACGCCTCCTTGGACTCGAAGTAGCGGTAGAAGGCCCCGTGGGACAGACCCGCGGCCGCCACCACGTCATTGATGCGGGTGTCGTGGTAGCCGCGGGCCACGAACAGCTCCCGGCCCGCGTCCATCAGGGCCTGGAGGGTGCGCCGCCCGGCGGCGGTGAGCTCGTGGGTCCGGCCGTCGCCCTGGAGCGCGTCCAGCATGTGGGGGCTGAAGCTGAGCACCGGCGGCCGGCGGCGGGCGGGCTCGTGCACGTTGACCGGCTGGAGGCCGAACAGCGCCCGGTGCACGACGTCGGCCACGGCGTCCTCGATCCGCTCGCGCGGGTACGCGCTGGGCGCCGCGGCCCGCAGCATGCCGGCGACGTCGAAGGAGCGGGGCTGGCACTCCAGGAGCAGCGCGATCACCGGGTCGAGCTGGCGTGGCGGCAGGGTGGCGTCCGTCAGCCGGGACCGGAAGGCGGCGACGTGCCGCTCGCCGGTGCTGGCCGCGCCGCCGGCCACCGCGGCGTCGCTCTCGGCCGCGGTCTGGAACACCAGGAACACCGGCTCGTACCGCTCGTAGATGTCGGCGTAGCGGGCCACCCAGGCCCGGATCGAGCGCCAGCCGTCCTCGTCCGGCGTGAGCAGGCCGAGCGCCTCGGTCGACGCGCCCATCTGGCGGGCCACCTGCCCGGCCAGGTGGCGGAACACGTCCTCCTTGCCCGAGAAGTACTGGTAGAAGGACGCCCGCGAGCAGCCGGCGAGCTCGGTGATGCGGGCCACGCCGCACTGGTGGTAGCCGTCCTCGCCGAACACCCGCAGCGCGGCGTCGACGATCCGCTGCTGGGTGCGCTGGCCGCGGGCGCCGACCCGAGGGTTGTCGGAGAACGGAGCGCGGCGGACGACCATGTCCGCCACCACGTCCGCCGTGGTGTCCGCCCCGCCGTCGCCGGCAGCTTCGGGTCTACTGGTCGGCACGAACCTTGTCCTTGACCGCGGGGACGATGGGCGGGGCCTCCTTCCAGTTCGGGATGCCCGCGTCCTCCTTGGCGATCGGGTACTTGTCCTCGTTCACCTGGGCCCAGTGCGAGTGGTTCAGCTCGTGCAGCGTGAAGCAGGCGTTGAGGGCGTTGTAGAAGCCCATGTTGTCGACGCTCTGGTTCACGGCCTCCTTGATGAGGAGGGCCGACATGGTGGGGACCCGGGCGATGCGCTGGGCGAACTCGACCGTGCGGTCGGCGAGGTCGTCGGCGGGGAAGACCTTGGTCACCATGCCCAGGGCGTGGGCCTCGTCGGCGTCGATGGCGTCCCCGGTCAGCAGCAGCTCCTTGGCCTTGCGGGGGCCGAACTCCCAGGGGTGGGCGAAGTACTCGACGCCGCACATGCCCAACCGCGTGCCGACCACGTCGGCGAACCGTGTTCCCTCGGCGGCCACGATGAGGTCACAGGCCCACAGCAGCATGAGGGCCGCGGCGTAGACGTCGCCGTGCGCCTGGCCGATGGTGATCTTGCGCAGGTTGCGCCAGCGCCGGGTGTTGTCGAAGAAGTAGTGCCACTCCTGCAGCATCAGGTTCTCGGCGCCCTTGCGGGTGGCGCCGTTGATGGCCCGGGTCGGGTGCTGGTTGGGCCCGGGGGTGTACTCCTCCATCGAGACCTTCGAGCCCATGTCGTGGCCGGAGGAGAACATGGGGCCGACCCCGCCGAGGATCACCACTCGCACGTCGTCGTCGGCCTCGGCCCGGAGGAAGGCGTCGTTCAGGTCGACGAGCATCCCGCGGTTCTGGGCGTTGCGAGCCTCCGGCCGGTTGAGCATGATGCGTGCGATCCGCCCCTCGTCGAGCGTCTCGTACAGCACGAACTTGTACTCGGGCATCGTCCCTCCGAAGTGTCCAGGTGTGACCCTACTGTTAGACGACGCCTACCGCACGAACTAGGATTGCCTGCTCATGGAACTGCGACCGGGACAGAAGCTGCACAGCGCCGTGTGCGACGCGCAGGTGGTCGTCGTCAGGGCGCCGTCCGCCGATGTCGCGCTCGCCTGCGGGGGTGCGCCCCTGTTGGCCGACGGCGAGGAGGGCGATGGCACTGCGACGCTCGACGCCTCGCTCGGCGATGGGCCCCTGCTCGGGAAGCGCTACGTGGACGACGAGGCCGGGCTGGAGCTGCTGTGCACCCGGCCCGGGAAGGGCGCGCTGACGGTCGACGGCCGCGCGCTGGTGGTCAAGGGCGCCAAGCCCTTGCCCGCCTCCGACTGACGTGAACCTGCTGCTCCTGCTGGACATGGTCGCCGCGGGGCGCGGCGACGAGGTGGCGGTGCAGGCGGGCGAGGACCGGCTCACCGCGGCCGAGCTCCTGGCCGCCGCGTGGGCCGGGGCCGATCTGATCGGGGGCGCCTCGGCCTTGGCGTATGTGGGCACCAACGGCCTGGCCTTCCCCATCGGGCTGTTCGCGGCCGCCGCGGCAGGCGTGCCCTTCGTGCCGCTCAACTACCGGCTGAGCGACGAGCAGCTCCACGACCTGCTGGCGCCCCTCGGCGACACCCTGGTGGTGGCCGAGGGCGACGCCGCCGCATTGGCGGCCCGGGGCCACCGGGTGATCGCCGCCGAGGACTTCGTGGCCGCGGCCCGCACCGGTGGGGCCGGGGACGTGCCCGCCGACGGCGAGGGCGAGGCCGTCCTGCTCTACACCAGCGGCACCACCGCCGCTCCCAAGGCCGCCGTGCTGCGCCACCGCCACCTGGCTGCTTACGTCGTGGAGACGGTCGAGTTCGCGGGCGCGGGGCCCGACGAGGCCGTGCTGGTGAGCGTGCCGCCCTACCACGTGGCCGGCCTGGCCAACCTGCTGAGCAACCTCTACGCGGGCCGCCGGGTCGTCTACCTGTCCCAGTTCGATGCCGATGCCTGGGTCGCGGCGGTGCGCAGGGAGGGGATCACCAACGCCATGGTGGTGCCCACCATGCTGGCCCGCATCTGCGACGCCCTGGAGGCCGGCGGCGACGACCTGCCCACGCTGCGGGCGCTGTCCTACGGCGGGGCCCGCACCCCGGCCACCGTCCTGGAGCGGGCCATGCGCCTGCTGCCCGACGCCGCCTTCACCAACGCCTACGGGCTCACCGAGACGAGCTCGACCATCGCGGTGCTGGGCCCCGACGACCACCGGGCCGCCCGGGACGGCGATCCCGTGGCCACCGCCCGCCTGGGCTCGGCCGGGCGGGTGCTGCCCGGCGTCGAGGTCGAGGTGCGCGACCCGCTCGGCGCCCCGCTCCCGGAGGGCGAGCCGGGCGAGATCTGGGTGCGGGGCGAGCAGGTGTCGGGCGAGTACGCCGGCCGGGACGCCCCGCTCGACGCCTCCGGCTGGTTCCCCACGCGGGACCGCGGCTGGCTCGACGCCGACGGCTACCTGTTCATCGAGGGCCGCAGCGACGACACCATCATCCGGGGCGGCGAGAACATCGCACCGGCCGAGATCGAGGAGGTGCTGCTCCGGCATCCCGGCATCGCCCAGTGCGCGGTGGTGGGCGTCCCCGACGACGAGTGGGGCCAGCGCATCGCGGCCGTGGTGGTGCCCCGGCCCGGTGTCAGCCTCGATGCGGCCGAGGTGCAGGACTTCGCCCGGCGGTCGCTGCGAGGCTCGAAGACGCCGGAGATCGTCAGCTTCGTCGACGCGCTGCCGTTCACCGAGACCGGCAAGCTGCTCCGTCGTGTGGTCCAGGCCGACCTGCTACCCTCCTGAGACCGGTCGTGTGACCCGGTTGTTAGTTTTCGGCGAGGGGGTTGGCCGTGGACATCAACGACATGGTGCTCGTGAGCGTGGACGACCATGTGGTCGAGCCGCCGCACGTCTTCGAGGGGCGGCTCCCCGCTGAGTACGCCGACCTGGCGCCGAAGTTCGTCACCCGGGCCGACGGCACCAACGCCTGGGTCTACGAGGGCCAGGAGATCGCCAACGTCGCCCTCAACGCGGTGGCCGGGCGCCCGCCCGAGGAGTACGGCATGGAGCCGACCTCCTTCGCCGAGCTGCGGGCCGGTTGCTACGACATCGACGCCCGGGTCAAGGACATGGACGCCAATGGCGTGCTGGGCTCCCTGTGCTTCCCGTCCTTCCCCCAGTTCTGTGGCCAGCTGTTCGCCCGCACCGAGGACAAGGACGTGGCCCTGGCCATGGTGCGGGCCTACAACGACTGGCACATCGAGGACTGGTGCGGCTCGCACCCCGGCCGCTTCATCCCCTGCTCGCTGCCGGCCATCTGGGACCCGCAGGTGCTGGCCGGCGAGGTGCGCCGCACGGCCCGCATGGGCGCGCACGCGGTCACCTTCTCCGAGAACCCGTCCAAGCTGGGCTGGCCGAGCTTCCACTCCGACCACTGGGACCCGTTCTGGCGGGCGTGCTCCGACGAGAACGTCGTGGTGTGCCTGCACATCGGCTCGTCGTCGCAGCTGGTGATCACCGCCCCCGACGCGCCCATCGACTGCCTGATCACGCTCACGCCCATCAACATCGTGCAGGCGGCGGCCGACCTGATCTGGTCGCCGGTGCTGCGGGGCTTCCCCGACCTGAACATCGCGCTGTCCGAGGGCGGCATCGGCTGGATCCCGTACTTCCTCGAGCGGGTGGACTACAACTACCGCCGCCACCACGCCTGGACCGGGCAGGACTTCGGCGACCAGCTGCCGAGCGAGGTCTTCAAGGAGCGCATCCTCACCTGCTTCATCGACGACAAGTTCGGGGTGGCTTCGCGTGAGTACCTGAACATGGACCGCGTGATGTGGGAGTGCGACTACCCCCACTCCGACTCGACGTGGCCCTTCGCGCCCGAGGACCTGGCCGTCCACTTCGACGGGGTGAGCGATCACGACATCGACCGCATGACCCACCTCAACGCCATGAAGCACTTCTCCTACGACCCGTTCAGCGCGCTGGGCGGCAAGGAGCGCTGCACGGTGGGCGCGCTGCGGGCCAGCGCGGCGGGGCACGACGTGTCGATCCGCTCGGTGGCGGCCGGCAACGTGGGCCAGCACGCCTCCCGCGCCGTCGACCTCGCGGTCCCCGGCCGGAGCTGATCCCGGCTGTCAGTCGAGCACGTCGCCGACCCACGCCAGCAGCTGCGGCGCGAGCAGTGGCCAGCGCACGAACAGGCCCTCGCCCGCCCCGCCCGGCTGGGCCGCCGAGCGCTGGTTCCACTCGTCGTCGTCCCACGGGGGCTCGACCAGCTGCGCCCGCGGCAGCAGGGCGGCGACCTGCTCGGAGGTGGCGCGGGTGTGGTTGGCGTCGCTGGCCCCGCTGCGGAACACCAGCGCCGGGATGTCGAGGCCGCGGGCGTCGGCGTCGGGCAGGCCCGGGACCAGCTCGTCGCCGCACGGGCAGTAGGCCACCATCCAACGCTCCAGGGTGGCGATGAACTCCTGGGGGTCCTGGTCGAGGAACCGCTGGCGGTTGGCGGGGTTGCGCTCGATCACCTCGGCCCACTCCGGCAGCGCGGCCACCGCTTCCATGCCCCCGGTCCAGGCGGCGCGGATGGAGCCGCCGCAGTAGTGGGTGCCCAGCACCATCAGGCCGTACACGCCGCCGCTGATCCACCAGGCAGCGACCGCTGCGGCCACGCCGGGATGGCGGGTGGCGGTGAGCAGCGACACGCGGGAGCCGCCGGATCCGCCGGCGATCACTGCCGGCGTCATGTCGAGCTGGGACAGCAGGCCGGCGAGTGAGTCGGCCTGCATGGCCGACTCGGACGAGCCGGTGAAGCACACGTCGGACTCGCCGGTGTTGGGACGGTCCCAGATGAGCACCCGGTTGCCGGCGGCGGCGAGAGCCTCGGCCAGCTCGCGCACGCCCGGCGAGTCCTTGGGGAAGCGGCCCCCGGGGGTGATCGCCCACGGCCGGCCCTCGCCGACGATCTCATAGGCGATGGACAGGCCGTTCACCGTTGCAGTCGCCATCCGGGCGACACTACCATCGCCGCAATGTCAGGGAGCACTCACTCACTTTCTCCCCTGGGGGCGGCATGACCACCACCGAAGCCTCTCCGTTCGCCGACCTGTTCATCGTGGACGCGGACTCCCACTGGTCCGAGCCGCCCGACCTGTTCACCAGCCGGGCGCCGGCCGAGTTCCGCGACCGGGTGCCCCGGGTCGAGGTGGTCGACGGCCAGCGCATGTGGGTGTTCGACGGCCACCCCGTCGGCCGCTTCAGCGCCGCGGGCGTGGTGGGGCGCGACGGCCGCAAGGAGAGCGCCCACAAGGCCCTGCGCGAGTGGAGCATCGACGAGGTGCACGTCGGCGCGTACGACCCCGAGGTGCGGCTCGGCGTGCTCGACGAGTGCGGCATCGACGCGCAGATCATCTTCCCGAGCACCATCGGGCTCGGCGGGCAGGACCTCGGGCTGGTGGACGACGAGGCGCTGTGCCGGCTGGCGGTGGAGATCTACAACGACGGCATGGCCGAGATCCAGGCCGACTCGGGCAACCGCCTGCTGCCGCTGCCACTCATGCCGGCCTGGAGCGTCGAGACCTGCGTGGCCGAGGCCCGGCGGGTGGCCGCCCTCGGGGCCCGGGGCATCAACATGACCTCCGACCCCCACGACCTCGGCGCCCCCGACCTGGCCAGCCGGGAGTGGGACCCGCTCTGGGAGGCCTGCACCGAGCTGAAGCTGCCCGTGCACTTCCACATCGGGGCCAGCGTCACGGGCATGTCCATGTACCAGAAGTACGCCTGGCCCTCGCACCCCGAGAACACCAAGCTCGCCCTGGGCGGCACCCTGCTGTTCATCGGGAACGCCCGGGTGGTGTCCAACCTGATCCTGTCGGGCATGTTCGACCGCCATCCCGACCTCAAGATGGTGTCGGTCGAGAGCGGCGTCGGCTGGATCCCCTTCATCCTCGAGGCGCTCGACTACGAGATGGCCGAGAACGCCCCGCAGGAGTTCGCCCAGCTCGGCAAGCCGCCGTCGGAGTACTTCCGCAGCAACCTGTACGCCACGTTCTGGTTCGAGAACAACCGCAACAAGCTGCCCGACCTGATCGAGGCGGTGGGCGAGGACAACATCCTGTTCGAGACGGACTTCCCCCACCCCACCTGCCTGTACCCGACGCCGCTCGACAGCGTGGCGGCCAAGATGGCCACGCTGGCCCCGGACACGCAGCGCAAGATCATGGGCGAGAACGCCCGGAAGCTCTACCGGCTCTGATGGAGCAGATCGGCCACTGGATCGGGGGCCGGGCGGTGGCCGGTGCCTCGGGGCGCACCGCGCCCGTCTTCGACCCGGCGCGGGGGGTGCAGACCGCCGAGGTGGCGCTCGCTTCGGCGGCCGAGGTCGATGGCGCCGTCAAGCTGGCCGCCGCCGCCGCGGCCTGGGGCGAAACGCCCTCCGTCCGGCGCTCAGGGATGCTGTTCCGGCTCCGCGAGCTGCTCGACGCCCACCGCGACAACCTGGCCGCGGTAGTCACCCGCGAGCACGGCAAGGTGCTGGCCGACGCCCAGGGGGAGGTGGCCCGCGGCCTCGACAACGTCGAGTTCGCCTGCGGCATCCCCCACCTGCTCAAGGGCTCCCACTCGGCCGAGGTGTCGGGCGGGGTCGACGTCCACACCGTGCTCCAGCCGGTGGGCGTGGTGGCCGGCATCACGCCGTTCAACTTCCCGGTCATGGTCCCGCTGTGGATGCTGGCCAACGCGCTCGCGTGCGGGAACGCGTTCGTGCTCAAGCCGTCGGAGAAGGACCCGTCGGCCTCGCTGCTGCTGGCCGACCTGGTGCAGCAAGCCGGGTTCCCGGAGGGGACGTTCACCGTGCTCCAGGGGGACGTGGAGGCGGTCGTCTCCTTGCTGGAGCACCCCGACGTGGACGCGGTGTCCTTCGTCGGGAGCACCGCAGTGGCCCGGCACGTGTACGAGACCGCCACCCGGCACGGCAAGCGGGTCCAGGCCCTGGGCGGGGCCAAGAACCACATGGTCGTGCTGCCCGACGCCGACGTGGACGCGGCGGCCGATGCCGCGGTGTCGGCCGGATACGGCTCGGCCGGCGAGCGCTGCATGGCCATCTCGGTGGTGGTGGCCGTGGGCTCGGTGGCCGACGGGCTGGTCGACGCCATTGCCGCCCGCCTGCCCGACGTCGTCGTGGGCCCGGGCGACGACCCCCGGTCGATGATGGGCCCGCTCATCACCGGCGAGCACCGCGAGCGGGTCCGCGCCTACGTCGCGGGCGCGGCGGGCGAGGGCGCCCGGGTGGTGGTCGACGGCTCCGCCGCCCCCACCGGCCACCGGACCGATACTGGTGGGTTCTTCCTCGGCTGCTCGCTGGTCGACGGGGTCGAGCCGGGCATGCGGGTCTACGACGACGAGATCTTCGGCCCGGTGCTGAGCGTCGTGCGGGTGGCCACCTTCGACGAGGCCGTGGCCCTGGTCAACGCCAACCCCTACGGCAACGGCGCCGCGGTGTTCACCCGCGACGGCGGCGCGGCCCGGCGCTTCGAGCGCACCGTCAAGGCCGGCATGGTCGGCGTCAACGTGCCCATCCCGGTCCCGGTGGCCTCGCACTCGTTCGGGGGCTGGAAGGCCTCGCTGTTCGGCGACCACCCCATCTACGGGCCCGAGGGCATCCGCTTCTACACCCGGCCCAAGGTGGTCACCTCCCGCTGGCCCGACCCCGCCTCCAGCGAGGTCGACCTCGGTTTCCCCCGCTCGGACTGATCGTCAGCCGCCTCGCGCTTCGACGAGGGCCCGCCGGTTGACCTTGGTGGCCTCGCTGCGGGGGATGGTGTCCACCAGCTCGACGGTCTTGGGGACCTTGTAGGGCGCCAGGCGGCTCTTGGCGTAGGCGATCACGTCGGCCTCGGCCACCGGCGCCGCCGAGTCCGCGGGCTCGACGATCGCGTGGACCCGACGGCCCCAGTCGGCGTCGCGCAGGCCCACCACCACGATGTCGGCGATGCCGGGGTGGTCGATGAGGGCGGTCTCGACCTCGGCGGGGAACACGTTGGCGCCGCCGCTGACGATCATGTCGACCCGCCGGTCCACCAGGAACAGGTAGCCGTCGGCGTCGAGGTAGCCGACGTCGCCCACGGTCGCGAAGCCGTCGTCGGTGCCGTCCCGGGGCGCGGCGTCGCCCAGATAGCGGTACCCGGCGCTGAGGGGGGAGCGGAGGTAGATCTCCCCGATCTCGCCCGCGGGCAGGTCGTGGCCGGTCCCGTCGAGGATGCGGATCTCCGTGTCCCGGACCCCCCGGCCGACGCTGCCCTGGTGCGCCATCCACTCGTCGCCGAGCAGGCCGGTGAAGCCGAGGCCTTCGGTCATGCCATAGACCATGAGGATGCGCTCGGCCCCGATCAGCCCCGCCCAGCGGTGCACCAGCGACGGCGGCATCGGGGCCGCGCCCTGGAGGATCCAGTCGATGCTCGACAGGTCGCGGTCGTCGACGCCGGGCAGGTCGGCCACCCGCTGGAGCATGGTGGGCGTGGCGGTGAAGTTCGAGATGCGGTGCCGCTCGACGAGATCCACCACCAGCCCGGCATCGAAGCGCTCCAGCACGACCAGCCGGTCGCCCGCCAGCAGGCTGAACAGCGTGGCGAACCCGTTGGCGTGGTACATCGGCGCGGGCACGAGGATGGTCTGGGGCCGGGGCACCGGGCGCCAGCCCTCCATGAACGGCGTGCCCAGCGCGCCGTCCCACAGCGAAGGACGCTCGCTGAGGATCACCTTGGGCGTGCCGGTCGATCCGCTGCTGCAGATGCCGCTGACCTGGGGCGACACCGCATCGGGCAGGTCGGGCACGGCGCGGCCGGCGGTGCCGTCGATCCAGGCCACGTCCTCGGCTTCCAGTTGCACGCGGGGCTCGATGACATCGCGGACCCGGGCCCGCTCCCAGTCCGGCAGGTCCCAGCGCACCGGCACCGGCACCGCTCCGAGCTTCCAGGCCGCCAGGGCGCCGAGGGTGAACTGCGGCGAGTTCCGGATCCCGAGCGACACCCGGTCGCCCCGTGCCAGGCCGCGCTCGGCCAGGGCCCCCGCGAGCCGGCTCGACCCGTCGTCGAGCTCGCGCCAGGTCAGCTCGGTCCCGCTCCCGTCGGAGGCGACATGGCAGTAGGCCGGCTCGTCGGGGCGCTCCGCCCCCAGCTGCCGGATCCGGTGGGCGAAGCTGGGCCCTTCGGTCATAGCGGGATGCATGATATGTGAATGCTCACTAGTCACGTGCCTCTGGCCGGCATCCGCGTCGTCGAGGTGGCCACGCACGTGTTCGCGCCGATGGCCGGCGCCATCCTGGCCGAGTGGGGCGCCGACGTCCTAAAGGTCGAGCCGCCCGGGACCGGCGATCCCTACCGCGGCCTGGTCACCACCGGCCTCCACCCGTTACAGGCCGGGGTCGACCCCTACGTCCAGTCGGCCAACCGGGGCAAAAGGTCGCTGGGCATCGACCTCGGGCACCCCGAGGGCCGCGACCTGCTGGGCCGCCTGGTGCGGACCGCGGACGTGTTCGTCACCAGCCTCCGCCCCGGCGGGCGCGCCCGGCTGCGGATCGACGTCGAGGACGTGCGGGCCGACAACCCGGCGGTCGTCTACGTGCGGGCCAGTGCCTTCGGGCCCCGCGGCCCCGAGGCGGCACGGGGCGGCTACGACGCCGGGGCCTACTGGGCCCGGTCGGGGATGCAGCATGTGCTCACGCCGGCGGGCGCCGCCTGGCCGCGGCCCGCGCCGCCCGCGTTCGGCGACCTGGCGGGCGCGCTCGCCCTCGCCGGGGCGGTGTGCGCGGCCCTGGTGCACCGGGCGGCCGGCGGAGAGCCGCCGGTGATCGACGGGTCGCTGCTGGCCGCGGGGCTGTGGCAGATCCAGCCCGACATCGTCAGCGCCGCGCCCGGCGGCGCGAGCCCGCAGGCGCCGGCAGGCCGGTACGAGGCCTCGAACCCGCTGATGCTGACCTACCGGACCGCCGACGGCCGGTTCGTGGCTCTGACCATGCTGGCGTCCGACCGCCACTGGGCCGCGTTCTGCCGGGCCATCGGCGAGCCCGAGCGGGCGGACGACCCCCGCTTCGCCGACGCGGCCGCCCGCCGCCGACACGCCCGCGCCTGCGTGGAGTGGCTGGACGCGGTGTTCGCAGCCCGGGACCTGGACCACTGGCGCGAGGCGCTCGCCGGGTTCCCGGGGGAGTGGGCGCCCGTCCAGGTGCCCCGCGAGCTGCACGACGATCCCCAGGTCCGGGCCAACGGCTACATCGCCGAGGTCGACGTCGGGGGCGACGTCCCGCTGCCCATGGTCACCGTGCCGGTGCAGTTCGATGAGCAGCCGAGCCGGCCAGCTCGCGCCCCCGAGCACGGCGAGCACACCGAGTCCGTGCTGGAGGAGCTGGGTCTGTCGTGGGACGAGATCGGCGCGCTCAAGGACCGGGGGGCGATCCTCTAGGCCCTCACGGCAGGTGGCGGCCCCAGTCGAAGTCCACCGGGACGAGGAACGGCGCCGCCAGCTTCGGCACCACGTCGCCGTCCGCCCAGCGCTGCGCCAGAGCCGGTCGCAGCCTCCCGACCGTCGTGATGGGATCGTCGTCCAGATAGCAGTAGGTGATCTGGCGGTCGTCGGTCCGGCCCCACCAGGCGCCGGCTACGCCCGCCACCTCGGTCAGGGCCCCGGCCGGCGCCACGCCCTCCTCCACGAGGAGGAAGACGCCGCGGACCGGGCGCCACGGCAACACCTCGGCGGAGACGTCGATGCGGTCGGCGGCCGCGGTGCCAGCGAGGTCGTAGGTCGCGACCTCGACGCTCGGCAGCCGCCAGGACATGCGCCCCGCGCCGGCCAGGTCCCGTGCCAGGTCGCCCAGCGCGGCCACCGCGCCGGGGTCGGCGAACAGGTAGGTCATGACGTGGTCGACGCCGTCGTACCGGCCCTCGCCGGCCAGTCGGGCCGCCCGGCAGGCAGGCGTGGACACCAGGCGCTGGGCGCCCCGCAGGGAGGCGACCCGGTGGATCTCGGGCCGGTGGTCGAGCGCGTGCCAGGCGAGGTAGTCCGCGTCCCGGCCCTCCGGTTCGCGCCCTGCCATGGCCACGAACAGGGTCGTGACGTCGGGCATGGCCGCCAGTCTTGCCGGGTGACGCGACCCGGGTGTTAGTTTTCGACCGTGGGAGGACCGGAAGCATCTCCGTGCACCCTGCCCGCCCGGGCCTGGTGGGACGACCGGCTGGTCGCGTCCACCACCGGTGCCGTCCGGGTGGACCAGGAGGGCGAGGCCCCGACACTGTGGTTCCCCGCCGCGGACGTCCACTTCGAGCAGGGCCGCGCCGACGGCGGGCACCACGACACCCCCGTCGGCACCGCCGTGACGTGGAGCATCGACGGCACGCCCGGCCTGCTCCGAACGCTCACCGAGCCGGCCTCCGGGTTCGAGTCGCTGCGGGGCTGGGCCTCGTTCGACCACGACCGGGCTCGGGTCGAGCTGGTGGATGGCGACACCGTCAAGCGCTTCCCGACCTGGGGCGATGCCGCCGACCTGATCGACCTGCTGGACGTGCGGCCCACGGGCGAGGGCGGCTATGTGAGCGTCGCCCGAGCCGACTGGCGCCGCCCGGTGACCGACGGCAGCCAGATGCTGGCCCAGGCGCTGGTGGCCGCGAGCCGGCACACGGCCGGGCGGCGAGCCGTGTCGGCCCACATGGTGTTCATGCGGGCCGCCGACGCCCGCCGGCCGCTGCGCTTCGACCTCCAGGAGCTGAGCACGGGCCGGAACTTCACCAGCCTGGCCGCGCATGTGAGCCAGCAGGGGCGGGGCTGCGCCCACGGCACCCTGCTGCTCGACGCAACTGCGCCCGACGTCATCCGCCACGAGGTCGAGCGCCCGGACGTACCCGGACCCGACGCCAGCGAGCCCTACGACATGTCGGTCACCGGCCGCGACCTCCGCATCGTCGACGGCGCCTACACCGGCGACCCCGACGCGCCGGCCGGCCCGCCGGTGCTCGACGCCTGGGTGCGGTTCCGGGACGTGCCCGACGACCCGGCGCTCCATGCCGCGCTGCTCGCCCAGTTCACGGGGCACCTGTCGATCGCGGCCGGGCTCCGGCCGCACGAGGGGATCGGCCAGCGCCAGGCCCACCGGACGCTGTCGACCGCCATCAACGCCATCGCCCTGTCGCTGCACGCGGACGTGCGGGCCGACCGCTGGATGCTCTACCGCCACCGGTCGACCTTCGCCGGCGACGGCATGACCCACGCCGAGTGCCGCGTGCACGACGAGGACGGTTCCCTGCTCGCCTCGTTCTCGGTGGACGCCATGGTCCGCCGGTTCGCCATGGGCGGCCCCGCCGCCGACGACAGGACCGCGCTGTGAGCCTCACGTCGGGACGCGGGCCGCTCGGCCCGCGCCCGGCCGGGCGCTTCAGCCCGCCGGTGCCGCCGGGAGCGGTGTACGTCGAGCCGTTCCGCCGCCGGGTGCGGGCCGAGGCGGGTGGATGCACCGTGGTCGACTGCGAGCGGGTGTTGCTGGTCCACCGGCCCGGCGCGCCGCCCAGCTTCGCCTTCCCGGTGGCCGACGTGCAGGGGGCGGCGGCCGAGCCCGAGCCCGAGGCACCCGGCTATGTGCGGGTGCCGTGGGATGCGGTCGACGCCTGGTACGAGGAGGACGAGCAGGTCTTCATGCACCCCCGCAACCCGTACCACCGGGTCGACTGCGTGCGCACCCGGCGGCGCCTGCGGGTCGAGGTGGCGGGGACGGCCCTCGTCGACACGCACGAGACCCTCGGCGTGTACGAGACCGCGCTCGAGCCCCGGCTGTACGTGGGCCGCGAGCACGTCCGCATGGACCTGCTGGTGCCCAGCCCGACCACGACCTACTGCCCGTACAAGGGCACGGCGTCGTACTGGACCGCGAGGGTGGGTGACGTGACCGTCGCCGACGTGGCCTGGTCGTACGACGACCCGTTGCCCGAGAGCCTCTCGCTCGGCACCATGCTCAGCTTCGATGAGGCCCGGGCCCGCGTCCGCGCGGAGCTCCCGCCCGCGGCCTCACCGCCCCTTCCTATGATGGCATGTGATGAGTGAGTCCTCACTGGATTACGCGCGCCTGCTGTCCGGGGTGGACACGCTGTGCGAGCTGCTGGTGGCGCGACGGGCGCTCGACGCCCGCGACGGGCTCGACACCGCCACCTTCGTGTCCGGCTACCCCGGATCCCCGCTGGGCGGCTTCGATCTCGCTCTCGGGCGGCTGGGGGAGCGGGCGGCGGAGCATCGGATCGTGCACCAGCCCGGCCTCAACGAGGAGCTGGCCGCCGCCGCGGTGTGGGGCTCGCAGATGGGCGAGGCCGTCCCCTACGAGGGCGTGGACGGGGTGGTGGGCGCCTGGTACGGCAAGGGCCCCGGCCTGGACCGGTCGGGCGACGTGCTGAAGCACGCCAACCTCATGGGCGCCGGTCCGAACGGCGGCGCGGTGCTGTTCGTGGGCGAT
>Ga0209382_10002587_pt1 | contig 26028 bp, 23 predicted proteins | sample SoiMetdeltSBSDD5_FD_187599 | JGI IMG/M metagenome (GOLD analysis project Ga0209382, IMG submission 187599) | Bulk soil microbial communities from a Populus tree surrounding site in Tennessee, USA - Soil MetaG P. deltoides SBSDD5 (SPAdes) (version 2) | ecosystem: Environmental > Terrestrial >... | reverse complement strand
ACCGCAACGGCTAGGTTTTTGAACAAATGCCCAGCGACCAACCAAGATCCTGGAAGGTTTTTCCACAAATGACTGACGCACCGAAGAACAAGGGCGGTCGGCCGCCATTTAAGCCGACGAAGGCTCAGCGTTCCGATGTCGTGCTTTTTTGGGAACAGCGCGCGAGCCGGGCGACGCCCCGCTTAGGCTTTGGACCTCGCCTCAAATGAAATGCCCCATTAATAGCCCCATACCCTACCTGAGCTAACGACGCTGTTTGCATAAGTTATTGAATTAACTAGCCTTTGTGCCGAAACTCGGAAATTTGCCCGTCGTCAGTCCAACCAAGTCAGGGGGCAAGATGGCCAACCAGCGGGGTCTGGGGTGAATTGGCCATGTTGGCCATCTTTATATAATATCAATGACTTAGCTCATATTCACTTGGCCACCTTGGCCACCTTCGAAGATGGCCAACATGGCCAACATACCCAACACACCCAACACACCCCTTACCGGGTCACACGTGGCCATCTTGCTCGTCCGGCAGCAGCGCCCAGCGCCACTTGCCGTACATGGTGCCCTTCTCTTTCGCCGAAACCACGTTGAGTTTGCGCTTGGCGCGCTGCAACGTTTTCGCCGCGATGCCGTGTCCCTTGGCTTCGTCCAGGATATCGTCCTGCGGCACGGGACCATTGGCCAGCCGTTCCTTGAGGAACGTCTCGGCTTCTAGATGTGCGGCGTTGCGCGGCGCGCCGGCGCCGTCTGCCTGCTGCATCGCTTCCGTCGCCGTGATCTCGCGATGCTCGTTGCCGAATATGACGTACGGCGCCCAGATGTCCTTGTTCAGGTGCTTGTCGTGGCCGATGCACTTGACACTCACTGTGTACGTCAGCGCTGCCTTGTCGGGTGCCAGATTGTTCTTGGCTTTGACGAACAGGCGCTGCCCTGGTGTCTCGCCATCGTCGATGCAGACGTACACATGCCGCGCGGCCGCCACGTAGGCCAAGCTATCGGCAATCCGCAGCATGGCGTTGCTAACGTCGGCCTTCTTGTTGAAGTGCATCACGCCGACAAAACACACGTGGTGGCGTTCAACGAGTGTTGCGAGTGGTGCCAGCACGCCACGCACGTCGGTGGTGCGGAAACTGTCAATCTTTCCGACGCCTAAATAGCTCGACACGGGGTCCACAATAATCAGCACCACGTCGCCAATGCGCGCGATTGTTTCTTCCAGCAGCGCCAGGTCGCTGGCCAAGTTGAACATGCGCTCGGTGCCGTCCGCGTTGCGCTTCATTCCGACGATGTGCACCTTGTCGAGGTCGGCGCCGGCAGCCTTGAGGCGTGGCACCACCGTATCGTTGATGCCGTCTTCGGCCGTGAACAAAATCACGCTGCCCCGGATTGCTTTACCCTCACCACACGGCCACTCGCCGCCAGTGGTGGCTGCAGCAATCATGAAGGTGGTAATCAGTCCCTTGCCTTTGTCCGGTAGCCCGGCAATTAGGCTAAGGTGGCCTAGGCCGAACCGATCCGGCCAGAACCATTCGACGCCACGGGGCTCGAACGTGGACGCTAACGCCGTCTGCAACACGCCCCCGGGCTTCTTGCTGCCCGCGTCGGCCTGCGCCTCGAACCATTCAGCGTTGTTCTCGTCTTCCTTGAGCAACGCCGCCCAGTCCATGCCTAGCGCCACGGCCAGCGCCGTTGCGGCCTGCTCGTGTGTCGCGGTGCCCTGCGGCCGGCAGCATTCGTCAAACTCGGCTAGCTCTAACTCGCCGTCGCCCATGTTGAAGAACGCCGCGAGTAACCGGATTGGCGTATAGGTGACGCGCGGCCGCTCGTCCCCCGGCATATTCTCCTGGCCAAAGTCGCGCACGCCATCGGGATGAATTGCGAGGTCTTCCTCACACAAGCGTCCGAGCGCCTCATGCGCCACGCGCCACGCGCCACCGGACCAGCGGCCGCCGGGAAAGAATTGCGGCGCCCAGTCGCCGATGCGGTGTAAAGCTTCTTGATTGAGCCATTGTGCCGCGCGCAACGCTTCCCGCGGCTTGCGCTCACTTTTAGGCTTACCATGGCCGCCGTCCGGTATCTCAACGTCGGCAAGCGCCTGCTCGAAATCGGCCAGCGAATAGCGCGGCGCTGATTCGTCGATGTTCACAATGCGGCTGCGGAATGGTTCGCCTTTCATATGCCACGCGCCGGGCAGCCGCATGACGCGCGGCAGGTCACTCACCCGCGGGTCGCCGTCAAACAGTGTCGCAAGCTTCAATTGGATTGTGGTGAACGCCTCGAGCGTCACCGAACCGTCGGTGCGGTAATATACGTGATACTTGCCGGGCGACGTTTCGACGACGATGTATGGCTTCAGCGCCCACGCCTGTACCGGCTGGATTGGTGCGCCGTCGAGGTCGACGAACACCGCACTAACCGCCGTCACGTTCTTGGCTAGGCGGCCTTTGCCGCCCGTCCGATTGATAGTCACCCAAACCGCGGCGCCTTGGCGATTGAGGTCTTCTAGCGTGGTGGCGGCGTTTGCCAGCGGCAGCGTGTAGACGTGCGCTAGGTGCTTGCGCGCCTTGTTGTCGTCGGCGGTTTGAAAGCAGAACGATTCATAGCTGCTATCGCGACCTACCAGCGCGTCGAGGAAGCGTTTCGCCGCGTCTCGGTCGAGCTTGAGCGGCTGGACTGCCTGCTTGTCCTGCGTGGCCTTCGCTCCGGTCGGGAAAACATCTTCCCAAAGGTCGTCCGTCGTCCGGGGCTTGCCTTTTGAATAGGTCATATTAAATAGGCTTTGCTTGTTTGTGGTTGAAGGATTGATGCGGCCCGGTGTCCCCTCGCCGGGCCGTATCGCGTTCACGCCGTCCGAGCCCGGCCTTATGCGGCACCGCCCTGCGCGAACGCCGCCTTGACGAAATCGGGCGGCTGATAGTCCTCGACGGCCGGCGCGGGTGTCCGCCTCAGGTCTTCGGGAATGTCGCCGATGTCGAACTCGACGGGTGCGGCTGGAGCATCGCTGGGCGCGGGCTCGACCAGCTCGGACGCGGTGACGTCGGCCGCCGTCATCTCCAGCGTGACGGCTTTAGTGTCCAACAGTCTGCGCAGGGCGAACCTTTGCGCCGACACGAACTCACGTCGCTGCCCGGCGGTCGCCTTATCCCACGCGACGTGGAGAGGGTTTGCGACATCTTCGTCCGGCATCTCGAAGACGCGTCGCCGGCGCGGCGAGCATGCCTGGGCGATGGCGCCGGGCTCCTCCTCCTCGGCCGCCTCGTCGGTGTTGTCCGTGACGTCACGGACAGACTTGCGGGCTCGCTCTAGCTGCTTTCGGCCGGTCGCATCAGCCCGCACCTCCGCGACGGTCTTCGTGCCATCGGCGATAGCTATCAAATCGTATGCACGACTCTTTCCGACGCCGATGTCGCCGATCAAGTCCAGAAAAAGGCGCTGCGTCGAACACCCAGCCCGCTTCAACTCCAAACCGGCCGCGATGCGGAACTGCTCGGCCTTATCGGCCGCCTTGTCGCCTTTGGTAATGAGCGTTTTGATCTTCTTGCAGAGTTGGATTTGGTCCGTCATCCTATACGCGGGCTGCACGGCCGGCTGCGTTTCCATCACGCCCCTCCCCCTCAGACCAGATTGAACTCGCGGCGCAGCGCGCTCCGCGAGACCACCCACATGTCGCCCAGCTTGCGGGCGGATCGGATTCTGCCTGTCTGCAACCAATATTGGACGCGTCGCAGTGGCTGATTGAGCTCGGCGGCCATCGGGTTGGCTCCGACGATCAGTTCGTCGGTCACTTGCTCTTGCACGTTCATTCTCACGTCTCCTTTGCGCCTGTGTCGGCGCGTATGAGGAATTGACCGGCGACGCGCGTTGCAGGCGCGTTCCGGGGTTTCAAAAGGTGGTTTCAACTGCGTTCCCCGACGCAGCTGGGCACGTTTCTTGGGCTGAACAGTGAGCCAGAAGGGCAGGCTCCGCGGCCGCGGCCCACCGGTGGCTCACTGTAGGCAATTGGCCCCGAGACGACGTTCCTCGGTCCGTTCCGCTATATATAGGAACGCCGTCGCAATATGCGCAAGATGTGGATCCTTGACACCCGGCGGTATTCCGCGCCGTCCCGATTTTCCGGTCCACTCTTGACTGACAGATCTGCACGCGACATAGTGCGACATGGAATCAGGAGGGTTTGATGTCGGTCCGCAAACGGGAGTGGTACACCGAGCGCCAAAAGCGGCTGATCGCCGAGGGTCAAGAGCCCGGCGAGAAGCAACAGGCCTGGATCGTCGACTACTCCGACCAGGAGGGGCACCGGCACATTCGGACCTTCGACCGCAAACGAGATGCCGACGCTCACGCTGCCACGATCACGGTCGACGTGAGCAAGGGCGTCCACACGGCGCCCTCGAAGAGTGTCACGGTCGCCGCAGCGGCTCGCGCATGGCTCGATGGCGGCACCAACTGGGAGCGCGCCACCCACGACACCTACAGCCAACACGTCAACCTGCATATCCTGCCCTACCTCGGGCGGCACAAGCTGACGCAATTGACGTTGCCGGTGGTGCGCGAGTTCAAAGACAAGCTGCGACTCGGTGCGCCGGCGCCGGGTGAAGAGCGAGGATCGCCGCGCTCGGATGCGATGGCGCGGAAGATCCTGATCACCCTGGGTGCCATCCTCAGTGACGCACAGGAACGCGGCCACGTAGCTCAGAACGTTGTGCGGTCGCTATCGCGCCGCCGTCGCGGCAAGGAACGGCAGGCCGAGCGGCGACAGAAAGGTAAGCTCCAGGTCGGAGTCGACATTCCCACGCCAGCGGAGATCAAAGCGATCGTGACTCACGCCGAAGGTCGCTGGCGACCACTGTTCTTGACGGCGATCTTTACCGGTCTACGGGCTTCGGAGCTTCGCGGCCTACGGTGGGAGGACGTGGATCTCAAGAAAGGAGAGTTGCACGTACGGCAACGTGCCGACAAATACAACGCAATGGGCAAGCCGAAATCCGAGGCAGGCGAGCGCACCGTTCCGCTCGGGCCGACCGTGGTCAGCGCGTTGCGTGAGTGGAAGCTGCAATGTCCTAAGGGCGATGGACTTGTGTTCCCGAATGGCCAGGGCAGAGTCGAAAACCATTCCAACATTGTGCATCGTGGGCTTGCGCCGACGCTCATTCGCGCTGGCGTAAAGGTGTCGGTGAAGGACGCCAAGGGCAAGCCTCGGCGTGACGAGGACGGCAAGCCGGTTGTGCAGCCGAAGTACACCGGCCTGCACGCGTTCCGACACTTCTATGCCTCATGGTGCATCAACCGGAAGGCAGATGGTGGCCTTGAGCTTCCTCCGAAAACGGTTCAAGCAAGGCTTGGCCACGCCTCGATCACCATTACCTTGGATCGATATGGTCACTTATTTCCGCGCGGGGACGACGGTGCCGAGCTTGCTGCGGCCGAACAGGCCTTGCTACGGTGAACGCGACACATCCGCGACATACGCCGACATTTAGCAATAAAAACAACGATCAATAGAAACCTTCTAAGCTGTTGGTCGGAGGTTCGAGTCCTCCCGGGGTCACCAACATTTCTGTGTCCGGCCCGGAGACATGGGTAACGGATTGTACCTAAGACATGGGTGACAACCTCGGACCGAACGGGTTGTCGAGGGGTGGCAAGGTTCTCTGCTCCGAGATCGTAGCGCATGAAGCTGACGGTCCAAAAGCCGTCGTCGACCTCCTTCATACCGAGTCTTTGGCCGGCCAGGACGGTGCATGCAGATGCGGCCCCGACGCCAGCACGGTCCCGACTTGAGCCTCGCGCTGGCGGTCGGCTGCGCGAAGATCAGCGCCGGCACGTGGATGCGCGCGGCGACTACCCCGACCGGATCGGGTGATGAAAAAGCCGACCGCGCGGAAGCGGGGCGCGCTTCCTCGGAAGCTACCGGAAACTTTCGGTAGTCTATTGGTTACTCAGCACCGAACGGACCAGCAGCTTGTGCATGTATTCCAAAGGTTCATGCAATTGCATTTCCAGCAACGATGGCCTCTACAACACGTCCCACAAGCCTGCCTCCACTGACACTTATAACTCTGGCATCTTCGACACGACGCCGCGTCGGCTTCATTCGCTGACTGCATTGAAAAAGAGAATCCGCCCAGCACAATCGCCATGCCGACGGCAAGGCGTTTGAAAGCCTTCTTGCTACGCATCTGCCCCCAGCCCCATTTCCGCTGGCAAGGTAACGAACTTCTCGTTTCGTTTGCAATGCGGAAGGTGGAGGAAGCGTGCTCCGCCGAAACGCTTCACTACATGCCGATCAGCAGCCTGATCCTTTCGACGGCTTTCGAGCACCCGGCTCGATCGCCCTTGGCGTCTAGCGCGCGCGCACGCGCGAGTGCCGCCTTGAGCCTCGCATCCGCCCTCGTCTCGGCGCGTTTCACCGAATCGGGTGTCGGCTGCCTGTCGAGCTGAGCACCGATCGTTTGATCCAACGTCGGCCCGATGCCGGAGCCGGGCTGACGCAAGGCGGATTCGATGCGCGCGATCTCGCTGCTGCAAGGGCCCGCCTGCGCGGACGCGACGTTCATGCCGACGCAGACACCGACGAAGAGGCCGAGCAAAGCAACGCGTGTCATTGAAATGCTCCAGCACCAGGACGATCGCGACGATATCGCGGCCGTTGCCTAAATTCGATCACGCGCGCGATGTTATCACCGCTCACAGCCGACGCCTGCGCGGCTCCCAATTTGCGGGCAAAGGCACCCACGGGTTGCACCATTTAGTTCACTCACGCGTAAGATAGGTCTAAACTACCTCATTGATCATCAACGCGATCGCAGGCCTACTGCAAGGCTTGTGACGCGCAGAATGATCATGTCCGAAACACCAACATCATCCACTTGGCGCCACGATCCCCGTCCCGACAGGCCGGCTGCGGCGCCAGGCGTTCAGCATGAGCGGCAAAATGAACGAACCTACAAGGCTTCCAATCGAGCTTAACGTCAACGGCCAGAAGCGAGCGCTGACCATTGCTCCCTGGACCACGCTCCTCGACCTGCTGCGCGAGCATCTCGACCTGACCGGCACGAAGAAGGGCTGCGATCAGGGACAGTGCGGCGCGTGCACGGTTCTGATCGACGGCCGGCGCGTCATTTCATGCCTGACCTTGGCCGTCACGAAGGACGGCGCAAGCGTCACGACCATCGAGGGGCTGGCTCAGGATGGGAAGCTGCATCCGCTGCAACAGGCGTTCATCGACCATGACGCATTTCAATGCGGTTACTGTACCCCCGGCCAGATCTGTTCTGCGGCCGGCTTGATTGCCGAGGGCAAGGCGAAAACGGCGGATGAAATCCGCGAGCTCATGAGCGGCAATATTTGCCGGTGCGGGGCCTATCCTAACATCGTCGCAGCCATCCAGCAGGCCATGGGACAGCAGTCATGATCGGCTTCGAGTATGCGCGTGCCAGCAATGTCGCGGACGCTGTGAGCCAGATGGCTGCAAGCCCGGCTGCGAAGTTCATCGCCGGCGGCACCAATCTGGTCGACTTGATGAAGGTACACGTCGAGCGGCCGACCAAGCTGATCGACATCTCCAAGCTTCCGCTGGACAAGGTAGAGGAGACCGGCGGCGGGCTTCGCATCGGTGCGCTGGTGCGCAACACTGACCTTGCCTATCACCCGCTGGTGGAGACGCGCTATCCGATGCTCTCCAGCGCGATCATGGCCGGCGCTTCCCAGCAGCTGCGAAACATGGCGTCGGTTGGCGGCAATCTTCTGCAGCGCACGCGCTGTGCCTACTTCTATGATCTCACGACAGCCTGCAACAAGCGCGAGCCCGGCGCCGGTTGCGCGGCGATCGACGGCCACAACCGCATGAACGCCATCCTCGGCACCAGCGATGCCTGCATTGCCGTGCATCCCTCCGACATGTGCGTGGCGCTGGCGGTGCTGGAGGCGAGCGTTCACGTGACGGGCCCGCGCGGCGAGCGTGTGATCGCGCTCACCGACTTCCACCGGCTCCCCGGCGACACGCCCCAGCGCGACACCAACCTCGAGGCGGACGAACTCATCACGGCGGTCGAGGTCCCGCCCCAGGGCTTCTCGACCAACTACACCTACCTCAAGATCCGCGATCGTCTCTCCTATGCGTTCGCACTGGTCTCGGTCGCAGTCGGCCTCGAACTTAACGGCAGCAAGATCAAAGAGGCACGCTTTGCGCTCGGCGGCGTGGCTCACAAGCCCTGGCGCAACGCCGCGGCGGAAGCCTCGCTCAGCGGACAGTCGGCAAGCGAGGCAGCGTTTGCCGAAGCCGCCGATATCGTCCTGCGCGACGCCAAGGGCTTCGGCCACAACACCTTCAAGATCGACCTCGCGCGCCGGGCCATCGTCCGCGCGCTGTCGCAGGCGGCGCGCGGAACCCCGCAGTCGCAGTCCAGCAAGAAGATCGCATGAGCAAGGCCATGGCACCCTATATCGGCACCGCCACTTCCCGCGTCGACGGCATCGCCAAGGTCACGGGCGCCGCCAAGTACGCTGCCGAGTTCAGCGCTGCGGGCCTCGCGCACGCGAGTGTCGTTTGCTCGACGATCGCCAAGGGCCGCATCACCCGCATCGACGCCGGCGCGGCCGCGCGCGTCAAGGGCGTGCTCACCGTGCTGACGCACGAGAACCGGCCGCCGCTGCCGGACAATGACGAGGCCTACAAGGACGACGTCGCGCCGGCGGGCTCGCCGTACCGGCCGCTGTTCGACGGCAAGATCATGTTCAACGGCCAGCCGGTCGCGCTGGTCGTTGCCGAGACGTCGGAGGTTGCGCGGTTTGCAGCGTCGCTGGTTCAGGTGGAGTACGAGGAACAGCCGCACGTCACCGACGTCTTGCTTGCGCGCGATACGGCGGCGCCCGTCAAAACCCCCTCCAATCCGCTGGAAGCCGCGTTCGGCCCGCCGAAGCGCCGCGGCACCCCAAACCAGGCGTTGGCCGCAGCTGCGGTGAGGCACGACGCCGAGTACTACGTGCCGGTCGAGCACCACAACCCGATGGAGCTCTACGCCTCGACGGTGATCTACGAGGCCGGCGGAAAGCTCACGGTCTACGACAAGACCCAGGGCGTGCAGAACGTGCATCGCTATGTGTGCGGCATATTCGGCCTGAAGCCGGAAGACGTGCGCGTCATGTCTGCCTTCATGGGCGGCGGATTCGGCTCGGGGCTCCGCCCGCAGTTCCAGGTGGTGCTGGCGGTACTCGCGTCGCTCGCACTGAAACGCTCGGTGCGCGTCGTGCTGACGCGCCAGCAGATGTACGCGCTGGGCCACCGGCCGGCGATGATCCAGCGCGTCGAGCTCGGCGCGAATAGCGGCGGTACGCTCGATGCAATCACGCACGACGCCGTCACCATCACCTCGCAATACGAGGACTTCTACCGGCAGGAGACCGGCTGGTCCGGCTTGCTCTACAAATGCGCTAACGCCTCGTATGCGCACAAGCTCGCGCGGCTCGATCTTCCGACCTCGTGCGACATGCGCGCACCCAGCGCAGCGACCGCGCTGTTTGCGCTCGAATCGGCAATGGACGAGCTGGCGCTCGCGCTCGAGATCGATCCGCTCGAGCTGCGCCTGCGCTGCTATTCAGATCGCGATCAGAACGACGATCGCCCATACAGCAGCAAAGCGCTGCGCGAATGCTACCGCCAGGGCGCGGAGGCCTTCGGCTGGGCCAAGCGCGACCCAGAGCCGCGCTCGATGCGCGAGGGCAGCGATCTGGTTGGTTGGGGGATGGCAACAGGCGTTTGGGAAGCATTGCAAGTGCCAATTGCGGTGCGCATCGCGCTTTCCGCCAACGGCCATGCCGACGTCTCGTGCGCGACGTCCGACATCGGCACCGGCACCTACACGATAATGGCGCAGGTCGCGGCCGACATGCTCGGGCTGCCGCTCGACAACATCAGCATCAAGATCGGCGACTCGAGTCTGCCGCAGTCGCCGGTCGAGGGCGGGTCCTGGATCGCGACCTCGGTAGCGAACGGCATCGTGTCGACGGCCGAGGCGATCCGCGCCGAGTTGCTGCGCCTTGCCGGGCAGATGCCCCAGTCGCCGCTGGCGAACGCCGCCGTGGCCGACGTCGCGCTCGTCGACGGCAGGCTGGTGAGCCGGCGCGATGGCTCCCGCTCAGTGCCTATCGCCGACGTGATGCGGCACGCCGCCGTGGACCGCATCGAGCGTGAGCTGACCACCAACCCCGCCGCCGATCATACACGTGCGCAGAACACGCATTCGGCGGTGTTCGCCGAGGTGAAGGTGGACGAGCAGATCGGCGTCGTTCGGGTCACGCGCGTCGTCAACGCGGTTGCGGCCGGACGCATCCTGAACCCCAAGACCGCCGGCAGCCAGATCCTCGGCGGCGTGGTCTGGGGCATCGGCATGGCGCTGCACGAGGAGACGGTGATCGATCACCGCCTCGGCCGCATCATGAATTCCAATATCGCCGAGTATCACGTGCCGGTGAACGCCGACGTGCACGACATCAAGGTGATCTTCGTCGACGAAGACGACGACAGCAATCCGCTGGGGCTGAAAGGCGTCGGCGAGATCGGCATCGTCGGTGTGGCGGCGGCGATCGCCAACGCTGTATATCACGCCACCGGGAAGCGGGTGCGCGACCTGCCGATCACCTTGGACAAGCTCAGCGGATGAGACGGGGAAGTACCGCGCCGCGCCATTCGTGTAGACCTGCCTCATCTTGGCGCAGTCGGGCGCACACGATAGGCTTTGTACGGTCATCTGTCCCTTGTTTTTGGACCCGCCGACCCCGAGGCAAGCATGCTGACATGCCCTAAGACTTTTGATGCCCCGGCCGCTGTGGTGGCCTTGTTTTTGGGCTTCTCCTTGATTGCCGCGGCGTTGGTGGTGGCAGTACCTCTGGCAGCGCTGGCCTCCGGTATCCTCCTGATTGTGAGGCGCCTATTGGAAACTGCATCGCGTGCACCCTTGTCGCCCGCAAGTGCGCACTGAGACATGCCACGAACCTGCCAAGTGCATTCGCCCCAACAAGGGGTCCAGCCTCGACCTGATCGACCGCGCGAGCCGATCCGCGACGTCCCTGCGGAGCTACGGCGCGTGCTGACCCTGATCTTGTCCAAGGCTCGAGCAGGAGCGAAGGCACCTGCCCTACTCTACGTGCTAGCGCCGCTCACGGCCGAGGCGCTCGGCTGCCATCGCGCGCAAGATGGCGCGCTGGATCTTCGTTCCGTTGGCGCTTTGCGTGGTCGGAAAGCAGTCGACCGGCCACACGCGGGCTGGAACCTTGAATGACGCCATCCGGCCTCCCGACAGCGCGATCACGTCAGCTTCCGACACGCTGGATCCGGGGTCCGGAATAACGAAAGCGACAGCCCGTGCACGGCCATCGAGTTCTGCGGCGACGACCTGCGCGTCCGCGATTCCGTCGATCCCCTTCAGCACATCCTCGATTTCGGCTGGATTGACCAGGAAACCACCGAGCCGGATGGCGTCGCCGCGGCGGCTCTCGAATACGAAGGTGCCGTCCTCCCGCAGGCGACCGATGTCGCCGGTCCGAAAGAAGCCGTCGGCGTGCAGCGCCGCGGCGGTCGCCGGCGCGTCATCCAGATAACCTGCAAAGTTTGTTGGCGCCCGAATCTCGATCTCGCCGCTTTGCCCCGCAGGAAGAAGCCCGTCGGCGTCGACCTCGCGGATGCGCACCACGGCGTCATGCGACACCGGCTTGCCGCCGCCTTCGATCCTCTCTTCCACTGGCAAGCTGGCCGGCTGCATGGCGAACAACGCCAGCACCTCGCTTGAGCCGTAGAGGCCGTGCAGCGGAATGCGCCGGCGCCACGCCTCGCGCGCGAGTTCGGCGGCGCCGGGAGAGAAGGCTGCGAAGCCGAAGGCGCGCGCGGCCGGGAAGGGATTGGGCCCAGGTACGAGCGCCATCAGGCGGCGGAACATCTCATCGCTGCCGAACGTATGGGTGGCTGCGTGCCGGCGCAGGAGAGCGGCCGCCTTTCCGGCATCGAATGCGTCCATGACGATGATTGGCACACCGCCCGCGAGGGCCGCGAGCGCCGCCGTCAACCCGAACACGCCGCAGAACGGCATCGCGGCGAGCAGGTTGGCTCCGCTCTCCTGCAGGCCGAGAGCAGCCGCGCAGCGGTAGCTGTGCAGGGCCAAGGTGCGCTGCGGATGGATCACCAGCTTCGGCCCTTTGGTCGTGCCTGAGGTCGTGAACAGAACGGCGGGTGCGTGCGGTGCGGCTGCGCTCGCAGGCGCGACGGCCCCGGCCGCGAATCCCTGGATGACGATGGTTGGCCGGTCGAGCAGGGTTGGCGGGGCGCCCGCATCCCCGAGCAAGATGACCCGCTCCAGCCGCGGTAGCGCGGCCGGCGCCACCCCGGCGAGCAGGCCGGCAAAATCTATCGTGCGGAACCGCGGCTCCATCAACAGCAGGCGCGCGCCGCTGCGCGCCAGGATGTGTTCAACTTCCGAGGGTCCATAGCGAGTGTTCACCGGCACCAGAGCGGCGCCAACGCGCGCGGCGGCGAACAGCAGCGCGAGCCACTCGATGCGGTTGACCATCCACACCGCGACGCGGTCACCTGCGGTGATGCCCTGCTCTGCAAGCCAAGCCGCCGCTGCCGTGCAAAGACGATCGAACTCCGCGTAGCTGACGTGGCGCTCACCATCGATGAAGGCGGCCGCGTCGGGTTGCCGCGCGATGTTTCGCTCAAGCAACTCTGGCAGCGTCCAGCTCATGCCGGCGGCAACTGCATATGCCGGACGCACGACAGCGCCTCGGGTTACTTTTTGACCAGCGGGCACTGCGATTGCGACAGCGGCAGGAAGGCGTCGTCCGCCGGGATTGTGCCGACTAGCCGATAGTAGTCCCAGCGCTCTTTTGACTCCGCCGGCTTCTTCACTTGATACAGGTACATGTCGTGCACCATGCGGCCATCGTCGCGAATGCGGCCGTTGTGGGCGAAGAAGTCGTTGATCAACGCCGCCTTCATAACCTTCATCACGGCCGCCGCCTCGGTTGTGCCGGCTGCCGCCACGGCCTTGAGGTAATGCATCGTCGACGAATAGACGCCCGCTTGCGCCATGGTCGGCATCTTCCTGGCGCGCTCGAAGAACCGTCGCGACCACGCGCGGGTCTCATCGTTGGCGTCCCAATAAAAGGCTTCCGTGAGCACCATGCCCTGTGCAATGTCGAGGCCGAGGCCGTCGACGTCGGTGATGAACACCAGCAGGCCGGCGAGCCGCTGGCCCGACTTCTCGATCCCGAACTCGCGCGCCTGCTTGATGGCGTTGATCGTGTCGGCGCCGGCGTTGGCAAGCCCGATCACCTTGGCCTTCGAATTCTGCGCCTGCAATAGATAGGAGGAGAAGTCGGCGGTGTTGAGCGGATGGCGCACCGAGCCGAGCACCTTTCCGCCGTTGGCCTGCACTACGGCGGCGGTATCCTTCTCGAGGTCGTGTCCGAATGCGTAGTCGGCGGTGATGAAGAACCAGGTGTCGTCGCCGCCCTTCACGGTTGCGAGACCGGTGCCTTTGGACAGCGAATAGGTATCGTAGGCGTAATGGACCGAGTAGGGGCCACATGCTTGGTTGGTCAGGCGCAACGCCGCCGGGCCGTTGAACACCATGATCTTGTTGCGCGCCTTGGCGATCTCATTGGCGGCGAGCGCCGTCGCGGAGGCGGCGACGTCGAGAATGGCCTCGACGCCCTGGCTGTCGAACCACTCCCGCGCGGTCGCGCCGGCGATGTCCGCCTTGTTCTGATGATCGGCGTAGATCACCTCGATCGACCGGCCGAGCACCTTGCCGCCAAAATCCTCGACCGCCATCCGAGCAGCCATCACGCTGCCGATGCCGGTGATGTCGGCATAGGGGCCGGACATATCGAGGATGTAGCCGATCTTGAACGGCCCACTGGCTTGCGCCCATGCGCAGGCGGCCGATGCCAGCAGTAAGAGCGTCGCATACCCCAAGCGTCTCATCGCAATCTCCCGATCCTTCTTCGCGATCTATCCCCTCCCTCTGAATATAGCCGATCGTACATCGCGAGCACGACCTGCGGCGCGTTCGAGTCGGGGCCATCGCTGGCTCGACGACGGTCGACGATCTCGACCGACGCCGCCTGGCACATAGGTGCCTCGCCACATCAGGCGAAGCCTTGCCGGCATTGCGGCGGGGTATGCTCGACGCCTTCGTCTACGACAAGCCGTTGCTGACCTGGATCGTTGCTCGAGACTTCTCGGTCACAGGGCGCGCGCTAGATGCCGTTTTCGACGGCCGGAACTGTGCGCTTGCGCTACCCAAAGGCAGCCCTGTGCGTGCAGTGGTCAACGACCCCCCTAGCGGAGGTCGAAACTGATTGGTGGGAGAAAACGCTGTTCCAGTATCTCGGCCGGAAATAGGTTTTTTCGAAGGAGCCGCGAGCTCCGAAACGTTGTGCAAGGGCTCCGCGGTGCCCCAGCTGCCCCTCCCGATCAGGCCCATCCTGCGACAGCAGGACGGGCCTCGATCGAGCGTCAAGGACTCAGATAGCGTTCTTGCCCATCTGCTCGGCGATGTAGTCGGCCTGACGAATGGCAAGGCTGACAATTGTCAAGGTTGGGTTCTCGGCGCCGCCGGTCGTGAATTGGCTGCCGTCCGAGATGAACAGATTCTTGATGTCGTGAGTCTGGCCGAATTTGTTGCAGACGCCGTCGCGCGGATTTTCTGACATCCGGCAGGTGCCGAGATTGTGCGTGGACGGATACGGCGGCGTCGGAAACACCCTTGTGGCATCGACCGCTTCGTAGATCGCGGTACCCGCCTTGTAGGCGTGGTTGCGCATCGCAACGTCATTGGGATGATCGTCGAAATGCACGCTGGCAACCGGTAAGCCCAGCTTGTCCTTGGCGCTCGGGTCGAGCGTGATCCGGTTGCTCTCTTGCGGCATGTCCTCCCCGACCAGCCACATGCCCGCCATGTTTTCATAGCCGTCCATCGCGCTGGTGAACTCGCGCCCCCATGCGCCGGGATCGAGGAAGGCCGCCATGAAGGGCAATCCGATCGACAAGGTCTCGATCTCATAGCCGCCGACGAACCCCCGCTTAGGGTTGTGCCCTGCCTCGTCGGTCACGATTCCGGCCATGGTAGTTCCGCGCCACATGCGCACCGGCCGCGTGAACACCGCATAAACCGACCCCGTCATATGCCGCATGTAGTTGCGACCGAGCTGGCCGGATGAATTGGCAAGTCCATTGGGGAACTTGCTCGATTGGGAGAGCAGCAGCAGCCTCGGCGTCTCGATCGAGTTGCCGGCGACGCAAACGGCGCGGGCTTTCTGCCGCTGCTGCTTGCCATCTTTGTCGAAGTAGACGACGCCGGTGACCTTCCCGGCCGCATCATGCTCGATCTGGGCAGCGTGAGACTCCGGACGAACCTCTAGCTTCCCGGTTTTCTCGCCCTTGGGGATCTCGGTGTAAAGCGTCGACCACTTGGCGCCTGACAGGCATCCCTGGAAGCAGAATCCGATTTGTTGGCAGGCGCCGCGGCCGTCGCGCGGTTGCGAATTGATCGCCATGCGGCCGGTATGGACTCCCTTGTAGCCCACCTTGGTCGCGCCGGCGGCGAGCACCTTGAAATTATTGTTGCCGGGCAGGCCGGGAATGCCATTCGTGCGGGTCACTCCCATCTTGTCCTCGGCCTTAGCGTAGTAGGGCTCGAGCTCCTGAAGCGTGATCGGCCAGTCGAGCAGGTTCGCGCCTTGGATGCCCCCATAGGCGCTCTTGGCCTTGAATTCGTGCTCCTGGAAGCGCAGCGAGGCGCCCGCCCAATGCACGGTCGACCCGCCGACCGCCTTGACGATCCATGCCGGCAAGTTCGGGAAATCTCGGTGCACGCGCCAACTACCGGACGTGGTGCGCATGTCGGACCAAGCGAGCTGGGTGAAGCTCGCCCATTCGTCGTTGACGAAGTCCCCAACCTCGTGGCGCTTGCCCGCCTCCAGCACGACGACCTTGATATTCTTTTGCGCGAGCTCGTTTGCGAGGGTGCCGCCGCCGGCACCGGAACCGATGATGACGACCACCGAGTCGTCGTTCAGGTCGTATTTCGCGTCCATGGGATTGCCCTCGTTCTATCCGGGCCTATAGCCAAGCGATGTCGTCGAAACCGTGTTTGATGTAGCCGCCCTTCGAGGCCGATTCTCCCTCGTAGCCAAAGATCGGCCACACCTCCTTCTGGTTATAGAGGGACACAACAAGCCCGCCGCGGACGTTCTGGAAGAATGGCTCGCGCTCCATCTGCCGCAGCAATGCGACCCGATCAGCCTCCCAGCCCACGTCGACATAGGCGACGCCGTGCTGCTTGCGCGCGAGCGCGTCAAGCTGGGCAACGCCCTGCTCGACCATCGTCTTGGCCTGCGGATCGGTGCCCGCCTTCACGTCGTAGCTTTTCATGGCGACGGCGTAGAAACGATCGGCGAGACGGTCGTGCGGATAGATGTCGCGCGCCGTCTTGATGAGCGTTCGCATGGTTTCCGGCTTGAGGTTTTTGACCTCGAGGCCCCAAGCCTCTTCCGTGTGGATGACCGCGGCGCCGGAAATGATGAGCGCGGCGGTTCCGACCCCGGCAAGAAATTGCCGCCGATCTAGCGCGTCTGCTCGACTCTGATCCATTGCGTTGCCTCCATTCTGTAAACTCGACGGATTGGCCTCAGCGGTACCGTCCGTGCTTTTGCATGACCTCAATCTTGTAACCGTCGGGATCCTCTACGAAGAAGAACCGGGCCATCAGAGTGCCGTCACGGATGAATTCCTTGATCGGCTTGGGTTGCAGGCCCTCCTTGCTGAACCTTGCGTGCTCGGCATCGAGATCATCGACCACGACCGCCACATGGCCGTAGCCGTCGCCAAGCGCGTACGGCTCCGTGCGTCCATGATTGACGGTGAGCTCGAGCTCGAAATCGGATTCTCGGCCGCGCAGATAGACCAGGGTGAAATCGTCGAAGGCAAATCGATCCGCGACGACGAGCCCCAGGGCGCGGTGATAGAAATCGGTGGAGCGCGATTCATCGAGAACCCGGAGCATCGTATGTACCGTCTTGGCCATCGGATTGCTCAGATCGTTCTCGGAGCCGCGGCCGAACCGCCCGCCGTCTGGCTCAACGAGGCAACAGCGGCGCGATCGGCGCCGCGTCAGGCGGGCGGCGCGTGCGCTTACGTTACAATGCTTCCAGCCTTGATGATAGAGCGAAAGAGCCGACCTACTAATCTGGCTTCAGCAGCGCGGACCCTTCGAGGGCCGCGGCCAAGCAAAGGGCCGTGATCGCTGATGATTGAGGTCGGAACGCCCTCCTCCGCCGGACCGCCGTCGCCAGAATGGACCGGGCAAGGCACAGTTGAGAACCCTGAGCACCGGCGCGGCCTGCTTTTCGGAGCCAGCCCAGAGGTCGAACCTGGGCATTTGTCCGTTTTCTGTCCTTTAGTCCGCCGCGGCGCGAGCGGCCCGCGCCGGCCGCCTGCCCGGCAATTGCGTTAGAACATCGGCGCGAACTTCTTGTCGTTTCCCCCAGCCCCGCCAGCATGGCCTGTTGCGTTCGCGAGGGCGCGCTTGGCACGCGCGCAAAGGCCGTCCTACCCACCTGTGCTGCGACGCTCCGTGTAGCAGTCACCGCATCATTCGACGGTGATCCCCACGCGCACGACGGTCGCGCCGGGGTTCTGGTTCGACGGGCCGTCAATCGAAAACCAAAATGCATCCTCGCCGCGGAAATCCGATTCTGGACTATAGATCACGCCGGCGCGCCCCCGCGGAGCGACCGCGCCATGTTGTGGGTCGACCGTAATCGTGAGCTTGTCCACGCGCGCCGATCCCGGCCCAAACGAGACGAGACAAGGAGTGCCAGCAGGCGTCGTCGCTTTCACCTCCGCCACGGGGATGAAAGCGAGCCGCGCAGGAGTTGCTCGGCATTCCGGAACGACAACTACATCGGCCGCGCGCGCCGCGCCAATGGCGACGACGATGGCGCACAAGCAGAGCCATCCGAACGTTGCCCGAGTCGGTCGCCCCTTCGGGCGCCGCTCCGGGCGAGGAGGATGCAAACGGCCACCAACGTCGGTGCTGTCCAGATCCGGCTTGAAAGCAGTCGAATCGGCCACAGGTGCGAGCAGCGTCATGGGCGTCTCCCTTCATCGAGTGTCGGCGGCGGCCCACGGTGATTTCTATGAAGAGCTGCCGGGGCGGACTTAAAATAGGCGGCCGGCGATGAGATGCGTGTGACCTAGTTCACTAATGTCGAAGCTGTCGATTTTGGTGACGAGCGCCATGACGTCTGGATGCGCCGTGGCGCCGTTCTCCGCCGATGCCGGTGCTGTGAGTGGTGTAGCTAGCGGCAGGGTCGCGCTTCGCCGGCATCGGTCGGGCACATCACGAGTCGGGCACCCGCGCAAGTATTCGACCAGGAAGGCATTGGGGACCCGCAACGGGATGCGAAGCCCAGGGGCCGAGCGTTCCAGCCAAGGTGGGCGCTTTGGCCGGCCCGGCCCGCCTGGGCCAAACGCTGCAGGAACCCCGGCGGTACAGTTGTGCCGGGGCTCGAGCCATCGGACCATCCGGACGGTAATCGAGGGGGGGACAACTCCTATCCGACGCGACTTGGCCACAATAACGCTGGGGCTGCCTCCAATCGGCCTAGAAAAGATCAAGAGATTGCGGCGAACCACTCACAATTTGGCCGATCAGCCGCTTTTAGCTTGGTAACCGGGGAGCTGTGACTAACTCGACTCGAGGAGTTAGATGATCGAGCAACCTCTCGGCATAGTGGTGACGGCTGCTGTTGCTGCTTCCGGCGGTGCTGTCACGGGGTGGCTGGTCGCGCTGCTCGTCGACTGGCTCGGCATGCTATTTGGCTGACAGAATGAAATAATGATCGGAAGTGGGGCCGTATTCCAATACGGACGGCCAATAGAGCGTGCCTGTCGCGTAAGAGTGGCTGTGGACACTCCTGGGCTGTTACGACTCGCGCGCGGCCTTCAGTGTCGCCCGCGTGCAACACACTGACTAAAAAGTTCCGCTCAACGGCTTTCGGCCTTCTTTAGCACCTTGACCGCCAGCTAACATGCCGGAAATGCACGCTTGCGGGCAGTTTGGCTGCCGCAGGCGCGGTTTGATTCCGGAGGTCGCAAGCATGTTGCAGCGAATCGACCGCATTCCCGCCCACGAACTGTTTGCGCGCGCCTTTGCGGTGGCTTTTGCCATCGGCTTCGTCATCTGAGCTCCACCGGCGGCGCTCTATCTTCCGTTATATTGATTTCACTCAGTGCCACTGGCTTGACTGAGCGCGGCGCGGCAACAGGCCGAAGAGACGCCCCGCCCCGGCCAGCGTTGGAACCAGTGCGTGGCCCAAAACATTTCATGCCACGCTCCTGGTCGGCGGCAGCTTCCTCAACGCCAAGCGGGCCGGCGCGCCTGAAGGAGAACCGCCAAATGGCCGACCCGCATTCACACTCTCAGTGGGAATGGCACCGCTGGTTTGCCTGGCACCCGGTCGTCATATGGATCGAAGGCGAAAAAACGACGAGGGTATGGCTGCGACAGGTGGAGCGGAAACGAAGTAGAAGCAGATACACCGGCGAGGAGAAATGGCGATATCGGCCAGCACGCGGTTACCGCGCCGAGCCCTCTCGCTAGAAACATGTCGGGTAGAATTCGCCGCAAACTGCGCCATATGGCCGGCAAGGCATCATACCGGGTCCGATCCGATCGCCATAGAACACCCGTACAGGTCCGTGACCTTGCCGGCCTCGACTTTCGGGCCAGCCCTAGCTCGAGCCGCAGGTCGACCAAGTTCTGAGTCGAGCCGTACCGCTCTATCAAAGTCGCCTTGTGGTACTGGCCACCCGCGCGCATTTGGTGCACGGAAGCCGCACCTGTCAGCGAATGGCTCGGCCTCATTCATGAGCTTCCGCTTCATCGGCAAGTCGCTTCCCCGTTCCGAGGATCTCCGCCTCGTGCGCGGCCTCGGCCGCTATACCGCCGATCTGGCCCCGCCCGATGCCTGCCGCCTGTTCATGGTGCGCTCGCCGCACGCGGCCGCGCGCATCGTCTCGATCGATACCCGCGCCGCGGAGGCCGCCCCGCACGTGCGACTCATCCTCACCGCCGAAAGCCCGGAGCTCGGTGAGCTCGGGACTTTCACCAGCAAGGTGAGGCGCAAAGCGCCCGACGGATCGGCGAATTTCGAGCCGCCCTACCGCACGCTGGCGCGCGAGCGCGCGCAATTTGCTGGCGATCCGGTCGCGGCCGTGTTCGCCGATACGCTCGACATAGCCAAGGACGCCGCCGAGGCGTTGGCGATCGAATGGGAGCCCCTCCCCGCGATCACCGCGACCTGCCGCGCGACCGACCCGGGCGCCGCGCTGGTGTGGCCGCAGGCGCCGCGCAACATCTGCTTCGTCCACGAGGTCGGCGATGAGGCGGCGGTGGCCGCAGCGTTTGCCCGTGCCGCGCACGTCGTGCGCATCACCTACGACATCAATCGTGTGATCGCCGCACCGATCGAGACGCGCGCGGCGTTGGCGACCTATGACAGCGCGGCCGGCCGCTGGACCCTGCATGCGCCGCTGCAGAATCCGCATGCGGTGCGCGAGGAGGCCGCGCGCAACGTCCTGCGGATCGACGGCAACCGGTTGCGCGTGGTCTCGCCGGACGTCGGCGGCGCGTTCGGCCTGAAGGAGGTTCCAGGCCCGGAATCGATCCTCGCCCTTCTCGGCGCGCGCCGGCTGCAAAGGCCGGTGGTGTGGGTTTCCGATCGGGCGGAGAGCTTCCTGTCGGATTTCCACGCCCGCGACAATCACACCACGGTTGCGCTTGCGCTCGACCGCGACGGTTTCTTCCTCGCGCTGCGCGTCGAAACCATCGCCAATATCGGGGCGTACATTTCGCTCAACGGCCTGCACACTCCGACCAACAATCTGGGCGGCTTGTCGGGGGTTTATCGCACGCCGGCGATTTTTGCCCGCGTTACCGGCGTGTTCACCAATACGCAGCCGACCGCGCCCTACCGCGGCGCCGGTCGCCCGGAGGCGACCTATGCGATCGAGCGCGTCATCGACGCGGCGGCCCGCCAGTTGCGCATGGATCCGGTCGAGCTGCGCCGCAGGAATTTGATCGCGCCCGACCAGATGCCGCATGCCACCGGCTTCATGTTCACCTACGATTCCGGTGAGTTCGAGCGCAACATGGACGATGCGCTTGCGCTCGCCGACTGGGCGGGTTTTCCCGAGCGCCGCAAGGCAGCGGCCGCGCGCGGCAGGCTCGCCGGCATCGGCCTGTCGAATCCGATCGAGATCGCCGCCGGGCCGGTGACCGGTACCCTGCCGGAGAGCGCGGAGATCCGCTTCGATTCAACCGGCAGCGTGACCGTGACGGTCGGCACCCACTCCCATGGCCAAGGGCATGAGACCACGTTTGCCCAGATCGTTGCGGATCTGCTCGGCCTCGAACCGGATCAGATCATGATCCGATACGGCGACACCGATCAGATCGAGCACGGCACTGGGACGTTCGGCAGCCGGTCGGTCGTAGCCGGCGGGGTCGTGCTGGCGAAGACGGCTGACCGCATCATCGCACGCGGCAGAAAAATCGCCGCCGTGCACCTCGAAGTATCGGCCGACGACGTCCGGTTCGAGAATGGCCAGTTCGAGGTGGTCGGCACCGACCGCCGCGTAAGTCTGTCCGAAGTTGCCCGACTTTCCTACCTGCTCAACGCGGCGGATCTCGACGGCGAGCTCGGATTGTCCGCCAAGATGGTGGTCGCGCCGGAGAAACCGACGTTCCCGAACGGATGCCATGTCTGCGAGGTCGAGATCGATCGCGACACCGGCCGCTGCGACATCATTCGCTATTGCGTGGTCGACGACGTCGGGCGGGTGGTCAATCCGATGCTGGTGGACGGGCAGATCCACGGCGGCGTGGCGCAGGGCCTCGGCCAGGTGCTGCTCGAGAACATCGCTTATGACGGCGACGGCCAGCTGTTGTCGGGCTCGTTCACGGACTACGCCATGCCGCGCGCGGCGACCTGCCCCAGCTTCCGATGCCGGAACAACGAGATCATCACCGCCGCCAATCCGCTCGGCGCCAAAGGCGCTGGCGAGGCCGGCACCGTGGGCGCGCTCGCGGCGGTGATGAATGCCATCGTGGACGCGCTTGCCCCGCTCGGCATCGATCAGGTCGAAATGCCGGCGACCGCCGAGCGGATATGGCAGGCGATCCGGCGCGCCGAGAACAAGATGCCTCGACCGCAGCCGTGACTGTCATCCCGGACGGCGAGCGTGAGCGCGCCGATCGGCTCAGCTAGTGCGTCCAGGGGGTCCGTCGGCTGAAAGCAAAATTGTCGGCGTAGGCGATGGTGCGGCGCGCCGGCTCTTTGGGCTCGAATACCTGGCACGGAATGCCATGGCGCTCGCAGTAGGCGATCGCCTCCTCCTTGCTGTCGAACCGCAGACGGATCTGCTGCCTCATGTCGCTCGAGCTCGTCCATCCCATCAGCGGCTCGACGACGCGCGGCTGCTCGGGCTCGTATTCGAGCACCCATTCCTTGGTCTTCGCGGTGCCCGACTGCATCGCGGTGCGGGCCGGCCTATAGACCCGTGCAATCATGCTCTTTGTCCGTCACGCTCGGTCGCGCAATGTCACAGCGGAACAGCGGCAACCGGCCGCTGGGTGGTCGGGGCAGCAGGATTTGAACCTGCGACCTGGAGTACCCAAAACTCCCGCGCTACCAGGCTGCGCTATGCCCCGGCGATCGTTGGTTCCGGCAGCGGAGATACACGCTTCCCCGCAAGGCAGCAACCGCCCGTCGGAGCGCCCACTTGCCCTTCAGCGGACTGCCTTGGAAGCCACGGAAGCGTTATTGCACCCACTTCTTGAAGTCTTCTTCCTTCACGTCGGGCAGCCTCTTCAAGAAGGCGACCATCGACCAGATTTCCGGGTCGGGCACGCCGGTCGCCCCGAAGCTCGGCATGCCCGTCATGTTGATGCCGTTCTTCACCACCCAGAACAGTTGGCGCGGCTCGCGCTCCTTGACGATTTTGGTGAGATCGGGCGGGTCAGGCCGCAATCCCTCGGAGAATTTCTGCCAGTCGACCCCCGGGCCGCCGTGACAGTTGGTGCAGCCGCGCGCCATGTAGGCCTTCGCGCCCGCTTGCACCTGCGCCGGCGTGTCATAGCCAGAGGGTGGCCGGTCGGTCGCGTAGCGATCGACCGAGGCCATCCGCACCTTGATCAGCGCCCATTTGACCGGTTCGGGTTCCGGGTTCGTCGCGGCGACATTGAAAAAGCCGCCGAAGAAGAACACCAGCGCAGCAATACCCATAACAATCGCAAGCAGTCCGATCACCGATAGTAGACGCATATTGGCTCCTCCGACTTGACCGCCCGCGACGGAAGATAACGCACGAGCCGAACAAGTCGCCGCCCCCGCTGGAGGTCTACGGGACTTAAACTTGCCGACGGCGACGCCTCCAGCTTACTGCGCGATCGCGGAAGCCGTGTCTGTCTGGTACCCGACGCTGCCGCAGGTGCGCCAGAATGGCGGGGTCTAGTGCGAGCCTGGACCGAACGATCCGCCTTCGGGATGTACCTCGGCAGCCATCAATCCCTTCGGACCCGGACCGAAGCGCACCAGAACGGTCTGCCCGGGCCGCAGCTCGGTAATCCCGTAGCGGCGCAACGTCTCCATGTGCACGAAGATGTCCGGCGTCCCCTCCCCGCACGTGAGGAAGCCGAACCCGCGCAGGCGATTGAACCATTTCACCTGCGCGCGTTCGAGACCGCTCGTGGGGGCGACGCTGACGTGCGTGCGCGCGGGCGGAAGCTGCGCCGGATGGATCGCGGTGGAGTCATCCATCGACAGAATGCGGAACGCCTGCAGGCCCTTCGGACGCTGCAGCACCTCGCAGACAATGCGCGCGCCCTCATGGGCGGTCTGGTAACCGTCGCGGCGCAGGCATGTCACGTGCAGCAAGACGTCGGGCAATCCATTGTCCGGGACAATGAATCCGAAGCCCTTCGCCACGTCGAACCATTTGATGACGCCGGTGAGCTCGATAATGCTCACCGCCGATTGGTCGGCCAGCTCCCCGACCGTTTCCGGTCCAAGCGCGGGATCCGCGCCGGGACCCTTTGACCCCATCCCCGACGCCATGACGCCGTACGCCGCCGCTTTCATCTGGCGTCTCTTCGGGGACGCTTCAACGAATCACACCGCGCTTGAAGATAACATCGCGCCGCTACTGTAAAAGGAGAAAATGCGGCACGAAAAGCGCAAGGGCGGCAGCTGTGCACAGGTTCCCACAGGACAATCAGTGCCCGATGAAGGGGGCGAGCGTGTCGCCGATGTCGTGCTGAACCACCAGGTCGGCGAACTCGTCGTGCTCGGTCGGCTCGCGGTTGATGATTACGAGCCGCGCGCCGTTGCGCTTGGCGAGCAACGGAAATCCGGCCGCCGGCCAGACCACCAGCGAGGAGCCGATCGCCAGGAACAGATCGCAGCGGCGCGTCAATTCCTCGCTCCGCCGCATCGCCGCCTCCGGCATGGCCTGGCCGAAGGAGACCGTAGCGGTCTTGATCAAGCCGCCGCAATCCGGGCAATCCGGCGCACAGCCGCCGGCCGCCTCATATTTTTCCCTGACCCACGCAAGCTCGTAGCGCTCGGCGCAATCGAGGCAGGTCGCATAAGTGGTGTTGCCGTGCAGCTCGACCACCTCGGCGGCAGGAATGCCGGATGCCTGGTGCAGGTTGTCGATGTTTTGCGTGACCACGCCCGGCGATTTGCCCATCCGGTAGAAAGTCGCGAGCGCGCGGTGGCCGCGCCCGGGGCGTGCCGCTTGGAACTGCTCCTGCATGGCGAAGCGGCGCCGCCAAGCCTCGTTGCGCATGTCCTGGCTCGCCACGAACGCGTCGAACGGAATCGGCTGATTCCTGGTCCAGATCCCGCCGGGCGAGCGGAAGTCCGGTATGCCGCACTCGGTCGAGATGCCGGCGCCGGTGAACGGCAGGACGCATCGCGCCTGCTCCAAGAGATCGCGCAGCCTCTCGACGGCGCTGCCAAGATCGGGTGCAATCATGATCCGGTTCCATGCGCGCGGCGGATTGGGTGCCGCGCCGAAGCGGTGAAGAGGTGGTGATGAAATATCTGCATACCATGCTGCGCGTGCGCAATCTCGATGACGCCCTGGATTTCTACTGCAACAAGCTCGGGCTCAAGGAGGTCCGCCGTCGCGTCGACGACAAGAACCGCTACACCCTCGTGTTCCTGGCCGCGCCGGCGGATGCGCCCGCGGCCGAAGCCGCGACCAAGCGCGGCGAGCGCGACACGGCGGTGGTCGAGCTGACCTACAACTGGGACACCGAGGACTATGGCGAGGCGCGCCACTTCGGGCATCTCGCCTACGAGGTCGACGACATCTATGCGCTCTGCGACAAGCTGATGAAGGCGGGCGTCACCATCAACCGGCCGCCGCGCGACGGCCGCATGGCGTTCGTGCGCTCGCCCGACAAGCACTCGATCGAGCTGTTGCAGAAGGGCGATGCGTTGCCGCCCAAGGAGCCATGGAGCTCGATGCCGAACACCGGGAAGTGGTGAGGCTCGTCACTGGGAGCGGCGAAGCGGGCGAGCAATCCAGCAACGCACTCGAAAGTGCTGGATTGCTCCGCTTCGCTCGCAATGACGGCGAAGCGCAATCGTCATTGCGAGTTGCGTCAGCGACGAAGCAATCCAGGCGCGCGCCGGCATTCTCTTTGCTTCGCCTGCGGCGCGCAATGACAGGTCTGGCAAATCGAGCCGCAGGCGCGCCCCGAGACGAGCGATTCCCGATTGCTTGCCGCTGCCGGCGAACGCCTCTATATCTCGCCGCGCCTCCCGCCCCCGGCGCGGGGCCAGCGCCCTTCGTCTAGCGGTCCAGGACGCCGCCCTTTCACGGCGGAAACACGGGTTCGATTCCCGTAGGGCGCGCCAGCGATTTCAAGGACTTAGGTGGATTTGCGGGTGTCCAGTGTC
>Ga0209382_10002586_pt1 | contig 26028 bp, 21 predicted proteins | sample SoiMetdeltSBSDD5_FD_187599 | JGI IMG/M metagenome (GOLD analysis project Ga0209382, IMG submission 187599) | Bulk soil microbial communities from a Populus tree surrounding site in Tennessee, USA - Soil MetaG P. deltoides SBSDD5 (SPAdes) (version 2) | ecosystem: Environmental > Terrestrial >... | reverse complement strand
CTGAACTCGGCCTTGATCTTGTAGCCCGCGTCGCCCGTGCCCCAGCGCGCCGAGCTGGCGAGATCCTTCGAGAAGGGGTCGCCGCCCTGGATCATGAAGCCCTTGATGGTGCGGTGGAAGCGCGTGCCGTCGTAGAAGCCCTTCGTCGCGAGGTCGACGAAGTTCTTCACGTGGCCGGGCGCCGTCTCCGGGAAGAAGCCGAGCACCATGGTGCCGGCCGTCGTCTCGATCTCCGCGACCACGTTGCCATCGGACGCTTCGGCCATGGTGCTCTCCTTGCTGCCTGCCGCGATCCCTGCCTTCTCGGCGGACGCCTTGAGCGCGGCCTCGGCCGCGAGCCGGGCTTCGGCTTCCTCGGCCGCACGCGCCGCCGCGGCCGCTTCGTCCGCGGCCTTCAGCGCCGCCGCCTGCTCCGCCGCCTTCTGCGCGGCGACCTCCTGCTCGCGGGCCGCCACCTCGCGGGCGGTCGCCTCGCGCTCAGCCTGCTGAGCCTTGGCAATGTCGCGCGCGGCGTTGGCCTGCGCGTCGAGCGCCGCCTGCTTCTCGGCCGCCATTCGGGCCTGCTCTTCCTGCGCGGCGGTCGGCTCGGCGGCCGGTGCCGCGGCTGCCTGCGAGCCCTCCTCCGGGCCCGAGCAGCCAGAGAGCACGGCGACGACGACCGCGGCACTCAACAGCGTCGGAAACCTCATGTGCGCTTGTCTCCTTCCCATTTGAAGAATCCCTCGCCGTTCTTGCGGCCGAGCTTGCCGGCCTTGACCTTGTCGATGAGCAGCTTCGGCGGCGTGAAGAGCGGGTCGTCCGGCTCCAGCTTGTGCCAGCCCTCCAGGATGGAGAGCGTGGTGTCCAGGCCCACGTAGTCCAGCAGCGTGAAGGGCCCCATGGGATAGCCGCAGCCCAGGGTCATGCCCGCGTCCACGTCGGCCGGCGTGGCGTCGCCGCGCTCGACCATGCGGATGGCCTCGGCCAAGTAGGGCACGAGCAGGCGGTTCACGATGAAGCCCGGCGTGTCGCTGGCCGCCACGGGCACCTTGCCGCAGGCCTCGCCGAAGGCCTTGGCCTCGGCGAAGACCTCGTCGCTGGTCTGCTTCGTGCGCACCACCTCGACCAGCTTCATGAGCTGCACCGGGTTGAAGAAGTGCAGGCCCACCATGCGCGCCGGCCGGCCCGAGGCCTGCCCGATCTCGCCGATGGAGAAGGACGAGGTGTTGCTGGCGAAGATCGTGGACGGCTTGCACAGCCGGCCCAGCTCGGCGAAGAGCTTCCGCTTGGCGTCGAAGTTCTCGACGATCGCCTCGACCACCAGGTCGCAGTCGGAAAGGCCCGAGAGCTCCAGCGTCCCGGTGATGCGCCCCTGCGCGGCGTCGGAGTCGGGCTTGGCCAGCTTCTGCTTCTCGACCAGCTTCTCGAGGCTCTTCCGGATGCGTACGAGGCCCTTGTCCAGGGCGGCCTGGTCGCTCTCGCGCACCACCACGCTGCAGCCGGCCTGCGCGGCCACCTGCGCGATGCCGTGGCCCATGAGCCCGCAGCCCACGACTCCGACCTTCTTCACCACCATGTCGACCACTCCGGATCCGGCCTGAGGAGACGGCCCGCGCGGCGGGTCGCCCGGGGAACAGCCGGCAGCCTGCCCGAAGGCCCGGAGCTGCCCGCCGCGGTCGCCCGAGCCGCGAACTGCGGCTGGCGCCCGAAAGGGGGGCGATTATCCGGACGGCGCGGCGGCTGCGCAACGGCGGGAATCGGGGGATCGGCGCGCGGCCCGGCCCGGTGGTCGCGTCCGCAGCGACCCGCGGCCCTGTCCTCAGCGATCGAGCTCGCCGAGATCCGGCTCGCGATCCACGTCCGGCTCGGACGATTCGGGCTCGGCGGCCTCGGTCGTCGGCTCCGCGTCGGCCGGCGCCGCAGCCGCGGGCCGGGCCCGCGCGCCCTTGCCGCGCGGCGCGTCCTCGTCGTCGTCCTCACCCGTGCCCGGCAGCGTGCCGGCCTTGCCGAAGCGCATGCGCGCCACGCCCACGGGATGCCAGGTCATGAGCACGTGCGGCCCGCCGCCCGGAAGGTCGAAGACGTCGCCCTCGACCCTGCAGCCGTAGCGCTCGTAGAACGGGCGCACCGGCACGCGCGCCGTGAACCACAGGCCGCCGCCGCGCTGCTGGGCCACCGCCTGCACTGCCTGCAGCAGCATGCGTCCGAGGCCCTGGCCGCGCCGGTCCGCCTCGACCGCCATGCCGCGCAGGCGCCACTGCTCCGGACCGGGGCCGCCGGGCCCGCCCGCGCTGCGCGGCTCGGGCAGCAGCGAGGCCACGCCCACCAGCTGCTTCCCCGCCCGCAGCCCGAAGTGCAGCGCCCGCGGGTCGTCGTCCGAGGCGTACGTGTAGGCCGAGGGCGCCTGGCCTGGCCGCAGGATGCGCTCGCGCAGCGGCAGGCAGTCCTTGGCCTTGATGAGCAGCAGCTCCGGCATCGCCCGTGAGTGTAGCGGGCGCGGCCCGCCGCGACGACGATGGGCGGCGTGAAGCGGCCCCGCATCGACGTGCTGCTCCCGGTGCGCCTCGCGCGTCGGACGCTGCCGTCGGCCGCCGGTGACGCGCTGGCCCAGCACGCCGCGGACGTGCGGTTGATCGCCGTCGTGGATGCCGGTCCCGACGGGCGCGACGACGGCTCGCGCGACTGGCTCCTTGGCCTGGCGCGGCGCGAGGCGCGCGTCCTCGTGCTGGCCGGTCCGGGCCGCGGCGCCGGCGCGGCGCTGGACCTCGCGCTCGCCGCCGTCGAGGCGCCGCTGGTCGCGCACATGGAGGCCGACGACCGCAGCGCGCCGGACCGGCTCGCGCGGCTGGCCGCCGCGCTGCAGGCCGAGCCGGAGCTGGCCGGCCTGACCTGCCGCGCCGCGCAGTTCGGCGCGCGCACGCCGGGCATGCGTCGCTATCTGGACTGGCAGAACGGCCTGCTCACGCACGAGGAGCTGGCGCGCGAGCGCTTCGTCGAGATCCCCGCGCTGCACCAGACGGGCCTCTATCGCGCGGAGGCGCTGCGGGCCGTCGGCGGCTACGCGCCGCGCGGCCCGTGGCCGGCGGACATCGACTTCTGGCTCCGCTGGTTCGAGCACGACGCGCTGGTGGCGCCGCTGCGCGTGGCCAAGCTGCCGCGCGTGCTGTACCGCTGGCGCCAGCACGCGCGGCAGAGCACGCGCGGCGGCGGCGGGCACGCGCCGGACGCATTGCGAGCCTGCAAGGCGCACTACCTCGCGCGGCTCATCGGCCGGCGCGGCGCGCGGCCGCGGCCGGTGAGGCTGCTGTCCACGGGAGCCACGCTGCAGAGCTGGCGCGTTGCCCTGGGAGCAGCCGGCGTGGAGGTGGCACGCGCCGACGCCTGGAGCCCGGGCCGGCCGGTTCCGCGGGCGCCGCCGTCCGCGGTCACCGTGGCGGCCTACGGCATGCCCGGCGTGCGCGCGAAGCTGCGCGCGGCGTTCGCGGCCCGCGATGGGCGCGCACCCGACGAGCCGGACGAGCTCGTGGTCGTCGCCTGAGCGAGCCCTCCCTGGCCCGCGCGCAGCCCCCACGGCGCAACGCGTACGACGCCCTCCGCCGCCGTGCCGGCCGCTCTTGGCAGCGGCCGCGCGGGCTCGCAAGCTGGAGCGCGCATGCAGGTGGACACGACGACCGTCCGCGGAATCCTCACTCGTACCTCAGGCTTTCTCCGCACCGTGACGAGCCACTCGCTGCAGCCCTACCGCGGCTGCACGTTCGGGCGCGCGCTGTGCGGCGCGGGCTGCTACGTGCAGCACAACCGCTGGCTCACGCGCAGCGCGGCGTGGGGTTCGTTCCTCGAGGCGCGCAGCAACACCGCCGAGGCCTACAGCGCCGAGCAGCCGCACGAGGCGCGCTGGGCGCGCCGCGCGCGCGGCGGCTTCTCCATCTTCATGTCCAGCTCGACGGACCCGTTCGTGCCGCAGGAGGCGCGGCTGGGCGTCACGGGCCGCGTGCTGCGCGCGATGATCGAGCAGCCGCCCGACGAGCTGGTCGTCCAGACCCACAGCGACGGCGTGCTGCGGTCACGCGAGGCGCTGGTCGAGCTCTCGCGCCGCTGCGCGCTGCGCGTGCACCTCTCGATCGAGTCCGACCGCGACCGGCTGCCGGGCCTGCCGTCACCGGCCTGCTCCGTGGCCGCGCGGCTGGCCGCCGCGGCCGCGCTGCGCACGGCAGGACTGCGCGTCGTGATCACCGTCTCGCCGCTGCTGCCGATCGAGCGGCCGGAGGAGTTTTTCCGCCGCATCGCCGACGTGGCCGACGCGGTGGTGCTGGACCATTTCATCGGGGGCGACGGCACGCCCGACGGCGGGCGCACGCTGCGCACGGCGCTGCCGGCGGCCATGGCGGCGGTGGATCCGCATTCGCTCGGGCTCGACTACCGCGACCGCATGGTCGAGGTCGCGCGGCGCGTCATGCCCGGCCGCGTGGGCGTGAGCGTGGATGGCTTTGCGGGACGGCTGCTCGCACCCTGACGAAGTGCCGGCGGGATGCACGCCCGTCCTGCGCCATCCTGGTCAGAGTGAAAAAAATGCTCGGAGCAGTTGCTCGGAGCATTTTTTTTACTCTGACCAGGAGGCGCCGGGATGCATCGGCGCCGCGCCGGCCGCTTCCGGCCTGCTCGACGCCCGACGCCCTCAGGCCCGCTCGAACAGCGCCGCGATGCCCATGCCGCCGCTGACGCACAGCGTGGCCAGGCCGCGCCGGCTGCCGCGCCGCTGCATCTCGTGCAGCAGCGTCACCACGATGCGCGCGCCGGTGGCGCCGATAGGGTGCCCCAGCGCGATGGCGCCGCCGTTCACGTTGAGCCGCGCCGGGTCGAGCGAGAGCTCGCGGTCGCAGGCGATGACCTGCGCGGCGAAGGCCTCGTTCAGCTCGACGAGGTCGATGACGGCGAGCGCGAGCTTCGTGCGCGCGAGCAGCGCGCGCGTGGCGGGCACCGGCCCGATGCCCATGACGCGCGGATCCACGCCGGCCAGCACGCCGTCGACCAGGCGCGCGAGCACCGGCAGCTTGCGCTCCTGCGCGAAGCCGGCCGACGTGACCAGCAGCGCCGCCGCGCCATCGGTGATGCCGCTGCTGTTGCCCGCGTGCACGGTGCCGCCCTTCCTGAACACGGCCGGCAGCCTGGCCAGCTCGGCCAGCGTGGTCTCGGGGCGCAGGTGCTCGTCCTGGTCCACGAGCACGTCGCCCTTCCGGCCGGCCACCTTCACCGGCACGATCTCGTCGCGGAAGCGGCCGGCCTTCTGCGCCGCGCCGGCCTTGCGCTGGCTCTCGAGCGCGAAGCGGTCCTGCTCGTCGCGCGAGATCTCGTGGCGCTCGGCCAGCGTCTCGGCCGTGGCGCCCATGGGCGACTCGGCCAGCGGGCAGTCGAAGCCGTCCTTGAAGTTGCCGTCGAGCACCGGCCCGTGGCCGAGGCGGTAGCCGGTGCGCATCTGCGGCAGCAGGAACGGGATGCGCGACATGGACTCGGTCCCGCCCGCGACCACGGCGCGCGCGCCGGCGCGCACCTCGTGCGCCGCGAGCAGCACGGCGCGCAGGCCGGACGCGCAGGCCTGGTTGGCGGTGAAGGCCGTGGCGGATTCCGGAATGCCCGCGCGGATCTGGATCTGGCGCGCGGGGTTCGGGCCGCTGCCCGCCTGGCGCGCCATGCCGAAGATGACCTGGTCGACGTCCTGCGCCGGCAGGCCGCTGCGCTGCAGAACGGCCTGCACGGCAGTCACGCCGAGGTCCACGGCGCTCACCGTGGACAGCCCGCCCAGGAACTTGCCGATGGGCGTCCGGGCGGCGGCGGCGATGACGATGTCCTGGCGTTCCATGCGACGGGATCTCCAGATGCTGCGGGAGCGGCCGAAGATAGCGGATGGCGCCGTGGCACGTCAGCCGGAACTGTCGGCGCGAGCACGACCGTCGCGCGGGCCCCGGCGCGAGTACAGTGCGCGCCCTCGTGGGCCGGACCGCGCCGGTCCCGCTCCCAACACGCGAAATCAGATTTCAGGAGGATCATCGATGAAGCTCGGACTCGTCATCTCGGGTGCCGTCCTCGCGGGCGGGTTGCTCGGTCTCGTTGCCGCCGCGCCTTGGCAGGACGCCAAGGCCAAGGACAAGCCCGCGGGCGAGGGCGCCATGCCCTTCACGCCGGAGGAGATGGCCGCCTGGCAGAAGGCCATGACGCCCGGCAAGGAGCACCAGGACATGGCCACGTGCGCCGGCGCGTGGAACGTCAAGGGCCAGATGTGGATGAAGCCCGACCTGCCGCCGCAGGATTCGACGGGCACGTCCAACATCCGCTCGGTGCTGGGCGGCCGCTACCTCGTCGAGGAGTACAGCGGCAACAGCTCGATGGGCGCCTACAACGGCATGGGCATCCTGGCCTTCAACAACACCACCGGTCAGTACGAGCACGTGTGGTTCGACGACATGAGCACCGGCCTCATGGTCTCGAAGGGCACGTCCAGCGGCGGCGTGACCACGCTGCAAGGCGAGTGCGCCTGCCCGATCGCGAAGGGCAACGTCAAGGTCCGCATGGAGTCCAAGAAGATCAATGACAACGAGCGCGAGCTGACCATGTACTCGACCGAACCCGGCAAGCCCGAGTTCAAGAACATGGTGCTGCACTACACGCGGTCGGGCGCCGCGCCCACCAAGGCGGGGAGCCGCTGACAGGTTTCGCACGCCCTGCGTACCCGGCGGCCCGCCCGGCAACCGGCCGGTCGGGCCGCCGCTGTTTTCGGCGCGCGGCCGGCGAACCTAAGATCCCGGGCGTTCGAGCGTGGATCGCGCAGCCCTCGGAGCGTCCCCCATGTCCCGGCCCCTGATCGTCCCGATCCTGTCCCTGCTGCTCGCCTGCTCCGGCCCCGCCGACGCCCAGCAGCCCTCGCCGCCGGCTCCTGCGCAGGGCGCGCCGGCCGCGGTGCCGACCACCGGCCGCGACCCGGCGCTGACCATCTACAACGGCGGCTTCGCCGTCGTGCGCGAGACGCTCGACCTGCCGCTCGCGGCGGGAACGAACGCCGTGTCCATCACGGGCATGACGTCCACGCTCGAGCCCGACTCGGTCATCCTGCGCGACCCGACCGGCAACCTCGCGCTGTCCATCCTCGAGCAGAGCTACCGCAACGACCCGGTCACGCAGGAGCGGCTGCTGTCCCTGTTCGAGGGCCGCACGATCCACTTCCAGGTGCAACGCGGCGAGGCCGTGAGCACGATCGAGGGCCGCATCGTGCGCAGCGGCTACGTGCCGCCGGTGCCGCAGTACGACCGCTGGGGCAACTGGATCGGCCCGCCGCCGCAGGGCCAGCCGGTCATCGAGGTGGGCGGCGAGCTGCGCTTCGCGCTGCCCGGCCTGCCGCTCTTCCCGTCGCTGGGCGACGACACCGTGCTGCAGCCCACGCTGGGCTGGACGCTGCAGGTCGACCGCGCCGGCCCGCTGGAGGCCGAGATGGCCTACGTGACCGGCGGCCTGTCCTGGGAGGCCGACTACAACGCCGTCTCTTCGGAAGGCTCCGGCAAACTGGATCTCGTCGGCTGGATCACGATGGAGAACCGCAGCGGCAAGACCTTCCGCGAGGCCAGGGTGAAGCTCATGGCCGGCGACGTGAGCAAGGTGAGCGAGGAAGTGGGCTTCGACCGGATGCGCGCGCTCGGCTACGCGGAGGCCGCGCAGGAGAAAGCCGTCACCGAGAAGGCCTTCGACGAGTTCCACCTCTACACCGTGTCGCGCGACATCACGCTGCGCGACGCCGAGAGCAAGCAGGTGGAGTTCGTGCGCGCCGAGGGCGTGCCGGAGAAGCGGCTCTACGTCTACGACGGCGCAGCGCCCGGCGGCCAGCCGGGCATGGCGTGGGGCGACACCGACTACCGCCACGCGCCGGACTACGGCGTCGAGGGCCACAGGAAGGTGTGGGTCGTGCGCGAGTTCCGCAACGACGAGGCCAGCGGCCTCGGCCTGCCCCTGCCCAAGGGCAAGGTGCGCTTCTACACGCGCGACGCCGACGGCCAGCTCGAGTTCACCGGCGAGAACCTGATCGACCACACGCCCAAGGACGAGACGCTGCGCCTCTACACCGGCAATGCCTTCGACCTCGTCGGTGAGCGCACGCGCACGGACTACAAGGTGAGCCAGGCCGAGGACTGGATGGACGAGGCCTTCACCATCAAGCTGCGCAACCACAAGGCCGAGCCGGTCACCTTCACGGTGGTCGAGCACATGTACCGCTGGAGCAACTGGGAGATCCGCAGCCCCAGCCAGCCCTTCACGAAGAAGGACAGCCGCACGATCGAGTTCAACGTGACCGTTCCAGCCGACGGCGAAGCCACCGTCAGCTACGGCGTGCACTACTCCTGGTAGCGGCCCTCACTTGCCGGAGGGAGCGGCCGGCTCCTTCTTCGGCTCCGTCGCCCCCGCGGGCTTGGCGCGCGCGGCGGCCAGCTTGGCCAGCGCCGGCTTCGGGTCCTTCTGGAAGTCCTTGATGCAGTCCTTGCAGCAGAACTCGACCAGCGTGGTGCCGTAGAGCAGCTTGACGGGCTTGTCGCCCAGGTCCTCGTCGCTCACGGGGCACACGGTCAGCGGATAGTCCTTGCTCTGCTTCTCGATGTAGGCCGCGTCGACGATGGCCAGGTACTTGGCCGGGTTGGCGGCCAGCTCCTTGGGGCACTTCTTGCAGCACAGCTCCACCAGCTTCGTGCCGCTCACGGCCAGGGTCGGCTCGCCCTCGAGCTTCTCGCCGCTCACCGGGCAGGTGTCGAGCGGGTACGCGGCCTTCTGCGCCGCGATGACCGCGTCGTCGATCTTCTTGATGTACTCCGTGGGCGACGCATTGAAGTCCTTCAGGCACGACTTGCAGCAGAAGGAGACCAGCTTGCCCTCGTGGATGATGTCCATCTGCTTCATGCCGCCGCCGCCGAGCGGCTCGCCGCTCACGGGGCAGACGGTCAGCGGATAGCTGGGCTTCTGGGCCGCGATGAGCGCGGCGTCGTCGGCGCCCGCCGGGCCGGCGGCCAGGGCCAGCGTGGCCAGCAGGGCAGTGGAGAGCAGCAGGCACTTCATCTTGGGACTCCGGTCGGGAAGAGCGGCTGAGATTACGCCGATCCGGCCGGCCGTGCGAGGCCCCGGTTCCCTGGCGCTCAGGGCGCGCGGCGCTCCGCCAACACCTCGACACGCAGGGAATCGGCGCGTCCTTCGCCGGTCTCCCACACGGCCAGCACCGGTCCGTGCCCGTCCGGAGCCCCGGCGAGGTGCAGGTTCAGGCCGCGTCCGAGGGGGCGGAGGCCAGCCACGCCTCCGAGGGACGGCGCCCGGGCGGTCGTGACGACGCCGGCACCGTCGGTCCACAGAAGGACGAAGCCGTCGGGTCCGGCGGCCACCGCCGCCTCGCGTCCCTCGGCCACCTGCAGCTCGGAGAGGCCCGGCGCCGCCGTGCACAGCGTCGTGCCCCTGCGCCAGAAGCTGAGCAGCTCGCCGCGCGACGACACGGCCACGCCGCCGCCGGCCATCGGGCAGGCGGCCAGCTCCCAGTGGCCCGTGCCGAGCAGCTGCGCCGGCTCGGCGACGGCTTGATCCTCCAGCCCCGCTCGCAGCGCATACATGTCGCGGTTCGGTCCGAGCTTGTTGCGCCACATGGCAATGGCCTGCCCCGTGGCGGGATCGATGGCCACCGACGGCGCGCAGCACTCGCACACGCTGCCGTCGGGCGACGCATACAGCGGCCGGTCGAGGCCGAAGGTCGCGCCGCCGTCGGCGGAGACATCGCCCCACAGCTCGGTCCCGGAGCCGCGCAGGTCGAGCCACACGCAGAACACTTCGCCCTTGCTGCCCGCGGCCACGTCGTGCAGGCCTTCGCGCGCGGACTCGGGCACATCGTTCACGCGCACCGGACCCGTCCAGTGCAGGCCGTGGTCCGTGCTGCGCCAGGCCAGCAGGTTGCCGTCCTGGCCGCGCAGCGTCTCGCCGCACACGGCCAGCACCACCAGCGCGTCGTCCGTCACCACGCCCCGCGGACCGCGCGACACGCCCGCCTCGAGCTCGCCCGCCGCGCCCACGCGGTCGGGCGACAGGAAGCTCCGCCCGCCGTCGCGCGAGACCGCACACCAGATCGCGTCGTCGGAGGCGAAGGACACCAGCACCGTGCCGTCCGCCCCCACCGCCACGTGGGGCGCCGCGGCCGGCAGCCGGCAGTCGTCCGGCAGCAGCCGCCGGCCCTGCGGCAGCGGAGGAGCCAGGGCTTCCGGTGGCGCCTGCTGGGCGGCGGCCGCGGCCGCCGGCAGCAGCGCGACGAGCAGCCTCGAGACGACGTGCAGGACGGCCATCCGCGACTCCCTCGCGGCGCCTCGCAACCAACGCCGCCGCGGCCAGCATGCCAGATCCTGGAAGCGGCCCCCGATGTGGTAAACCGTCGCCGCCGGTGCGGGCTCCCCTGCCGGATCGCCGGAGACAGCCGTGAAGTGCGCCGTCGTCACGTCCACCACGCCCGACATCGTGGCCGCCCTCGACGGGCTGCTCACCAAGCTCGGCGCCGACCTCGGCGAGGGGCGGCCGGACCTCGTGCTCGCCTGGTTCACGCCGCACCACGCCGGCGATGTCACCGTGCTGCGCAAGCGCATCCTCGACCGCCTCAAGCCGCGCGTGCTGCTCGGCTGCCCGGCCGCGGGCGTCATCGGCGAGGACGTGGAGGTGGAGGAGCAGGCCGGCCTGGTGATCTGGGCCGCGCGCTGGCCCGGCTGCAAGCTCACGCCCTTCGAGCTGGATGTCGACGAGCAGGACGGCGAGCCGACACTGCGCGGCTGGCCCGAGGAGGTGGAGCCCGGCAGCGGCTTCCTCGTCCTGGCCGATCCGCACACCACGCCCGGTGACGCGCTGCTCGACGGCTTCGCGCAGCGCTGGCCCGGCGCGCCGGTCATCGGCGGCATGGCCTCCGGCACGCAGGGCCCCGGCCAGGCGCAGTTCCTCACCACCGAGGGCGTGCACGACGAGGGCGTCGTGGGCGTGGCCATCGGCGGCTCGGTGCGCATCGTGCCGGTGGTCAGCCAGGGCTGCCGGCCCGTGGGCCGCCACCTCGTGATCACCAAGGCGCAGCAGAACGTGATCGTCGCGCTGGGCGGCAAGCCGGCGCTCGACCAGCTGCGCACGGTCTTCGGCGAGGTGCCCGCCAAGGACCAGCACCTCATGCAGACCGCGCTGCACGTCGGCCGCGTGGTCGACGAGCGCAAGAGCACCTTCGAGCGCGGCGACCTCGTCGTGCGCAACGTGCTCGGCTTCGACCTCGAGAACAAGGCGCTGGCCATCAACGACCTGGTGCGCGCCGGCCAGACGATCCAGTTCATGGTGCGCGACAAGGACGCCGCGACCGAGGACCTGGAGACCCTGCTCACCGAGGAGGCGCGCCGCGGCCCGGCCGTGGGCGCGCTGCTCTTCTCGTGCAACGGCCGCGGCAAGGACCTCTTCGGCCAGCCGCACCACGACATCCGGCACGTGCACCAGAGCTTCGGCGACGTGGCCACGGCCGGCTTCTTCTGCAACGGCGAGATCGGGCCGGTGGGCGGCCAGACCTTCCTGCATGGCTTCACGGCGAGCATCGCGCTGTTCCGCCCCGCATGAGAAGCGGGGATGGATGTGCGCCGGCACATTGAAAAAGTGGCCCGGAGTGGTTGCTCCGGGTCACTTTCTTGATGTGCCGGCGCTGTTCACCCCAGCCGCAGGGCCAGCCGCAGCCAGCTCGCCACCTCGGGGTCCTGCTCCTTGTCCAGCGCCTGCTGGAGCGCGGCGCGCGTGGGTTCGTCGATGCGGCGGCCCTCGCCGGGGACGCTGAAGAGCGAGAGCGCGGCGAGGCGCCGGTGCGGCGCGTGGTCGTCCGTGAGGCGGGCGAGCAGCACGGCCGAGCGGCGCGCGGCGCGTGCGGCGCCGGCGACGAGGTGGGTGCCGTCGGGCTCGCTGCCGTAGCCGATCGAAAGGCGCGGCAGCAGCGCCTCCTGCGTGTGCAGCTGGCTCAGCGCCAGCAGCGCGGTCCAGATGACGTCCGGATCGGCCTCGCGCTCGAGGGTGGACACGAGCGCGTCGGAGAGCGTGGCGCGCGCGGCGGCCGCGCAGCCGTCGCCGGCCAGCCAGGCCATGATCTCGCCCACGGCGGCGAGACGCGCGCTGGGCGGCACGTCGGCGTCGGCGAGCTCGGCCGCCAGGCGGCCGGGCGGGCGCAGCTCGTCGGCGCACGCCTCGCGCTGGATGCGCGCGAGGTCGAGCAGCAGGGCCTCAGCCTGCTCGCAGCTGTTGCCCTCGTCCAGCCGGCGACGCGCGTGCGGGCGGCGCAGCGCGGCCAGCGCCTCGCGGGCCGGCTCGCTGCGCGCCAGCACCAGCGCGAACAGCGCCGGGCCGGCCTCCTCGGGACGCCGGTCCACCAGCTCCTGTAGCACGGCGAGGCAGACGGCGCTCCGGTCGGCGCCGCTGCCGAGCACGAGCTGCAGCGTGTCCAGGAGCCAGGCGCGCTCGGGGCCCAGCGGCGCGCCGTCCACCTCGCGCAGCCACGGGGGATCGCCGCCGCGCGCGCCGAGCAGCGGCGCGGCAAGCGCGGCGGCCAGCTCCTCGGAAGGCACGCGCCCCAGCGGCAGCGGCAGCAGCGGCGGACCGCGCACGAGGCGATCGGCGCGCGCGACCGGCAGGGCCAGCCCGTCGCCTTCGCGCAGTGGATCCCAGGCGAGCGCGAGGAGCACGCTCGGGCGCTCCGAGGCGGGCAGGCCGGCGCAGCGGGCCAGCGCATCCTGCGCCTCGCCGAGCCCGACCAGGGCGACCAGGCCGCGCGCCGCGATCCAGGCGCGGCGGCCGTCCTCGTGGGCGGCGGAGAAGTCCGCGCCGTCACGCGTCGCTCCCTCGGGCTCCAGCAGGGGCAGCAGCGGCGGCGCGTCGACGGGCGCCAGCGCGACGTCGAGGCGCGCGCGCAGCGCGGCGGCCGCGTCCTGCCGCTGACCGGCCGCCTGCGTGTCCAGCTCGAAGCGCTCGAGGAGCAGCACCGTGAGGCGCTCGCGCTCGTCGAACGAGCGGCGGTCCGCGAGCACTTCGAGCTGGTCGAACAGCTCGTCCACGCGCTCGCCGGCCGAAAGGCCGTCGGCCACGGCGAGCGGCACGACCGGGGCGGGAGCCGCATCCACGACCGCGGCCGGCAGCTCGGGCGGCGCGGGCGGGCCCACGAAGTCCGGCGCCGGCCGGTCGCCCGCCCCCGGCCCGGCCACCAGCGCGGCCGCGGAGGCCGGCAGGGCGGCGTCGGTCTGGAGCAGGAGCCAGCCCGTGCCGGCGAGCGCCAGTGTGGCCAGAACGCCCAGCGCGGCGAGTCGTCCCGACATCGGAAGCTCCGCAGGGGCCGGCGGGCATTGTGTCATGCGCAGCGCCGCGCGCGGTGGCGCGAGCGTGACAGCGTCAGGCGGCCACGGCCCGCGGGCGGGTGCAGAGGCTCACGCCCACGAGCGCCCCCGTCGCCAGCAGCATGCCCGGCACAACCGCCTCGATCTGCGAGCCGGGCGGCAGGCCGAGGGCGGCGGCGGACGCGCGGTCCCAGCCGAGCGCGGTCCACAGCGCGGTCGAGACGCCGGCGACGACCAGGCTGCACACCGCGCCGGCGGGCGTGGCGCGCCGCCAGAACAGCGCCGCCAGCAGCACGGGCGTGATGCCGACGCCGTAGATGGTGTAGGCCAGGAAGGCCACCTCGAAGAAGCCGCCTCCCTGCAGGGCCATCAGGAGCGCGACGGCGGAGAGCACCAGCACGAGGCGCCGCGCCGTGCGCAGGAGCTCGGCCTCGCCGGCCTGCGGGTGCACGAAGCGCTGGTACACGTCGCGCAGCAGCGAGCTGGCGGAGGTGAGCAGGTAGCTGTCGGCGGTGGAGACGATGATGGCCACGACCGCGGCGACCAGCAGCGCGCCCAGCGCGGCCGGCAGGTGGCCGCGCGCCAGCTCCGGCACCACGTGGCCGCCGGGCGGCAGCTCGTGCAGCAGGGCGCGGCCGCCGATGGCCAGCAGGATGATCGCGCCGTCGATCATCAGCGTCGCGGGGATGAGCAGCGCCGCCGCCGTGCGCGCGGTCCGGTCGCTGCGCGCCGCGAGGAAGCGCGCGTGCAGGTTGGCGTCGCCCAGCACGAGCAGGAAGGTGGGCAGCGTGAAGGACATCACGTCGAAGACCGAGTAGTGGCCGCCCCAGCGCGTGTGGCCCGCCGGCAGCTCGGCCAGCGCGCCGGAGACGCCGCCGGCCAGCCACCACGCGACGGGCAGCGCCAGCAGCAGGCCCACGGTCATGATCACGCCGTTGAACGTGTCGGTGAAGGCCACCGACAGCATGCCGCCCAGCGCGGTATACACGCCGATGGCCAGCGTGACCGTGACGAGCACGGCGACGTGCGCTCCCGCGGCGCCGGGCGCGCCCGCGTCCGAGAGCACGCCCTCCAGCACCGTGGCCGCCGCGCGCAGCTGGTAGCTCACGATGACGAGATAGGCGGACACGAGCGTCAGCGTGCCCAGCACGCGCGCCGCGGGGCCGAAGCGCTCCTCCAGCAGGTCCTGCAGCGTGTAGCGGCCGCGCGCGCGCACCTTGCCGGCCAGCACGATGAGCACGAGGAAGCCCAGCGTGGGCCCGACGCACAGCACCAGCGCGGCGAGGCCGTCGTTCCAGCCCTTCTCGGCGTTGCCGAAGACCGAGCCCGTGCCGGTCCACGTGGCCAGCAGCGTGCCCAGCAGCACCGGCAGCGGCAGGCCGCGTTCCGCGAGAGCGAAGCCCTCCTGGCCCTTCACCGCGCGCGCCTTCCACAGCCCGAAGCCGACGAGCAGCACCAGGTAGGCCGCCACGACCACCAGGTTCAGCATGCGCGGAGTGTAGCGGCGCGCCCTCCGGATTCAGCCATCCGCCGCTCGTGAGCGAGCAGCCATTCCTTGCGCCAGACACCGCCGCCGTAGCCCGTCAGCGAGCCGTCGCTCCCGATGACGCGGTGGCACGGGATGAGCAGCGCCATCCGGTTGTCGCCGTTGGCGCGCGCCACCGCCCGCAGCGCCGACGGCCGGCCGATGGCGCGCGCGACCTGCGCATAGCTGCGCGTCTCGCCCGCCGGGATGCGCCGCAGCTCCTGCCACACCGCGCGCTGGAAGTCCGTGCCCGGCGCGTGCACCGGCACGTCCAGCGTCGCGCGGCGCCCTGCGAACCAGTCGGCCAGCTGGGCCTCCAGCGCCCGCAGATGCGGGTGGTCGCCCGGCACCACCACGCCCGGCACGCGCCGCCGCAGCGTGGCGATCTGCGCCGCGAGCGCGCGACGCTCCACGAACTCCAGCAGGCACACGCCCGCGTCGCACGCGATGGCCAGCATGGGACCCAGCGGCGTAGCCAGCCAGCGCGCGGCCAGCAGCGGCCGGCCGGGCACGCGCGTGGGCGGCGCGCCGAAGAGCTTCACGAAGGCCTCGCGCAGGCCGCTCTCGCTCTCGTAGCCGCCGCGGTCGGCCGCGCGGCCCACGCCGCCGCCCTCGCGCAGGCAGCGCAGCGCGCGCCCCACCCGCCGCGCGCGGTGCCAGCCCTGGAACGTGAGCCCGTAGTGCGCCTTGAACCAGCGCGCTGCGCGCGCCGGATGGACGCCCAGGACGCGCAGGTCGGCGGCGCGCAGCCGGCGCTCGGGGTCGCGCTCGACCTGCGCGAGCAGGCCGCTCACCCACGCGGGCGGCGCGCCGGCGCGGTCGAGCGGCCGGCAGCGCCGGCACGGCCGGTATCCGGCGTGCAGCGCCGCGCTCGCGTCGGCGAAGAACTCCACGTTCTCGGGCCGCGGCTTGCGTGCGCCGCAGGCCGGGCGGCAGAAGATGCCGGTCGTGCGCACGCCGGCCAGGAACACGCCGTCGTAACGGCTGTCCTTGCCGAGCAGCGCGGCGAGCATCTCGTCGCGGGAAGGCAGGCTGGGCGGCTCGTTCATGGGCGCGATCCTGCCACGGACCGGCGCGCCCTGCCCACCGGAGGATGGACGGCGAATTCGCGCCGGGGCCGCGGGGCCGGTCACGCTCAGCGCGCGAGCAGCGGCAGGAACTCGCGCCATGGCCCCACCTCGTCCGCCCGCGCCTTGGCCAGCACCCGCGCGATCTGCGCCACGTGGTTCAGGTCGTGCACGACCCACGTGCCCAGCAGCTCCGAGAGCGTCACGACGCCGAGCGCGGGGTGCGTCCCGCGGCGCGTGAGCTGCCCGGCCGTAAGCCTCAGCGAGCGCAGCTCGGACAGGCTCTGCTTCCGCGCCGCCGCGAACTCGTCCAGCCGCGCCGCCAGCGGCACGTCCTGCGGCCAGCGCGCCTGGGCCTCGCGGTCGAAGGGCTCGAAGGCGTGCGCCTCGCCGTGCTGCAGGATGATCCGCGCGCGCGGGATCCAGTCGGTTTGCTCGCCGTGGATGAGATGGCCGACCACGTCGTAGGCGCTCCAGCCGCCCGCGCGCTCCTTGCGCCGCACCCAGTCGTCGGGCAAGCCGCGCAGCAGCGCGTCGAGCGACGTGGGTGTGCGAGCGAGCAGGACGCAGCAGCGGCCGAGGTCGACGAGGGACATCGATGCGGGCCTCCCGGGATTCGGCAAGACCTGCATCATCGCCCGGCTGCCCGCCGGCCGCTCGTGGCGAAGGGCCGGCGGCCTACTTCATGTCCTTCAGGAACACGTCGGAGCTCTCGTTGTCGTCTTCGTCCGCGAGGGTGTCGGAGTCGGACTGGAAGGCGATGTAGCGGCCATTCCTCGAGACGGCGGCGTCCGCGCTCGGGCCTTCGATCTCCGCGCCCGCCGAGTCGACCGAGACGCGCCGCAGCGTGTCGAGCTTGCGGTCGGCGAGAAAGACGTCGGTGTCACCGTTGCGGTCGGCGTCCGCCAGCAGGTTGGCCGCATCCGACTCGAAGACGACGAAGCGGCCGTTGGCGGTGATCCTCGCACGGGAGCTGCCGTTGTCGCCGCCCGCGCCCGACTCGCTGACCGAGAGGCGTTCGACGGTGCCCAGCTTCAGGTCGCGCACGAAGACGTCGAACGTGCTGCTGCCGTCGTCATCGACGAGGTTCATGGCGGCAGACTCGAAGACGACGTAGCGGCCATTCGCCGAGATCATGCCGTTGTTCGAGGGCCCGTCAGCCTCGGTGCCGGCCGCGTCGACCGAGGCGCGCACCGTCGTGCACAGCTTCAGGTCGTGCAGGAAGACGTCCGAGGTCTCGTTCAGGTCCTCGGCGACCAGGTCGTCGGCCACGGACTCGAACAGGACATACCGGCCGCTGGACGAGACCGTGGCTCCGATGCAGTCCGCGCCAGCCTCCTCGCCCGCCGAGCCGACGGACACGCGGGTCGTCGTGCCCTGCTTGCGGTCGTGCAGGAAGATGTCGATCTTCTCGTTGCCGTCCTCGGCCACGAGGTTCTCCGCCGCCGACTGGAAGACCACGTAGCGGCCGTTGGCGGACAGGCGGGGATTGTGGCTCGGGCCGTCCGCCTCGACGCCCGACGAGTCCACGGACACGCGCGTCGTCACGCCCTTCTTCAGGTCGCGCACGAAGACGTCGCTCTGCCCGTTGAGGTCGCCCTCGACGTGGGTCGACGCGTTGGACTGGAAGGCCACGTAGCGGCCGTTCGCCGAGACGCTCGCATTGAGGCCGCCGCCGAAGGCCGGGTCGCCGCTCAGCGCGACGGTCACCTTCCCGGTCGTGCCCTTCACGCGATCGCGCCGGAAGATGTCCCAATCGCCGTTCGTGTCCTCGGCCACCAGGTCGTTGGAGAACGACTCGAAGATCACGTAGCGGCCGTTGCCCGAGATGGCCTGGTTGCCGAACTCCGAGCCGCTGGCGCCGTCGCCGGGCGTGCCGTCGAGGGAGACCGAGACCAGCAGCGTCTCGCCCGCGTGCGTGGGCGGCAGCAGGGCCACCAGCAGCACGGCAGGCCGGCCCAGATCGCGGACGACGAGCCGGGCCCGGTGGAACACGTTCGATTCGCGGTCGATGGACATCGGCGATCTCCTTTTCCCTGCGGCGCGAGCCAGTGCCCTGGCGGCCGTGTGCGTGGCCAGCACCATCACCCGGCCTCACCGATTGCGCAAGCAGGTCCTTCGCGGGGCGGATGTCAGGCCGCCGGAGGCCCGCCCCCGAACCCCGCGATCGCCTTCAGGAACACCTCGCCGAAGTTGGCCAGCTTGTGCTGGCCCACTCCCGACACGGCTAGCAGCTCGGCTTCGGTCCGCGGCCGCGCGCGGCACATGCCGGCCAGCGTCGCATCGGTGAAGACCACGTAGGCCGGCACGCCGCGCTCGTCCGCGAGACGCTTCCGCAGCGCCCGCAGCTCGGTGAAGAGCTGCAGGTCGGCGGCGTCGGTCAGCGGATCCTCGGACGCCTGGGCCGCCGCGCGCGCGCGACGCGGCTTGCGCGGCGCGACTTCGTCCGGCAGACGGTCGTCGTCCGCGGGCCGCTCCGCCGTCGTCGCGACCTGCGCAGCCTCCCGCGGCCGCGCCAGCTCCAGCCGCTCCTCGCCCGCGAGCAGCGCACGCGCCTTGCCGGTGACGCGCAGCACCGACCAGTTGGCCACGTCCTGCACCACGTAGCCGCGGTGCACGAGCTGCTGGATGACCGACTGCCACTCGTCGCGCGGCAGGTCCGCGCCGATGCCGTGCGTGGACAGCCGGTCGTGCCCGTTCTGCAGCACGCGCTCGGTCCGCGCGCCGCGCAGCACGTCGATCACGTAGGCGGCGCCGTAGTTGTGTCCGAGGCGGATGATGCACGACAGCACCTTCTGCGCCAGGACCGTGGCGTCGAAGCGCTCGGGCGGCTCGCGGCACACGTCGCAGTGGCCGCAGTCGCTGTCGCGCGCCTCGCCGAACCAGGCGAGCAACGCGCGCCGGCGACACGTGTCGCCGCCGGCGAAGGCCACCATGGCCGCCAGCTTGTGCTGCTCCACGCGCACGAGGTCGGCGTCGCGCGGGCCCTGCTCGCCGTCGCCTGCGATGAGCGCCCGCGCCACGGCCACGTCGCCCCAGCCGAAGAGCAGCAGGGCCTCGGCCGGCAGGCCGTCGCGGCCGGCGCGCCCGGTCTCCTGGTAGTAGCCCTCGATGTGCCGCGGCAGGTCGTGGTGCACCACGAACCGCACGTTGCTCTTGTCGATGCCCATGCCGAAGGCCACCGTGGCCACGACCACGTGCACGTCGTCGCGCGCGAAGGCCTCCTGCACGCGCACGCGTTCCTCCGCGGGCAGGCCGGCGTGGTAGGCCGCGGCGCGCACGCCGGCGCGGACGAGCCGCGCCGCCACCTGCTCCACGCGCTTGCGCGACAGCGCGTAGACGATGCCGCTCTCGCCGGCGCGCCCGCGCACGAAGTCCAGCAGCTGCCGCTCCGGGTCGCGCTTGGGCACCACGCGGTAGAAGATGTTGGGCCGGTCGAAGCTGGCCACGAACGTGCGCGCCCGCTGCAGCCCGAGCACGCGCAGGATGTCGGCGCGCGTGGCCGCGTCGGCGGTGGCCGTGAGCGCGAGCCGCGGCACCCGCGGGAAGCGCTCGGCCAGCAGGGCGAGCTGCGCGTACTCGGGCCGGAAGTCGTGGCCCCACTGGCTCACGCAGTGTGCCTCGTCGATCGCGAACAGCGACGGCGCGGCAGCCGGCGGCAACCCGGCCAGCCGCTCCAGGAAGTCCGGCATGAGCAGCCGCTCCGGCGCCACGTAGAGCAGCGACAGCTCGCCCGCGTGCAGTCGCGCGAGCACGCGCCGCGCGGCCGGGCCGTCGAGGCTGGAGTTGTAGAACTCGGCCGCCACGCCGCACTCGCGCAGGGCGTCGACCTGGTCCTTCATGAGCGCGATGAGCGGCGAGACGACGATGGCCGTGCCCGGCAGGAGCAGCGTCGGCACCTGGAAGCACAGGCTCTTGCCGCCACCGGTGGGCATGAGCACGAAGGCGCCGCGGCCGGCCAGGAGCTCGGCGATGATCTCCTCCTGCAGCGGCCGGAAGTCGGCGAAGCCGAAGACCTCGCGCAGCACGTCGCGCGGCGTGCGCGGCGCCGGCTCGGTGAGCGCAGCGGCGACCGTCCGTGCCCGCGGGCGCCCGAAGGGCAGCTCGCCCGTCGCCTCCCCCTCCGTCATGGTGTGCTCTCAACCTCCCGGGTGCAGCGCGGCCACGGCGGCGCGCAGGCGCGCGCCGGCCTCTCCGTACAGCTTCGCATGCGCGGCGTCGGGCCGAGCCGCCTCGCCTTCCTCGTGCACGCAGCGCAGCGCGATCTCGTCGGCCGTCACGCGCTCGCCCTCCAGCCGTCGCGCCGTCCAGGCGGCCTGGATCGCCGCGCCCAGTGCGCCGGCCTCGGCCTCGGCCAGGCCCACGACCCGCGCCTGGAGCACGTCGGCCAGGATCTGGCCCCACAGCGCGTTGCGCGAGCCGCCGCCCACGAGGCGCACAGACTCCACGGTGAGGCCAAGCGCCCGCATGCGCTCGACGCCCCAGCCCAGGTTGAGCGCGACGCCCTCGAGCGCTGCGCGGAACAGCCGCCCCGGCTGCAGGCCGCCGGCGCGCAGGCCGAGCAGCGTGCCCGTGGCTGCCGGCAGGTCGGGCACGCGCTCGCCCTGCAGGTACGGCAGCCAGAGCAGGCCGTCGCAGCCGGCCGGCACCGCCTCCGCCGCGCGCGTCAGCGCGTCCAGCGGGAGCGACGGGAAGGCGGCGCGCACTTCCTCGGTGACGTTGGTGCAGTTCATAACGCACAGGAGCGGCAGCCAGCCGCCGGTGCCGTCGCAGAAGGGCGCGATGAGGCCCTCCGGGTCGACGACGGGGCGCTCGGCATAGCTGAATACGGTGCCAGACGTGCCGAGGCTGGCGACGACCACGCCCGGACGCGTGGCGCCGCTGCCGATGGCCGCGCACATGTTGTCGCCGCTGCCCGCCGACACCGGCAGGCCCTCCGGCAGGCCGAGCAGCGCCGCGCCGGACGGGGAGAGCCGTCCGGCGGGCTCGCCGGCACCGATCAGCGGGGGGACCAGCTCCGGCAGCCGCGGATCAATCCATGACATCACCTCCCTCTCGAACTGCCTCCGCACCGGATCGAAGAAGCCGGTGCCGGACGCGTCGCCCGCCTCCATGACGGGCCGCCCGGTAAGGCGTTCGTTGAGGAAGTCGTGCGGCAGCAGCACATGTTTCACGCGCCGCCAGTTCTCCGGCTCATGGCGCGCGAGCCACAGGACCTTGCTGGCGGTGTAGCCCACCGGCACGCGTCGGCCGAGGCGGGCGGACAGCTCGGCAGCCTCGTCGGCGGTGGAGGTGTCGCACCAGAGCTTGGCGGGGCGGATGACTTCGCGCCGGTCGTCCAGGACCACGAGGCCGTGCTGCTGGCCCGAGACGCCGACGCCCGCGACGCGCGCGGCGGCGCCCGGCACGGCGGCCAGCAGCTGCGCCGCCACGTCGCGCACCGCGGCGACCCACGTCTCGGGCTGCTGCTCGGCAGCGCCGGGCGGCAGTCTGGGCAGCAGTCCGTACGCCGAGGACGCGCGCGCCACCACGCGGCCCGGCTCGGCGTCGAGGAGCAGGCCCTTGCAGCTCTGCGTGCCGACGTCGAGACCGAGGAAGAGGCTCAAGGCGGGCCTTCGGGGAGGAATGTGGTCTGGACAGGTGACCACGCCCGGCGGCGGCGATCAATGCGCCCCGGCACGCCCGCCGGCGCCGCGCGGCGCACGTTACCGCAGGATGATCCGACGCCGCCGGAGCCGTCCCTCGCGTTGCGGCCGGCCCGAAGTGCGCGTAGCTTGCAGGCACTGGAGCCACCATGCGCATCCTCGTCGTCGAAGACAGCAAGCGCCTCGCCCAGTCGGTGCAGGCCGGCCTGCGCCGCCTGGGGCACGCGGTGGACGTGGTGCACGAGGGGCCGCGTGGCCTGTCCTACGCGCGACTCAATCCGTACGACCTCGTGATCCTGGACATCCTGCTGCCGGGCCTCGACGGCCTGTCCGTGCTGCGCGAGCTGCGCGCCGCCCACGTGTACACGCACGTGTTGCTGCTCACCGCCAAGGACGCGGTCGAGGACCGCGTGAACGGCCTGCAGACCGGCGCCGACGACTACCTGGTGAAGCCCTTCGCCTTCGAGGAGCTGGCCGCGCGCATCGACGCCCTGGGCCGCCGCGTGCGCGGCCCGAGCACGCCGGTGCTGGAGCTGGGCGACCTGCGCATCGACACCTCGGCGCGCGTGGTGAAGCGCGGCGAGCGCCGCCTCGACCTGACGCGCCGCGAGTACGCGCTGCTGCGCTACCTGGCCTCGCGCGCGGGCGAGATCGTCTCGCACGTGGAGATCGAGGACGAGCTGTACGACGAGGACACGCTGCCGAACAGCAACGTCGTGGCCTCCACCATCTGCACCCTGCGCGAGAAGCTGGAGGCGGACGGCGGCAGCCGCCTCATCCACACGCGCCGCGGCCTCGGCTACGAGCTGGCGGAGTCGCCGTGATCTCCATCCGGCGCCGCCTCACGCTCTCGCTGCTCCTCGGCGGCTGCGTGGCCTTCGCCGTCGCGGGCGCCATCCTGCACGCGCGCGTGGCCGACGCGCTCACGACGCAGTTCGATGAGGGCCTCGCCGCCAAGGTGGGCGCGGTGGGCTCGCTGCTCGAGTACGACGAGGCCATCGAGTTCGACTACTCGCCCGAATCCATGCCCGCCTTCGCGGGCGGCCCCGAGCCGGAGTACTTCGAGCTGTGGCTGCAGGACGGCAGCGAGGCGCTGCGCTCGGAGAGCCTGGGCGAGGCCAGCCTGCCGCGGCGGCTGGGGAGCGTGGAGGCGCCGCAGATCTGGGACCTGTCGCTGCCGGACGGCCGGGCCGGCCGCGCCTGCGGCATGGAGGTCGTGGTGCCCGCCAAGGACGCTGTCGTGGTCCCGGCCGAGCTGCCGCGCATGGGCATCGTGGTGGCGCGCTCGCGCGCCGAGCTGGACGCGGCGCTCTCCGCGCTGGCGACGGGCCTGCTGCTGGCCGGCGCCGCCGTGCTGGGCCTGCTCGCGTGGGGCGTCGCGTGGAGCGTGCGCACCGGCCTCTCTCCCGTGCGCCGGCTGGGCGAGGACGTGGGCCGCATCGACATCGCCACGCTCGACACGCGCCTGGCTGCGCAGACGGTGCCCGAGGAGCTGCTGCCCTTCGTGAACAAGCTGAACGAGCTGCTCGAGCGCCTGCAGGCCGCCTTCGCCCGGCAGCAGCGCATCACGGCCGCCATGGCGCACGAGCTGCGCACGCCGATCTCCGAGCTGCGCGCGGCCTCCGACGTGGCGGCGCGCTGGCCCGAGGACGCCGCCCTCGCGGACGACCTGCTGCACACCTCCACCGACGTGGCGCTGCGCATGAGCTCCGCCGTCGAGGCGGTGCTGCGCTACTGCCGGATGGAGGCGGGTCAGGCCCGGCCCGAGCAGGCAGCCGTGCCGCTGCGCGCGCTGCTGGACGATCTGTGGGCGCCGCTCGCGCGCGGGGCCCAGGAGCGCGGCCTCTCCTTCCGCAACGCCGTGCCCGCAGGGCTGGTGGTGCAGACGGATCGCGGGCTGCTGGCCATCGTGCTCGGCAACCTCCTGGGCAATGCAGCCGCCTTCGCCTCGGGCGGCGAGATCCGCGCCTTCACCACGGACGACGAGGTGCTCCTGACCGTGCACGTCGGCAACGCGACCGACCAGCTGCGGCCCGAGGACCTGGCGCACCTCTCCGAGCCCTTCTGGCGCAAGGACGCCGCGCGCAGCGACGGACAGCACAGCGGGCTGGGCCTGACGCTGGTCGAGTCCGTAGCCGGAGTGCTCGGCTACCGCACTCGCTTCGCGCTGGAGAAGGGCGAATTCGTCGTGTCCGTCGGCATCCCGTCGGGCTTCGTGCGACACGCGGCGGCGGCGGCCACGCAGCCGGACGCCGCGGCGGCCGGACGGGCCGCCCGCTAATGCAGGCGTAACCTCGCGCGGCGCGCGAAGGGCGTAGGCTGGGAGTGTTCGCCGAGCTCGAGAACCCTGCTGGAGGCGCCCCATGCTGGCCAGGACCCTTGCGCTGCTGCTGCTCTGCTCGCTGTGCGTCGGCGCTCTGTCGCCGGGCGAGGACATACCCGCCTTCAGCGACCCCACCGCGATCACCAACATCTACTCGCCCTTCCAGGCGGGCTCGGTGGCCATCTTCCGCGGCCGTGTCGACGGCGAGAAGTCCGCCACGCTCGTCTCGCACCTGCAGGCGACGCGCCTCATCGAGTATCCCGTAGGCAGCTTCAACGAGGTCGAGTGCGCCGTGCTCGAGGAGCAGGAGTTCGTGGCCGGCGTGCTGGTCGAGATCTCGACCAGCTATCTCGCGCAGGACGACACGGGCAACGTGCGCCTCTTCGGCGAGATCTCGTACGAGTACGAGGCCGGCGTGCTGCTGGGCGCCGAGGAGGACAGCTGGATCGTGGGAGGCGCCACGCTGCCCTCCGATCCGCCCGGCGCCGTCGACGTCTCCGAGCCGGCCATGTTCATGCCCGCCACGCTCGCGCCCGGCGACACCTTCGTGCTCCAGAACCTCCCTGGCAAGGTCGAGACCATCACGGTGCTCGCGGACGAGCTCAGCGTGAAAGTGCCGGCGGGCAAGTTCCAGCCGGCCTTCAAGCTGCAGGAGCTGGACGACGGCGAGGACGGCACCGAGCCGCCGACGTATCGCTGGGTGGTACCACAGGTGGGCACGGTGAAGGAGAAGCAGAAGGGCGTCCGCAGCGACCTCATCGCGACCTCGGTGGTCGACGAGGCGGGCGGCTGACGCGCCGGAGGGCGCGGAGTTACAACACACCAGAGACCGGTGCCGGGAGGTGGCGGTCTTCGCGCGCCGTGCAGCCTGCGGAGCGCGCGAATCGGGACGACGTGCAGGCCGTGAGGAGGAGACCATGCGAGTGATCGGCATCCTGTGCGTGGCGGCGGGCGCTTTCCTTTCCGGCGAGCCCGTCGTGACCGCGGACGCGCGCGACGAGGTGGCGGAGCTGCCGGCGGCCGTGCGCGCCGCCGTCGCCGTGCTGGCCGGCTCGAACGCCATCGAGGAGGTGGAGCAGTCCACCACGAACGGCATGGTCATCCACGAGGTCGCGTGGCAGGACAACGGCCACGAGCAGGAGGCCGAGCTGACGGAGGCGGGCGACCTGGTCGAGCTGGAGGAGGGCCTGCCCGCCGCCGACGTCCCCGCAGCCGTGCGTGCCGCGGCCGCGCAGGTGCTCGGCGCCGAGCCCACCTCGTACACGCGCCGCTTCATCGTGGTCTACGAGGTCAGCGCGACCGTGGCCGGCAAGGAGCGCGAGGCGCTGGTCCTGCCGACGGGCAGCATGCTGGACGACGACGACGCCTTCGAGGGCCGGAGCCTGTCGCGCGACGACGGCGACGACGACGACTCGGCTTCGCCCGACGATGATGATGACGACGACCAGGGCGGCGACGGCGACGACGACGACGACGGCGGCGGCGACGATGACGACGACGACGACGGCCCCGACGACGACTGAGCCGCTCAGCCCGGGATCGGGTCGCCCTCCCGGGCCACGAGTTCGCTGAAGAGATCCTGCAGCCGGCGTGTCACCGGCCCGGGCCCTTGGCCCGCGCCGATGCGCCGGCCGTCGATCTCGCGCACGTGCGCGAGCTCGCCCAGCGTCCCGGTGGTGAAGACCTCGTCCGCCGCGAGCATCTCGTCCAGCGCGACGGCGCGCTCGCGGGCCTGGAGGCCGGCGCCGCGGGCCAGCTCCAGCACCGTGACGCGCGTGATGCCGGGGAGGCAGGCGCCCAGCGCCGGCGTGTGCAGCTCGCCGCGCGCCACGTGGAAGAGGTTCGTGGCGTTGGTCTCGGCCACGTGGCCGGCGAGGTCCAGCATGACAGCGTCGTCCGCGCCCGCTGCGTCGGCCTCGATGCGCGCCAGGATGTTGTTGAGCAGGTTGGCGTGGTGGATGCGCGAGTCGAGGCACTGCGGCGGGTTCCTGCGCACGCTCGACGTGACCAGCACCAGCCCGCGCGTGCCGAACACCGGCGGCTTCCACTCGGGGAGCACGATGAGCGTGCAGGGCCCCCGGTTCCAGCGCGGGCTCATGCCCGA
>Ga0209382_10002582_pt1 | contig 26041 bp, 17 predicted proteins | sample SoiMetdeltSBSDD5_FD_187599 | JGI IMG/M metagenome (GOLD analysis project Ga0209382, IMG submission 187599) | Bulk soil microbial communities from a Populus tree surrounding site in Tennessee, USA - Soil MetaG P. deltoides SBSDD5 (SPAdes) (version 2) | ecosystem: Environmental > Terrestrial >... | reverse complement strand
CGCGACCAGTAGGGCCCTACCAGCTGTTCGAACGTGCCAGGCACCCGGCGCGGGTCGCCGCCGGTGCGGATGCACTTGGTTCGCAGCACGCCATCTATCACGCCGTCAGCGACGCGCACCAGGATATCGTCTCCGGCATTGCGCATGACCGCGGAGAAGTCGTCGAGATAGGGATCGGTGTCCTGCCACTTCGGCAAGAGGATGGCGAGGATCTCGGCCAGGCGCACAGGGTGCAGATCCGACCCACGCACGACAATGTCTCCGGGTGGAGCATTCCGCACGCGTCCCAACACAGCAAAAAGCAGGCCTGCGCCGGGTAAGGTGAATCCTGCCGTTCCACGCCAACTGCGTCGTCGGAGTGTCGGTCCACCGGCATTCGCGGTAATTTGTCAGCCCGGAAAGAGACTGTCGTCAGTTCCTCTTGGCGGCCAGAATGCGCTCCGCGAAGCGCAGAATCTGGGACGAGGTCTCTTCCGATTCCCCGTCCAGCATCATTGTCCACACACTCATGTGAGTGCGGCCCCTGACCTTATGCACGGTGACGTCCTTGTGGCCGGCCGAACGGAGCGCTGTGGCGATGTCGGCGTTCTGCTGCTGTCTCCACGCTTCATCCCCGTCGGTGTCGATCAGCAGTACCGGCGGCAAATCTGCGCGGAGGTAGCGTGATGGGGAGGACTCGATCCAGACCTGTCGATTCGTACCCCACACGTACTGCGGACGGTCGGGCGCAACACCTGGTTTATCGACCCAGAAGAATCCGCTGACCGGGACGAGTCCTTTGATGTCGCCGGCGGACAGATTATGGGCGGCGAGATACCGCGAATCGGCAGCCAGCAGCATCGCCAGGTACGCTCCCGCGGAGTGGCCGATGACGATGATTCGGTCAGGGTCGCCTCCGCGCGCCCTGATATTGCGCTTGACCCATGCAAAGGCGGCCGCGACATCCTGGATGTGTGCAGGGTGTGACACCTGCGGCGACAGACGATAGCTCGTCACAACGGTGAGATATCCCGCGGCGGCGAAGCGCTGGCCGACGAATGTCTCCTCGCGCCGATCGCCGATTTCCAGCGCTCCACCGTGAATCGAGAAAATCACGGGTGCGTTTCTGGCGTCTTTGGGGATATAGAGGTCGAGACGATCTTTGCCGTCCGGGTAGTCGACGCCAGCGATGTAGTCGATGTCCCTGACGAGGGTCACCGTGTTCGATTGCGCCGCAGCCGGGATCGCGCACAGGAACACGCCAACCGCAGCGACCACGCACCGAGTGGTCCACCCCATGCCGGCTAGGGAGGAGATCAGTTGCGTTCCTTGCCGAGATGAGTAACGAGGTACATCACCATCGTCTCAACCTGCGCCGGGGTGGCCCGAGGCCCTCGCTCGATCATGTTGCGCGTGAGCCGGTCCCAATCCGGTTGGGTGCGGCGGGTCGCGACCACTCTGCCCAGGTCGTGGCACACCGTGCAGCGCGCCTGGACCAGCTCCCTGCCGGCGCCGTCGGGAAGCTTGACGTCCCTGGCCGTGGCGGCACCGCCCCCCAGCGCGCCGGGCGGAAGGGCACCGGGCGTCTGCATGGGAACCGTCCCCGGACCCAGAGCCGTCGACAGATAGCGGACTACGGTCTCCAGTTCCCCTGGAAAGATCTGCGCGCCTTTCTGCACCACCATCCGTTCCACGTTCTTTCGCCAGCCACTCTCGCCGTCCCGTTTCATCGCGAGCGGTGTCGTGTCGTGGCACGCCGTGCCGCAGACGCTCAGCGCCAGCTCCCGTCCCTCGCCGGGCGGCAATTCGGGCGCGCGACCCTGCGCAGAGACGGCGCCGGACACGCACACCAGCCACGCGATCAACCAAACGGTCTTGGAGAGCATGTCACCCTCTCGTGGTGCGCTCCGCGGCGATTGAATAGCCGGGATGCCACGTCGACTGCGATCCCACGCCGCCGCGTTCGATGTGGACGTCGAGCAGATACGGCCTGCCGTCCGCATTGGCGCGCTTGGCCCGCTCGAGCGCGGGGCGCAGCGACGGCGGCTGCTGCACGACCTCGCCTTCGACGCCGACGCCCGCGGCGAGCTTGGTGAAATCGATGTCCGGATCGCCGTTGTAGCAGATCATGTCGCGCCCGGTCTCATACTGGCGGCCTCCACGCTGCCAGAGACGATTCCGTTCGTTGTCATAGCTATGGTTGTTCTCGACGATGACGGTGATCGGTGCGCGATACCGGGCATAGCTCCAGAGAGGTTGCGGGCCGCGAAACATGAATTCGCCGTCGCCGACCACGGCCACCACCGGCGTGTCCGGCAGAGCCAGCTGCACGCCGAACGCGGCTGACACGCCCCACCCGAGCACGATCGCGCTCTGGTTGATGTACCGCTTGCCGGCGCCGCCGATATCCATGTAGGACTGGAAGATCCCCTCAGTGCCGCTCCCGGCGTTCTCGACGATGCAGGTGTTCTTCTCCAACACGCTCTCGAGCTCCGCGGCGACGCGGGTCATGCTCAACGGATTGCGATCCCACTGGCTGCGACCGATCGCCTGATGGGCAAGCGCGATCTTCGCCTGATACTCCTTCGCGCGCGCGAGTCGCGGCTCGCTGATTTGTCTCAGCCGTGCCGGCGTCGCCATGCCACGGACCGCCGCCAGCAGATCGGTGATGGCGAGCTTCAAGTCCGCCACGATGCCGACTTCGACGGGCGCCGTGCGGGCCAGATCTTCGGGGGCCAGCCGCACCTCGATCAGCCTGGTGCGCGGGCTCATGCGCGCCGCCGTGCGGAACTGGGCGCCCAGGTTCAGCGTCATGTCCGCCTCGCCCGGATATCCCTCCATCGTCTGGCGGGTCTGCTGCAGAAACAGGGGATGGCGCGTCGCAAACGGCTTCGACCAGACGTTTCCGCGTCCCGGCCACGTCACCGTGATCCCCAACAGCTCGGCGAGCTCCAGGAGTTCCTTCTCTCCGTGGCACAGAGTGACCTCGTCGCCGCAGTACAGCAGTGGATTTGTCGCATCGAGCAGCAGACGCGCGGCCCGCTCCACCGACGCCGAATCCGGGCGCATCGTCGTCGTGATGCTGAACTTCTCCTGATCCATGATCGCCGCCTGGGCTTCGCCACGCAGGCTGGCCGCATCCAGCACGAGGAAGACCGGGCCGCCAGGATGGGTGGTCGCAAACTTCAGCGCCTGCCGCGTCACCGACGGAATCGTCGCGGCCCCCTCCGCAAGCCATTGCCACTTCGTGATCGCGTTGGTGGCGTCTGGAATCTGATCGTCGTCAACAGCGAGCACCACCGGCATGTGGTCCGACGCCGAGACGAACATCTGCCCCATGAAGGCCGGCATGCCGGCGGCATCGATCATGGCAAACGCCGGCTTGCCGGAGGCCTTCGCGTAGCCGTCCGCCATGGCGCCCAGCGCGCCCTCTTCCAGGGCTTTGATGACGTGCATGTCGGGCTCGTCCACCAGGGCATCGAGGAACGGACCGACGGCGGCTGAAGGGTTGCAGAACAGGTGCCTGACGCCGGCGGCCTTCAGCTGCGCGACCAGCAGCGCGCCTCCGGTGCCGCGCATCTGCCGCATCCAGGGCGGCGCCGCGTCGGTACCGGGTGCCTGCTCCACGAACGGCGCAAGTGAATCGGCCATTGCGTCGGCCGCAACAGATGTAAGGCCCGCGGCGCCGAGTGCATTGAGAAACTGCCGCCGCGAAACGCCACGATCGAGATACTCCTTGATCAGTGCCTTCATGTGACGATGCCTTTCAGAAGATCTCGGGGAGGTGGACGCTCACGATTCTGTTTCCCAAGCTCGTTAGGGCTGTTTGTAGAAGAGGTCCAGGATCTGGACGCCTGACTCGGGCAACGGCCGCGCTCCGAGCTTCAGCAGAAGGTCGGATGTGGTCTTGCGGACGACGCGCGAGCTCTGATAGTACGCGTCCTTGCTGCCGACGGTAATCACCGCGTTGGCGATGCTCAACGGGGTCTGGCCGTACTCGTCGAAGACCTCGATGCGCGCACCGCGTTCGACGAGAAGCTGAATGACGGCGTCCACTCCCTTGTAGGCGGCCCCGTGCAGTGCCGTCCATCCGTGTTCGCCCGCCGAATTCACGTTGCTCCCCAGATCGATCAGCAGTCTGGTGGTTTCGAACAGATTCCGTTTCTCCTCGTCGGTCCAGTCTCTGAAATACGGGTCGCCTCCCCATGTCGCCACGTGCAAAGGAGCAGTCCCGTTGTCGGTGGTGATCCGCGGATCCGCGCCGCCAGTGGCCAGTGCGCGTACGGTTTCGACATGGCCCCGCGACGCCGCGAGAAAGAGGGGAGTCGCCCCTTTGACGCTCACCCCTGACGTGGTGTTCGCGCGCGTATCCCGGGTCGTTCGAGGATTGGGTTGCGCCCCGCGGCCGAGCAGCGCCCGCACGACATCCAATCCGTTCCGGTCGGACGCCGCGTAGTGCAATGCGGTATACCCGCTCTCATCGGTCAGATCAGGATTGGCCCCGTTTTCCAGCAGCAGAATCGAGAACGCGTTGTTGCCGCTGGCGGCTGCGACCATGAGCGGCGTCATGCGATTCCCGCTGCGGCGTTCGTTCACGTCGGCGCCTGCCCGCAGCAACGCGCGGCCCGAATCGACCAGGCCCTGCTGGGCAGCGAACAGAAGGGACGTGAAACCGCCAGCAGAGCGGGCGCGAGCGTCGGCGCCATGGTCGAGGAGCAGCTTCACGAGCTCCGGGGACCGGTTGGCTACGGCCCACATCAATGCCGTTTGGCCACCCTTTGTCTCCTTGGCGTTCACCTCGGCCCCATGCGCGAGCAGCACCGTCGCCGTCCTGATGTCCCCCTTGTCGACGGCGGTCATCAGCGGCGTCTCGCCCGACAGGAGCGGTGCGTTCGGATCCGCGTGCGCGTCCAGAAGCCGTTCGATCAGGGCGACATTCCCGGTCGCGCAGGCCACCGAGAGCGCCGTGGCGCCGTACTCATTTGCCGCGTTGACGTTCGCCCGCGCTCGTATCAGAAGATCGGCGATTTCCACGTCCTGACGTTCGGCCGCCAGCATCAGCGCGGTTGAGCCGTCGGGCTGGGCGGTATTGACGTCGGACTGACTTTTCAACAACTCCCGAACCGCGTTTCGGTCCCGCTTCAGGACGGCATCGAGCAAACGCACATCCGCGCTCGATGCGGCGGGCGCGATCACGGACATGAGAATCGCGAGAAGCAGGGGCACGGACTTCATAGATCCAGCCGGCCGTTGCTGTCGCCAAAACTCTCCAGGTGAATCCCCAGCTTGTCCAGCAACGTCAGGTACAGGTTCGCTATCGGCGTGTTTTCCGGAAACGCCACGTGACGGCCGCCCCGGATACCTGTCGCCTCGCCGCCAACCAGGAGGACGGGGAGATCCTTGTAGAGGTGCATATTGCCGTCGCTCAACGGGCTGCCGTAGATGAGCAGCGAATGATCGAGCAACGAGCCGTCGCCGTCGGGCAGAGACTCGAGCCTCTCGAGGAAATACCCGTACAGCCTCGTATGAAACATGTTGATCTGAAGGACCTTCGCAATCTTGGCGGTGTCGCCCTGGTGGTGCGTCAATGAATGATGCTGGTCGCCGAACCCCAGCTCCGGGTAGGCGCGGCCACCCATCTCGTGACCGACCATGAACGTCCCGACCCGCGTCAAGTCGCCCTGAAACGCCAGCACCTGCAGGTCGATCATCAGTTTCGCGTAGTCCGAAAACTTTTCCGGTATTCCGATCGGTTTGTCCATGTCGGGCAGCTCCGTCGCCGACTGCTGTTCCGCGACCTGGATCTGCTGCTCGACGCTGCGAACCGCATCGGCATACTGATCGAGCTTCAACCGATCGGATTCTCCAACCGTTCGCATCAGCCGCTTCAGGTCCTGGGCGACGAGGTCGAGAATGCTCTGGTTCTCTTTGATGCGCGCGGCGCGCTCGACGGGATCGGTGCTGTCGCCGACCAGCCTCTCGAAAATCGCGCGCGGCCGGTTTTCCATCGGCAGCGGCGTCGCAGGATTCTTCCAGGCGATGGTGTTGTAGTAGACGCAGCTGTAGGCCGACTCGCAGGCACCGACCATCGGCAGCTCCAGCCCGATTTCGAGCGACGGCAGCTGCGTGCGCCTGCCGAGCCCGCTTGCGGCCACCTGGTCGACCGACACGCCGCAGTGGATATCGGCACCCGACGTCATTTTCGGGTGCGTGGCCGTGAGATAGGCGCTGCATGCGCGCGGATGATCACCGGCGATTTCGAATTCCAGCTTGCGCGCTTCGTTGTTGGCCAGACCGCTCACGACGAGCATGCGGTCTTTGAAGGCGGCCAGCGGTTCGAGGACAGGTGTGATCGGGTAGTCGCGGCCGACCGCCGCGGGTGTCCACTTGTCCATGATGATCCCGTTGGGCACCGCAAAGAACGACAGGCGCCGGGCCGTCGCGGACGCGATTTGCGCCGCCGGCGCAAAGGCCGGACACATCGCATCCAGCAGCGGGAGCGCCAGCGCAGTTCCGGCCCCGCGCAGGAATGTGCGCCGCGGAATTGATTTCCTGAAGACGATCATGAACGCGCTCTTCTCATCTGAAACGGGACACTGTTCACGACACCCATGATGATCGCTGACCAGCGGTAGTCGCCCGGGGCCGCGTCGCGGACGATCCGGCGAACGGCGGGCATGTCAAACGGTTCAACGCCCCGCCCGAGCGCATAGGTCAGCAGCCGTTCCGTGGCTGTCGTCACGAACTGATCCTTCCTGTCGAGCAAAACCTTCCGCAGCCCCGCAGGTCCGTCGATTCTGGTGCCGTCTGGGAGGACGCCCGATGAATCGACGCCCGCGCGCCACCTGCCGAGACCGTCGAAACTCTCGAGCGCAAACCCGATCGGATCCATTTTCGAGTGGCAACTGGAACAGACGGGATTGACCCGGTGTAACTCCATGCGCTCCCGCATCGTCAGGCGGCTGACATCCGCATCCTCTTTCAGGGAAGGTACGTCGGGCGGCGGCGGCGGCGGCGGCGAACCCAGCAGGTTCTCGAGAACGAACTTCCCGCGCAGCGTAGGCGACGTCCTGTTGGGATACGACGTCACCGTCAGCAGACTGCCTTTGCCCAGCAGGCCTTTTCGCTCATCGCCGGTCAGCGTCACCCGCCGGAACTCGCTGCCGTGAATACCGGGGATTCCGTAATGCCGCGCCAGCCGCTCGTTGAGGAACGTATAGTCGGCGCGCAGGAGATCAAGGAGACTGCGGTTCTCCCGAAGCATGCTCTCGAAGAACAGGTTGGTCTCGCGGGCGAGCGCCGCGCGGAGGTTTTCATCGAAATCGGGAAACGCCGTCGGATCCGGCAGCACGGCCTCGACGTTACGCAGGTACAGCCATTGGGCGACGAAGTTCGAGACGAGCGTGTTGGCGCGCGGGTCTGCCAGCATCCGCGCGACCTGTTGCTGCAGGACGCCGCGCTCGTGCAACACCCCGCGCTCGGCCAGGCTGAGGAGCTGATCATCAGGGATGCTGCTCCACAGGAAAAATGACAGGCGTGACGCGAGCTCTACATCGCTGACTCGGTACGCTGAGCCCGGCCGCGCCTTTGGCGGATCCACCTCGACGCGGAACAGAAAATCGGGCGACACGAGTATGCGCTGAAGCGCCCGCCGGACCCCGTCTTCGAATCCTCCTGTGGTTCTGGCCGAGCGGTACGGAATCATCAGCGAGGGAATCTCATCGCTGGCGATCGGGCGGCGATAGGCACGGCGCGCCAGCGTGGTAATGATCCGGGCGGCGCACGCCTCTTCCTCGCCGGCGCTTCGCGGGCGGCAGAGGAAGATCCTGCGGCGGCTTGCAGTATCGCCCGAACCGGTGGCGGCATACGGACCCGCAATCGACACGCTGCCGACGCCCTCGAAGAACGCCTGATCGCCGGCCTTTTCCAGCACGCCTTCCGGCTTGACGGTGTCCTTCACGAAGGCCGACCCAACGAGGTGCGATCCGGCTGTCACCGCCACCCGAACTTCCAGCCGCTCGTCGAGTTCCTCCTCGGCGCTGCCATGCTCGGCCTGGGTCTGCCCGCCGATCGTGAACAGCTGCAGCCTGCGGCCATCGAGGCGAATATCCAGTTGCCGCGGCGCCGACGTGCCGAGAATCGTCGTGGCGTCCTTGCCCCGCTGCAGGCGAACCTTGATGACGTATTCGGCGTCCAGCGGAAAGTGGTGACGGATGGCAATGCCACCGCGCGAACCGATCGGCAGGTCGGGGCTTTCGCGTTCGGTCTGCACGGTTGCGGGCGGAACGTGAAACTCGGTAGACGTCGGTGCGAGAGAAGGATCCCCGACCGCCAGGCGGCTGACGGTCGCGGCTGCGGACAGGTATCTCTCGAGCAGCAGCGGCGACACGGTCAGGACATCCCCGATGTTGTCGAAGCCATACCCTGAATCGTCTGCCGGGAGCAGCGACGCAGCGTCAATCTCCAGCGCGATCAGGTCGCGGATGGCGTTGGCATACTGGAAGCGACTGAGACGATAGGCGGCTGGCCGGCCCGGGTTGGGTGTCGTCGCCGCCGCGTCATCGAGTGCCGCTTCGAGGTGGTTCGCCAGCGACTCGTAGGTGGCGTGATCGGGACGCGGCGGGCCCGGCGGCGGCATGTCGCGCGCGCGAAGCTTGCGCGCCACCTTTTCCCAGATCGCCGGGTTCGCTTCCGGATGATCGACGTCAGCTGTGTCCAGCTGAAGCGCTGCCGTCCGAAGCCTGGCGTTGTGGCAGGTCACACAATAGGTGTCGAGCACGGCCCGGTGAGGGGACGGAGATTGCCTTCCCGCCGCCTTCAGAGCGAGCGGTCCGGTAGACATCACGGAACCAACGATCCACAGCACGACTGCCATGGCCAGCAGCAGCGTGCTGCGCGTGTTCCTGGTGATGGGCCTCGACACTCGGCAGATTATCGCTTAACGAATCCCAATCAGCGGCCAGTAGAAGGAGACCAGCAGCAGCAGAAGCACGCATTGCACCAGGGTCAGCAGCAAGCCAAGGCGGAACAGATCCCGGCTTCCGAAGTACCCGTACGACATGCCGACGATCAGTACCGCGGACTGGTAGGCGAAGATCTTGCCGCCGGCGCCGAACGTCCAGATCATGCCGATCAGCAGCGGATCCATCCCATGGCTCTTGGCGAAGTTCATCAGGACTGGAATGGAGGTCCCCAGCATCGAGATCTCGCTGGCCAGGAAGATGTGATAGACGAAGGCCGTCCAGTAGAGCACGAACGTCGTCTGCAGGATGTTGCCGATCATCGGCTCCATCCACGACAGCAGGAAGTTCGTCAGCAGGTCGAGCGCCTTCGTGTTGACGAGGACGTCTCCCATGCTGATCGCGGTGGCGACAAAGAAGACGGGGAGATAGTTCAGTCGCTTCATGTCGTCAGTTGACAGCGTGCCGATGCCGGGCAGGACCGCGGCCAGGCCGACGCCGAGGCCGATGACCGAGGGCGGTATGTGGTGGATGAAGTCGGTCAGCCAGAGGCCGATCGCGAGCCCGATCAAGAGCGCGGCCCGCGTGCTCGCGGCATTCCAGCTGCCCATCTGCCGGATTTCGTTTTCGAGGTATGTCGTTTCCTGCGCGAACGACTTCTTTTCCGGCGGATAGAGCCAGAGCGTCAGCCGCCATGCGAACAGAATCGTGATGATGTCGCAGGGGAGATAGGCGAAAAACCACTGGCTCCACAGCACCTCGACACCGCCGACGCGTTCGATCGCGCCGCGCGCGGTGATCGACGCGGCGCCGGCGATGATCATCTTGTCGAACAGGCCAGAGCAGTAGGTGATGATCAGGAACATGGCGCGGCCGATATTGCTGCCGATGCCCACGCCAAACGTCTCGGCCAGCCCGAGCGCCACCGCCGACATCACGACGACGCGCGCGATCCCGGACGGGATGATGAACGTCAGCAGGAAGTCGGTGATGATGAGGCCGAGCAGGATACGCGCATACGTGTTGCCGACGCGCTTCATGACCACGAACGCGATCCGGCGGGCCAGCCCGGTTTTGGTCGCCATCACGCCGAACAGCGACGCGCCAAACAGGAACCAGGGTGTGTCGGTGGCAAAGCCGCCGAAGGCGACCGCGAACGGCACTACGCCGAGCGCCCAGAAGAGATAGCAGCCGATGAACCCGGCCAGCGCGTATTCGACCGCCTCGGTGATCCACGCGAGGATCATGAAGGAGGCGATCGCGAACGTGTGTTTCACTCGCACGTCCATCTCGAGGGGCGCGAACCACAGGATCAGCGGCACGGCGACGCAAAGCACCCGCCCGATATTCACCCGGAGCGCCGTGTCGACCTCGCGCGCCGGCGCGGCGACGGCCGCCGCCACTTCAGTAGCCATTGGGTCCCTTTGATTGAGGCATACGGGGCTGAGAATACCCCATTCGACTGGACGGGGAGATGAAATGGCCCGCCCTCTGGCGAGGACGGGCCTCGTTCGTACTAAAAATCAAGCTCCATGCTGAACCTGGCGTACCGCGCCGGCTGAATGGCGGTGGGCGTCAGCCACGGACCACCCGGAACGAAGGTCTGGTTATAAGCCGTCACCACATCCACGTTCATCAGGTTGTAGAGGTCGACCCCAACCAGAGCGCGCCTGCCGCCGAAACGGAGAATCTTCGCAACCCTGAAGTCCACATTGTTGCGGCGATCGGCAAACATCGTATACGGCTCGATCAGGTTCACCGTCGCGACCGCGGCCCCCGTGAGGGGACGGCCGAGAGGCTGCGGGCCGGAGGCGATCCACGCGTTGTCGGCAACGAAGTTCGCCTCCAGGTACTCCCCGGGCACGCTCATGAACGTCAAGGCCAGCTGAACGTCCACTCTCGGAACCGTATACGTGGCGAGCCCGCGGAAGTCGGTTCTGTAGGGCTCGGCGTACCGACACCAGGGGTTCGTCACTGATAGGGAGCCGCGGGCCGTCGTCACCAGAACATTCGCCGTGACCGAGCTGTTCGGCTGTCCCGTGGGACTTGCCCCGAGCTCCGGCAGCTTCGCCCGCACCGCGCAGCCGTCGGCAAGCCTGCGCCCGGTGCCTGCGCCGCCCTGCACGGTCAGCCCCCATGGCATCCGGGCCACGACGGAGTAGTCGAACCCCTGCCAGTTCTCTGTCTGTTCGCCAAAGTTCCTGTACGACTGGGCGAGCTCGTCGACCAGACCAACCTTGTCGGGCACGAGATTGTAGAGGCCGTCGATCGCGTAACCGCCGCCGCCGGGCAGCCGCGGATCGCTCGGCGCCCTGATGCTGAACGGGGTGTAGTCCTGAAGGCTCGTGGACCGGTTGTCCACGACATACCAGTTGCCCCACCAGTTGCGATGGAAGCCCACGGTCACCGAGACGCGAGGCACGATTTCCTGCTGAACCGACAGGCCAAGGCCCCAGTTGTAGGGGCGCGTACCGAAGCCTCCGACGAAGTCTGGATCGAAGGTCCGGTTGAATACCTGCCGCCCCAGGTTCTGGTTGTCCATCCGGGCGCATTCCCCGTTGGCCGCCGGGTTCGTCAATTCGCAGTCCGGCACGTAATCCCTGTCCGTGTCGGTCCAGCCGCGCGTCGTCCTGAAAACGGTGCGGATCAGCGGGTTCATGTCGAGGTCGTTGTTGGTAGCGGTAATGGCCTCCATGTACTTGCCGATGTTGAACCGCAGCGCCGTTTTTCCGGTGCCGAACACGTCATAGGCGACGCCGATGCGCGGCGAGAGGTCTTTCCAGTCGTATCCCGGCGTCGAGCGGCTTGGGTAGAAGATCTCTTCCGGAGCGAATGGGTAGCCAGGGCCGCCCACACGCGAGTCAGGATAGCTGGATATAAGGGAGTCGTAGCGGAGGCCGCCCTGTACCGTCAGCCGGTCGATCGTCCACTGGTCCTGCGCGTAGAAGTTGGTCGGAATCAGATTGCGGACGTACTTGATGTGGCCTCCCACGACCATCGTTTGCGTCAGCTGATTCGGCACGCCGTCTCTCATCCGGATCTGCGTGATCTGGTTCGGGTAGTTGTAGGTCTGCGAGGGATTGCCGAACCCGCCCTGGTAGCCGAACTTCAGGCTGTGCGCGCCGGTCACAAACGTCAGCGACGCCCGCAGGCTCGCCAGGTTCCCGATCAGCGAGTGTGCGTACCCCTGGTTCACCGGGGCCGTCGGTGCCCGGGAGAGGAGGTTCGGCACCTCGCCGCCTTGCTCGAGGACCTGAATCATTCCTGGAACGTCGGTGCCGTCGTTGCGTTTCGTGAAGCGGTACCGGGCCTGGTACATCCCCCAGCCAGCCTCGGCCAGCAACCGTCCTGAAATCGGGGACGACCATGAGGCGTTCGGTTGGCGGGACGGGATGTAGTAGGACCGCGCCGTCGCTTCAGGCGTCGTCAGCAGGCCGGCGTTCTCCGAACCGCCCCCCTGCCCGTAGTTCGTGTCGAGGTACTGCTCGGACCACTGCCCGTTGAACTTGTTGCGCGGGGTCGGCTGCCATGTCAGGCGCATCGTCGCCATGCGCTCCACCCTGTTGGTAAACGCGGGCTTCGATCGGTCGAACTCGACGATCCACTTCGTCGGGTCACCGGCGTTCTTGTTCCAGAACATGCCGGGTACGGTGCTCTTCCCGCCGGTCTGCCGGTAGGTCGAATAAAACCACAGCTTGTCCTCGATGATCCGGCCGCCGAACATCGGATTGACGTCGTACACCGAGATCAGCTCGGACGGCGAGCGCAGGCCCAGATCCTTGAGTCTCTGAGTGTAGTTGCTGCCCTGGAGGGAGTCATTCGAGCCGCTGAAATTGAACTGGCCGCTGAAGGTGTTGCCGCCGTCACGCGGGATCACGTTGATGACCACGCCACCGGTCTCGGCATCCGCGAGGCCGCCCGACACCGTGATGACCACCTCCTGCGCCTGGGCCACCTGCGGCATCTGGCCACCGCCGCCGGGGCCGCCGGCCCACCCCATGTTGGTGCCGTCGGCGTAGATCCGCGAATCGGAGGGACGCCCGCCGTGAATGTAAGCGGCGCCGCCCTGCATCGTGCCGCCGATGTTACCGGAGTCAGTGTTCGAATTGCCGATGACGCCCACGCCGCCGGCGGCCGACATGCCCGGAATCAGGTTCTGGATGCCGTTGACGTTGCGGGAAGACGGAATCGCGGAGATGATGTCCCGGTCAATAATCTGCTGCGTCCGCGCGCTCTGTACGTCAACGATCGGCGTCTCGCCGGTCACAGTGATTGTTTCCTCGACAGTGCCGACTCGCAGGTCGGCGTTCACCGTCGCGACGAAGCTGCCCGACAGCTCGATCCCTTCGCGTTTCACGGCGCTGAACCCGGGCAGCGTGAAGGTCACCGAATAAGCGCCCGGTCGAAGATCGACGATGCGGTACTGGCCGGTGTCGTCGGTGACGACCGACCGGACTTTTTCAATCAGCACGGGGCTGGCGGCTTCCACGGTCACGCCAGGCAGGACGCCGCCTGACGCGTCCTTGACGACGCCGGTAATAGCCGCCTGGGCATACGCCGTCGACGGCAGGAGCACGCACACCAACGCGACCAGGAAGAGCGCCGAGAACCCCTGGATCCGGTTCAGCATTACTGTCCTCCTCACCTGTGGCTCCAAAAAGACCTTCTGGATCGCGCAGGCTAGTCCTGCCCCTAAAGCAAGTCAAGCCGAATCTTCAAAGTTCGCGACGAGTGAATTGCCGGGTTTTCGGCCCGTTTTAGAGCGATCGGCGGGTGAAACGACCGGCGCGTTGACACCGGTCGTTCCCTGTCAGAAGTCGATCTGTGCGCTGATCCTGGCGTACCGCGCCGGCGTAATGGCCGTTGGAATCAGCCACGCGCCGCCCGGTACGAACCCATAGTTATAGTTCGTGACCGTGTCGGCGTTCAGCAGGTTGTAGATGTCGACGCCCACCTGGGTCCGCGTCCCCCCATAGCGGAGGATCTTCGCGACGCGCATATTGACGTTGTTGGTCCGCGCGCCCCACAGTGTGGCTGGCGGGATCAGGTTCACCGAGACGGTCGCGGCCCCGGTGAGCGGCCGGCCGAGCGGCTGCGGTCCGGCGGCAATCCACGCATTGGTCGCAATGAAGTCCGCCCGCAGGGAATCCCCGGGAGTGCTCGCCCACGTGGCGGCAACCTGCACGTCCACCTTCGGGACGAGATACGACGCGAGTCCCCGGAAGTCCGTGCGGTAGGGTTCCGCGATGCGGCAATAGGGGTTTCTGACCGAGAGGGCGTATGAGCCGCCCCCGAGGGCATTGACGTTCGCGGTCACGGAGCTGTTCGTCGTCACACCCGTGTCATTGGAACCCAGCTCCGGTAGCTTCGCCCTGATGCCGCACGCGTCCGCGAGCTTGCGCCCGGTGCTCGTGCCCGCCTGCAGCGTCAGCCCGTTCTGCAGCCGCGCCACGGCCGAGAAATCGAAGCCCTGCCAGTTCTCGATCTGATCACCGATGTTCTTCGAGGACTGTGCGAGCTCGTCCACCTGCCCGACCCTGTCGGGCACCAGGTTGTACAGGCCGCTGATGGGATACCCGCCGCCGCCGGGGAGCCGCGGGTCAAGCGGCGCGTTGATGCTGAACGGCGTGTAGTCCTCGAGGCTGGTCGCCAGGTTGTCCACGACGTACCAGTTGCCCCACCAGTTGCGATGAAAGCTGGCGGTCACCGAGACGCGAGGCATAATTTCCTGCTGGACCGCCAGGTCAAGCGACCAGTTGTACCCGCGCGTGCCCCAGCCGCCGACATAGCCGGGGTCGAACGTCCGGGTGAACACGGGGCGCCCCAGGTTCTGGTTGTCCATTCTCGCGCACTCGCCGTTGGCCGCCGGGCTGTTGAGATCGCAATCCGGCACGAAGTTGCTGTTCGTGTCGGTCCACCCGCGGGTCGTGGTCGTGGCCGTGCGAATCAGCGGGTTCATGTCCTGATCGTTATTGCTCGCGGTGATGGCTTCCACATACTTGCCCAGGTTGAACTTCACCGCCGTTTTCCCATTCCCGAACAGGTCGTAGGCCACGCCGACGCGTGGCGTGAGGTCCTTCCAGTCGTACCCGGGCGTCGAGCGGCTCGGATAGAAGACCTCTTCCGGAGCGAACGGCCAGCCGGGACCGCCAATGCGCTGGTCGGGATAGTTCGAGATCAGGGAGTCGTACCGCACGCCGCCCTGTACCGTGAGGCGGTTGATCGACCACTGGTCCTGTGCGTAGAAATTGGTCGGGATGAGATTGCGCACGTACTTGGTGTCGGGCCCCACCGAGATCGTCTGCGTCAGCTGATTCGGCACGCCGTTTCTCGTCCGGACCTGCACGACCTGGGTGAAGTTCTTGTACGTCTGCGAAGGATTGCCAAATCCGCCCTGGTAGCCGACCTTCAGGTTGTGTGAGCCGGTGACATACGTCAGCGATGCCCGCACGCTGGCCAGGTTCCCGATCAACGAATGCGTAAAGCCGCCTTGCCCGGGGGCGCGGGGCATTCGGGAGGTCAGGCCCGGGATCTCCCCTTCCTGCTCCAGCAGCTGGATCATCGCCGAGTTGTGCGTGCCGTCGTTCCGTGTCCAGAAGCGGTATCGGGCCTGATACATGCCCCAGCCGGCCTCGGCCAGCAGGCGGCCCGAGATCGGCGACTGCCAGGTGGCATGGGGCTGACGGGACGGAATGTAGTACGTGCGGGTCGTTGCTTCCGGCGTCACGACCGTGTTGCCGGATGTGCCGCCGCCATCGCCGTAATTCTGGTCGTTGTACTGCTCGGACCAGTGCGCATTGAACTTGTTGCGCGGCGTCGCCTGCCACGTCAGCCGAATCGTCGCCTGGCGCTCCAGGTTATTGTTGAACGCCTGCCGGGATCGGTCGAAGTCTACCGTCCACGCATTCGGGTTGCCGGCGTTCTTGTTGTAGAACATGCCCGGCACTGTTCGTTTTCCCCCGACCTGGCGATAGACCCCGTAAAACCACAGCTTGTCCGGCAGAATCCGGCCGCCGTACATGCCACTGCCGTCGTACACGTTGATCAGCTCGAACGGGGCCCGCAGGCCCGCGTCTTGAAGCGCCTGCGTGTAGTTGCTGCCTTGCAGCGAGCTGTTCGCGCCGCTGAAATTGAGCTGGCCACTGAAGGTGTTCGCCCCCTCGCGCGGGATGACGTTGACGACGACGCCGCTCGTCTCGGCTTCGGCGAGCCCTCCCGACGTGGTCAGCACGACTTCCTCCGCGGCGGCCACCTGCGGCATGTTCCCGCCGCCGCCGTTGCCGCCCGCCCACCCCATGTTGATGCCATCGGCATAGATCCGCGAATCGGCCGTACGACCGCCGTGGATGCGGGAGGCTCCGCCCGTCATCTGTCCATTGATGCCCCCCGAATCCCCCTCCTGGGCCATGCCGGGAATGATCGACTGGATGCCGTTGACGTTCCGTGAGGAAGGGATCGCGGCGATCACGTCCTTGTCGATGATCTGCTGCGAGCGCGTGCTCTGCACGTCGACGACCGGCGACTCGCCGGTCACCGTGATCGTCTCCTCGAGCGTGCCGACTTTCAGATCCGCGTTGATCGTCGCGACGAACGCGCCGCTCAACTCGACGCCTTCGCGTTTCACAGTGCTGAAACCGGGCAGCTCGAACGTCACGGAATAGACGCCCGGTCGAAGATCGACGATTCGATACTGGCCGGAGGCGTCGGTGACGACCGACCGGACCTTTTCAATCAGTACGGGGCTGGCGGCTGCGACCGTCACGCCCGGTAATACGCCGCCCGAGGCGTCCCTCACGACGCCGGTGATCGCCGCCTGGGCAAACCCCGTTGACGGCACGAGCACCAACACCAACGCGACCAGGAAGAGCGCCGAGGATCCCTGAGTCCGGTTCAGCATCGCTGTCCTCCTCACCTGCGGCTGCGCGTAGACGCTTCTGGTCGCGGAGGCTAGTCCTGCCCCCAATGCATGTCAAGGCGAATCATCACGCCGCAACGTCACCGTCGCGAATACGCAATGCTGTGTTTAGGGCCGATTACGGCGATCGGCGATACCAGATGATGAAATCGAGGATGTCTTCGCGGGCGGCGCTGGCGCGCGTATAGAGCGTCCGGGTAGTTTCGATGGGACGCATCGCGACCGATGTCAGGTTGGGCGCCGAGACGTTCGCCAGGAAGAACGCTCCAGGCTTCAGCATGGCTTCGACGTTGGCCATTGCCAACGCCTGCTCGAGCACGTCGTAGTAGATGAAGACGTTGGTGGCAATCACCAGATCGAACGCTTCGCCGTCGAGGCGCTCGGTCACGATATTGACGTTCAGCACCGACATCCGCTGAACGGCGGAGGGCCTGGCACGGACGGCCCTCAAGTCGGCCACGTCCGCGATCGCTCTGGACGTCGGCGCCTGGGCGGGCGCGCCAATTTGATTCCCGAACGTCTCCCAGTAGTTGCGAACCTCAGGCAGCCACGGCGTGCTCTTCGGCAGCGGCAGGTTCAGGGTGTAGCCGATGTTCCTGGCGGCCCGGGCCCGCGCCTGCGTCACGTGATCGATAATCCGCGGACTGATGTCGAGCAGCACGATGTCCGGATTGCCTGGCGGCGGCGCAAGCCCCAGCCGCCGGAGCGAATCGAGCACGGCGAATGGCTGCAGTGTCTGTTGCGGATAGACGTCGAAGCCGACGTCCTTGTCCGCGAAGTCGAGCCCGGGACCGACGATCGCCACACGTCGCACGGAGCCGGGCGTGAGCAGCCCGCGGGCCTTCATCGCCGCCAGCGCCCGCTCGACCGAATAGTTCGGAATCAGCGACGTATCGAGCGACAGGCCGCGCGCGCGGAACAGCCGGGACCGCTCGACGAACTCTTTGAGCGGGTCGCTTCCGCTCGTCGCCCCGAGCTCCTGATCGATCTGGTCCTGTTCGCCGGCCACGCGAATGACCGCCGCGAGCAGATACTTTCGTGCCGCTTCCCTGTCGGCGGGAGTCGCAAAGCGAAGCCCCTTCCGCTGAAGCAGCGCGCGGGCAAACAGCCGGCGCTCGTCATTGCCCGGAGTGGCCAGCGCCGTCAGCAGATCGTCCAGGCGGGCCTCGATCAGCTCGATGGTCCGCTGCAACACCAACTGGGGATCCCCCGCCGCGTCCGATTCGACGGCGCCGAGCACCGCGCGCGGTCTCGACGTAAACGAGGTGCCGAACAGCATCCAGTTGACGATGGTGTCTTCGTCGCCTTGCTCGAGCCTTGCGCGGACCTGCTGGTCGTGGCGCTCGATCCAGCCGGACCATGCGGTCTCCATTTGCGCCGGGGTCAGCTGGTTGAGCTCGGGTGGAAGCGTCCCCTTCAGCTCGGTCAGAATCGGGCGGGCCTCGCTGAAACGAACGAATCGGGCTGGAGCGACGGCATTCGTCGCGCCCGCGGTGACAAGCAGCAGGACGCCGACAGTCCGGGCGTGCGCGTGAGGAATGGGACCGATCCTAGCAGTTTTCGCTCATGCTATTGCGGCGTGACGTTCGTGTTTTCGCGCCGGCTTTTTCTGCGCTTGCTGGGCGTCGTCTACCTGATCGCGTTTGCGTCGCTCGGCGTGCAGATGACCGGCCTGGTCGGCTCGCGCGGCATCCTGCCGGTTGCTGACTTCCTGGCGCGGGCGCACTCGGCGCTCGGGGCTGATGCCTATCGCGTGTTGCCGACGCTGCTGTGGGTCTCGAGCAGCGACGCCGTGCTCGTGCTGCTCTGCTGGGGCGGTGCGGCGCTGTCAATCGCGCTCATCTTCAACGTCGTTTCTGTCGTCACCGCTGCGCTGCTGTGGATGTTCTATCTGTCGCTGACAGTCGCCGGCCAGGTGTTCCTCGAGTTTCAGTGGGACATGCTGCTGCTCGAGACGGGCCTGCTCGCCTGTCTCTACGCGCCGCTTCGATCGGCCGAGGCGGAACCCAATCCGGTTGTGCGATGGGTGCTCTGGGGACTCTGTTTCAAGCTGACGTTTCTGTCCGGGATCACGAAAATCCTGAGCCGCGATCCGGCGTGGGCAGGATGGACGGCGATGAACTATCACTACTGGACGCAGCCGATTCCCACATGGACAAGCTGGTACGCGGCTCAGGCGCCCGCTGCGGTCCAGTATTGGTCGGTGCCGACCATGCTCGCCATCGAGCTGGTCGTGCCGTTCGCGATCTTCCTTCCCGCGCGCTTTCGCAAGACGCGGCTCGTCGCCTGCGCGCTCATGATTCTTCTCCAGGTCGGGATCGGCGCGACCGGCAACTACGGGTTCTTCAACCTGCTGACGATCATCCTCTATCTCACGCTGCTCGACGACCACACCCTGGGCAGGCGCCCGATCGCGCAGCCTCGCACCAGCACTCCACGCCCTGAGCCAGCAGCCTGGCGGATGACGACGAGCGCCGCCGCCGTGGCAATCGCGTGTCTGAGCGTGGTCGCGTTCGTTCGCGAAATGCAGATCACGGCGGGGACGCCGTCGCAGATCGCACGCGCCTGGCCAGGACGCGTGCTTGAGTGGGTCGAGCCGTTCCGATCGATCAACGGCTACGGGCTGTTCCGCGTGATGACGACCGAGCGCCCCGAGCTCGTCATCGAGGTCAGCGAGAACGGACAGGACTTCAAGGAGTGGGAATTCCGCTGGAAGCCGGGCGATCCACGGCGGCGGCCGGCGTTCGTCGAGCCACACATGCCGCGCCTCGACTGGCAGATGTGGTTCGCAGCGCTCGATCCGTTCGGCGCCGAGCGCTGGCTCGAGCCGTTGGCGCGCCGCCTCGTCGACGGCGAGCCCGCCGTCGTCCGGCTTCTGGGGCCGAGCCCGCTTGCCGGCCCCTCGACCCGGCTCGGGGCAGGCCGGCCGCGCAGCGTGCGCATCGGCTATTACGACTACCGGTTCACCACTCGAGCCGAACGCTCGCAGAGTGGCGATTGGTGGGTACGTACACGCAAATGATGAACGCGTCCGGCTGAAGCCGGACACTACGCCAACTGTACGTAGTGTCCGCCTCCGCCAACTGTACGTAGTATCCGACTACGCCAATTGTACGTAGTGTCCGCCTTCAGGCGGACCGTTGGATCGTCGGCCAGGCGGGCGGTCTTACAATACGCGGACGAACACGCTCCTGCTGCTCGTCCCTGTCTCCGTGGCGCTCGCCTACCGCCACGCACCACCGCTGTGGATCTTCGCCGCCGCGACCGCCGCGATCATTCCGCTGGCGCAATGGATTCGCCGCGCGACCGAGCAGATCGCCAATCGAGCGGGGGCTTCGATCGGTGGATTGCTGAATGTCACGTTCGGCAACGCCGCGGAGTTGATCCTTGCGCTGTTCGTCCTGACCGCCGGTAACCCGACCGTCGTCAAGGCGACGATCACCGGGTCGATCATCGGCAACAGCCTGCTCGGGCTGGGGATGTCGATTCTCGCGGGAACGCGGGGCCGGGCGCGGCAGACCTTCGCACGCGAGCACGCAGGACTGCTCGCCAGCCTGCTGATCCTCTCGGTGATCGCCCTGCTTCTGCCGGCGATGTTCGACTACACGGAGCGCGCTATCGGCGCCAACGCGGCGGTGGAAGACGAACGCCTCAGTCTCGGCGTCTCCGTCGTCCTGATTCTGGTCTATGCGGCCAATCTGTTCTATACGCTGGTGACCCACCGCGACGTGTTTGCGAGCGGCGAGCACGAAGCGGCGGCTGTGTGGTCGCTGCCTCGAGCGCTCGGTGTGCTCGCCGCCGCCGTCGCTGTCGTCGCCGTGGAAGCCGAGCTCGTTTCATCCTCGCTCGAAGCCACGGCCTTGCAGGCGGGCCTCTCGGTATTCTTCCTTGGAGTGATCGTGCTGCCGCTCGTCGGGAATGCAGCCGAGTATTTCGCCGCCGTCTACTTCGCCCGGCAGGACCGGATGAACCTGGTGATGACGATCTGTGTGGGATCGAGCATCCAGATCGCGCTCGTCACCGCGCCGGTGCTGGTGCTGGTGTCGTACGCCATCGGCCGTCCGATGAACCTGGTCTTCAGTAATCCGCTGGAGCTGATGGCGATTGGCGGTTCCGCCTTTGCGGTCAATTCCATCGCCCTTGACGGGGAAACGACATGGTTCGAGGGCGTGATGCTGATTGCGGTCTACATCCTCCTCGCCATGGCGTTTCTGTTCGCTGCCCCTCGATAAATCTGAAGGTCAGCCTCTACAGAACGTACAGAAAACCACGACGACACGACGAGCACGACATACTGATTCGTGGCCGTCGTGGCTAAACGCGGCCGAAATCGATGTACCCGCGCGCCGGGTCGGTGCGCAGCAGCTTCACCCGGACGCGGTCGCCGACGTCCAGCCCTTCGCTGTCGCCCTCCAGTCTGCCTTCCACCGGCGGGCGGCGAACCCGGACCCACGTGCCCTTCTCGGACGCACCCGTGACGACGCCGTCGAACCGATCGCCGATCCGTCCCTGGAGCAGCAGCGCGGCCGCAGCCTTTCGGACCAGCCGCTCCACTTTGTTGGCAGCGTCCTCGCGCTCCGTACAGCGCATGGCAATCGACGCGAGCTCGCTGTCCGTGTACGGCTCGGCCTGTTGTGCCAGGGCCGCCTTGACGATGCGCTGGGCGACCAGATCCGGAAAGCGGCGGTTGGGCGCGGTTGAATGCGTGTAGTCCTGCACCGCCAGGCCGAAATGGCCGGTCGCCGGCTCTCCGGCACGCTCGACGACGTATTCCCCGCGCCCGAGCAGCTTCACGACGCTGAGCGAGAGGTCGGGAAAATGCGCGGGATCATCTGCGCGCCTTCCAATCAGCCACTCCTCGAGCGCAACGGCGTCTGGCGTCGCCGGCAGGTGATGGCCGCCTTGCGCGGCGAGATCGACGATGCGAGGCCACTTGACGGGCACGCGCACGATGCGCCGCAGCGATGACTGCCGCTTCGACGCCAGAAAGCGCGCCACCACTCCATTGGCGGCAATCATGAAGTCTTCGATCAGCTCGGTCGCCCGGTTGTGCTGCTGCTCGGCCAGATCGCGCAGCATGTCGTCCTCGAACACGGCTCGCGCTTCGACCGTCGACAGCGTGAGCGCACCCAGCTCGTGACGCCGTTCCTTCAGGGCCTGGGCTGCGTCATCCTGCCATCGCAGGTTTTCTTCGAGGGCTTGCACTCTTCCGATCGCCGGTGGCATCGGACCGGTGCCTTCCAGCCAGGCCCCGACGCTCGGATAGGCGAGTTGCGCGTGATTGCGAACCAGCGCCTGGTAGACGTCCGACCGTCCGATCGAACCATCGCGTTCCACCGCGTACTCGACGACGATCGCCGCGCGATCCTCGCCCGGATTGAGCGAGGTGAGGTCGGTTGACAGGCGCTCCGGCAGCATCGGAAAGATCTGGGCGCCGGTGTAGACCGTCGTCGTGTTATGCGCGGCGTGCGCATCGACGGGGGAGTCCTTCGCCACGAACGCATCGACGTCGGCGACCGCCACCAGAATCGTGACCGCTCCGGAGGCGCGCTGCGCCACCGACAGCTGATCCAGATCGCGCGAGTCGTCGTTGTCGATGGAGCACCACGCGAGATCACGCAGATCGCGCCGGCGGTCGCGAGGAGCCGCGTCGGGGAGCCGGGCGACCTGGGCCCGCGCGGCGGGGGAGAAATCCGGTTCGAAACCGCGGTCGCGCATGGCCTGCTGCGCGATCCGCTGGAGGAACGCACGCGGTGAGGACATCCGACAACTGTAACGGATGTGTGCGTGGGAGGTGGGCGGTGGCCGGGATCGAGACCTTCGTCCCGACCATCGCGTCTCGAGCGTTTCGGTGTTTCCTTACCGGACGAACTCCTTCTGATCGCGGTCATGGATCTGCCCGCGGATCTCTCCGCCGGGCCACTTGTTGGTGTGCACGTTCACATAGCCGTGGCCGGCACGGATCGCCTGGACGAACTCTTCGAACGCCCCGGCTTCGATGCCTCGGTCGGAGACCAGGACGTCAGCGGCACTGATCACGCCCGTGACAGTGCCCTCCGTCGGCGGGCACGGCGGTTTGCCTCCTCCCCCGCAGAGAAACGCAATGACGCCCCCGTTGACGGAGCGCTGAGCGAAATGGATGTGGGACGCGGTGGTGGTGGTTCCCTCGAGCGCCGCGTAACTGAGCTCGTAGGTGATCAGCCGATTCTCGTCATCGATGCTCAACCTGAGGCTCCCTTCGCCGGTCGTCGAGATCGAGTTGACCTCCTGGTATCCGTTCAGGTCGGCTCGGACGTTCCGGGGCCCGCTTACGCCTCCCTGGGCCACGGCGTAGGAGGCTCCAGCCAGGCCGAGTATCACCACGATGATCGCGGCGTATTGCATGCGCTTGTTCACGCTGTCCTCGCTTTCCGGTGTCGAACGTGTGGAAATTGCCGGTGTTTTTCGAAGCCTCGAGGCCCGCGGGGCAAACGGTATGCCCCGCCACTCATTGCACGCCTCGCGGTCTCGCGTCGCCACAACCCGAAGCGCCTGCGGCAGATCGCAGTGCGCGCGCGCGAGCGGCTGAGCGAGGGGGCTTGGACGGCTGGGTTACTGCAGGCGTAACAAGCTACGCGTCAGGTAAGGCGCCGACGAAATCGTCTGTTCGTTTGCTATTTCGTCGTCGGCCGAGGACAGCGACCTGAGCATCCCTAACCACGGCCGTCAGGGCCGTCAGGCACGCGAGTTGATCGTGTGTCCGACATGCGAAATGCCGGCCGCATGGTCGCCTTACTCGCGCTGTTTATGGGTGCAGGCCTTATCGGTGCGGGCGCCTCGTCTCGCAGCGCTGACGAGACGCCGAAACCACCGACCGCGGTCCGCGAGGGTCTCGCCTCGTACTACGCCAGGAGCCTGGACGGCAAACGCACGGCGAGTGGTGTGCCATTCGACAACGACGGGCTCGTCGCGGCTCACCCGACGTATCCGTTCGGAACGCTGGTACGGGTCACCAACCTGCGCAACCGCCGATCGGTGACGGTGCGCGTCGTCGACAGGGGGCCGACGCGCGCCGTGCGAAGGAAGGGCGTCATCATCGACCTGTCGCGAGCTGCGGCAGACGCGCTCGGATTCCTGAAGGCCGGCCGCACTCGCGTACGGCTCGAAGTCGTGGACTGACTACCGGTTGATCTCGGTGTGGATCGTCGCCGGGGGGAGCTCAATGCACCGTTGAGCGTAGATATCGCCATCGACGATGACGTGCCCGCGAATCTTCGTGGTGAACCTGGGCCTCTGAGACGGGTCGGTCCCGTAGCCGATATCAAGAGTGCCTTCGGGATACAACGCGACGTGCGGCACGGGTTTGTCCGGTTTGTACTCGCTGCTGCCATCCGGGCTCCGGCCGGCATGGCCTGTCGCCGTTGAGAGATACAGCATGTTCAGTCTCGGGTCGGCAGCTGCAGCTCCCTGGACGGCCGCTTTCATTGCGCCGTAGCCTCGTCGTCCCCCTTGCCAGCTTTCGAATCCAACCTGACCGATGATCGCGAACGGCGGCAGGAGACTGTCGAAGTCGATCCGATTGGGATAGGCGCCGGGCGCCCGCCCCAGTCGAAGTTCTGAAATGTCATTGACCTCGCGCATGATGCCGGACCTGAACAGGAGTTTGCGCGAAGCAGGATCGTACATGAGATCAGGCGCCACCATGTTGATCCCCTGGGCCGTGCTGCCTTTGTCCCTCGTGTAGTTGAGCAGGAACGAATCGGAGACAGTTGCGTTCTCCCCGATCATCAGGAAGGTACGGTGCGGATCCACAGTCGGGTCCGTTTCCTGCCGATTCAATTGACGCGTGCGGACGAACTCCTCGCCTTGCGCATGGGTCCCGACTTCTCCGGGCACTCCGAACACCCGCAACACTTCCAGCAGGAACGTGAGCAGGAGAAGAGTCCTCCAGAACTGTGTCATGTCAGGCTTGTCGCTCCAGACCATCGTGCAACGCGCTTGCCTTCGGCACGGCGAGCCGTCGCCTGAAATTCCCTGAGGAATCACCCCCTGCGACATGAAAGTCGCCTCCCCAATCGATATTTCTCCGGTGGTCTGGGGCCGGCGGGGATGACACTCCGTCCGTCCTGTGCCACTTCCGCTCACCCTCGCGCGCACGGACATCAGTTTGCGTTGTGATAGAACCGCTCCGCTATGCCGTTTCGGCCTCGTCCTGGAATGCTCATCGTCGGCGTCGTATTGAGTGTCCTTGCGGCAGGCTACGTCGGCGCTGTGGGGTACTTGAAGCTGAACGAGCGTGCGTTCATCTTCTACCCGGCAGAACGGAGCGTCGCGGCGCCAGCATCCCGGTTCGAGCTGCGCGAGAAGCGTGTGACCTATCCGTCAACCGACGGCGTCACATTGTCCGCGTGGATCGTGCCTGCGGCCGCTGCGACCTCGTCAGACACGTGGCTGCTCATTTGCCACGGCAATCTCGGAAGCATCGGTTACGGGGGGCGCCCGGAGTTCTACGCCTCGATGCGCGATCTCGGGATCAATTTGTTTGCTTTTGACTACCGCGGGTTCGGCGAAAGCAGCGGAACGCCAGACGAGCGTGGGCTGTACGACGACGCAACGGCGTCCTACCAGTTTCTGATCCGATCGCTCGGCGTTCCGTCAGAGCGCATCGTTCTCTTCGGCCACTCACTCGGCAGCGGCGTGGCGATTGAACTCGCATCGCGCGTGCCGGCCGCAGGGCTGATCGTGGAAGGGGCGTACACCTCGGTTGTCGATCGCGGGCAGGAGCTCTACCCGTTCTTTCCCATCAGGCTCATCGCCACGCAGCGATTTCAATCGTTCGATCGAATCCGACTGGTCGACATGCCCAAGCTTTTCCTGCACTCCCCGGAAGATATGGTCATTCCGTACGCCCACGGCCGCCGCCTCTTCGAAGCCGCGCGCGGTCCCAAGCGGTTCGTGGACGTCCGTGGGGGACACGACGACGCCTATCGCATCGACAAGGCGGTCTACTACGGTGCGATTGCTGAGTTTCTTCGGGAGATGACACCCCGCCATTAAGGGACAATGTGCGAGTGCCGCAGCCGGCGCCTCGTCACCGTGCGCTGATCGTCGAAGATGAGGTCGCGATTCGCGAGCTCCTGCGCCTCCATCTCGATCTCGGCGGCTTTGTGCTGGATGAAACCGGCGACGGCCGCCAGGCGCTCGACAT